>Ga0206990_1044_pt1 | contig 31433 bp, 33 predicted proteins | sample Alteio_BWMinCont_8_FD_153283 | JGI IMG/M metagenome (GOLD analysis project Ga0206990, IMG submission 153283) | Enriched cells from forest soil in Barre Woods Harvard Forest LTER site, Petersham, Massachusetts, United States -... | ecosystem: Environmental > Terrestrial > Soil > Temperate forest >... | reverse complement strand
CTCCGGCAGGAGAATTAATACAGGAGATCGAAACAATAATCGCCATTAAAGCCCCGGTTTGGAAAATAAGGCGTTGAATTCTCTGCCATATCGTAATTTGGCCGATATGTTCAAAAACATAGTTTTTCACTGCATTCATCGAGAGCGGGGATCTCATCTGGAGAAGCGAACGAAACAAATCAGATTCGCTTGGGTTTTCCGGTGCTTGTAGTGAGTTCATGATGGTTGAATTCTAAAATTATTCGGTAAGTCATGCAGAGGATTTTCCGCAGATAAACCTCCATTTTTTTGGAGATTGCTATCCGTAATCAAGCGTCTCAGATTATCACGTGCGCGAGTCAGCCGGGACTTTACTCCGGAAATCGACCCTCCCTGAATCTCCCGGATTTCTTTCAGCGACAAACCTGATATTTCAAACAGAATGATCGTTTCACGCTGCGAAGTAGGCAATTTTTTCAGAGAAGCTAAGAGCAATTCAAGATCGTAGGAAGATTCATTGTTCATTTCGTAGAATGAATCTTCTGCTTCATAGAGCGGGGCGAAAATTCTGGCGCGCCATCTTTTTCTTCTATGTATCCGAATAGTGATGGTACTCAAAAACTTGCGAAAACCATTCGTATCCCTAAGTTTCGGAAAACTTTTATAAGCGGCGACGAATGTCTCGCTCGCAAGGTCACATGCTTCGTCGTAAGAACCGGTTAATGCATACGATAACTGCCAAACCCTATCGCGTTCAACTTCCAATAAATCCCAGAATGTCTCGCTTACCTTCACCATTTCGTATATATAAGTGACCGGAAAATGAAAAAAGTCTCTAAAAGACATATCTGGCCAGGAAATGCTATCGGACTTCAATCAAACCGTCACTATCTACCTTAATGATACGACTTAGCTCCTACTGTTTCATTTTCAGTAGAAGACGTTCGACATGATTTTTCATTGTACCGGTTGGCAAATGAATCCGTTCTCCATGTCCGGGTATAACCCAATCGAAATCATAATGCATAAGTTTTTCCATTGATTTGGTCTGATCCGTCCATGAATACCAACATACACTGCGTGATGCGATAAGCGATTTTTGTTTTCTGGACCACCACAAATGATCGCCGGTGAATAAATAATGATCTTTATAGAGCAGAACACAATGTCCGCGAGTATGACCTGGCGTTGGAATGATAAGAAAATCAGAACCGAATGAAACAGTAGCATTTCCATCAATCACAATTTCGGCTTCTGGCTGGGCTCGCAGTTCGTATTTATGAATAATTCGCTTTGCTCCGAAATATGTTGCATAGCGGTCCGCATCAGCAACATCATCCTGATGGGAAAGAAAGATATGACTGACTCCGCCTACTTTTTCGAACTTCTTCACGAGATTGGGTATATACTTCGGCGAATCGATCATCCAATTTCCATCGGGATGCCTGATAAAATAACTCGATGCGCCAAAAGAATATTTTGATGTAAAGCCATTATAAAAAATGTCCTCGGTAATCGGCATTGGGAAATCATCCATTACTGAAAGTGTATCGATCTTTTCAGTTGTACCAATGGACCCTGTAGGACATGCAAGCAAAGCGTGCGTAGCTTTACGAAGCTCGATTTCATTTTCCGGTTGGTGAGCAACAATGGCATAATCTCCGGATTCTGCAAATGTCTCCGGAGCTAACTGACGGCAGGTATCGCAATCGATACAGGTATTATCGACGAAGAAAAGTCCGTCGACATTTTCAACCAGTCTTTTTTTGAAATCTGCCATTACTAACCACGTTCAATATTCTAACAGGTTATACACGGTATGTCCCGGTAAGGATGTTCTTCCTTTTAATGATTTCAATTCAATAAGAAATGCCAGCCCCACTACTTTACCGCCAAGTTGTTCGACAAGGGAGATCGTTGCTCCGGCAGTACCGCCTGTTGCAAGTACATCATCTATAATAAGAATACGCTCGCCTTCGCTGATCGAATCGCTGTGCATTTCGATCGTATTGGTGCCATATTCGAGATCGTAGCAAATGGAAATTTTCTCGCCCGGTAATTTCCCTTGCTTTCGTGCCATGGCAAAACCAACTCCGAGGCGGCTTGCAAGTGGAGAACCGAAAATAAACCCACGGGATTCGATTCCGACGATCTTATCGATCTTTTCTTCTTTGAGCATCTGGTGAAAATGCTCGAGCGCGGACTGAAACGCCTCGCCATTTTCTAAAAGCGGCGCAATATCGCGGAAGAGAATTCCCGGCAGTGGGAAATCAGGAACATCGCGGATGAATTGTTTTAGATTATCGTGCATTGCTCAACTGTTATTTGAGGTTATAATCAATTAGGATATTCATTCGTCCCGGCGACTTTGCTCCGGTTGCGGGGTCAGCGGAAACCGGCCAGCCGTCTTTTATGATAATACCAAGCGACGGCGAGTAATATACGGACATGTCCATTATTGTTGTACTCTCTGAACCGGAATTTGTCATCGTGTTAACCGAGTATTGCTTTAGCTTCAGAACGTCCATCGAGTGACCTTTTACCGAAAGCGTCTCCTTGCTTGCGAAAGAAGTGGTCAGTACCATCTTTAATTTTATCGACACCGAGCCATACGTCATCGTAGTATCTGTCGTTGTAGTGGATGTAGATTTACTGCCGCATGGCATCGTGAACCATTTTCTAAGAGCGGCAGCTGATATACTGAAATCACCATTAGATTCGTAGTTTATATATGACGTATCGATGCCATGCTTGGTTGTCGTGAGGACTTTCGATACGTTGGTCTTACCCAAGTATGACATTCCTGTTTGCACTATCGTCTCTGTCGTAGTGTCGCGCGTAGCGGCTATGGGCGTTCCGGATGTGGTATCTATATAATATTGATCGTATGTAAACGTGCTGCCGGCTTTAGGTTGAGTCAAACTCTTGCTCTCGCGTGCAACAACCATTCCGAGAAAAAGAAAAAGTGTGAGAAATTTGAGCATTGTCAATTTTATCGTCAAGTGGATACGAATATTTCCTACAAGGTACGCATGAAGCAGCTCATTAAATATCCAGTTTAAATCCGAATACCATTGTCTGGTCCAGCTCACGACGTGGGGAAATATTATTATCATAAACGAGATGGAGCGTATAATCAATGCTCAGAAATTTATACGACAATCCGCTGACAAGTAAACTTCCGACGCGCGAATTTTTTACGTTGTTGGTAAAACCATTCTTCGTTAAGACGACCGTTTTGAAAGTTTCTTTGAATGCAAAGTCGCTTCCTAAATTTTTGGTAATATCGAGCTGGAAAATTCCACTATATCCCTGATTTACGGTGAATTGATCCTGGACATTTGAAAGCGGATTATTATCATCGATGACGAATTTCCTATTCTGGGCCAGAATAAAGTGTTTCGTGTAGGTTTGCTGGTAGGCATATCCCGCTCCATAAATTAATAAAAGCTCGAAATTTCCGTCATCGGATGTAATATGTGTTTTATGCCCTAAAAATAATGTTTCGTATAGAAATAGCGGATCAAGAAAATTTGCTTGTGCGCTATCTATCGTCTCTTTACTTATTTGCGTTTCGCCGGTTACATCTAAAAAAAGCCGGAGGCCTAAATTCTCGGACACAGGGATCGAAGGCACAAGCGAGAATTGCAGATTATCCTGGGTATTTCTCGGATGACTCTTCGCAGCAACTTGCTGACCGAACTGCAGGAATAAATTGCTGTTGAACTGGAAAAACGCTCCTTCGTATCCGAGCTTTGCCTGAAGCTGTCCGAGCCATTGCATATCCTCCGATTCATCTCCGTCCTTGCTCGTGCCCTGGTAGGTAAAGCCGACGCTCGGCGACGCGGAAAAGGTTATCGGGCTTTTTGCAGGCGGCGAAGCGATCTGTGCTGCCACCGTATCAATATGCCGAGAGGTAGAATCCTGAGCGTATGATGGCAAAGCAAAAGCACTAAGGGGCGCAATACATGCAAAGAAGTATTTTTTCATGATTTAACTTATTTATAACTATAGTATTAACGACGGAGGATGCAGTCACGTGACAAAAAAACAAAGACCGGAAATATCATTTCCAGGGGATTTTTTTCTCATGTTGTCACAACATTTGGATGCGAACCGTTCTTCAAGTACTTTTGTAACAATTCATTCACTTTATTGCTAAATAATCATGAAAACACTTAAAAACACACGCTTTATACTTGCAGCGATTGCCATCGTAACGCTTATTTCGGCAAAGACTTTTGCTGCGGTAGATGCATTTATATGGTTCGAAGACGCCAAGGGATCAATAACGAAGGTAGCTGTCAATACAAAGGATGGCTCTTTCAAATCACCCGTACTTGTTCAGGGTGCCTACACACTCAGTTTCCACATCAGCAGGCAGCAGATTGCCCGCAGCGCAGATAGAACGTCCAGCGCCCCGTCGGTATCGGAAGTCGTTGTTACCTACCAGATTCAATCTCCGCGTGATGCGCAATCAGGCGCAGTTACCGGAAAGCGCATGCACAAGCCGATCACTATTACAAAGGAGGTCGATAAATCCACACCTCTGGTAATGAGCGGAGAGAACCCTACCGAATCATTAACGTTGAATTTTGGAAAGATCACCATTGATTCTCCTAATGATGGTATTTCCGGCAAGATCGTTATGCAAACCAAGGACGGCAACAAGACCAGCATGGACGATTGGAATGCAAAATAAAATAGAGTTCTATTTTACATCATTGTAAAGCCGCCTATACCAGGCGGCTTTTTTGTCCTCAGATCTGAACTAAGCTATGGAAGGGCTTGCTATTTATGCAAATTCAAATTAACGGGGACGAAATCACCTGTCAGCGGACTGAGATAGACTGTCTCGCCGACGCTGTTTTTCATTATGATATGCCCACCGGCATCTTCACCGAGAATAGCAACATTACCTGCCTTGTGATCTTTGATCCAGGCGTCATTGAATTTGATCGGCTCTGCTTTTCCGGCAATTTTGCTTTGCACCATTCTTGTGCTTGAGATATCTTTATATTTTTGAAAGACACCTGCGGATACGTACTTAAAATCTCCGGTAGCCGGATCGATATAAAAGATTTCGTTGCGGGAGTTCTTGTAAACAATATGCTCTCCGTCAATACCGGCTATGGAATAAGTGGAGGGCAGTTTTTGAGCCATATCGGAAAATTTTAAATACGTGAGAGTGCCTGGTTGCTTAATTGCGGCATTTTTACTAAGCACTACCGAGCCGTCTTTCTCACCTAGTTGCGCCATTCCTCGCACCGGAATGCCGATCATCGGAGCTGCCATCATGGTAGCAGTCGCAGCGATCGCCATTTTCGAGCGATTTGTAATACGCTTTTTTTTCAATGCGGATTTTTTCATAGCGTTCAGTTTATTTTTCGTTTGGGTTTTAACCCCAGCATCGTCCCTCTGCAATTCGGAGACCCACAGTAGCAGACATACTGCGACTTGTCCATTTTTTTTCCTGCAGTTTTGAGTGACGGTCCCAATTTATAATCGAATGTCAATTCTTCGCTGCGAGAAATATCACGCATAGCATAGATATATACTCTGTCATCGAACACGTACGATTCGCAATTAGGTTCGCAGCTATGGTTAATGAAGCGAGCGTCATTTCCGCCGACGGTTGGGTCTATCATAGTTGTCTCATTGACACGGAATGAATATGTCCGCATAGGCTGTAATTCGGCAGCTGGAAGAAGCAATGATCCGACTGGAATACGTCTTCCCACATATTCGATAATACGCGTACCTTTTGGTATTTTGCGCTTGGCAAAAGCTCCTTTGCCTTCGATTCGTGACTTTCCGACACGAATGAAATCACGGGTAAGAGTTTTCATCGCAGTAGTCGATTTCAAATTGCTAAATAAACTTTGGGACTGTAATTGTTTCGCTATTGTTTGAGATGACGTGAGTATTAATTTTTCGACGCAACAAATTTCCCGTGCAGATACTCTTCGGATTTTCCTCTCGGAATCGAAAGTGTTTTCCAGTCAACCTGTTTTATCTGCTTCGCAATATAAACGATCTGCCCGATATGATAGCCGTAATGGGCGACCTGACGTTGGATAGCCTGAATGATTGTATGAGGCTCGTTGCGAATGGTAACTATTTTTAAGAGATCGTCTTCAGTAAGAGAATCGATCGTACCAAAAAAAACAGAGTATCCTCGTTCCCAGAATGCTCTGATGGTTACGGTATCGTCCTGAACGATCTCGAATTCGCTGTCGCGATGACGATCCGGCTTTTCTCCATCGGTCGTCAGAAAATCCGTCCAGCGGGAGATCATGTTCCCGGCAAGATGTTTCATGATAATAGCGATGCTGTTGGATTCGGCATCCGGCTGCCAGAACAATTCGTCGCTGCTCAGTTGAGCGATCGATTTATCGGCAAGCTCTTTCTGGGAGCGGAACACTTTCCGCGACTGATCTAAAAATTCTTCTCCAATTGTCATATTGCCTCCATTGAATATTCTTCATCAACTTTTGCTATTTTAACCGAATACGACTCATACCACTCCTTCTTTCCCATCTCCTGAGCATACCGATGTTCGTTATTCGTCTTCCAATTTTTTATTGCTTCGATGCTATCCCAATAACACACGGTGATGCCCGAACCATCGTCGTTGCGGGCGCTGGTTATGCCGAGAAATCCCGGTTGCTCGGAGCAAAGCCGCACCATTCGCTCTCCGGTTTCATCGTAACCATCAGTGTCAGGGTTTTGCTTTGATGTAAAAATAACGGCGTAATAGGGTGGTTGCATAGATTCCATAACATAAATAAAATCCTAAAAATCCGGCCTAATTGTCATTCCGAACGGAGATTTTTTGCGCGAAGTGCAAAAAACGATGTGAGGAATCCTCTGATAGATTGTAGTTCGTTACAGTCTGCCAACCTTAAGCGAATTTCGGCTCCTTCGGAATGACACAGTAATCCAATCATTGTTCAGAAACCATAACTTCGGAACGCCTCATGCGTAGAAAGAAGTTACAGGTATGCCAACAATGAAAAAAAGCACAGTCTCAGTTTTTTTCTTCACCGTTATGATCCTCGCCGGAAAATCTCCGGCCCAGTGGATATTACAGAGCGGCGAGGTTGATGCGAAGATCCATCGCGGCATCGAGCTTACGTATAATATGGATTATGCCGAAGCCGATAAGGTCTTCGATTCGGTGATCGCATTAGATCCATCCCATCCCTCGGGATATTTTTATAAGGCAATGGTCAATTTTTGGCGCGCCGTTACCAATACCGATAACACCGGATATGACGAAGCCTACCGCCAACAGCTCGATCTGTGCATCGAGCGGGCGGACAAACTTCTTGATACGAATGAATTCGATCTTGCCGGATTATTTTATAAAGGCGCCGCACTTGGAATGCGGGCAAGAATTTTTGCTATCCGCCCGAATTGGCAGGATGCCATAGGTTTGCTTTTAGGGGATGCGAAAGAAGGCGTGAAGTATCTCGATAAACTCGAAGATAAACTTCCGGGCAATGCCGATATTCTTTTCGGGCGGGGATTATATAATTATTATGTCGAAGCTGTCAAGGAAGATAATCCCTCCCTTTCTTCGCTTATTGGTTTTTTTGCAACCGGAAACAAACGGATAGGATTGCAGATGCTCGAAATGGCAGCCAAGGAAGCGACGTATTCCCGCACCGAAGCTATGTATGAATTGCTCAAGATCAATTACATATATGAAAAGAATTTCAATCATGCGCTCGACTTCGCAAAAATTCTTGCCAGCAAGTATCCTAATAATTCGACTTTCCTTCACTATCTCGGATTTTGCCAGGTTTCTACGAACAATATGCTCGGCTATGATTCTACCTACCGCGTGATGCTTGCCCGCTGCCAGCAGCGCAAAGAAGGGTATACGATCAAGCAGGCACGGGAAGCAATGTTCTTTATCGGCCAGGCTTTTCTATTAAATCACAATGGGAATATTGATTCGGCTCTGTATTATCTGTACAATGCAAATCTTTTAAGTTACAAACTTACTCCGAACGAGGTAACCTATTACACTGCCAAATCCGAACTGCTGATGGGAGAAGCGTATGATGCGGCCGGGGATAGAAAACATGCGCTTTATTTCTATAACCGGGTCCTGAACATGAAAGATGAAGCCGGAGCGCATAGGGATGCACAAAGTTATATCACCTCACCGTTTCGAAGGTAAAAATTATTCTTCCTCCACTAAATAAATCCGGTTATCCTCAACCCTATAGATCATCGGTGCAACAACGATAGCAGGATACTGTAGCCGCAGACGTTTCGCTTCGCTTAAGACAAAATCAATTTCATTGCCGATCTCGAACATCGGAGCAAAATGATCGAAATGTTTCTCGGCATGTTCACGAGTCCAGCCTGCAGCATTGATTAGTCCTTGAATGAATTGCTCTCTGCGTTCGATCAAGTGTACCATGCCGCAATTGGTATGCCCGATGATGGCAATATGCCGCACTCCGCCAACGCTGATCGCATAGGAAACTTTGAATTCGCTATACCGCAGATTTGCGCCGCCTGTGCGGATGATAAAAGAAAAATTATCAGGAATTCTCAGATGCTTTCGGTTATCCATACACATGCCGATGAGTAATTGCGGCATGGCGATAACATCGAGCGGCTTGTCCAGATCGTGATATTCCAAAAGATTTCCTATCGGAGTATCACGGTATTTCGGAAAAATATCTTCTTTCGAATTTATGGGTATGAGTCGATTCATTTTGGTGGAAATTTATCGCTGCAATTTACGAAGAGTTTTGCAATAATGTTACTGACGGACTAAAGTCGGTCCCACTAAAATTACCGTCTTCTCCTTTTCCCGCGCCATTTCTTGTTACCCCCTGATGGAGCCTCTTTCGGAGCATGTAGTTTCCCATGCGAATTTTTCGGACGTCCGTTACTATGGCTTTCCTGGGACATCTGATATGGATGATCGATAAATGCGGGAATTTCCTTATGAATCAATTTCTCGATGTCATTCAAAAACGGCAGTTCGCCGCCATCGCAAAATGAAAGCGCCGTACCTTTAGCGCCTGCTCTGCCTGTTCTGCCAATGCGATGAACGTAGGTTTCCGGAATATTCGGGATTTCGTAATTGATAACGAATTCCAGATCGTCAACATCTATCCCTCGCGCAGCAATATCGGTTGCTACGAGAACGCGTGTCTTTTGCGATTTAAAATTATTCAGAGCACGCTGACGGACATTCTGCGATTTATTTCCGTGAATTGCCTCGGCGCGAATATTATTCTGCGATAATATCCGCACGACAATATCTGCGCCGTGCTTGGTGCGCGTAAAGACGAGAGCGGTTTTTATATCATCGTCATCCAAAACATACAGCAGAAGATCTCTCTTTTTCGCTTTATCAACGAAGAACACGTATTGCTTGATCGCCTCAACGGTCGGTTCATCGGGCGTTATCGTGATCTTGACCGGATCATGCAAAATAGAATTCACGAGTTTCGCAATATCGGGGGGAATCGTTGCGGAAAAACAGAGCGATTGCCGTTTATGCGGAAGATGCGTTATGATTTTTTTCACATCATGGATGAATCCCATATCGAGCATTCTATCGGCTTCATCGAGTACAAACATCTCAATATCGCGAAGCGAGACAAAACCCTGATTCATCAGATCGAGCAGCCTGCCCGGAGTCGCGATAACAATATCGACACCACGATTAAGCGACGAAGTCTGTTTACCTTGGTTCACGCCGCCGAAGATTACGGTGTTGGTAAGACCGGTATATCTTCCGTATGCTTTGAAACTATCGGCGATCTGGACGGCAAGTTCGCGTGTCGGTGTCAGGATCAAGGCGCGGGTCTTTCGCTTTCTGTCTTGCGTTCTATTTTCGCTAAGCAACTGAAGAATCGGAATGGCGAATGCCGCTGTCTTTCCCGTTCCGGTCTGCGCGCAGCCCAAAAGATCGCGTCCTTGCAAGAGGACGGGTATTGCCTGCTCCTGAATAGGAGTCGGCTTGGTGTATCCTTCTTCTTGAAGTGAGCGAAGGATTGGCTCGATAATATGTAATGATTTAAACGGCATGAAAATGCTGAATTAATTATGAAGAAACAGGAGAAATACCGGAAAGTAACGAAGGGTTAGAATCTTAAGTATTGACCTACGATTTGGCGCTGCCGGTCCTTGCCAAAATGCCCTCGCCGCAGCGAGGACAAAGTCCTGAGAGCCAGACTGTAACAACGCCTGAGAGAAAGTAATTCGTTTTTTCTTTGAGGTGTGGCGGCGGCTATGGGTTATCAGCCGTTACATTCTGAGCTAAAGTGGCATCGTCAGGTGTTTTTCGCAGATCTCTATCCAGGGAGTAGAGGGATTCGTTATCTGCTTTTTCTCCACCAGCGATCTTGAGTTTATCGAGTAATTCCAGGGCGAGTGTTTCTTCCTCGGTCTGCTCCTGCACGAGCCACTGCAGAAAATTCCACGAAGCCCAATCTTCTTCATCAAGGCTCATCTTTACAAGCGTGTAGATCGCTTTCGTATTTTCTACTTCATGTTCAAAAACCTTTTGGAAACAATCGTGCAGGCTTTTCGGATCTATATCGGGCGCGGGAATAGCAGTTACACGCACCTGAGCGCCACGCTTGAGGATATATTCCAGAATTTTCATCATGTGGTTGCGCTCTTCCGCTGCATGACGGAAGAGAAAATTCGCAACGCCGCCAAAACCTTCATGTTCGGCCCATGCTCCCAAAGATAAATAAATTTCGGAGGCGCGGGCCTCATTTGTCATCTGGGCATTTAAGCCTACAGCAAGTGTTTTTGAAAGTCTGTTTGTATTCATAAAAAATTCTTATTTTATGCCTCATCTTTTGTCGTTCGAACCAGACTGATACCGGTAGTGAAAAAGATAATTCCTAAGATGCCAAAGATTATGATGCCTTTGATATCCCGTGTTGCGCCGGATGTATCGGCAAAGATCACAGCAGCGTATATGAGCCCGCCTATTCCACAAATTGTGAGTATCGCGCCAAAAATTCGTTTGATGTTCATTTATTACAAAATAAAAATCAAAAATACGCATTCAGCCATCAATTTTCGTTACAGAATTCCCGCTATTAGTTACATGATTCACATATATACGCGAATCATAACGATTTTTTTCAATGACGTGCTGATACAAATACTATAGTTGAGCCGCAGAGATATGTTAATATTTTGAAATACCTGCGGATAAGACTTCTATACTGAAAGTCCGGTGCTTAAGGACTCAGTTTGTAATTCCGTCCGCTTTAATATCTCTTTAACTCCGGTACTTCAAGGATCTTCCCGATCGTACTGTCATCCCGGAGAGTTGAGACGAGGGCGTTGGCGAGTTGAGTGCGGGTAATATTATCGGAGCGTCTTGCTGTGTCACCGAATTTGCCCGGGAATAGTCCTAAAAACCATAGCATGGGACCCATCAATACAGGCCATTGCTGGCCTGGTCCGAGGATAAACGCCGGGCGGAAGATCGTCCAATCGAGCTTTGCATCTATTACAGCTTGTTCGGCTTGTGCCTTCGTTCGGATATATTCACTGTTGCCGATCGCTCCGGCAGAGAGCAGCAGGATTCTTTGTACGCCGGTTCGCTGAAGAGCGATAGTCGAAGCGAGTGTAGACGCGAGATCAATATCGGCGTAGGAAAGCCCGGTGCGTTTAATCTCTTCGCGGCGGATACCGACAAGATGAATAAGCGCCGTGCAGCCATCCAATGCGCGCATAATATCGTTCGGCTCCGTGGCATCGCCATAAATAAATTCTAATCGTGAAGGAAATTTTTCTCTTGTGAAGGATAATTTATTTGCCGAGCGTTCGCTGCGAGCAAGCGCCCGGACACGATGACCGTTTTCGAGTAGTCGGAAAATCACTTCTTCACCGACAAAACCTGTTCCGCCGGTTACACAAATGGTAGTGTGCTGCATGGTAATTCGAATTGGTGTCATTGCGAGGAGTCCGCTTGCGGACGACGAAGCAATCCCCGAAAAATTAGCAGACTGTAACGCGCTACATACTATTTGGGGATTGCGAGACCGGCTTCAGCCGGTCTCGCAATGACACGTCTACTAGAATCTATACCCTAAACCAATTCGCAGGGACCGGGGCGTCCCTGCGGTGAAATGCAAGTCGCTCGTGATACCGGCTTCGCCGCGGAGGCGGGCATCGGTATCGAACTGCGCCTCATTCCATGCAACATTAAAAAGATTCTCAACATTCGCAAAAATTTCGATCTGGTTGATGCGATAGGAAGTAGATAGATCGAAAACGGTATACCCCTTTGCAACAATTGAATTATCTTCGTTCGCAGGACGGTCATCGATCATTCGCACACGAAGCGCAGCGGAAAAATTATTGAAGTGCGTCAGGACGTTCGCCGTCATTGTCAGGTTCGGAGCAAGAGGAATATAATTTTGCCCGACCGGTGCGTCGCGGAGCCAGCCTTTAGAGATCGTCATATCGCCGCCGAATGCAAGCCAATTCAGCGGAGCAATTCTGAGTTCAAAATCCAAACCTTGCCGGCGTGTCCGCCCCAAACTTGTCGTTGTGCCATCGTCACCATTCCAGACGTATTCGCTTTCCAGATCAAGCCGCCATGCAGAAACACTGCCGGATACGAGATCGGATATTTTTCCGATGCGCGTGCCGAACTCCGCTCCGAATGCGCGAGGGATCGTGCTATCGTTATGTGCCGTGACAACGGCGCGAGCATCGTTCGAATGAAAACCAAAACCGGAATTTCCGAAAAGAGTAATTCTATCTCCTATCGGAACAGCAACAGTTAATTTCGGTGAAGCCAGAATTTTCTGCACGCTTCCGTTCGGCTCGGCACCGGGATCGAGATAATTCGTTACATTAAAATTAAAATAATCTATACGAAGTCCTGCCTGAATTTGAATCGCCGGGAAAATAATTTCCTGCTCGGCGTACGGTCCAATTTGCGATTGGATCACATGTGCATCAACGGTTGTCGAAAGACGCATGCGAGCTGTATCATGATACAGACCGACATCAATATTATCATTACGGATATTCGCGCCGATACGCGTTTTCATTATAGCATCGCCTGCAAACCATGTTTTAAGTTGTTCGCCTCGGGCAGAAAAGATGGTTCGCGAATCGGTCTGTTCGATCTCATCGCCATGCGTGCTATCCACAGCGAAGAACGTAAAATCGCTCCACAGCTGGAAATTATATTTGGTCAGAGAGGTCGTCACGGTAAAAGGATCTAAGCCGCCTGTTGTATATTTTACGATCGCAGAAGTCCTGTACGTATTGCCGCCTTCGGTTGAATCGATAGAACCAAAACGCGAGATACGTCCTTCATTCACGGCTCGCAGCGGAATTTGTCCGTTTGCATTCCAACTCGAATTAAATCCGAGAAGTGACGCGGAGAGCTTCCCATCTTCGCCGATATTTCCTGTTGCTTTTGCAATGAAGTTCAGTCGTTTAAAATCCTGTGGAAGATCGAAATATCCATTTGTCGAATAAGCTTCCGCGCCAAAATACATATTGAAATTTTCGTTCGAGAACGGGGCTTGCACCAGAGCCAATGCGCGAACGGTAGAAAATGCACGGTCTTTTATTTCAGGTGAATATTGCGCGGTGCCCGTTTCGATCTTGACGATATTTTCCTGAAGTTTGTCATAGGTATTAAATACGACTGCACCTGCAGTCGCAAGATCGCCGAAGCGTGCGAAGTACGGACCTTTTGCCACATCAACGCGCTCGATGGTTTCGGGAATAACAAAATGCAGATCGGCATAACCTTGCCCATGACCGTGAGAAACCATATTCACCGGGGCATCGTCCACGCTAATATTAATATCGGTGCCATGATCGCAATCGAAGCCGCGCAAAAAGATCTGCTCGGCTTTTCCGCCGCCCGCATGTTGGGCTATGAATAAGCCCGGCACTATGCGCAGCATATCCTGGGCTGAATTACGCGGACGAAGCGAAAAATCCGCAGCGCGAAATTCGGCGTCGCTTGCCGCCGAATACGTGCGCTCGGCACTGACGGTAACTTCGTCACCGTTTACACGCTTGAGCGAATCCTGTTTTGCCTCCTGAGCGATACCTGAAATAGGCAGTAATATCAAGGTTATCAGCACTACGAATTTCATGGCTGTAATACAGTTCGGAGGGGCGTTTGGATGTAGAAATACATGTGTCATTGCGAGAAAGTCCGCTTGCGGACGACGAAGCAATCCCCTGATAATTTGCAGACTGTTACGCGCTACAATTTATCAGGGGATTGCCACGACCGGCTGAAGCCGGTCTCGCAATGACACCTAATATTACGGGTTCACCCCAAAAGCCCTGAAAACCAGCAATACGGCACCCACTGCTGCGATCACGCGCGAGATTTCTATTACGATCTCCCTTTCTTTGCCATATTTTCTCAGGATCCACATCAAAGGAAAAACTATGCAGATCACAGTGATCTGTCCAGCCTCGATCCCAATGTTAAATCCGGTCAATGGAATGAATACGTTGCCCATATCGAGCATACCTTTCAGAATATCTGTCAGGTGTCCGGAAAATCCGGCGCCGTGGATCAGTCCGAAGCTTCCCGCTACGATCCATCGGTTTTTTGTCTCGGAACGAACGACATTTTCGATTCCGACATAAACGATCGATAAGGCAATTAATGACTCCGTAATAACCGGTGGAAGAGAGAGAATGCCGAGAGCAGAAAGAATCAGCGTTGTCGAATGAGCGACAGTGAACGCCGAGATAACCTTAAAGAGTGAACGAAAATCTTTCGTTACAATGATAAGTCCGAGCAAAAACAGAAGGTGATCGTAGCCTTCAAGAATATGAAAAAACCCGATTTTAAAAAAAGTCTCGAATTGTAAGTCCATCAGGGCGTAATAACGACAGTAGTTTTTGACGGCGTAAAAATATGATTTACTTCCTTACCAAATGCTTTGATAAAAAAGATATTCATCTGGTCGTTGTATTCCTTGAAGAGCACGCGTTGGTCAATAATGATCGAATGAAAAGAATTGCAGGAAAAATTTAATTCAAAAATGATCGAAGTGCCGTCATCTTTTATTTCCTCGAGCTTTGGTAAGATGAGATTCTTATAATCACCATTTGCTAACACGCGAAAATAATTTTTAACATACTCAAATTCTGCCGATTGAAATTGCTCAAAAGTAAAATTATCCGCTCTGCCCTGATACCAGTTCTTCACTGCTTTAGTAAAATCGTCTTTGTAATAAGAGACTTTAATGTGCAGTTCGTTGCCTTTCAGTTCAGCTTGCGAGTAGCTGATATGAATATCATGCGCTACGGCCCTTTGGGAAAGGAGCCATAGTAAGAATAGGACGAATATGCCACGATATTTTTTCATTCCGTTCATTACGGTAGGTGTGGGCTAAAGCCCCGCGTCTACTATTGATTACTATCTTGCATCGGCGGTTTTACCTTCGAGCTTCATCAGCGTTGTCTTGGCATCATCCATTGTCAGCGGTGTTAGGTATTGATTCTCGTTCAAAGCAAATTTCAATTCGCTTGCAGCTTTTTCGGTATTACCGGCTTTTGCATAGATCATGCCGGCATGATAATGCAGATTCGGATTGATCGTCTTCATCCGCATTGCCTGTTCGATATATGGCACTGCATCGCTTGCGGATCCCGATCTGTAGAGCGCCCAGGCATAGGTATCGAGCGCATCGATATTGGTCGGGCGGATTTTATATTGTCTCTCGGCCCTGGTCTTCGCTTCAGGAATATTAATATTGTGATTGAGGCAAAATGCTGCGTATTCCCGGTCGACATTCCATCCGTCTTTTTCGTGAAGTGCAAAAGCATCGAGCGCTTTCTTTTCAAGCTGGGCGGCTTCGTCTTTTTGTCCCATTGCCTGGTAAAGATCGGCAAGCTGCTCGACGAATATGTGCTCCGGTAAAACTTGTGAAGCTTTAACCAGCAAACCAATGGCTTCTCCGTAATTTTTTCTGGCTGCATTCACCATGGCAAGTCCGCTCATTGCAAACGCGTAATTCGGACGTTCTTCGAGAATGCCTTTATAAATAAATTCTGCCGTATCGAGTTTGCCCCAATTCAGGAATATATTGGCGAGATTATACAATGCCCATTCTCGATTCTCTTCGCCGGATGCTCCCGCATCGGCGGCCATTTTCATTGCCTCGATCGCGCCATCGCGATCGCCATTAAGTTCGCGAAGGTACGAAGCGCGTGCGTACGAGCGAAGATCGGGACGAGCCTTCATCATGTTATCGACGGCTTTCACAGCGTCGTCATATTTTCCAAGTTCGACATCGGCGTCGCAGAGCACGCCGTATGCGCCGCTATTGTAAGGATTTTTTATTATTGCTTTATCGATCGTTTCTTTTGCATCGCCGAACTGATGTTTTGTCATCATCATGCCGGATTTCAGAACATTCGCCTCGAAGTTTTCAGGATCGCGGCGTAGAACTTCTGCTATGATTCCATCAGCAATCGGAAAATAATCATGATGCTTTCCCGATACCCGTGCCTCCTGGATATATACTTGTGCAAGTTCGATGTAATTTTTCATTTCGTCGGGATGCTTTGCAATCTCGGTGCGGAGATGGCGAACGGTTGCCTGTGCTTTAAGGAATTCGACCGAAGTGGTGTCTCCGGCACGCGGCATCAGATCGGGCATTTTCATGGCAGAATCCGGTTTTGTGCATGAAATAAGCTCAAAAACTAAGAAAAGCGAAAAGACTGTGAAAAAAGATCGTAATCTAAACTTCATAAGCGTTATTTTGTAATGTATGCACCTAATACACGGCGCAACTTGCTTTGGATTTTTTCGTTTGCGGATGAAAAATATTGGGTTTTTGTAAATGGAAGTCGTTTATTTTCAATGAGGTAAAAATAAATAAAAATTTCTTTAAAAAAAGGGTAAAAATCCAAATCCAATATGGGACTTGACATGTATGAAATGATGCAGTGCGGGGTAGAGAGATTTTACCCTCTTATCCATTGTCGTGGGGAGGTTATCACTCTTCTCTACCCTTGGACTGTAAATTAGTTATGCGGGGATACAGAGAGTATAGTCTCTCTCGAAAATGAGCACACCGTGACAGGTTAGTTTTCACTCTCTTGTGAGTAATTTTTGTAGTGCGGGGTGGAGAGCTTTACGTTCTTCTTATCAACAGAGTATCTATCGAGGCCGGTCCCATCGTGGCAGTTCTCTACCCTTCATCTGCATATACAAGATTTTTAGTTTTTTGAATAGTGCAGGGTAGAGAACCTTGGGGCAAACACTTTATATTATGTATCTCGTGGCAAGCTCTCTATCCTTAGATTTTTTCAGATTCCTGTCGGAAAAGCAGAGTATCACCGTGACAGGTCCTCACGATCTCTGCGCTGCAGACCGGAATTTGAGATTGTAGTGCAGGGTGGAGAGCTTTAGTTTTTTTGGTTTCTCCTTGTATTTCGTGGCCAGCTCTCTACCCTTGCTCTTTTCTCACCAGATTTCCCAATTTTTACTTCTCAGATCTTACGCGTATGCACCGGGATGCCATTTAAAGGCACGTGCCACGATTGCTTTTTTAAAGATCAGGGAGAGTGAACCTACGCCGAATATTTCCATATAAAAAAAGGCAGCCTTGCGGCTGCCTGTCAGGGAGAGTGTCGTGGTTTGTAGTGCGGTAATTATTTGGTCACCGTGACCTTCAAATCATTCGAATGATTGCCGTCGACACGAAGCGTGGCAATATATGTGCCGGCAGTAGTATTAACTCCTGGTCTCCAGTTAATCGTGTAATCGCCGGAGGACTGGTAGCCTTCGTACAATGTTTCAACTTCGCGCCCGTTGATATCATAGAGCACGATGCTGATATCGCCGTTATCGCTCAGATGGTAATTGATCGCTGTGCTCGATGCTACCGGATTCGGATAGTTCGAACCATTGAAGAAATTACGCGGAGTACGAATGCCAATGCTATTGGGCTGATTCTGCTTCACAGCGCTCACCGTGCGCAAGCCATCCGATCCCCGATGCGGCAATGCAAGATACGGCCATGTCGTTTGGAATGGCAAATCATTATGCTCGACTCCGGCATCCCACAGAACCTTCGTATAAATTTGCCCGGGGATCTTGTTGCCGTCATCCGTAGTGACGCCAATAGCATTCAAAACAAGTCCGCCAACAGCTTGCATTTCAATACGTGTTATATCATCTTCTAAGCGGCGTCCGTTCGGGAATCCATCCATGTTCGGAATTGGCTTCAATGAAGCATCGGTATTGTAACGCGGGTCGGTAAGTCCAAGCACTGCCGCCCAGATAAGTCCATCGCTGTTAAAATCAGCGTTTGTTCTATCGGTTACAGGTGTTGCCATATTCAAACGTAGCATATCACCCAGTAATGGCAGGAAGTTATTGATAAATGGTTTTCCTGCGGCAAACGGATTCCCTGCTTTGCCTGTCGCGAGCTGATACGGAGGCAGGTTCGGAACGCCCGTATAAAATATCGGAAGAATATCAACCGAACGTGGTGCGCCTTTTTGGAGCAATATTTTTCCGTAAGAGTTGGAATCAAGTGCCGTTCCTTTTCCGGCATTCGTTGCTAAGAGCGGATATAATCCGTTCTTCGTATTACGGAAATCGAATCCTGCGCCTGCTACGCCGCCGCCAAGGGCATTCGTATCGATGCGAAGATCGAGCAGCGTACCGATCGCAGTACCATACTTCCCGTTGCCGCAATAATCGGCAAGTTCAGGATTCACAAAATTCGACGCAAACTGCAGATCGTTATAGGGTGTCGTTGCATTCCACTTATCCTTCATGCCGATCGGAATGATTGCTTCATTCGTCAGTGGCATTCCAAGACGCGAGACTTGCACGTAATCCGCAGAACCAGTAGGCGGAGTGCCATCGGTATTCAGCGTCGTGATCCTCGGACGCGAGGCCGATGCCCATACGCCGATCACGAAATTCGGATCGAGTATGCTCGTTGCCGAAGAAACTGACATGCCGCTTGCCTGTAACATATTGATCGGAATCTTTAGACAGATCGCATGGCAGTTGAATCCTGCAAGAGCGTCAACAGCTTTCGAAGCGCCGGCGCCTTCCTGTTTGCGGAAATTTCCGAGATCGAAAATTCCGGCAAGATCGACGAAGAACGGATCGTCAACCGGTCCGCAGAATAATGTTTCGCCACTGTTAGTCTTGGTGATCGCATTATTCCAGATCGTTGAGTATGGAGTATTTAATCCGAGCCCGCCATCGATCGAACGCGCCCCAATATTAGTTGGAGGTACAACGCCGCCGGTTTGGATTACTGTCCACGTCATGCCGCCATCGGTGCTTTTTTGGCATGTATAGGTCGTCATGAGGTTTTGCTTTCCGAGACGAATGTTGAAGAATGTTGTCGGGTCCTGATTCGTGTTCGTGAAAGTAAAACGGTACGTGATGTCATCCCCATTGCCGCCAGGAGTTTTTACTGCCTGATTGCGAATATGGATCTCATAATTAATATTCTCTCCGAAGTTGAAGTAGTTGGGTCCTCCTTCAGGAAGTTCGAAAGGAATATAGTCTGCGATGATCGTGATGGTAGTCGGATCATCGGGTGAACGGAAGGCGTAGAGATCGGTATTATCCGCAAGCGGATCGTTACTGATCAGGGGCGCCTCCCGGTGGCTTGATGCCATTGCTGTTACGGACGTCATAAACATGAACGCCACCACAGCGAAGAAAGATAGTATTTGTTTTGTGTTCATACAGTGTCTTGTTAATTAAAAAATTCACATGCTCTGATTTTTTTGAACAATAGAATCGGACGTAATACATGTGAGAATTGCTATTGGATTTATGAAATGATGCGAGAAGAAATTGAAAAAAATATTTTTCGGACGACTCAATTTACGTAATACAAGTGGTCCGGAGGAATGGATGTTTAATGTCTCTGTGTCATTGCGAGGAGGGCTTCAGCTCGATGCGGCAATCCTCAGAAGTTATATAAGGCGAAGAGCGACTGAAGAATCTCCTGATAGACTGTTGTACGTTAAGGGGATTCCTCACTCGTTTTTTTTTGCTGCGCAAAAAAAATTTCCGTTCGGAATGACATATTATTATTTTAAAATGAAAAACCTTCGCTTATGCGAAGGTTTTCTTGACTTCAAAAAAATATTTCTCTTATTTATTTTCTTCCGGTTGCTGCGGCAAAATCTGAAAGGGTATCGGCATCTTCAAAAGCAACTCGCAGCCTTCTTCGCTCGAGAGCGGCAGAGGTTCGAATCCGGCGAGACCGGCAACGAAATCACCAGCATACAGATGTCGGTTATCCGCCCAAAAATCACCGGAGAGCACCAGGCATTCTTCCGTTCCTATCCGTTGATGTGGCGGGAACACGGCGCCAGGCGCAATGCGTGCCTTCATCAAAGCGCGCCCATCTTCGTCGACGTAGATCATCTTTAACTCGACTCCAGGAACATGGGTTTGAACCCATTCCATTTCGCCCGCTTTGAGGTGAAATTCTTCTACATGATATTGCTCGACATCGAAACCGGAAGCAGCGATTCTTTCGAGTACTTTGGTCTTAAGCTGCTTGCGGGGTGCTGGCGTTCCTTTTGCCAATTTTTCGTAGAGCAATGTTAAGGACTCGTTTGCACCTACGAATTCGGCAGCAATATCAGAGGATTTTGCAAGATTGCGTTCGAATGCCACCTCGTCGTCGGGTGTCATCAAACCGAATGTATAGCGCTGGATCTCCATCGCCAATTCATCCGCCGTTGCATTATCTCTGTTATTCATTTCCGTAATTCCTGTTTCAACAATTATGAACTAAAATCGGTTTATATATCCACTGCTTGTAATACAAGTCAAACCCCGTATTGGATTTGAACTTTAGGTGAATTCTTCCTTTAAGAATCCAAGCGATCCTCGAAGCGTAAGTAATCCGCTTCGAATCCTCGTTTTAACCGTCCCCAGGGGTATTTTCAGAGCTTCGGAAATTTCCGAGTGCGAATATCCGTCGAAAAAAGCCATCTCCAATAATTTCACCTGCTCATTGGGAAGGTCTTTGAATGCAATACCGATCATTTCCATCCGCTCGGAATTTATCGTACTATCCAAAAGATTATCATCTATCAATTCCCGGTTCAACGTTGCTCCATCTTCGGTCGGAACCTGTATTTCCAATTTTTTGATGCGTTCGCGTTGTGAACGAATGAGATTGATGGCCCGGTTATGAGCGATTCGGATCAGCCAATTTTTCGGCGATCCGAGCACGGGCTGGTAGGTTGAGGATTTCCGCCATACTTGCACAAAGACATCCTGCATAATATCTTCTGCATTATCGGTATCGCGCAGAAGGCGCAACAGCGCACCGTAAATAAGGCGGCTATAACGATCATAGAATTCGGAAAAGGCGTTCGTATCGCCTTTAGCGATTTCCAGCAGTAATTCCTGATCTGTCAGTTTCATTATCTAAACTGCAAATATACGAAAAAAAGCCATTTGAATAAGGATTTTATTGATTCAAAAAGGGCATGCAACACGAGTCCGCTTTTATATGAACAACCGCAACATCCCGTACGAAAGAGTATATTTGTACGAATGAAAAGAGCAATAATCATACCAGCCCGTCTTGGTTCGACCAGGTTACCGCGAAAACCGCTTCATATGATCGCCGGAATGACGCTTATCGAGCGGGTGTACCGGCAATGCAAGAAAGCGCAAGGGATAGACATGGTTGTCATTGCAACAGACAGCGATGAAATTGCCAGCCATGTCAATAGTTTCGGTGCAGGCGCTATTATGACGCCGGAGCGTTGCGCGAATGGCACCGAGCGTATCGCTTATGCGGCAAAACATCTCGCTGCAGATTTTGATATTGTGATAAATGTACAGGGTGACGAACCGCTGATCGAACCTGCCGTGATTGAACAAGTTGCAGCGGCTTTTGACGATGACCGGGTAAACATTGCTACTCCGATTTCCCATCTCAAAGAGGAAACAGATACTAATAACCCGAATATTGTGAAAGTGGTGACCACGATAAAGGAAGACATTCTTTATTTTTCCCGCTCTAGAATTCCTTATAATAGAAGTGAAGACAAGATCAATACGACGTATTGGCGGCATATAGGTCTTTATGCATTTCGCAAAAAAATTCTCGAAGAAATCATAGAGCTTCCGTCTACCGAATTAGAAAATATTGAAAAGCTCGAGCAACTGCGATGGCTTTATCATGGATACAGTATAAGAGCAGTTCGTGTTGAGAATACTTCAATAGAAGTCAATACTATAGAAGATGTAAAAAAAGTTGAGGAGATATTAAAGAATAAATGACCATCGAAGACGCACGCAGGCAATTCCCGCATACATGGACAGACATGGTTTATATGAATCATGCTGCGATAAGTCCGCTATCGTTTCGGGTCCGGGACGCCGTGGATAAATATATGGAGCGCCGCGCATTGAAAGGCATTGAGCCTTTGCCCTGGGCAACGAACATGCTGCTCGAAACTAAAAAGACTATCGCAGAATGGCTTCACACTTCATCCGATCGAATTGCTTTTGGCTTGAATACTTCGGAATCTCTCAGCATCGTCGCCGAAGGCTACCCCTGGCAGCCTGGCGATAGGATACTTCTGTATCAGTATGAATTCCCCACGAATGTCTATCCCTTTCTCAATCAGCAACGCAAAGGTGTAACGATCGATTTCTTCGATGCACCCGATGGACGAATAACTCCGGAAATTGTTGCGGCGAATCTTCGACCGGAAACCAAGATGTTTTCCTTGAGTGCGGTTCAGTTCTTAAGCGGTTACCGAGCAGACTTGCAAGCCATCGGCTCACTTTGCAACGCACGTGGTATAATTTTTTGTGTCGATAGCATTCAGGGATTTCCCTATATCCCGATCAATGTCGAGAATATGCACATCAATGTGCTCGCCAATGGCTCGCATAAATGGCTGATGTCACCCGAGGGAGTTTCATTTTTATATATCGATAAACATACACAAGAGAAGATTCACCAACCGGCAATGGGCTGGACGAGCGTGAAGAATGCGTTTGATCCGTTTCATTATAATGTCAATAGAGTGCGCGATGATGCATCACGCTATGAAAATGGCACCATGAATTTTCCGGGCATTGCCGGTTTGCAAGCGTCGATGAGGTTCTTCGAAGAATTCGGTCTGGAAGAACTACAGCATCGTACCCTGGCACTTTCCGGACTGATGATCGATCTTTGTGAACGACATGGTGCAGAGCTCCTGACACCAAAGAATGAAGCTGAACGCGGTGGTATTGTGACCATTTCTGTCGATGAACCGAAAACCGTCTTCGAACGACTTGAAAAACGCAATGTAATCGTCTCGGTGCGTGCGGGAAAACTGCGATTTGCGCCGTACTTCTATTGCACCGAAGAAGAAGTAAGGAAAACGGTTGCGATCTTGTTTGAGTAAATATGCTGAACGGCAAAAAAATAATTTATGGCATTACCGGCTCGATCGCTGCAGCGAAAGCGCCGATCGTTGCGCGCGAACTTGTCCGCGCCGGAGCCGAAGTGCATTGTGCACTTACTGAATCTGCCGAGAAATTCACTACACCTTACGCTCTTTCCATCCTTACAGCCAATGAAGCGATAACCGATATTTTCCCGGTTTCCGGCAAAGGCACATGGCATGTGCATCTTGCAAGATCTGCTTCGGCAATGCTGATCGCACCGTGTTCAGCGGCGACACTTGGAAAGTTGCGGCGCGGCATTTACGATAATCCCGTTTTGCTCCTTGTCTCATCGCTCGCTCCCAATACACAACTTATCATAGCTCCGGCAATGGATGAAGAAATGTGGCAGCAGCCTGCCGTGCAGGAAAATATAGAATGGCTAAAATCCAAAGGAATAAAATTTATCGAGCCGCAAAAAGGTATTCTTGCCAGCGGCATTGTCGGTATGGGAAGAATGCCGGAAGCAGATGAGGTCGTCAAAAAATTTCAGGAGCTTTTGGTTACGACAGTACCGAACAGTCCCGGTCCGCACACTCCACTGCCGCTTTCCGGGAAACATATTCTTATTACCGGCGGACCTACTTATGAACCGATCGATCCTGTCAGGTTTATCGGTAACCGATCGAGCGGTAAAATGGGGGCTGCATTAGCGACCGAAGCTGCGGAAGTTTTCGGAGCAGACGTAACACTTATTATGGGACCGTCCTCATCCGAAACACCACCTTCAGTGCACCGGATCAATGTGGAAACCGCTGATGAAATGTGTGATGAAGTACTCTCGCAACTTGGCGGTCATGATATTCTGATCATGAATGCCGCCGTAAGCGATTATCATCCGGCTGACCCATCAAAACAAAAGATAAAAAAGACTGCGAAGAAAAAACTAACGATCGATCTTGAACCGACAAAAGATATTCTTCGTGAAGTGATGAAGCATAGAAAGAAAAATCAGAAGATCATTGGTTTCGCTTTAGAAGGCGGTAAGGGTTCGGAAGAATATGCTAAGAGCAAGCTCGAGGAAAAATCTCTCGATATGATCGTATTAAATCGTTTCGATGAAAGCGGCTCCGGGTTTTCTACCGATACAAACCGGGTAATGATCTATACAAAGGACGGAGTGAAAAAAGATATTCCGCTTGTCTCGAAAACCGAATGCGCCCGCATCATTCTCTCACTTATCGCTGAAATGGAATAATGACCGATCGCACGAGAGATGAAATTATCACAGACATCGAACGTTGGGCAAGAGAGCGGCTTGCTAATAATGAAGAAGTTATTTATTTTGACAATGTAAAAATTGCAACCGGAAATTCGGAAATGCCAAAACAAAAACTAGCCACGAATCACGAACCACGCGTCACGATCTCCGAAGAGTGGCAAAAAGCGACCGACCTTCCGATGCTGCAATCCATGATTTCCGGCTGCACAAAATGTGAATTGCATAAGACGCGTAAGAATTTTGTTTTCGGAGTCGGCAATCCGCAAGCGAAAGTAATGGTCATAGGCGAAGCTCCTGGAGCCGATGAAGATGAACAGGGCGAGCCATTCGTCGGCAGAGCCGGCCAACTCTTGAATAAAATGCTTCTTGCAATCAATTTCCCTCGCGAAGAAGTTTTTATTGCAAATATTCTCAAATCCCGTCCACCCGGTAATCGCGATCCGAAACCTGAGGAAGTTGCAGCTTGTGAACCGTATCTCTTCAAGCAGATCGAGATCATCAAGCCGAAAATGATTCTGTGCGTCGGAAGAATTGCCGGGAGTAATCTTCTCAAACAGGAAAGTGAATCATTGGCGAAAATGAGAGGCAAAGTGTTCGATTTTATGGGAGCAAAAGTGATGGTTACGTACCACCCTGCAGCGCTTATCAGAAATCCGAATTGGAAACCAGCGGCTTGGGAAGACTTGCAGAACTTTCGGAAGCTCTACGATGAAATGGTAGCTGTCTAGGCTATAGAAGCTTGTATGATAAAAGATATTTCTCTCAAAGACCGCCGCTCCGTAGCTCAAGCGATCAGTATCGTCGAGAATGATTCTCCGCAATCGACCGAACTTCTGCATTCGCTTGCGCCAAAACTTGGGCATGCTTATCGTATCGGGATTACAGGTCCGCCCGGTGCAGGAAAATCTACACTGACTTCAGAGATGACAAAAGCCTTGCGAAAGCAGGGCAAAACTGTCGGCATTATAGCTATCGACCCAACAAGCCCATTTACCGGCGGCGCACTTCTTGGCGATAGGATCAGAATGCAGGATGTTTCGATGGATAGTGGCGTCTTCGTTCGCTCGATGGCAACGCGTGGCTCGCTCGGAGGATTATCTGCAAAAGCAAAAGACGCTGCCGATGTTTTGGATGCTGCGGGTTTCGATATTGTGATCTTCGAAACGGTCGGCGTCGGTCAATCCGAACTTGATATTGCAAAAGCTGCCGATACGACGATCGTTGTCCTTGTACCGGAATCGGGCGATGCCGTGCAGGCAATGAAATCCGGGCTGATGGAAATCGCCGATTTTTTTGTCCTCAACAAAAGTGATCGCGAGGGAGCCGAGCAAGCAGTTCGCGCATTAAAGACAATTCTCACATTTCGTATCACTCATGCCGAAGATGAATGGATTCCGGATGTTATTTCAACTGTCGCAAGCAAAGGGAGAGGAATAGATGAAGTTCTCTCTGAAATTGAAAAACATAAAGAACATCTGGCAAAAACACATACCTTAGATGCAAGAAGAATTAATCGTGAACGAGAGCGCGTGATCGAGCTTGTCGAAAGTTTGCTTAGAGTAGATTTTTGGACTTCTGAGAGAAAGATAAAATTGGAAGAGCGATTAAAAGCAGTTGCTGCGCATAAGGAATCAAGTTATGAAGTGGCGCTGGAATTGGTGAGGGAGTTTAGGGGGAAATAAAATGTGTCATTGCGAGGAGTTGCGTAGCAACGACGAAGCAACCCCCTGATAGATTGTAGAAAGTATCGGTCTGCCAAATATCAGGGGGTTGCTTCGTCGGACTAAAGTCCTTCTTGCAACGACAAACTGGATCATATTTCTTCATCCTCAAGATCAACAATAGCCGCATCCTTCTTCACCTGCTCGATAACCTTCGGCACCAGAAAATATCCATCGGCTGCTTTCGGAGCATTCTTCAGAGCTTCCTCCGTTGATAGGCACGGCGCGGAAACATCGGCGCGGAAGACATTCTTCTCCTGCGCTTCATTGATATTCTCTAATGGCGCAACATCAGAAACATCGAGTTCTTTCAATTGGTCGATGTAACCCAGAACATTATTCATATCCTGCGTCAGCTTCTCGTATTCCGCGTTCGAAAAATCCAGACGTGCAAGTTTTGCAATGTGTTCGATGTTTTCGCGTGTTACCATAAGTATTTTTGGTTCTCAAATTGGTGGGGCGGACTCTTAGTCTGCCCGTCATCGCTGGCGGAATAAGAGTCCACCCCACTATCTAATTCTTATTTCGCCTCAACCGGTCTATAAACCATAATCCCTGTCTGTTTTGCATTCCCCTTCAAATAATCCGCAAGCGGCATCGGGCTGATGATCACTTTATGCATTGCAGAGCTTGCATGCATGAAATGAATTCTCCCGTCTTTTTCTTTGATCGCAATTCCTGTATGTGAGCAATCTATTCCGGGAATGCTTGTCGTAATACCGATCAGATCGCCGGTATGAATGCCTTTTTCGTTATCTTCGACATCCTCTTTCGGAATATAATAAAATCCGCCTCGGGCACCAATCATCTTTTCAATCGAATCCATCTTCGCAACCATTGCCGGATCGTTCGCTAATTGCTTATAAAGAGATGGATGCGTCGTCATAAAATTAATCTTCTTCTTTTCGAGCTTTGCATCGCTTCCCCCGATTTCCTTTGTCATTTCTTTAAGTAATGCAAGTTCGCCGTTCGCGTAACGAAGATTTGAATTTCTATAAAAATAGTCACTTGTATAATGAAGCCTTGTTGGGAAACCACCAGGAGACCCTTTTATACCTGTTTCATAGTCGCAGCAAGGAACATCTCTGTAGCGCGTCATTCTTAGTTCTTCTCCATAGATGAACATAAGGTTTGAAGTGTCAGATGAATGCTTTTTAGCTAATCTTGCTAATGCCCAAATACTCTCGAAGAAAGTCACGCAATCGAATCCTTCTAAATTACATACAACCTCGTCCTTATCGTTTCCTACTTCGAGCGATTTATCGATATAGGGCGTACCGAGAAATAATTTTCCAATTGCTGCAATGCGATCTCCAATTGGAAGTTTTTCAAAATGTTTTTTATGACTAAGATCTATTATCGCGTGTAGTATAGAATCTGTAGCAGGAGAAAATTTATCGATGACAAGAGTCTGGCTTGAAGATACCGAAGGACAAGCTAAAAAAAATATAGCTCCGACAAATAATATAAATTTAATTCTCTTCAGCAAAACGATCCTACTCCACATTCTGAATTTGTTCTCGGATTTTTTCCATTTCTTCTTTTGCGCCGACGACGATATGCGATACTTGCGGGTCGTTGGTCTTCGAGCCCATGGTATTGATCTCGCGGTTCATCTCCTGAATCAGGAAATTAAGTTTACGTCCGGCAGGCTCCGGGGATTCAAGAGCTTCGAGGAAAAACTTAATGTGCGAGCGGAAACGCACGATCTCCTCGGTAATATCGAGCCGCTCTGCAATGAGGGCGATCTCCATATCGAGCCTATCTTTATTGACGATGGTAACATCCTGCGTTAATTCGATAACACGCTGTTTCAACTTGGCAAATTCCGCTTCCGCAGTTCCCTGTGAAAGCTTTTCGACGGTTGCTACTTTTTCATCGAGATTTGCAATGCGCATCCGCAGATCTTTTTCCAGCTCCGAACCTTCCTGCTTGCGCATTTCATTCAGCGCAGCAAGAGATTTTTGGATTGCATCCTGTGCAAGTTTCCATTCAGCTTGTGCAGCATCGGCATTCGAGGCATCAGAAAGAAATATATCGCTAAATCCGGTAAGATCGCGCAATGTAATTTCAGCCGTCATGCCGGTAACGGTGCGAAGTTTATCAAGCAGATCGAAATATCCGCGCGCAAGCGGCTCGTTCACTTCAAGCGGCACGCTTGCCGCAACTTCGCCGCGTGTAATCGTGACATTAATATTGATTTTGCCGCGTTCGAGCGATTTGCGGACAAGTTCGCGCACTTCGAATTCGCGTTCACTCATTGTGCGCGGCAGGCGCACCGAAGTTTCCAGAAAGCGCGAGTTCACGCTGCGAACTTCAGCCGTTGCCGTAAGTCCGCCTTTATCAGTAGCGCTGGTGGCTTCGCCTCTGCCGAAACCGGTCATGGATATGAGCATTTTGTATTTTTAATAATAATTTTATTGTATCATTGCGAGGAAGTCCCGAAGGGACGACGAAGCAATCACCGGAACTACATGTCATTCCGAAGGAGCCGAAAAATCGCGCAGCGATTTGAGCGACTGAGGAATCCCCTGAAGTTTGCCTGACTGTAACGTGCTACAGTCTGTCAGGGGATTCCTCACATCGTTTTTTTCGCTTTGCGAAAAAAATCTCCGTTCGGAATGACATTAAAACGATCACGCGTTTCTGTAATCAAGCCGCAGATCATCCGATCCCTCAACCACCGAGCATGCCTGCAATTTCAACTTATATGCATCATGTAGTTTCTTGATATGCAGATCGCCGAAAGTTGAACGTGCGTCTGAACCTAACACTATCGGCGCAACAAAAAGCACCAGTTCGTCGAAGAGATTTTCCTGTAATAAAATTGTCGCAAGAGTTGGTCCCGGTTCGACAAGAATACTTGCGATATTTAACTTTCCGATCTTTTCGAATACATCTTTTAAAATAAACTGACTCTGAGTATCATTTGCTTCGATGAAAGATATGCCCCGAGAATTCAGCATGTGTTTTAACCCGGATTTCTCTTTCAGCGCTCTCTCCGTTGTTACGATTATCGTATTATTGGAATGTGAATCGGAATATACTTTTGCCGATTCCGGCACTCTGAGATTTGCATCTAAAATTATTCTCTTTGGTGAGCGACCTTCTACCAATCTTACCGTCAACTCCGGATCATCTGCAAGCACGGTTGCGCTTGTGACGAGGATGGCATCATAGTGCGAACGCATCTCATGAACTGCCTTACGCGAAGCCTCGCTCGTGATCCATTTGGAAACGCCGGATTTTAGCGCTGTTTTGCCATCGAGGCTCGAAGCAATTTTTAAAGTTACATAAGGTGTATTTGTTTTTACGAACTTTATGAAAAATTTATTTAACTCCTCGCATTCTTTTTCTAAAACTCCTGAGATAACTTCAATGCCTGCCGCTCTCATCTTTGCAATTCCGCTTCCGTTAACCTCGGGATTTGGATCTTGCATACCGATCACGCATTTTGCAATTTTCTTTTCAATTAATAGATCGGTGCATGGCGGAGTTTTGCCCTGATGCGTGCATGGTTCGAGATTTACATAAACTGTTGCACCATTGACTGAATATCCATTTTTATCGGCATCGCGAACAGCGTTTACTTCAGCATGAGGTTCGCCAAATTTTTGATGATAACCTGTGCCGAGGACTTTTCCATCTTTACCGACGATCACACAGCCGACGAGGGGATTCGGGCTGACATAGCCTCGCCCTTTCGTTGCAAGCTCAAGGGCTTGGTGTATAAAATGATCGTTAGTGTTGTGGTTCATTATACAAAAATACGCTACAGAAGAAAGAATCATCGTTTAAGTTGTCATTCCGAAGGAGCCGATGAGCCAAAGGCGAAGAGCGACTGAGGAATCCCCTGAGATATGGAGAGAACCTTCTATACAAATCTCAGGGGATTCCTCACATCGTTTTTCTTGCTTCGCAAGAAAAATCTCCGTTCGGAATGACATTGAAAGGAGCATTCCTATACATTTTTGTGTTTCATATCCCCCGAATTTATCCAATCAATATTTTATGATGCTTGAAGAATCACCGGTGATCACAGACACACTTGTTACCCCTAATTTTCCTGAAGGTTATGCCCAGCCGCGCGTTTCGCCGATGGCTGCCGGACTCATCGGTTCGGAAATCCTGAAGATCGCCGCCGATATTCGTGCCATGATCGCCGATGGAAAAAAGATCTGTAATCTCACGGTCGGTGATTTCAATTCTACCTATTTTCCGATACCGGAATATCTCAAGAATGAGATCGAGATCGCACTCGTTAAAGGCGAGACAAATTATCCGCCTTCCGATGGCGTGCCTCCATTACGCAAAGCTGTTCAGGAATTTTATAAAACGAGATTAGGTCTTGACTATCCGATCGAATCGTTTATTATCACTGGTGGTGCGCGTCCGGTCATCTTTGGAATTTATGATGCTGTCATCGCTCCCGGCGATACGGTTGTCTATCCTGTTCCATCGTGGAATAATAATCATTACTGCAAACTGCTCGGCGCGAAGGCTGTGCCAGTTGCAAGCTCTGCAGAAGATCATTTTCTTCCGACGCGGAAATCATTAGAAGGCAAGCTCGCTGGTGCACGCTTATTATCGCTCTGTTCACCACTTAATCCAACGGGCACAGCATTCACGAAAAGTGCGCTTGAAGGAATTTGCGATCTTGTGCTGGAAGAAAACGCGAAGCGCTCAGCTTCCGAGCGTCCGCTCTTTTTGATGTACGATCAGGTGTATTGGATGCTCACCTTTGGTGGTACGCAGCATTATAATCCTGTATCGCTTCGTCCGGAGATGGCAAAATATACGATCTTTGTTGACGGCATTTCGAAGGCATTTGCTTCGACGGGATTGCGTGTCGGCTGGGCAGTTGCGCCGCCGGATATTGCGGCTCCGATGTCGAATATTTTAGGTCATGTCGGCGCATGGGCGCCGCGGCCGGAGCAGATCGCAACGGCGCATTTACTCGCGAATCATAAGGTCGTGGATGAATACCACGAAAAAATGTATGCCGATGTCGAAGAGCGGCTCAATGCACTATACGGTGCGATCAGTT
>Ga0206990_1033_pt2 | contig 34340 bp, 30 predicted proteins | sample Alteio_BWMinCont_8_FD_153283 | JGI IMG/M metagenome (GOLD analysis project Ga0206990, IMG submission 153283) | Enriched cells from forest soil in Barre Woods Harvard Forest LTER site, Petersham, Massachusetts, United States -... | ecosystem: Environmental > Terrestrial > Soil > Temperate forest >... | reverse complement strand
CTTCGGTGTCGGTTAGTATGGGGCCCATAGTTACGTTGGAGCCATCGATGCAGTCAAGCCAGTAGCAATCAATGATGGGGAGACGGAATAGATATTTTTCGGGGTTGTAGCCGCGGGATTGAATGTATATATCGAATCCGGCGCCGACAGCGACATCGTACATTCCTTCGTAGAATATTCCGTCTTGTTCACTTTCGGGGACCCAGAGATCATTGAGTCGGTTAACGTAGAAATATCGTATGAGAGTGTCGGGGTGGAAACATAATGGCCCATACGGGTCTTTACCTAAACGTTCGCCTGTGTATGGATTCCATTCTTCAAAAAATTTAAAGCTAATCTTGTCGTCTATTTCTGATAGTAATATGGGATCCATTTTTCGTGCCCGAAGGGTTTTATAATAGTGCATTGTTTTATCGTCGTATTTAATAAATTCGCCATCTCTTTCGTATAGGGTATTTTTGGCTTCTTTTGTCTTCCAAGAGGGAGGAGAAGGGGGTGGTTCGGAGAAATCAACATAGTTATCAGTGTTCGACGAATCGTTGGGATCAACATTTAGCTCAGACATATGGCCGCGTGTGTAGACTTAAGTGTTAGTATATGTATATCTATATATCTTTTCGCCAAACAAAAAGATTATCAAATTTTTTGGGGGGAAAAATATGTATAAAAAAATTGATTTTAAAACTATTTAAACGAAAAGCTCATATATAAAAGACATCAATAATAGCACTAATGTCATCGTCACAGAAAACTGAGAATAAGAGTCAAAATGCGGGTGGGGCGCCAATGGTAATCGATTGCGAGAAGATCGATGTTAAGAAAGTATCGATATCCCCGTTGGATACGAAGAATGAGCGACTGGCTGGTCAAGGCATGAGTTTCGTTAATTATGAATTTCTGCCGAAGGTTCAGAAGAGTTTCATTTTTAAGACTGGGCCAATTAAGTTGGTTCAAGGAGGGATTCCACAAATGAATGATTACACGTCGAAGTGGTGTAAGTCTGATAAGGATCGAGAATTCTTCAAAGTTCCGTGTGATCCCAATCAACCGAATAGCGTTGCTTTGTTTGATATGTTGGAACGATTGGATAAGCATACGCAAGAGTGTGCGCCAGGAATTTTTGGTGCGAATCATAATAAATACAAGTATATTAAGTTGGTGAAGGAGCCGTTTGAACCGGAGGAGGATGATGAGGCTAAGGCTGCCGGGGGTGATGAGAAGAAGAAATACGAACGTCTTAAATTCTGTAAGGTTAAGTTTGATACAGATTTTAATGATAATCGCAAAATCACAACTGCTGTATTTGTCAATGAGAATGGGAAGCCAACACAGCACCAGTGTCCAACTGTTACGGATGTTGAACAGCAAATGACTTGGGGCAGTACTGCGCGATTTGTGATCATGGTTAGTAAGCTCTGGGCAGAGAAACAAGCTAAGGGTGGCAAGGGGGCGCTCAAGGAATATAGCTTGACTATGAAGTGCTTGCAGCTTGAGGTATTACAGAAGCCTGATAAATTGGGATCGACTAAGAAAGTTTTCCAAAGTTCGTATAGCTTTGGTGATGTTCCGCCTGAAATTGCTGATCCCCAACCAACTGTAAGTGTATCGAGTGGTGCTACTGTTGCAGCTAATCCCGCTACCCCCGTGCAAGCCACTGCGGACTCGTCCGGTTCCAATAGCGAGGAACTCGAGGAAGTAGAAGTTGAGGAGGAAGTCGAGGAGGAAGTCGAAGTCGAGGAGGAAGAAGTAGCACCCCCGCCTCCTAAACCCACCGCTAAAAAAACCGGTGCAAAACAATCAGCTCGCAAATAACATAACAATGCGCCCGTTCGTTTTATAAATAAATTAATCTTCATATAGATTACTCAAAATCAATATGGAGACAAAAGTCAAAATATTTAAACTTCGTAACATCACCGAAAAAAATATAGTATACAAAGATCCCGTCAAACTTAAGGACAAAATCGTCGTCCCAATATCTTATTTAGATAATAACGTCACCGTTCCATTATTTATTCAAATTCCCACTCTACACCTCAGGGACGTCGATGAGAATGGTTTAGTCCTATCCCTAAATGAGCAAGTAGCCACCTCATTGAAATCCCTCGATAATAAAGTAATAGCCGATATCAAAGGGATTATCCAAAAAGCCAAAAAGCTCCATGATGGAAAACTATTAGGTAAAAAATTTATTTACAACGCTGCCGTCCACATGATCGAAGATGATAACGGAACTATCGATAAAACTTTTCCCGACGGAGTTCTTAAATTACCAACCCCCCTCAAAGTTTTTCTTGACACCCACGAACCATTAAAAGATCCCAATCTCCGCGACTTCATCGGAGTCAACGTCACCTCCATCGTTGAAGTCAATTCCGTCGTTATCAAAGAAAGCACAGTTTCTATTTATCTTAAAACACATCAACTAAAAATTACTTACCCCATCCTGGAAAAATATAATTTGGACGATTATTCATTCCTCGACGAAGAAGACGACCCCCCCAAAAATATGTTATTCAAACTCCTCAATTCTTCCAACGAGAATAGCGAAAGCGATAATCTCGAAGATCCCGACGAGGCCCAACTCAAAAATTATTTCATCCGAAACAAATAACCCTAATCAAAACATAAAACTAACTCAACCTCATCATCCTTTATATTAGTCGAGGCATTGACATTAATTCCTTTCGTCTTTCGTTTAACATTAATCTTTGGCTTCTTAGATTTCTCCTTATCTAAGTTCTTCTTTGGCGGCTTCGGCGGTTTCTTCTTCTTTTCTTCGATTTCTTGCTCGCCTTCAGACCCTTCATCTGAATCTTCGTCGGACTCTGCTTCTTCCTTCTTCCTCTTCTCTTCCTTAGTCGCAGTATTCATGGCCTTCACAATCTGCAACAAATAATTCTCCACGAAAGTAATAATACCATTGTTAATCGCCCAACGAAAAAAATTTAACTGCCCAATAGTAGTATACAAGCTCTTTTCTTCCCCGGCCACCGTATACTTAAAATTAAACTTCTTCTTACGCCTAAACGGATCAAAATATCTCTTCTTATAAGACTTCAATTGAGCCTTATAATTAATATGTATATCATACACATCCCCATTCGTCCGAGTGAAATCAATCCCTCGTTTTGAATATTTAGTGACAAACCAATCTAAAATACGTAACGAAATTTCTGATTCCCCATCTATAATATTATGCATATGCGCGAGCATTTTCTCTGAACATTGTCGGAAATATTTATGAATCATTTTATAGTAGCACAATTCCTTTTTTGTAAATAAAGTCGATGGATCAAAATCTTCTTCAGGGCCCTTTATATCCATAATATACATTTAATCTGTGGGCGTTTTTAAGTGGTTTCGTTAAAATTGAATTTTTAAATTTATAACTTTTTTAGGTGTATTTCTGGTAGGGTTAGAGTTATGAGTGATTCCTTTTTTAAAAATATTGGAGGGTTGGTGAGTTGTATCGGTTTTATATTGACAATTCCCCTTATAGGGAGTGCGGCTTGGTTGAACATGTTGTATGGTAATCAGTGTGAAGGCCTTTGGTTATATTGCGCGATTGTTGTCAGTGTGAGCGCTTTTTGTGGGGTATGCTGTGTCGTATGGGGTGTAACTTTTTGGAAAGGATATGAATTTCGTTCGGGTATAAATTATTTTTGTGCGCTTGTTCACATGAGTCTGTTCATTGGGGCTTGTATTTGGGGAATCTTTATTAAATACAATTTAAGTTGTACGAATTCGGTTCAACGGGTGTTCTTTGAAATTTGTTTTTGGTATGTAGTATCGATTGTGGCAATTGGTACTATTGTGTTATGTGTGTGTGTTTTTTTATTATGGGTGTTTAAAAATTGATAATTATTATTGTTGGTGGTCGCTTTAGAGATCATTGGGAATATCTAATAGGTCCTGGTATGCGGGCGTTTGGTTTGTTGATGGGGGGTTTGATGATGAGTCATACGGTTGTGGGATCGATATTGTTGGATGAGTATAGTGGGATGAGTAGGGTGTGTGATGATGTGTGGTCATATTGTTTGGCGGGGGTGCTGTTTAGTTGTGTTATGGCGGTTACTTTTATTGCGGTGACGTATTGGGAGAGGAGCCTTGTGAGAGATGGTTTGATAATTGTTGGGATAATTTTGTATAATATTTTATTTGTGTGGACGGTTGTGTTGAATGATAATGCAGATACGGAGGCATGCGTCCAGAGAATATTGGTTTGGGAATTTTATGTGTTTTTCAGAATTACTTTTTGGTTCATTGTGGGGAGCTTTTCGGTGATTGTTATAGGGATAATCATTGGGAGTTTTCATCTGTATTATAATGGGGATCGGTATCATCATGTGTCCGTGATTGGGGCTCCGGAGTAAAAAAATTGATGATATAAAAATTGAAATATAAAATTTGAGCAATAATAAGTAATATTATAAGAAGCAAAATAGAAAAATGTCAGTTGAAGTTGATGGATGGACTATTCTTTTTTACGACAAGTACGCTGGAGGTCATAACTATGACAATAACTTTACGGTTAGGGTCAAGTTGGAAGATCTTTTGAGTTCGGACAATGTGCAGTTGACGGGGAATGATGCTATTGCGGAGTTTAATAAATTTGGTGGATTTTATTTGTTGCCAGGGGATTTGGATCAATCGTTGTATCAAATTTCGATGTATGTCACGGAGTATGGAGGGAGTCATAATAATGTTGCGAAGTATACGACGGTCGGCGTTAATAATGCTTTGTTGAAGCAATATGTTGTTGAGAAAAAACCGATACCGAATGAATCGTTTTTGGTAGCAGTCTGTAGATATCATAATTCGTATTGTAAAGCGAGCCAGACGGGAAATATTGGAGCGGCGCGCATCAATGACACGGTTGATATTTTGTCGACGGAGATTATTAATAAGATTAAAGCGACAACAGGGGATGTTGTTGATCCGATGATTCCGGATCCGGATTTCCTTAATTGTCAATTGTTTGAGTATCAGAAGCGGTCAGTTCATTGGATGGCGCAAAGGGAGAAAGATATGAAGCAGGTAATATTTAATATTAATGATGAGGTGATTATGGGGGATATATTTTTCGATGCGATGAGGCAGACGTTTACGTTAGGCAATGATCGGAAGCAGATTACATTTTGTGGGGGTGCGCTTATTGATGAAGTGGGGTTGGGGAAGACTGTTCAGATGACAACGCTGGCATTGAGTAATCCTGCGATAGATCTGTCTTATATTCGAGCCGGGGTTAATAGATTGCATAGCCGAGCGAGTTTGGTGTTGTGTCCGAATCAACTTTGCGGGCAATGGAAGCGCGAGTTAGAGAAAATGGTAAAAGACGATTTGAAGATAATTCCGTTGTTAACGAAAGTGCATTTTGATAAGTATACGTATCAGGATCTTTTAGATGCGGACTTTGTGATCGTGTCGTATAATTTCTTTGATAATAAGGCGTTTCATGGGAAATGGATGAAACAGGTGTCCACGAATGGGAGTTATCATAAGTCGCCGCCGGCCGTATTTAGTTTGGCTTCGGTGAAGACTGTGTTTGAGAAAATGGGGGCCGATTTGGTGAAAGATCCGACATCGATTTTTCAGAAAGGTCCGTTGCTTCCGCTTATTAAATGGCATAGGGTTATTATAGATGAATTTCATGAAATTTATACTGTGTTGAAGTATTCATATATGGTGAATTTGTTGCCGACTATTGAGGGGAAGTTTCGGTGGTGTGTTACTGGGACTCCTTTTGATAAGAGTAGTGTGTGCTTGGTTAAGATGATGGATTATGTGACGAATTATAGTAATCCGTATGCTGATAAAGTGTTGACTATTAAGTTGGTGGCAGATTATTTGAGGAGTACGTTTTTTAGGAGGAATACGAAGAAGAGTGTTATGGAGGAGTATCAGTTGCCGCCGTTGAAGGAGTCGGTGGTTTGGTTGAAGTTTACTCAGACGGAGAGAATGATGTATAATGCGTACTTGGCGAATCCTAATAATGATAAGTATAGTATCTTTTTGAGGCAGTTGTGTTGTCATCCGAAATTGGCGGAGGAGACGAAGGATTTATTGAGTAATTGTAAGACGCTTGAGGATATTGAGAAAATGATGGTGCTTCATTATGAGCAAGCGATGAAGAAGGCGCAGAAGTTGGTGGATTATTTTGTGGGAAGGGTTAAGATGAGTGAGAGGAAGATTAAGAGGATTGAGTTTAGGAGGCAGAGAAAATTTTTAATGCAGTTGGGATTTGAGGTTGAGATTAAGGGGGATGATGAGAAGGAGGGTGTTGTGGAGGCTGGTGTCGATATTGCCGATGATATTGGGATGTATTTGGTTGATGGTGAGGATGGGGAGGAGGATGAATTGATGGTGATGCCGAAGAAGGGGGGTGTGGGGTCGGGTAAAAAGATTGTGGTGAGCGATGAGACACAGGATGAGATTCTTAAGTTAGTTGGAAATATGCTGAAGAATAATAAAAGTAAATCGATTCAAAATATTAGAGATTATATAGGGCAGATTAATGTTAAGTTGAAAGATGCGCAGAAGGATTTGGATGGGCGTAAGACAACATATGATTTTTATAAAAATGTTTTCGATAGGATTAGAAAGACTGCGACGGATGAGAATAAGGGTAAAGGAAATGATGATGAGACATGCGGTATTTGTTTGACGGAGATTCCAGAGAATGACATTGGTGTAACGAAATGTGGGCATATTTATTGTTATCAATGCATTAAGACAATTATATCTCAGAGGCACGAATGTCCGTATTGTAGGAAGAATGTTAAGGAGAATGAGGTATTTATGATATCGTATGAGCGGAAGTCAAAAATAGTGGAGCAGAGTCAGGAGATTAAGAATAAGATGTCTTTGATTAATGAGGTGGGGACGAAGTTGGCTAATATTATATATTATTTGAAAGGGTCGGGGAGCCATGTGATAATTTTCTCGCAGTGGGATGATTTGTTGAGGAAAATTGGTGGGATATTGGATAATTATGGGATTAAGAACGTATTTTGCCGGGGTAATGTCTGGCAGCGTGATAAGGCTATTAGGATGTTTAATACTGATCCCAAGATGAGAGTTATTATGCTTTCGTCTGAGAGTGCTGCGTCGGGCACAAACCTAACGAAAGCGAATAAGGTTATTATTGTGGATCCTGTTTGTGGGACGTATGAGTATAGGAAGAATACGGAAGGGCAGGCTATTGGGAGGGCGCACAGGATGGGGCAACAGAATGAGGTAGAGGTGTTGCGATTTGTAGTGAATGATACAATTGAGCAAGAAATATATAGTGCGAATAAGGAAGAGGATAAGAAGCACGTTGTGAATACGAAGATATTTGAATCGACCGATGATTCGATAACTTTGACTGATGATAAATTAAATGAGTTGTCTACGAGTGTGATGGAATCGAAGAATAAGAAGAAGAAAATTCTGGTGAGGGGGAAGAAAGTTAAGGAGGCTGAGCCAGATTTAGAGGATGAAGATTTATAGGTGAACGTCGCGATCGGTTGTGAATGGTTCGGTGTTATCTGTTTTTGATCGTGTGAGGAAGCTTATTTTATCTACTTTTATGGTGAAGCCTTTTCCTAACCATTTTTGGAAGTCGGGGGAGAGCTTATCGAATTCTGCTTTGGTGGATTGTCCGAGGGTGAGATGCGGTTGAAATTTTTCGTGTTTCATTTTCATTTCGGCCAAAGTTTTCATGATGATTGCGGATAATTCCTGGAGCTTGGTATCATCTTTGGGTTTAAGGTGATAGGTGAGATTTTTGCCTTGTTTGAAATAATCAATTTCTTGGAATTCCAAATTGAAAGCACCGAAGCCTTTTAATTTCTCTTCAAGTCGTTTGGCTAGGTCTGGAAATTGATCTTTTGAAACGAAAGGGAACAAGAAGTTGATATGAGGGGGCCATCTAGGATATGCGCGATCATATTGTGATCGGATGAGATTAATATGGTCATGATATTCAGGGGAGATCACAAGTGTCAAAGCTGTTGTCACGTCCATTTTATATTTAGATAGTTATATAAGGTAACTAGCTACATATACACAAGCTGATATAATTTCAATTATTTAGCAGGGCCCAAAGGGTCTCGAAAAAAATAATAAACCTATATAAAGAAATATGACTATCTTTAGTTATAATCATGTCACAATCGCAAAAAGCAAATAAGGCTCTTAGTAACAAAAAGAATACTCCAGCTCCTGAACCAGTAGATTCACCTGTTTCCGAAAGTGAATCTAAAAAGAAAAGCTGCACGGATGGTTTGGAAACTGAACTCAAATTTAAGACCGCTTTAACTGAGCTAAGGAATGAAATAACTAATCAGACTAAAGTATTGAAAGATCTTAAGACGGGGATCAAAAAGCTTGAGGCATCTTATCAATATGATATGAATAAAGCTATGAAGGCAAAGCGCAAGCGTAATGGTCCGGTGAAGGCAACTGGCTTCGTGAAGGAGTTGAGCTTACCGAAGGATCTTGCGGAACTCATCGATGTTCCAGAAGGTACTAAAATCTCGATGCCAACCTATACGAAAAAATTCTATGAAATGCTCAAAGCTAACAACCTCTTCTACGAACAAGATGGCAGAGTTCTCCGAGCAAACGATCAAATCAAACGAGTTTTCAAACTCCCTGATTCCGTCAACGAATCAACGGACTACAAAGACAAAAACGGCTTCAATTTCTACACCCTACAAAAACACATCGCTGCCGTCAACAAAAACCTCCGCCCCGCCGTACCCCCACCTAACTAAACGAATTCTTCGAAATATGAAAATTCACATACTCAATACTATCCAATATCCGCTCCATATTCTCTGTAACATACGTCCCCTGCCCATAGGTTTTCAAATATTTCAACACCATAAAAGTATCAATCTCTTTCAAAATACTTGGATTAAAATCCTCCGGAATATGTTCGTTCAATACCGACGTCATTAATAAATTCTTTGCGTTTTCATAACCGGCTATAAAAGCAGTACACCTTACATTATCTCTATTAAATACGTCATGCGATGACTTATCTAATATATTCTCTATCGTTCCATAAAGTCTAATCAATTTATACGATTCATTATTCTCAATCTTAAATGTCGGCCTAATATAATCACACCCAAAAAGTAAGCACATTTCCACGAACTGGCTATGACTCAATTCCAGTTGATCCAATATATAATTCAAATCAAATTCCAAAACCTTCCCATCTTGAAATTTTATCGTTCTCCCACACCCCAATGCCAACATATCCATATCATCAGACAAACACGCCGTAATATACCCATCCTTAAACAACTTCGCACACAACGCATCGGCCTCCCCTGTCGCACTCAAATAAGGAATAGACAACAAATCAAAGAACTTCTTAACATTATCGATATCAACCTTCTTAATATGTATTATAGATTTCTTCAATTTATTCTTCTGCTTCTCCAACTCTTCCATCCTTTCTTCCCTCACATGCTCATTATTCACAGCTGCCACCGCAGCCGCCGCCGACTCCCCTACCTCAATATCATCCGACTGATAATCCTCTAAAATCTCATTACAAATATTAGTTAATTTAAGTTCAAGATTTGTTCGCTTCTTCAATCGGTGTTGAATCACTGCATCCTTCTCAAGCGGTGGATTACCATCATACACATACAACGGTATTATCTTATGAGACATCAACTTAATTATTTGATTCCAAAACCCAATAACCATATTACCATACGAATACGTAAATTTATGCGCATACAACCAAAAATCTATACATATTATCACAGGTTTGGCACCTCCGGCCCGTCTCTGCGTGTTAACATATTTTGTAAGATTTTGATATTCCTTAACAAGATTATTCTCTCTCAAAAATTTGAATAATTTTCTTACACCCATTTATCATAACAAATACAGATAAAATAAATAAGCTCGATTATAATTGAAAGCAGGTCATTCTCAGTGTTTTCCAAAGATATTCATCCATTTTATTTTTTATAGACGAAATTTTTTTTATCGTCTCATCAATTCCCGAAAAAAAACCCCGGCGCATTCATGGACCTCTGAACGCATAACATAAATTCTTCAACCCTATCCCCTATTGCCAACGTCGAACCAATAAATGTAATGAAGTTCTCTAGATCGGCTAACAACGCCCCCTTAATTATAAAATACGAGAACACACTCGTCGTTTGTATTATTTGCTTACTTCCCAACTGATTTGTCTCCGTGATATCAAAATACAACAGGATTTTCGCAATCTGAAGGAAAGTAAACATCAGTTCATATTGCAATATAGTCTCCATCGGAATATTATTATAATACGAAACGAATGCACTATGAAATATAACCGCCAGCGCTTCAGTATATGATTCATTCGGCTTATCCACATACCTGACATTATACTTCTCCATAAAATACTTCGACATCCCCGCATAACCATCACCAGCATCTATCCTATGAAAATGAATCAGCTCATGAATTAATACTTTATATATCTCTTCTTCACGCCAAATCATGATATATTCCCCCATAACCGACGCCCCAGAATTAATATTATCCGAACTAAGCAATTTAACCTCCGTATCAAACGGGAATTGTTTTCGCTGCAACCCTGCAAAAATAATAATATGAGGATTTTTCGTCGACCCATTCCGTTCCCCTAACTCATTCATAAATTGAATAATATGTACGATTTTCTTAATATCTATCGGATCCCCCCCATCATCAGGAATATGTACACTCAACCGAAATCTACTACCATGATATACCGTCTTCGTCATATCAACACTCTCCGCATGATGTTGAACATCCAACGACAAAAACTTATTCGTATACAACAAATCATGTAACTCTTTCCTTGATCCATTTGTTTTATAAACTAACTCATACAATTGAATCAACTCATGATTAGATTCCTGATTAAGCTCCAATTTATAGAAATTTATCCTATGTTGATTCTTTCGATACCAATAGACAAATTCTACGAAATCGCATTTATTTGAAAACAACGGTTTTTCATCGGGATCATCATCTAATATTTGGTGTAATGCATTTGTTTCATATAGTTTGCAGAATAGGAGAAACATTAGCGGATATTGATTTTTTTCATGTATTTGGAACAATTTTCGGGATCCGTCGGTTACATAGTCGATTTTGTTCCCTGTATCTCTAACAATATTTATTATATCGGAGAAAAATTTATTAGGTTTGATTTCCGGAAGAGCAAAATTATTATTGATAAATTTTATTATCCGATTACTATATTTATTCATCACTCTGAGTATAATTAGCTAATAGATATTTTTTGATTGTGGTTTTATTTTTGGAGACATATTTTTTTTGATTTGGGTTTGTAGTGCTTCTAAATTGTCTATTTTGAATATAATAAATAGTTTTCCCCGGGTGCCGTCATTTGCTGCTGATAGCAACATGCCTTTATTTTCTATTGTAATCATGGGGTATTTCTCAACGAAGCTGTCAAATTTTACTACTAGTAGCTGTGAGTCAAAATATTTCAAAGTAAATTCGCCGCCATATAGATACTCATATAGGGAGACCGCTCGTGTATAGTATATATCATTTCCCATTTGACTAAAATCTGGATATCTTTCATCCGATAATTCTATGTCGATTATGACGTCGCCATGCATGTTATTAATTCTATCTATTTCGCCTTCTTGGGAAATAATATGCTGGGTGTTGTTCAATGGTATATGAAATATATGGGGTTCTCGGGTTAAACGGTTAACGAGAATCTTTCTGTATTTATTCATATATTTTTCTTGGAAAGTTACAGTTAGTTTTCCGTGAATGTTGATTTCGACGGGAGAGCTTAGGAGTTCAATTATGTTTATATTTGGGATCTTCTCGAGTATCTGATTGTAGATTCCAAATAGATTCATGCTGTCTATGTACGTTTTTAGCTGCTGTTCATCTTCGAAAAATAATTTGATGTAATGGTCGAGGTTGGGTATTTTGAGTTGCATGAAGCTTTTTAGATTATCGAATAGTTGCATTTGTTGAAATATTGTTAGGGAATCATATTGTTTGCGTTTGATCGGGTCGCTGAGAATTTGATAGGCATTTAGGACGTCGAGGAAATGGTTATTAGAGTTTGGTAATAACGATTTATCAGGGTGATACTTTAATGCTAATCGGCGGTAGGATTTCTTAATTTCGTCATGGGTGCACATTCTGTCTAGATCTAATATATAATATGGATCTTTTATATTTTTTTGATCCATGGGTTAATATGTATATATATGCTCATGCTAATTTAAGTTGGTTTAAAATTACGTTTTTTTTATGGGAATTTATATTATAAAATTATGAATAGGAATTATCAGAATAGTATGTTGAGTAGTTATCACAATGCTCAGATGGGGGGGATTCCATTTCAGCGAAATGCTTTGTTGAAGAATAATCCGAATTTTCAACAAATTGTGGGGGGTGCGTCGTATTATGTTGATGATGAAAAGGGCCGGGCGCAAAATGTTTATCAGCAGATGAATAAGTTGAGGGGTTTGCAAGAAATTCGTAGGTTGGAGAAATATAGTGATTTGGAAAAATATGTCGATAAGGATCGATTGAGGGAGTCGGTGATTAAGCCGATTAAGATTGAGAAGGCGGATGCGGGGGCGTTGGCTAATGATTATGTTGTGAGGAAGAAAGATTTGGATGCTTCGTTGGTTGGGTATTGGAAGAATAGGACGAACCAGCCGTATAAGAATATTTTGATTAATGAGAATTATAATAGGACGTTTAAGGCGAAGGAGGATTTGATTATACATAGGGTGACGGATGCGGATCATGATGGGTTGATGGATGAGTTTAGGGAACTGTTGGGGATTTTGGAGAGGCATGATGATGAGTTGACGGTGATATATTCTACGTCGAAGGAGGCGGAGCATCTATCGAAGTTTAAACAGAATCATGTGTATAAGTTTAGGATTAAGTTTGATCCGAGCGATTTTAATAAATTGAAGAAGGATCGAATTAAATATTATAAGAATGAGCAGAAGAAATTGGAGTTTGATCGGAAGAAGACGGACGATTTGATTGAGGCTGCGATTCAGAGTGATATTATTACGGAGGGAGAGATTAAGGAATTGGATGAAAGGGATGCGTATACGGAGTTGGAGGAGGAGTTGAGGAGAGAGTTTGGGAAGGATTATGAGAATATTATTAAGGAAGCGATTGGTGATGGAGGTAGTATAAAAGATAAATATAGATCGAGACAGAAAAGGACGTGAAGTTTAAATTATCCCTGGTAGGTGTTGGGGGATGAAAAATCTTTTGGTTGTGTATATATATATAAGTGGGGAGATGGATGATATAGAAAAAATGTGGGGGGATATCAAGTTAGAATATATTGATATGTATTCTCGGTTGTCGTACATTTCGAGGAAGGGGGGGAAGATTTTAGAAAGGCGGCCGATAAAGGATAAGTTACATTTGTTGATTTCTGATTTTAAGGAAGTGTTGAATACGATGGAGAAGGTGTGTAATTCTATTGATGAGATATATGCTGATCAGGGGATGATTAATATGGAGAGGGATGCGAATTTTTCAGTGAGATCGGTTAAGCATGTTAGTGATAGTGGTAAAGTTGTGAAAGTGATTAGGGCTATGCGGGATGAAACGGTTGGGGCGTAGTGTGGGTTTGTTTTAGGGGAATAATTATTGTTTATATTTTATAGATGTCAAATATAGATACGATTATTAATGATTTTTTTGATAGTAAGCCGTTGAGTGATCCGTTGGATAATTTGGGGAATATTAATGTCGGCGCGGATTTGGGTCAAGTGAGTGAGAGTGATGATGAGGGGGAGATTTTAGTTGGGGATATTGATGTTGGGAAGATTGTTAAGGATGATATTATTGTTGGTATTGATTTGGGGACGTCGAATAGTAGTGTGGGTGTGTGGAGGAATAATAATTGTGAGATTATTCCCGATGAGTATGGGAATAATTCGTTGCCGAGTGTGGTGGCTTTTAGTGGGAAGTCGAGGTATGTTGGGGAGGATGCGAAGAATCAAACGGAGTTGAATGTTGGGGGGGGTTTTTTATGAGGTGAAGAGGTTGATTGGGGGGAAGGTTACGGATGAGGGGGTTAAGGCGGATATGGAATTTTTAGCGTATGGGGTTGAGGGGGATGGGGATGGAAATATTTTGTTGGGTGGTAGTAGTATTAAATATCGGCCGGAGGAGATTTCGGGGATGATATTGTCGAAGTTGAAAGGTATGGCTTCAAGTTATTTGAAATGTGATGTGGTGAAAGCTGTTGTTACTGTTCCGGCGTATTTTAATGATGCGCAAAGGGAGGCGACGAAGGATGCGGCAAGGATAGCGGGGTTGGATTGTATACGGATTATTAATGAACCGACTGCGGCCGCTTTGGCGTATGGGGTATTTAACAGGAGTAAGGGGAAGGTGAAGGAGATGAATATTATTGTGTATGATTTTGGGGGAGGTACGTTAGATGTGTCTCTTTTAAATGTATCTGAGGGGTTATTTGAGGTTTTAGGGTCGGTGGGGAATACGCATTTGGGAGGGGGAGATTTTGATAAAAGATTGATGAAATATTGTTTGCATACATTTAAGGCCCGGTATGGTATTGCAAAGTTGGATGCTGTGAGTGTTTTATCGATGCAGAAACTTAAGAGATCTTGCGAGAATGCGAAGAAGATGTTATCGAGTTGTATTCGTGCGAGCGTTGCGGTGAAAGATTTTTTTGATGGCAAAGATTTGTTTATTAGTGTTACGCAAGAGAAAATGGTTGAGTTGTGTAGGGATTTGTTAATTATTAGTATTGATCCGTTGAGGGAGGTGTTGGTGGCAGGTGGGTTGGGGAAGGAGGATGTGGATGAGGTGATTTTGGTTGGGGGGATGACAAGGATGCCAGTTGTGAGGGAGAATATTAAGAGATTTTTTAATGGTAAGGAGCCGAATACTTCGATTAATGCGGAGGAGGCTGTTTGTGTTGGGGCTGCGATTCAGGGGTATAAATTATCGCATGGGGATGATCCTTTTGCTGAGTCGGTGACGTTGTTGGATATTTGTGCGTTATCGTTGGGGGTTGAGACGATTGGTGGGGTGATGAGTACAATTATTAAGAGGGGGACGATTATTCCCGTTAGTAAGACGAGGATGTATACGAATGATTCGGATTTTGAGGCGAGCGTGTTGATTAAGATTTATGAGGGGGAAAGGAAGGTGACGAAGAATAATTTTCTGGTTGGGGAATTTGAGTTGAAGGGTATTGAGCCTCGAGTGCGTGGGTTGTGTAAGATTGAGGTTAAGTTTAATATTGATGTGAATGGTATAGTTACTGTGAGTGCGGAGGAGAAGGAGAGTGGGTCGAAGAATGGTATTACGATTAGTGGGAATAAGGGGCGATTGTCGGAATTGGAGATTCGGCGATTGGTAAATGAGGCCCAGCAGTATGAATTGAAGGATAAGGTGGAGAAGGCTCGGAAGGAATTTGTGTATGAAATTGATGAATTGTGTAGTAATATAAGATTGAATGTAGAGAGCGGAGTGATATTATTGGGTGATGATGAGAAGAAGAAAGTCTTGTTGGAGGTTGAGAGGATTTTTAAAGGGGAGAGGAAGACAGATGAGGAATATAAGGCAGCTATTGAGCTCTTGAAGAAGAATTACGGTTTGTTGATATTTAATTCTGGTGTAAAAGATGTAAAGCCGAATAGTTTGGTAGAAAATAATGCGACAGCTATTTACGATGATGAGGTTGTTGAGGTATTTGAGAAATTAGAGAACGAAGAATTGGGATTTCTGAGCGACGATGAGAAGAAAGAGATCAAGAGTTTGAGGGATTGTTTGAAACAGTTGGCTAGTGATTTGTTTGATATGTTGGGGGGTGTGGAGATTTCGAATGAGGATGTGAGTGATTTGAGGGAGACGATTGATGATGTTTTGTTGTGGATGCATGTGCATACGAAAGCTAGTAAGGTGGAATATGGGGAGAAGATTGATCATATTAATAATCAATGTGATCAGATTTTGAAGAAATATGGGGATTTGTTTGGGGGGAAGAAGAAGGGAGCAAGGGATGAGTTGGAGCAGTTGTGTTTGATGATAAAGAGTAGTTTGGATTGTGGTATGTTTTCCGGGATTGGTGAGAGTTGCCGGTTGGGTTTGGGGAAGAAAATAGATGGTATTTTGGATTGGTTGATTGCTCCTGGATCAGAGAGTATTTCCGAAGAGGAATATGCGAAATATATTTTGGAAGTAAATGATTTTTGTAATGAGATATATAATAGGGGCGTTTCAGGTGAAAGTGCTAAGAGTGTTGTCGATGTTCAATTAGAAACTGTTGATGATGATATCGGTGGAACGAGCGTGGCTGATATCATTTCCAAAAAGAAAGAATTAAGCCGATAAGTTTTTCCGAATTGATTGATATGTTGTTAGGATATCTTTATAAGAAACGTTGATAGATTCAATATATTGTTGATGTAAATTCAATTTTGCATCAATATCGTTGTCTACTTTTTCTATTGATTTTGCTACGGCTAATAATTTATCGAGGTGAGCCTTATTAGATTTATTTACCGAAATTAATCTGTCGTGATGGTTGTTCATTATATATGTTATATATTATAAATTTCTCCCACCATTGATTTATCTGTTGCTGTTGGTGGTTTTTCGGAGGAGATATAATTGATTGCTTTCTGATTTTCATTGGGTGATTCAGATTTATAGCCGTTTTCGCTATCGGCGATCTTTGATATATCCATTTTAAATTTTTCTGGTTTGGAGTTATTGTTCCCTAAGCCAGGGATTGGGGCCATTATAACTTCCTCAGATGCTGGTGGCGACATTTTTTTTGTTTGAACTTTCGCATTCTTTTCGGGGTCTATGGCTGGTAAGGGCGCCGCTGCCGGTTGTGCTACGACGGTTGATTTAGGCAATACATTGAATATTTCTTCGATAATATCAGAACTTTGAGATGAATTTGCTCCTCCCTCTATATTAACATTATCAGATTCTTTCACTACCACTGATGGACGAACAAGCATTGCATCCAATTTTCCTGAAAGAGATTGCATTCTAATATTCTGTTGATCGATTACTTTTGCCAGAGTCTCGATTTTTTCATTCAACGCCGTCTTTACTTTAACGAGATTATATTGATTTTCTTGGAGATTATGTATTGCTTTCCTTTGTTCGTCTAATTGTGTTACTACGTAAGCGGAAATCATATGAACCAACGAAGTTGAATAATTCAATAAATTCTCCTTGATCTTTGTCCGGGAGGGGTCGTTTTTGATATGGTCGCTTAGGGTTGCTATTAGGCGTACCATGTGATTTTCCAATAGATAAACAAATTCCTTGATACATTTCGAAACACGTTTTTGAATCTTCGGATCGGGGATCTTATTTATTTCATTGGTTAGATCGCGCTTTTCGTAATCTTTGATATCTTTTTCTAAAAAAATTAGCATTTCGATGTTACCCATGAAAGGCGATTGTATATGGCTGATGAGATGTATTTTATCAGGCGAGGCTTTGACTATGAACGTTTCCACGATTTCTTGGGATAGGTCGATGTCTGTGTTGGGCATGAATTCGTTGTATTGTTGTTTGCCGATATATTTGATTAGTTGCGGGATAGTGAAATGGCCGAGAGGTGTTTTGGAATAAAATGTAAATCGGCCGGAGTCGTGGGTGACCATAATGTTATCGTTTAAATTATTTTGGTGATCTTTACCGAGTTTATGTTTGGTAGAGTTCAACATGGTTATATAATTAGAATATAAAATTTATTATTCCATATCAGCCTTTCTGACTTTCTTGACATGGTTTTTGTGGAAATAGGTGACCTTTTTCTCAACGGCTTCTCCTTCTTTGTTTTTGACTTTGATGTGGACATCGACGGGGGATTGGAGAGGTTTGCGTTCACCGATGTAGCAGTAGGTGTTGTGTTTGCTGCCACGGGTGCATTCGACGATGGAGAAATTGATTTTGCCGCCTGCGTAGACTTGGCCAGATTTCTTCATGTGCTTGAGAAGTGATGTGAACGCTTTGTTGGCCGCTTGTTTCGGTTTGAGACCACATAGGCGGCCATAGGTTTTGTCGTTGTAGACACATTTGAAGTAGCGTTTTTTGGGATCATCATTTTTATCGGCATCAGCTAAGCCGGAAGGGTCCGCGTCAGGGTTTGCGGCGCCTCCTTCGAGTTTGACTTCGGCGGCTGGGGCTGGTTTGAGTTCGACTGCAACTTTTGGTTCGGTTGCTTTGACCTTGGGAGCTTTGGGAGCTTTAGCGGCCCCTTTTGTACCCTTAGCAGCCTTCGTAGTCTTAGGTGCTTTTTCTGTCTTGGCCTTCGCCTCAGTCTTCCCGTCAGGCTTCTCGGTCTTCCCCTCAGTCTTCTCGGGTTTTGTAACTTTGGGAGCCTTGGTGGTCGCCTTAGTTGCTTTATTCTTAGGCTTAACTGCCTTCTCTGGTGCGGCAACGGCAGTTGCAGTGGTTGGTTCGACTACGACGGCCTTGACCTCAGTAGACGTTTCGGTTGATTTTTTTGCTTCAGTTGATTTTTGCTTTGTCGCGGACATATCTTCTTATAGTATATGGGAATAAAATATTTTTTAAAAAGAAACACACTATATATTTTCAAAAAATTGTTAGCCAAGCACAAAATAATCGCATTAAGTAATCACACTATACTAAAATTTCTGAAAAAACAATTAGATATAGATCTATATATTTCACAGCGTCGATCAGATTTTTTTTCATCAAATATATTAATGGAAGACTCCACTGTTAGGGAATGCAAGATTAGCTTTTTACAGCACGAATACAACCGCTATGCGAAATCATTATACGATATGGGACAGCATATAGAATTTTTATACAGAGCTGGATTTATGCAAATAGGCGATAGGCTACGGCTACTCAACCAACTGAACCATGATATACGTTATATGAATCAAGAAATATATAATACAAAATTGAAAGAATTAAAAGTTACGACGCAAAGCAATTCTGTTATTGTGGATAGTGCGAACGAAAGTGTTCCCTATGAAACAGATAGTGAAGCGGTCGATGATACCGAGAAGGTGGATAAGCCGAAAGAGAAGGAGAAGGAGAATAAGGTGTCGAATTTGGATAAGAATATATATGATATTATTGGGAGTCCGCTGCATTATAATACTAATATTGATGCGTTGTTAGATATTTGCCGGAATGGAAAGATTGGGCATTTGAGTAATATTATTTTTAATGATTTTGATAAGGTGGCCGATCAAATTATTAAGGTTGGGAAGGATTCCGGGTTTAGGTCTATTTATCATGGGTTGGATTTGTTGATAGGATGTAGTCATAAGGAGTTGATCATTGGGAAGACGATTGAGGCCGAGGCAGCGGGGGTTGGCGATGGGAGTACAGCGGAGTATACGGAGAAATTGAAAGAGTTTAGGGAGATGTTGGAATTGATTAATATGATATTTGTTCCGACGAAATATAATTATGTGGAGAATGCGAAAGATTTTGAGATTAGTTCGGCGATAAATGATCATCCACCGAATGATTTGTTTATGCAATCGTATGCGACTATTTCGATTGTATTTCCGAATACGGGGAAGAAATTTATTTTTGATGGATTTTTTTCGCCGGATCCTATTCAGAGTATGATTAGGACGTGTCAGATATATAAGCCGTTGTTGTATAAGAAGAAGAAGATAATTCAGTCTTATGCGGATGATTTGAGAACTGTTAATACGAAATTTGCGAATTTGTATATTAAGAATATGTCTGCGGGTGAGATTTTGTCTTATGGGCAGGAGCAATTTGGGGTGAAATTGAAGGGGGATTTTGAGAGGTATACGAAGTTGTCGAAGATGACGTTTCGGTCGTTGATGGAAGAGTTTACGAAGGATAGGGGGGAGAAGAGTGAGAGGTTGTCTGAGAAGGGTATGTTATTGGAGTATAAGGGGATCGAGAAGGGTGATGGGCAGCCGCCAAGGGATGCGAATTTGAGGAATATGTTTGTGATTATTAGGTTGTTGTTATTTGGGCCTGATGATTGTATAAATATGGCTGGGTTGTTGTTTGGTTTGACGAAGGATAAGAAGGTAGGGTCTGAGGTTGTGGCGGATATTATTTATAATAATTTGACGTTACCGTTACAGACAAAGTTGAAGAAGTCGTCAGTGAATATTAAGAATGAGTTGGATAAGATCAAGAATTTGTCGGATGATGATGTTGATATTCCGAGGCAGATTGCGGCGAATGGGAATATTCCGATGAGGATTAAGAAGATTATATTGAATAAGTTGAATGAATTGAAGACGCAATCGAGTGAGCAGTCGAAGCATAGGACGTATGTTGATATTTTGAGTAGGTTTCCTTGGATGGATAATGATAGGACTTTTTTGGATTTGAGTAAGGATAATAAGAGGGGGTGTGAATTTATTGATAGAGTGGGGAAGACGTTGAATGAGAAGGTTTATGGGCATACTGAGTGTAAGCAGGCGATTGTGGAGTTGATTTGTAAGTGGATTATGAATCCGTCGTCGATGGGGAAGGCGTTGTCGTTGGCGGGACCGCCGGGTGTGGGGAAGACATTGATTGCGAAGGGGTTGGGGGATGCGTTGGGGATACCGTTTAGGTGTATTTCTTTGTGTGGTGTTGAGGATGGGACGTATTTGAGTGGGCATTCTTTTACGTATAGTAATGCGCAGCATGGGGCGATTGTGAGGGAGATGTGTGAAGCTGGGAAGGCGAGGAGTATTTTGTTTTTTGATGAGTTGGATAAGTCGTGTAAGAAGCATGGTGTCAATGAGGTACAGAATATATTTATTCAGTTGACGGATCCCAATATGAATAAAAGTTTTAGTGATAAATTTTTTCAGGAGACGACATTTCCGTTGGATAAAGTTATTTTTATTTTTACGTATAATGATAGGTCGTTGTTGGATCCGGTGTTGTTGGATAGGATTACGGAGATTGAGGTGAAGTCGTATAGTATTAAGGATAAGATGAAGATTACGAATGAGTTTTTGTTGAAGGAGATATTGGAGGGAGTGAATTTGGAGCATGGGAGCTTGAAGATTTTGGATGAAGATGTGAAGTATATTATTGAGAATTATACGTATGAGAGTGGGGTGAGGAAATTGAAGCAGTTGTTGGAGAGTTTGTTGTTGAAGTTGAATGTGGATAGGATGTTTCAGAGGGGGTTGTTTTCCTGTGAGTGTAAGAAGGATATTGAGCCGAAGGAATGTGAGTGTGATCGGTGTGGGAATTGTGAGAAATGTAGTAAGTGCAAGATTTGTAATGCGAAGTGTTTGAAGAATTGTAGGGTGGAGATTAATAAATTGAATCCCGTGGTGATAACGAGAGCGATTATTGAGAAGTATTTGCCGAGGCCGAAGATACATCATGATAAGATTCATAGGGTGGATGAGGTTGGTATTGTTAATGGGTTGTATGCTACGCAGTCCGGGAATGGTGGGTTGGTTAATATTGTTGTGCAGAAGAATATGATGGCTGGGGGTGGTAAGTTTGAGTTGAAGTTGACTGGTTCGCAGGGGAAGGTAATGAAGGAATCGGTTGAGTTTGCGTGGACGACGGTTTCGAATTTGATTCGTCCTATTGTGATGGAGGAGTGTGTTAATAATTATAAGTCGGGGATACATATACATGCGCTTGATGGTGCGACGAGTAAGGATGGGCCAAGTGCGGGGTGTGCTTTTGGGGTGGCGTTGATTTCGTTGGTGTTGGGGAAGAAGATTCGGCGAGATATTGCCATGACTGGTGAGATTGGGAAATTTGGTGAAGCGAAAATGATTGGTGGGTTAAGTTCGAAGTTATATGGTGCTAAGAGAGCAGGAGTCAAAATAGTATTTATACCCAAAGAGAATGAACTAGATCTCAAAGAGTTGCAGGATCTGGACCCCCAATTATTTGATGAGACCTTTAAAGTTGTCCTGGTCGAATTTATCCACGATATTTTGGCTGAAGTACTTATTGAAACTACAGGAGAGAAGATCGATATTAAACAATATTTGAACTAGACGTGTTCAACACCCATTAATATTAGAAAAATCTAAAGCAAATATAATGATAAATGAACTTGATTTTGACGATCCATCAATGAATAAATTTGTTGATGAGACGGGTCATATCATTAGTGTATCTGCAGAGAAATTTGCGAAATCATCTCATGATAAAAATTGTAGGAACAAATGTTCAAAAAATCGCAGTAAAATTATGATAACTCCAGCAGAGGTGGAAAAAGGATATGTTATCACTCAATCCGATACATGTTATATCTTGACGGGAGATGTTGATTATCAACCGACAGATTCTTCTATTCCTGCAATACGTATTGCAGCAAATAATATTAATCTGAATCTTGGTGCGCATAGAATAAATGGAAATATGATGGGTGATCGCGCTATATATGTTTCTAGCCTATCAGACGCAGCATTATATAATGTTACAATTGAAAATGGAACAATAATGAATTTTATTAGCTTTGGTATATCTGGTAGTGTTGTTCTCCACGTTATAATTAATAAAGTTACTATCCAAGATATTCTACCGCTTGAGCCATTGGGGGCGACGCAAATAATAGCTGGTATATTTATACAAGTGTTTGGTCATGAACCAGGATCTTTGAGAGTAAACAATTGTAAAATATTCAATGTTAGCGCAAAGGGAAGTGGTGGTATTTCCGGGATCGCCTCCTTCCGATATCCAATAAAGATCAAGAATACAATTATTTCAAATATTATTTCAATGGGTACTGGTCCTACTTTTGGTATAACCTATTCTGGAACTAATAACATTCAAACTAAATTCCGAATAGTAAATACAATTGTAAATAATATAACCTCAAACGGAAATGCGAGGGGAATAGATTTAGATGGTGCCAATCCAGGTATATATGATCTAAAAATTACTAACTCCGAAATATCAAATATTTCTAGCACAAGTGAAACGGCTATTGTAGGAGGAATTAGAGCAACAAATATTTATAATTTCAAGCTAAATAATAATATTGTCTCTAATTTAACTAGTGGAGCTAGCCATTTCACAAGTCCAGTAGGTTATTCATTTATTTCATCTCGAGGCGTTTTTAATAATTGCTCTCAATCGTGATGACTAAACCATTCCATGAGCATTAAGATCATCGAGAATTTGCGGGGCAATAGTACTTTCTTTTATCGGGCAATAGCGGCATCCAAAAAATAAGCACGGAATGTAGATAATCAAGCCAACTAAAGAGAAACCAACTAATGTTAAGAACAATATAACTAACACGTACAGGGGCGTTTCTATCTGAAAACATGAGGTAGCCCTGCAATGAGTCATAAAATTCATTAGCCCCATCAATACACTTAACATGAATCCGAGGAAACCAGCGTAGAAAGTCGCTGATAAAAATTTGTTATCTTTATTTAATAAGGAGCTAAGGGAAAAACAAAATGAAGCTACAAGACTTGCAATACAAAATGCAATCGTGAGTGATCCCGACGATTCGACATTAATCTCATCAGAATAATATCGAATGAGTAATCCCCCACAAGAGACAAAATATGAACCTCCCAGAACACCCCCAATTATATGATACTTTGTCATAATGCCCGTCTAACACATAGTACAAAATAAAAGGCTCACTCAGGGATATTCATATTCAAATTTTTAAAACTCGAAGTATATAGATCATAAATTGAAATTGTGTTATTGCCAACACTTAATTTAATCGTCCAAATTTTGTTGATCCAACTAAAGTGTTCTTTCAATGAATCTTTCATATCAAATGTCTTGGGATCATTAATGAATAGGTGCTTTTCATGATCAGCGGTTAGATTGAGTGAACATTTGTATATAGTATCCGATTCTTTGAGAGAGATGAGAGATAGAAATAATGCGTCATGGTGATATCGATTACATTTGAGCATAAATTTATTTCTATTGTGTTTGGCTAACCAGACATAATTTTTTTCGATTCCGTAGAACTCGTAGATGGTTGATCCGGAATCATAGTAGAGGGTTCGGGATTGATTGAATGTGAGATCGTTCCACGCGACTTTGATAAAGTTGTTACATTCGAAAAGTATTAAAATTATTTGCTTGGCGGTTAGATAGGTTTTTATTGTTTGGATGCCTTTGGTCGTTAGTATGACGATAGGGAAGTTGTTTGTTAGTTCTGCTTTGTTGTTGAAAATATTTTCGATACATTCGTTTTCCGATATTGTGAGGAGGTCACCATCGTTGTACAAATGGGGATTGTAGTCGAATTTTAATTTGTGAGTTCTTTTGGAATTCGTCAGAGGTGATATGTTTGAGGGGAAGTATTTGTGTATTTGGATTCCAGAGAAATATCGTTGGAGGAATTCATCATACGTTAGTTTTAAACACCAGAAGCAGTGATCGTTTGAGGGTGCAAGGAATCTTAGGATGTGGGTGCCGACATCGTAGAATGTGGGTTTAGTAGTGTGCTTCTGGATTGTTTTTATTTTTAGTAGTTGGTCGGCATCAAATAGGATTGTTCCTTTTTGGTTTGTGTAGTCGAATAGCCAAATCATGTTGTTGTAGAATGATTCGCGTTCTTTGATTGTTTTATCATCGATTGGGCTATGTTGGAGTTCGATAATTAGGCCATCATTATATATATCGGCTATGTGGAGGACATCGTTTTTTTCAATGCGGTATTCGATGTTGTTGCGATTACATATTTCCTGATAGGACCAGTGCCAGGCCGTCATTTGGGGATCCAGCCATGAATCACGATCGGCTGCGTATTTGTGGGCATAATGATGTATCTTTATGTTCCCCTTTTTTGCCACTAATTGTTTACCCAGCGGCGAATAGATTGCGGTATTTTTGACATAATCTCTTATATGGATTTTTTCTTTCTGTTCGTTGAATGCGTACGTTAGTGACATAATATATTAGGGTATGAAAAAAATTGAAATATAAAAATAATTGTTGGATCCATAGAAATCTTTTTGATATGTATGGGTGTTCTTGGATAATGGATGAGGATAAGAGTATCGGTGCGAAATTGGTCGCGGAGTGCGCCATGTTGGATGCGAAGATAGTTGGTTGTTCCGCGACGGTACGGGAGTTACGACGCGCTCTTGGGAAAGCAAAAGCGGAAGAGAATAGTTGCAAATCAGCGTTACGCGTTGCACAAAAGCGTTTGAAACAATTCGAAATTGAGCAGAAAATTGGTCCTTCTGTCATTGCAGCAAAAGCGGCGATTGCTCAATGGTCTGATTCTAAAACCAAAGAAGACCGGGCAGCTGCAGCCAAACGATATTATGAAGCAATCCCATCCATTCTAAATGTGGATCTACACTCCCTTCCAATTCTCCCTGTAAAGGAACACGAAGATATCACAATGTTGATTCGTGTAGTATTTTCATCATCATTACGATCAGTTGAAATTTCCCGTAAATCATTCAATCAATTTGACGAAAAACGCACCGAAGAATACTTATGTATCACCATTATTGAGAACGATCATTCTATGGATAAAATTATGCTTCGTAAAATTATTGCCAGCCTGGGATTATTTGATGATGTGGTATATGATTCTAGCGTATTCTCTGCGATAGAGAAAGGATCAAAATATGCACAGTTACCTAACGGCGTATGGATCGATAAGACCATTTTCGATCCCGATTGGGAGGTCCGAAAATGTGCCAAGTGTGACAAATGGATTCCCCGATGTAATTCTTGTAAACGATGGGACCGCTACATGTACACCGATAAGCACGTCGCAATTTGTACCGATTTTGATTGCAAACTCAGCCTAGGATACGTCGAATACACTTCCTCTGACGAAGACAAACCAGAATACCTAGGAGCGTGTGAGTGTCGCCGATAAATTTTTATTTTTATTTATAAACGCCTGATACTCTCGATCTGTTGTTGCCATCTGCTCGTAAACGTCAAGGTCTAAATTGGTCACATACTCCTCAATATTATCTTCGATACTCCATTCATTAGTTAGATTAGTTAGATAATTTTTAATGCGCAATGTTATTTCCTCGCGCGTTACTTTGGGCTCGTCGCTATCCGTTATATCTTCTAACTCAGTAAAATCATCAAAATCATCGAAATTGTTCATATCATTAATGTCAGCAATTTCTCCAATATCCGTTAGGTCGCCCAGGTCAATGTCATCACATTTAACAACCGGAACTATCGGCTTAATATTATGCTCCGGCTCAGCGATAACACCAAATCTATTACATCTGTCTTGCACAGAAGCGGGCATTACATTCTTCTCACGTAATTTTTCTAAAACGCCAACAAGATGATCTGTCATCTCATTGTTCGTCAAAACTTTTTTATACTGTTCGATCTTTTTAAAGGTCTTCGTTATTGTCACCTCGCTTACTTTAAAAGTTGTTGACAATTTCCTCTTCGAAATCGAACGGAGCTCGTTAATCTCAGCCATCAACAATATCGAACCTGTTGCTGTCGAAAATGGTGTATGGACTGAAGCAATATTCAATTTCCGTATATTCTTAGAAATTTGGACCGCTTGATCAATATATTGTTGCTTAATCTTCAGCTCATTGCAAAACCTAGTCACAAAATGTTCCGGCTGCGATGTCCCGACGTTAATCCCCAACTTACGCAATTTCATAAGTCGTAGAAAATTCTTACATCCTTTCGTTATCTCAGTATATTTCAATTCGAAAAGATCGGCAATCTCTTTCGGTGAACGCGTTTTTCCATTCCTCCTACAAGCAAAGAATAAACACGCAGCAATCAAACTGTGCCTATTCTTCCCTCGAATAATAATGGCCTTCCCTTTATTCTTTCCCTTAACGTGCTTACACTCGGAAATAGATTTGTACATAATCTTAGCATCATCTTCCATGCATTTGACTATGCGCCCCAACTGACATTTGCTTTGAATTATCTTAAATACAAGATTCAAGCTTCTTTCTTTGTAAGGCATCTGACTCCATGTATGTAAAGTTTTTATGCGAGATTTGTAATTCCCGGCAATACTAGTTCCCAAAGATGATTGGGGTAATAATTTATTTGTTGGTATTCTACAACGACCACTATCACTGTGTCTATTATCGTCCTCAAATTGTCGCCATTCGGGATTTTGGGAGACGATATTACCAATTACCTGACCACAATTTTTACATACTAGAATAGCATATAAAGTGTCCTCAACGATATCTCCTGATTTTGAGCAAGTCGGACACACTGATTCAGCACCACGGGGACCCTTGGGGACTACTTCAGGTTTCAGACCAAACTCCATTTCTTCATAGATGTCCCTCAAATCGGCATCAGTCAAGTTATTCAAATCTTCGATACTTTGAATTGGTTTTGTCATATTATTATGATAGTGATACTAAGCTAATATATTTTTGTCTTTATATCTAAAAAATTCAATTTTTATATATTTATGAAAAATTGATCGTTAAAGCATTAGGATTTAAAAAGTTAAATGGTTAGATAGATTATAGTATGTTATCGGTTAAGGATTACAAATATAAGTCGTGGAAGGATAAATTTCCCGATGGGAAGGTTGTGTTGGAGTTTGACCAAAAATCCACATGGTATGGTTTGTTGAAGGAGTTTTTGGAAGGTGAAGATTTTGATTTTTTGAAGGAATGTTTGGGGGAAGAAATTAAGGCTGGAAAACGCGTGTATCCGTACCCGGAGTTACTTTTTTCAGCGTTTAAGTTTACATTATGGGAGAATTTAAAGGTCTGTATATTGGGAATGGATCCATACACACGATTTGAGAAAGGAATTCCACAAGCAATGGGTTTATCGTTTTCTGTGCCAGTTGGGATTAATATTCCTTCATCGTTGTCGAATATATTCAATAATATGAAGAAATTTAACCATATTAAATCGAAGCCGTCGCATGGGAATCTAGAATTTTTAGCAAGTCAGGGGTGTTTGATGTTGAATAGTGCCTTGACTGTACCTGATTCAGAGACGAATAAGCATGTGGCAATGTGGAAATGGTTTACCGATGGTGTAATTGAAAAGATATCCAACGAGCGCGAACATATAATCTTCGTTCTTTGGGGTGCGCCAGCTTTGAGTAAACTGAAATTGATCGATCAGAGTAAGCACGATGTGTTGATATCTTCTCATCCATCGGGTCTTTCATGCGGGAAACCATTGAAACAATATCCTGCATTCAATGATGCCGATCATTTTGGGAACATTAATGTTTTACTGAAGAAATATAATAAAACTCCGCTTGTGTATGAGTTATAAATAATCGTATTTGTAAACGTTGTGTATGGTTTCATATGGGTGTGGCGGATTTTTGAAAGTATCTGAGGTTCGCTTTGATTTATGTAGTTTACGGAGTTTCTTGGGTTGGGTCTTGCGAGGGCGATGGTTGCGGTGCCGCTTAGAACACTTAGAACAATATGAATATTTCGATGATCGAGAAAATCGCGACAATCTTGATAATTTGGAATACCGCGTTCCTTTCGTTTTTTTATCTTCTACTTCTTCGTGATGTAAATGTATTTCCGGGACTACTTTCTTGGGAGGAGGGGAAGATTTATTTTTATTTTTCTGAGATTGGCGACCTAATCGTTTGATCTCATTGGTTTCATTAATTATGGAAGCATATTTTAATTCTTCATTGAGCTCAACAACTTTTGCATCCTTTAGATCAACGCTAACCATATCAATATTATTATTATCTTTCATTGTTGAATGTGCAATTATATTATTACAAATTAAAAAAGTATTTTTAACGCTGAAGATATATAAATAATTAACGCATATAACAAATTAAATATGTCATTTACTATATTTGAAGTGTGTATTATTGGAATATTGGGGATGATTTTCGGGGGGAATAATGTGTTGATGATTGTGGGGTTGGCGTTTGGTTTGGGGCGTGATGGGGGAGATAAGGTTGGGATGTTGTCTTTTTTGAATATGTGTTGTGTGTGTATGTTTGGGGTGAAGTCGGTAGTGGTGGGGCATTTGTTGATGATTGGGTATTATGCGTGCTTTAATTATAAGAGGATTATCCAGTATCATGATATTTTGATAGGATTGCATGAAATTTCTAAGGCTGCTATTGATAAGAAGTTGGTGGTGGAGGGAGGGGAATTTGAGACGTTGAGTGAGGTGGTGAATTGGAGTAAGGGGGTGAAATCATTTTTGACTGGGGTGTGGGATAAGATTGGGGGTGTGAGAGTTGGGATTCAAAAGTGGTTTGAGGGGAAGGGGAAGAATCCGATTGTTAGGGATTTGTTGTATTTTAGGGGGAAGTTTAATGAGGTGGCGGAGCCGTTGGTTGGGAGTTTGATGTATTTGGTTAGGGAAGCGACGGGGGAATATTTTTTGAAGTATAGTAAGTGTTATAAATTAGCCACGGATAGTAAGGAGTTGAGCAGTGTTGAGAATCAGATAGATAAATTGGAAGCGATCGAACCGTTTAATCCGGAGGAGATGAAGGGTATGATGAGTAAATTTAATGAGATGATGGCGAGTCAGATAGGGGGGAATTTTGGGATGCCGAAGAAGGTGAGAGTGAGGAAGGGGAAACGATTTAAGAAATAGGAGGTATAATTTATTTATTTTGGGAGTAGCCTAAATAAATGATATAAAAAGTTGATTTTATTAGTATTAATATATGAATAGCCTTAATAAAAGGGAGAAAGAAATGGAAAAGGGTAAACATCAAGTAGTTGTCAAGAAGAATGCAGCTACAGCGAAATTGGAGGTTAATAATTTGTCTACGGACGATGTGTTTAAGTTTATGGATTTGTATTTTGATAGGAATATGATTCTGTATGGGCATTTGTATAATTCGTTCAATAAGTTTTTGGATGAGGATGTGAAGGCTTTTTTGGAGAATGGGGATCATACGTTTTTTGAGAAGGCTACGGCGACGCAGATTATCAGGTATAAGTTTAAGTATAGTGATGTTGCGATAAAGCCGCCTGTTTTGGAGAATGATATTGAGCCGATGTTTCCGTCTGATGCGAGAAATAGGAGTTTGACGTATGCGGGGAAGTTGGTGGCGAGGGTGAAGCAATTGCAGGAGATTATTGAGATTGCGACGGATGAGAAGGTCGTGAGGGAGATTGGTAAGGAGGAGGAGAATGTTCCGATTGCTACGTTGCCGATTATGGTGAGGTCGGCGTATTGTTCGTTGATGTTGCATAAGGGGAAGGATAAGTCGGAGTGTGAATATGATCCGGGGGGCTATTTTATAGTTAATGGGTCAGAGAAGGTTGTTATTGCTCAGGACAAGATGTGTGAGAATAAGCCCTTGGTATTTACGAGGAAGGATAGTGGTGGTGAGGTATTTACGGTGCAGGTTAATTCGAAGAGTTATAAGCCCCACGGGATTGCGCAGATTATTTCGATTAGGTTGAAGAAGGATGGTATTTTAACGATTAAGGTGCCTATTTTGAGTGAGATCAATGTTTTGATTGTTTTGAGGGCGTTGGGGATCGAATCAGATAAGGATTTGATTAATTACATTGTGTATGATGATAATGATCATGATATGATTGATGTGTTGAGGACGTCGTTGGATGAGTGTAAGAATGAGAAGGGCATGAAAATACTTACACAGGAAGATGCATTGGAGTATTTGATGACGAAGATGAGGGTGATCAAGAAATATTCGGAGACAGATAAGGTTGTGAGACAGCAGCAGAAACGGTTGCACTTGAAGACGTTGTTGGAGACGGGATTTATTCCTCATGTTGAGAATGATATGATGCAGAAGGCGGTGTATATCTGTTATATGTTGAATAAGTTGTTGAGGTGTGCGATTGGGCGGATTCCAAAGGATGATAGGGATTCGTACGTGAATAAGAGGATTGATCTGCCGGGGACGTTAATTGAGGAGTTGTTCCGGCAATTTTACAGGAAGATGATTAATGATTGTAATAAGTTTTTCAAGAAGAGGAATCCGAATGATGAGGATCCGATCAATATTATTAATCAGATCAAGCCGAATGTGATAGAGCAGGGGTTGAAGACTGCGTTGTTGACAGGGTCGTGGATTAGAAGGAAGGGTGTTGCTCAAATGTTGCAGAGATTGACTTTCCTATATACGATGAGTTCGTTGAGACGTATTGATGCGCCCGGTGGAGATGCGGCGACGAATAAGTTGACGGGGCCGCGACACCTTCATGCTTCTAGTGTGAGATGGCTTTGTTTAACTGGTGATACAGAAGTCTTAATGGGAGATAATGCAACAGTTAAGCAGCTCAAAGATATCCAAGATGGTGAAGAGATTATGTCTATGCATACTAATTCTTTGCGTGATTGTATTTCAGGAGTCAAGAATTGGTTTAAAAGAGGACCTGAGCCAATCAAAAAAATTACAACATTATCTGGTCGAGAGATTAAATGTACGTTAGATCACAAGTTACTTGTCCAAATAGCAGACGGTAAATATGATTTTCGAGAAGTTGGTAAAATGGTAGAAGGAGATATGTTAATTACTAGACACATGGTCAAGCACATACCGATTGATAAAGAAACGAAATTCATTTTGAAATCTGAAGATATCGATAAACAATATATTGACGATTTGTGTGAAACCGGATTGATTGATCGTGTTATTCCACAACATAAATTAGAAATTATTGCGCGATTACTTGGTGCTAATATTACTGATGGTAATTGTGCGGTACGTCAATCTGGGAAAGGTATCGGTCGATTATATGACTGCTCTTTTTGTGTTGGCGATTTTCGAGATGCACGTGAAATTCGTTATGATTTGATGACACTTGGTTTTGATCCTCCGAGTATGGAGTTTGTCAAGAAGCAATTTTATCACCAAAGGAATGGTCGCTATATCACACATAACATTATCAAGGTTATTAAAAATGGTGCATTCGCTTACTTCATGTACAAAATGGGGGCCTTCTTGGGGAGGAAAACGAAATCAGTGCGAAAATTGCCTGATTGGTTGATTAATGCCAACAAACCTATTAAGAGAGAATTTTTATCCGGATTCCAAGGAGGTGATGGCTGTCGTATTGTGTATCAAACTAATACTAAATATGATAAAGTTTGTATAGGACCAACATTACAAACAACATATCCAGATTTTTTGGATGAAACTTTGGAATATATGAAATCTGTTCAGAGTATGTTCGCGGAATTTAATATCAGTACTTCAATTTCGAAGGAGCAGCTATTTTTAAAGGACAAGCCAAAAACAGAGGATATTGATCAATTTGCTGGGCGTTATGATATTCAGGATAATATAATTGAGAATCCAGACGATTTAACAGAAGATTGTTTGATTGACAAAGAAGAAATCGATAATGGTATTTATGACTCATGGCAGGTATATTTAGATTTTTCCCATTCGTATGAAAATGTTGCGAAATATGCAGACCTTATTGATTATCGTTATTGTAATCACAAGAGGAAGGTATCTGCGCTTGCGATTGAATATACTAAATATAGAAATTTTGTTCAACAGTCTAAACAAAAGGACTATGACACAATTGAAGATTTGTATCAAGAATATGAATATGGGCCCAGTCAGATAATTGAACAAACTGGAATTAATGCCTCTATTGTTAAGAGAGTTATCTCGGAGCTTAATAAAGGTAAAAAACCGGTACCTAGAGCTTTGGCAGGTGATTGTATTAAATATGCAGACTTTAGGAAATTATATTTAGTAAGTGACGGTAATTTGTTATCTCCTATCAAAAGTATTGTAGATGTTAAACCAGAAATGGTATATGATTTCGAGACAGTAACAAGCTCACATACGTTCATTGCAAATGGCCTGTGTACGTCCAATTGTCCGGTTCAGACGCCAGAACATTCCAAGGTAGGGCTCACTAAGCATCTATCTTTGATCGGAACGGTGTCAATCCTTCAGACGTCTCAGCTCGCACTGATTAAATCGTTTTTGAAGAAGAAGTTAACGAATATTCAGGATATTGCGGCGCATAAACTCAAAAATTTGACGAAGGTGTTTTTGAATGGTGAGTGGTTGGGGTTAACGGCTGAGCCTTTTGTGTTGGATCGTGAATTGAGGCAGAATAAGTTGAATGGTAGTTTTGATCCGACTGTATCGATAGTGAATGATATTTTAGAGAAGGAGATCAGGGTCTATTGTGATGGTGGGCGGGGGTATGCGCCTGCCATTAGGGTTGAGAATAACGTGATTAAATTAACGAAGGAGCATCTGAAATCTATATCATTGAATCGAGCACAGACTGATAAGATTACTTCGTGGGATGAATTTATGATCAAGAATCCGGGTGTTGTTGAGTATGTGGATATGGAGGAGCAGCAGTTTTTGTTGTTTGCTGATAAGATTAGTACTGTCGAGGAGATGAGGAAGCAGATGATTAGTTCGATTGAGAAGGTAAAGTTTGTTACCTCGAACAAGACGGATAATCGGTATGATGACATGATGTTTGTGAGATATACGCATTGCGAATTTCATCCGGCGTTTTTGATAGGTGAGATTGTGTCGACGATTCCGTTTTGTAATTCGAATCAGGGACCGCGTAATATCTTTTTCTACTCGCAGGGTAGGCAGGCGATGGGGATATATATATCGAATTATCGGGATAGGTTGGATATTAGTTATATTCTGTATCATCCACAGAGACCGTTGGTGATGACGAGGACGAGTAAATATACGTATGCGGATATATTGCCGTCAGGGGAAAACGTTATTGTGGCGATAGCGTGCTACACGGGGTAAAGTTGTGCCCCTGTCACATGAAAAGATGTGGCAAGTCTGTCATAGCAGGCAACACTTTCAAATTGCGGGAAACTCCAAAAATTAAAATATGTCGCTGACATAAAATTATAAAATCAAACTACCATGAATTGATATTCAGGCTTTGGGGAAAACTCAAAGGTATGGTAAAAATGTTTGATTTGGGACAATCCGCAACCAAGCTTCCAAATTTTGGAAGAAGGCTCAACGACTGTAAGGAAGTGGACTGAAGTCAAAAGACTGAGGTCTAAAAGACAGTCTAACCCCATTCGAAAGAATGATTGATTGTAGATCAAAAATATCTATGAAATATTTAGATCGAAAATCAATGGCTGAATTTTCTGGAAATAGAAAATTCAAATACATCTACTTGCCGAGGCTCCGCAAGGGCTTGTAGAGGCTGGTAGGAGTCACAACCAGGAGGACTCAATTATCATTAACAAAAGTGCGATCAATAGAGGTCTATTTAGGTCTACATCATTGAAGAAATATATCACATCTGTCCAGAAAAATCATTCAACTGCACAGGATGACCTATTTATGAAACCAGATCCGACACGTGTCACAGGCATGAGGCACGGATCTTATGATAAATTGAATGATAAGGGCTACGTCCCAGAAGAAACCGTAATTGTAAACG
>Ga0206990_1040_pt1 | contig 34661 bp, 31 predicted proteins | sample Alteio_BWMinCont_8_FD_153283 | JGI IMG/M metagenome (GOLD analysis project Ga0206990, IMG submission 153283) | Enriched cells from forest soil in Barre Woods Harvard Forest LTER site, Petersham, Massachusetts, United States -... | ecosystem: Environmental > Terrestrial > Soil > Temperate forest >... | reverse complement strand
TTCAGTCAAAGTACCCACAAAACGGTTGATTTGCCAGTGGCATTCAATGGTATACCAGTGCCCATACGAGCCGCTTATACCAATTCCCATTCAGAATTATTAAAGTGGAAAGGAGTCATATTTAACCCCGTTTTTGCCAAATCACCAATTAGATCATCAGAAGATATCGCAAGCCCATATAGAATTAAGTTGTCAGCCATTACGCCGCTGTTCGATGATAAAAATTTAGGATCAGTCATAGTAGCAGTAAAAGATAATTGGCCAATAATTAATAAAATATCATTTTTAAGAATAATATTAAAACCTAATACCGCTCGTGATCCGATTTGGTGGCCCGATGTTAATGTCCTTTATAATGTTACAAGAGGATCCGCGCAATTTTTAGTTATAACTTCTGGCACTGAACCACGCCCATTTATTGTCAATAAATTCGATTTCATATTTATCCCAATGGGTGAATTGCATACTTTTTCGAATCTAGCTGATGAAGATTTCGAAATCGTTGCATTTTTCTCCAAAGATAATCCGCAGGCTGAGGTATCTCTATTAGATGCAACCGCATTTTTCCCAGAAAATATAGCTAATTATTCATTAACAAAATATGCCCATTGTACTAAATCTTGTCATGGCACTCCTCTAAAAGATCTAAAACACCCAAAAAGTACCCCATATATTTTAAGAATAAATCCATAGAAAGGATTTCGTAAGTCACCATCGTCGAATTTAACAATAATCCAGAATAATATCAATCAATACGCTAATCTTGAAATGATCGAAAAATACTGTCATTAACATATCCGTATGCAATAAAAATTTATTCATCTTGAACCACTTCAATGATTCAAGATCTAATCCCCGCCGATAGAGACACAAAACCCTAAGAATATTCTTGCTTCCATTGATGTATTTCTCAACATATTTTTTATCTAAAACGAACGATTTGTTAAATTTTGAAAGAAATAGATCGACTAAGTCAACGTATTGGTTTTGCACACATATTTCAAGGCATGCTTCAATTCCGTGATGATATGTTAATTTAGTCGTGAGATAATCTACTATTTGTAAAGAGCCAATTTTGCATGCAGCCATCAATCCTTCTTGTAAACCAAATGACCAAAACATGTATCCCTGGAAAGGAGCAGACATGATCACTTCATCGACGAGAAATCGGACAATATCGAAAAAACCATTCTCACAAGCCAATGGGATTATATCGAGAAATAGACCTGTATCCAAACGCAAATATTTATACCCCTTAACAAACACTTGTTCGACTAAATTTTTCCTTAGCGAATTCTCAATAATACTAACATGTTTCCTCTTTGGCAGAATCATCTGCATTCGCGGAATAATTGATAAGAGATCGATCCAACTTTCTTCATCACCGGTCAAACAGCTTTTTTTCTTCCCACAAGCTGTCTCAATTAAGTTTTTATAATACTCACTATAAAAATTCTCATCAGGCTCAAGCGGAAAAATATCTAACTGAATTAAATATATCACAAAATCTAATTTGCACGTCTCCACAGCACGTTTAAGACAGCGCTTATAATAATCCAAATCAAAATTTAAACCAAATGAATCTAATAATTCCAATATTTCTATGGACTCAAGTTTATCTACAACATTATAATAAACATTTTGGAAACTAGCTGTATCTTCAATCGGCGCCTTTTGATTAGCTTCCATAAAACTTTCACGATTTTCAATCAATAAATCATAAATGGATTCAACGTGCTTTGATTCTCCACTAATAATCGCACCATTAAGTTTCTCCATAATCATCATCATGTCATCACCATCTTCAATATCATAATTTCTCTTCTCAATGGAAATTTCGACAACGGGTTTCTTTTCTTCGTAACCATTTGATAATTTGGGCCAATCATCTCCTAAATATCTGACAAAATCATTGCCAGGAACTTTCCAACTTAATTTTGGTGGCATGCTCAATAATTTCTAATAACAGTGGGATCAGCTAAAAATTAAAATATCAAATTTATTGTCTGCATTGGTACTGTTTTTTCTAATCGAACTTTACGTCCGGCGTTATTAACAAACAATTCACCGGACTGACTTTTGGTAATATAATGACTTTTTGGTCATCTGTCAATTTTATTTTTTGAAAAAGGCCACCCCTAGTGCTTTCAATACCATATTTTTGCCATTTAATATATAGTGCGTTTGTCGACTTCGAAATGATCTTTGATCGAATTACGTTCTGTTATACGAAGGGGTTTATGCGTGACTAACCATTCGGAATCGATTTCGCTTACTAAATTCGCTAAACAATCTACCTCTGTTTTTGCCGCGCAGATAAAATAGTGGTCATCGGAAAGCTCTATCTCGTATAAATTAAGATCACCCATTATTTAATGATTGATTTTTCGTGTTTAGTGAATCCAAAAAATTATAATTCAATTTTTAAAGAACAGTGTTTCCTATCGAAGGGCTAAGGAAAGATTCGCGGTACTGACATGATATTCGACATTATTAGTTTCAGTAGTATTTATAAGTGCTAGTCTTGGTTGATCTCCTCGCAATAAACGAACACGCCCCTCAAATTCTATTCTGGTGTGGGCCATAGATGCATGTTTTATAGTTCCTGGATAGATACTAAAATCTTCATTATTTATTAAAGCTGCAGCGTACGGACCAGGAACATTAGTTTGTGTTATGCTAAAGACAAAAATATATTCTCCGTCAATATCTATAGTCAATGGTAAATTAGGTCCTTCAATAAAAGCAGGTCCGAATCGAAAATTGGTGATTAGAGGAAGTATTTGGTTACTCCCGCCATTAATTGTTACATTAATATTTGATCCCATTAGGTTCACTACGCTGATGTCCTCCGATGGTGGTGGTGGATCTTTTGAAATTGAATCACAAAACGTATTTTTATTCATCAACTCGAAAAACGAAGTATTATTATTATTTTTACAAGGATTGGGCATTATTATTATAATAATAATATACAATTAAATAATGCACGGGGGGAAATTATCTGAAGGAGTCCGTCGCAGTTTAGATGGTCGTTGCACTTGCTTTCCGGCGGTCGGCACGGTTGGCAGCATGATATCCTGACTTGATGGCTGCGACTGAACGTTCACTTTTGCATGATTCACATTGAAGGAAATATAGATGCATAGCGGAGTTACGTATGAGGATCGTCTCGGGGTTGCGACACATGCCGCATGTAACGTATTCATTGATATATTTTTTGAGTAATATCTCTATTTGTTTGGGATTATAGCGACCTTTTATGACGAGCTGCTGGTTGCCGTTAATAGAACCTTCAGTGCCCAACTCGGCTAGAATGAAAGACTGCAGATGCTTGGGTTCTCGATGAAGGAGTTGACTGGTGGTGTTGAAGTTAGCCCAGATAACTCGCTTGCTTCCAAGGCCAAGAATAGAGGGAGGAGGTATCACATGTCGTTTCCTCGCGCAGAGACTCGGATTCTTTTCCCGCATTTGGGAAAACATTCGTTCCAATAGCTCCGTATAAGTATAATCACGATCACTTGCAGTCTTGGTCTCTCCTGTTGAAAACGCATCAGCGAGGGGTTTCTTTTTCTTTTTTCGGCTCATCAATGAAGCTGTGAAATCAACCACATCATCAATGTTATCGTCTGGTTCACCAGCAGCAGCGCTTAGATTACTCATATCAAAGATAAACTGCGCCTCAGCTGATTAAGAGCCATTCAGTAACTTCGAATATCAATTTTTTCGGTTGAATAAAATTTGAAAATAGATGTGATTGGATAGTCACTCGTTTATCAATAAGATCAATTTTTGAATATATGAGCTTGTTTTCTTTATTTAAAAATCTTCCAATTGATCTGCAGTATATTGTAATGAGCTATGATCCTAAAATGTTACTGCATTTATCAAAATCACAATTGGGGAAGTACGATTGGTTTAGGTTGATTAAGATGAATTTTGGTTTGAGTTATGAGAGAGGGATGTGTACGAATAAGGAGATTAGGGGGGTTTATTGGAATATTTGTCAGCGGGATAGGAAAATATGTGGGGGGATGGATACGTTGATTGTTTTGGGGGATGTGAGATTGATGGGGTGTGGCTATAATAATTATGGGCAATGTGGTTTTGGTGATAATCGCGATAGACCGATGTTTGCTATTGTGGAGAAATTATCGAGAAAAGTAGAATTGGTTGCGAGTGGGGGATATCATACGATTATTAAGTGTGAAGATGGGATTTTAATGAGTTGTGGGAATAATGGGAGTGGTCAATTGGGGCTTGGAGATTTTGTGGATAGAAATGTGTTTGAAGTTGTGAAGGGAGTTTTTGAAAATATTGCGGAAGTTATATGTGGTGTTAGTCATAGTATTATTAGATTGACGAATGGGACAATATTGGGTTGTGGATCTAATTTAAATGGGCGATTGGGTATTGGGAGTGAAGTGAATAGATTTACATTTCGGGAAATAGCTGTAGGGAAAAAAATCGTGCAAGTAGCATGTGGAGCCGCTCATACAATTTTGAGGTGTGCGGATGGAACGTTGATGAGTTCTGGGGATAATTCGTATGGGCAATTAGGTCTTAAAAATAATTGGAATAAAAAAGTGTTTCAGGATGTATTAGATATCCCGAAAAATATCGCTGAAGTGGTATGTGGGAGTTATTATACGTTTATTAGATTAACGGATGGGACATTAATGAGTTGTGGGAATAATAATTATGGACAACTAGGCCTTGGAGATTATGAATCGAGAGATAAGTTTGAAAGATTAGTTGGAATGTCACGCTATTCGAAAAGTGTTATGGAAGTGAATTGTGGTCCTTATCATACAATTATCAGGTTGATGAATGGGAGGTTAATGGGTTGTGGGTATAATGGTGATGGGAGAATAGGTTTTTCGGAGAATTTAAATAGAAATATATTTGAAGTCATACCGGGAGCAAATATATTGAAAAATATAGTGGAAATATTCTGTGGTAATTTCCAGACAATCTTTCGATTAAAAGATGGTACGTTAATGAATTGCGGGTCTTCATACTTTCACACGTTACGTAGCCCTGAATGGAAATTCTCACCTGAATTAAAGATTATTCCCATAAAATTGTAGCTATGTCTTCTTCGTCTTCGAATCGTGTAATAGATTTTGCGATGGTGAAGATATTGTTAATGTGTTTCGAAGTGATCGGGTAAACCGTTCGGTTCGAGATTATGCAATTTTTTCCAACCGATCAGGAACTATTGCTGTTTTATCCTAAACATAATATACTGATACAAAGAATAAATCAAATTTTTATTAGATCCATCCATCCTCATCATAAATTATATTATAATGACATATTATAATAAAAATGTGTAGAGAATGTGATGATGAATTAAATGAATGCACCGTATGTCCCCAAAATTGCCTAATCAATTATTGTTATTCACTCGTGTGCAAAACGGTTTGTAGTGGTGAATATTGCTGGGTGGAGTGTCTCAAGTAAACTTCAAATAAAGTTAGGCTCAAACCCTTAACAATTTTTTTCAGATGTTATTGTCAAGTGCCCCACATAGATATATATATATCGTGCAATTGCATATCTCCTTGTTCGATAACATGCGACGCTGTGACATATGTTTTCATGCTTAACTATACCATCTTTCAAAGGGAATGTTATTGATCTCAAGAATTTTTTCGGAAATTTTCTTGATATTATCGATATCGGTTAACTTTCCATCGACGATATTTTGTAAAAATCTGATACTAATTATATCTTCCATCCGATGACTTGATTCCGGATTATATTTTTTGTGCGTAACTGGGCCAAATATCTGTTCTTTGATTGAGTAAATATAATTCGCATCTAATACAGTATTGTCATTTGTGAGTTTATCCATAATTTCATTATAGACATTCTCGGCTGAGGGCTCTTCCTGACCCCAATCTTTTGCCCATTTTTTATCGTCGTCTGTAACTCTTTTTAGTTCGCGATATTTTATTTTATATTTTTTATATTTTTGTTTATAATCCATTGTATATAATTAGTGGCTTATATTATTTTATCTTTAGCTGATCTCTTTGGCCGCTTCATGGGGGTCAAATGGCAAGCGATATAAATTAAGTTCGATCCTCATAGCTTTCACACACGGATCGATACACTTATTAGCTTCTGTGTCAAGTGTTCGCCCACTTGCAGCAAAATTTCTTTTACATTCTTGAACACATTTTCTGAATATTTCTCTTTGCTTATCGGCCGAAGGAATAAATGGCTTCTTAATTTCCTGATCGGCTGCCATCTCAAATGCCCTCGATGGTTCGATTTTATCTCAATGGATGCTTCAATAATTTATGACTTCAATTTTTTTCTCCATATATCTAAATATTGAAAATCAATCAGTTTAGACTCATTATATATAATAAATAACTGCATCACATGAAATTTCGGATTATTATCAAACGGGGCCTAAAAAAAGTTAAACAGATAAAGAAATATAAGTTAATTTCTCTATTTGATTACAAAGACATGTTCCACAGTGTATTGGAATTTTTAGATGAAATAGATAAAATACAAATGTATCGAACAAACATTGAATTCAGGGACTTTGTGGTTAATTCGAAACTATGTCCGATATATCATAAGTTCAATCCAGACTTTTTCCTCGCTAATATCTTAAATAAAAAAATTATAGATATTTATATTCAAAATGCTGGGTTGTTCCAAAAAGTGTTGACATATTTTTTCCTTAATAATTATTGTAAATGTCAATCAAGTTTCGCTAAGCCTTATTGTAATACTGAAAAAATCAATTGTGTGCCATGTCATTTATATAATTTAATACAATATCCTCATAATTCCCCTCGATGTCTTAGAAGTATCGTGGAACATTGTAATTGTACGGAATGCAAAGACTTTAATATTTTCAGAAGATATCTTTATGTTCCCTTTGTGGTTACAAAAGAAAAAGTTCATTCGGCTACACCTAAATCAATTCATGATAATAATTTCACTTTGCAACTCCCAAAAAGACACAGACCCAATCCCAAAGGTGTTACGAAATATAAAAAGAAATGTCGCTAAATAGATTAATCTATCTTTCCGCAAATATTTTGGACTATATTATCAGCAAAAATATCGAACCCTAATTTTGATTTGTCTAAATTCAATAAATATTCATAACCTTTTCTTATTTCTTCTTTATCTAATAAGTTTTGGATATCCCCAATCTCATTAAAATATAACGGATAATTTTCTCCTAAATATTCAACGACAGCTGGATGTTTATTAACAATCAATGGATTATTCCGTGCGATACACTCTATAACTGAATTATTAGCATTAGCATCTCTTAAATGCACCAGCACGATGTTATTTCCGAGTAGCTTATTATATTCATTGTAATCTTCATAATATGATATTGATACACTAGCAAAATCTATCTTATCAGTTATGTTAAATTCTTTTAATTCCGATTTTAGAGATTTAATTGCCCATTTTTTATCAACATTCCCCGGTAACCACATTTTTTTCAATTTTGTTCGAAGTCTATATATAGTACTAAAATATCTCAATTGCTGTCCAATTTGAATGATCTTCAAATCATCATTATTTATAAATTTTTCCCAATCGAATTTAATCAGCGTATTAAATCCCGTCGGATGCTTGAACACATTGATAGGTACATCTATCCCCTTATCCACAAATATGTCACTAATATATTTTTTAGCATATTCTGAAAATGTAAATACGCACATACAATTCTTTATATTTGCTATAAATTTATTTCGTTCATCAAGAACGTTCTTTAAGCAACATGTATCATTTTGAGATCTTCCGATACAAGTTCCGTGAATAATTGCGATAAATTTATTGTTTTCATTAACGAATTTTGGAATTATCATATTGTTATTATCGTCAATTATATAATGTTCCGCAACATCAATAAAGTTAATATTTGAGTTAACGTTAAATATATCCGCCTTTAACATTTTATTTATGACCCATTTCCAACCTCCACAATGCAAAAAATATGGCAACGTATCTATTAATTTATTATGATAACACACTTGAACACAAACATACTTATATAAATGTTCTTTCCAATTTTTAACACGCCAAAACTCATGTCCTCCCCCAAATGCAGAATCACATTGATCATCCCCAACGTTTGATTTTAATATACACGAATCTTCCCTATAAACGAGAATCTTTTCTCCACTCAAATCCCCCAACAATAACGAATATTCCGAAATAGGCACCTTATCGAAACCACACCCCTTTACCTTAATTTTATCCGAAATATTTTTGCACATGTCCATTATGAATTCATAATTCTCCCTTCCACAGATAATTGTATGACTCCAATCCTTCGGCAACTTCTGGATGGTATTTCTAATCAAAAATTCGACATGAGGAAATTTTCTAAATTCAATAAGAACCGCTTCCCTCTTACTATCAACAGCCAAATCACACACACGAAAATTTCTCATATAATTAATATATCTAAAACAAAAGTATCTAAATCCAATTTGATCATTCTGTTCGACATCAATTAAAATCTCAGTTTCAGATTTCCCTTCAAAACAATAATCTTTGTACGCTCTAATAAAATCATTCAATTCATAATAATAATTTATATCATGTATTCTTAATCTTTCAATTAATTTCATTTTTTCATCATAAATAGGATTCCCGCTAGTCTTATAATGTCTTATTGCCTTTTCTACAGTATCAATAGTATCATCACCCAGTTCTCGTATATACAATTCAAATTTAAACTTAGATCTGCTAGATATTCTTCCCTCTTTCATCCCGTACTTCCTCCAATGATCAAAAGCTTTCTTCCTCGTATTGATTTTTGCATCTCGTAAATCCTTATACGCACTGACATAAAATTCCCAATCAAAATTATTCACAGACATTAATATATATCAATATATTAATAAAATGTTTGGCGATTATCTTGCTTCCGCAACTAATGAATTATATCCTAGAGATTTCGATCGTTCTTCTAAGATTTTCTTAATTGGTTCGGCTTCTTTTTCTGTTTCAATCAAACGAGCGCATCCGTCGCGTTTCCATGTTTTAAATGGATATTTTAGAGGAGTGTTGTCAAATATATCACGACTGCCTGTATCTAAAAATGATTCTACTGGCATTCCATCGGCAAGCAGGATAGAGTGTTTGTCTAATTCAACATGATAATATTCAACTGATTCAAAGAAGGCCCTAAATATAGTTCCATGATTGACAAGCAATTTTGCCTCAACGAGAGAACCATTGAGAAATATTCCATGTTTTGGAGATACATAGACATCTTTTTCCGGGACATTTTCTGCTATAGCATTCTTACGTATACAAATAGGTTTTGCTTCTGAAGATAAATTCGTCAATGTAAATTTTCCAATCCAGGTAATTTTTTTAGGTATTTTCTTATTCCGAATTAAAGTCATGGCGTAATTTCCAACAGCTAGATTTTCAACAGGTACGTAACCCTTTGCAGTTAAAATATTCGTACCCCGCTTAAAACAAACAACAGCAGCGCATGCAGTGGAATTCACAAAATTAGTACCACTCGTACCACCTAAAGTTACAGCCGCAGTCATTGATAGAAGTCGACCTGTAACATTAGCCCCCGTGCCTGAAGTACTAATTAAATCTGCAGCTAAAATATTTCCAACAAATATGGCACCACTGTTAAGAGTTGCAGCACTTCCTACTTGCCAAAATACATTGTTACAAGTTGCGCCATTGATGAGAAGGACACGACTATTATCGGAGGCTGTTACTAAAGTACTTCCGATCTGAAAAACAAATCCAGCGTTCGGGTTCCCATGCCCATCGAGAATTACTGTTCCAGTAATTCCAACTGAACTTGACGCTTTATAAACGCCTGGACCAAAAGTCAATCCGCCTATATCCCCGGTAAAATCCGTCGGACTCGTAGGAGTTAATTCCGCTGCCTCATTGTAAGCCGTCGTCAAATCAAGTTGAGCTTGTGCCGCAACAGCATCATTATCATGTATAGACCCAACCACCACCCCTGGAGGAAACCCTGTAATACCGCTGCCGGGGGATACACCTAGGTCCCCAGTAATTAGTGCAATCATGCCATCATTAGTAACAGTTGTTTTAGCAAGTACAGCAAAAGCCGCAGCTGATCCTAAAGGTACTATCATTATATATATATGATATTTATATAAATTTAAAATAATAAGGAGTGATAGATTAGAATTTATAACATAATAATTTGTGCTTCGGCAAATCTAACTCCGCCTTTATCACTGAAGACATCATCTATTACATCTAAAATTGCCTCAATAGCATTCCTCTTTCTGTTTATCTGATTCTGAGTTCGAGAATGGAGTATCTATGAAATACTGTATGATCATACTGTTGGCGTCATTGTGTTGTAAGAAGTGACAATGAATGACTCCGCCAATGCCTTTAAATGCGGGTGATTTTGTTTTATCATAAGAAGAATAATGGGGCCAGGTTAAACGGAACGAAACAGTTTCTTGTGGGCCTATTTGATAAATGTCTCGGGCATATATCAGTGGATCGTAAAGGCGTTTACAACTCACTAATCCCGGCGAATTGTAAGTAGATTGTGGTGCTGCAAATCCTGAAGTCATATGGAAATGAAGTGGATGTGCATCTGTATCGTCCCCATTTGTATAGAGCCATACCTCAGTTGAGTGAAGTCGAACAGAGAAAGAATTCAAATTGTCATTTAAATAACCATCATACAGACCAATATATGTTTTCTTACGAGGAATTATAAGTTCTGCGTCTCTTTTCATACAAGCAATGGGAAGCTGTACATCGCCCTCCGCTGTTGCATAAAATGGAAAAATTTGTTGGATTTCACTATCAAAAGTTCCAAATGTACCTACTTCATCACATTTTATATATAACGTATGATTTTTTATAGCTGGCAAGCGATCATTTTTCGGGACAATAGTTTTTGCGCGCCGGCGTTGTTGTTTCTTTCTCAGTTGAGACATCAAATCATTGGAAGTATCAAGTGTATTGCCCGTCATAGGTTTTCCAAAAAATTGTAATAATGGCCATCGTCCTAATAAACGAATCCAATAACATGAACTATTCATTGTTTTGATAACCGCCGATTTCACATATACCGTTTTCTCGTACAAAAAATCTAATGCATAAGGAAAGAAGGCCCAGTCACATTCAAGAATGGTATTAAGATACTTTGTACTCGAACCAATAGTAATAGTCGTTTGTTTGAAAGTTTCATTTATCAGATCGATCCATTCTTGCAAATTCAACAAAGTGCTAGGGGGAAAGATAACAGTCTTAGTTGCCAGAGGTTTTTGACAGAAATCTCCATAGCGTATTTCTTCCTCGTATATTTCAATCTTTAGCGTATCATTGGAGATCATTGCAGTGTTTGAATATTTATCATTTGTTTTGTAGATTGTAAATTTTGAAGTGGGAACATTAGGAGGTTTATACTTATTGGGAGCACTTTTATATTGTTCTAAAGCGAACCCCAAATTGAGTTGTGCAGAATTCCACAAGTCTGCCATAATACGATTAGCACTGTTGACGTATTCTGTCGTACCATTCTTATTGCCTCCTGCAACGGCATTTGTGTTACTTTCAGGGAACATGAAAAGATTCCGTAGCGGTGCATCGATATCTAATTTGGGCAAATTATAGTAATAATCTTTGTTCAGGAACGACAAATAATTAAACTTTGGGTCATATTCAAAACACGGCTGTTTTAAAAGAAATTTCCATTCATCGTAGGTCTCGTCTCCGAAAATAGTCTTTCTGATTCGTGAAATGGTATCGGCTAACGATAATTGATTTTGGTATTTTTCTTTGAAGATGATCTTTAGAAATGGTTTAATGCGATTTCTTTTGGGTACGTTGATGGTACCGTTGTTTAATATTTGCTCGGTTTGATCAATGAGATCTACTTTTGGATAATCTAAATTGGTATAGTCTTGTTGTTGATTTTGTTCTTTGGGATCAGGAATGGGAGTGGGATAAGAGGTGGGATTGCGTGATTTTTTTAAATCGGGAATCGTCGCCGTTAGTGTTGGATTGTTGGGTTGATCCGGAAATGTAGTCGTTGAAGATAAAATTTCTGTTAGATCATAATTATAGAAAAACAGGTGGGCAACTTTGTCTTTGAAATCGTTTAAGTCGATGATGATTCCGACACGGCCAGCGACAGGGATGAATGTCATCTTTAATTGTGTGGGATTCATTAGGCCAGTGTCAGTTTGGACGAGGTAAAATGGTTTGATTTGCTTTTTTTCATCGCAGACTCCTATGTGGAACACGCGCCAGTTTAGCGATGCGTTTAAGATATCAATTTTGACTAGATTTTTTGTGGTTGTATGGAAAAGATCATTAACAAATGGGACAGATGGTTCAGAAGTATACCAATTAACAGCGGAGGTTCCATTTATTATAGCAAAATTTGATCTGTTCTCATCTGCTATTAAATTTGCAAACGTTTGGGTGCCTTCGCTCGTTAAGTCCATGTCTAACGCCGTAAGTAAGATTTGGTTATCTCCATATTGAAAGCGTTCGGTTAACCATTCAGTAGTTTTGTCTACGATTTGGAGTAATCCGACTATTCCACCATAGATCAATTCCATGGAGACAAACATGTTGTGGCTATGGAACCATAATAATGCTTGGTTGTTCATGATTTTCGGGAATTGAAAGGTGACTGTTGGTCCGAGTAACGTATTGTGGCCGAAAACGACTTCCATTGCTGTACCATCTACTGCTCCAACTGTATTCAATCCGTGGTAATGAATGTTGAAGGTAAATCGCGTCTTGTTTTCATATGTGATTTTGGGAGTAGATCCTTGAGGGAATCGCATAAATGGAAGCCCGTAAGATAGGTTTGAAAATTCTTTGCCATTGATAAAGACTTGAGAACCAAAAATTGGCTGCTTCGTAACATCTGTCCCACTGAACTCACTATCGCTTGCGAACTTATGTTGCGTATTACAAATGATAATCTTCACATCATCATTCTTTTGAAGAGTCGAAAAATCTAGAAGCGGCGGTTGAACTAATTGCACTGATTTATTAGGCATTGTATATATATATTTATAGACAATATTTTATTACCGTTAGCCATAAACAGAATTTTCACACGTTCGGAGAGGCATTAAATGATCTTTAGTGCCGTATGGCGTAAATGATGCCGTATATCCCTGAAATAAGTAAGATCGCGCCGCCGGCAATGACGAAGCCGATTCCAATTTTATCTAAAGAACTTTCTTTTTTCTCAGCTTCATTTTTAGTGCTACCCCATATAAATAGTAACACAAGGCCAACAATGAATATTAGACATGCCACTGACAAAATCGACATGAATATATTTTCTCCTCGCAGATCCCCACCAACCATGAAATTATGCATCTATATATATAATTACAAGTTAAAATTGAAATATAATCTATTAACATTATCCCCATTAAAAAAAGAAAATATAAAATGGATCTCTGCTTCGTTATCGAAACTCTTCCGGTTGAGTTACAACATATCGTAATTAGTTATGATCATCTTATAATATTTCTTCTGCCTTACTCCAAACTAGTCAAGTACGATTGGTTCGGATTAATCAAAGTTATTTTTTCTCTTAATTATTCAAAAAAGGTTTTCACGAATGAGACTATGATGAAAATATATCTGACTAGATGCCGGAAGTCAATAAATAGGCATTTCAGAGAAAACACAATTATCAAATTGAACGATGGGACATTAATGGGTTGTGGGTCAGATGCAAGTGGTATGTTGGGTGATAGCGATATTTTCTCAAGAAATGTATTCAGTGTCATTGAAAATGTGCCGAAAAATATTATTGAAATTAATGTGAGCGGGCTCGATACAACAATTAGATTATCAGATGGAACATTGATCTGGTATTCTATTGACACAAAAACAGAACTGAAGAAAAAAAACATCGTTGAAGTAATATATGGCTGCGGTAGTTCAAAATATATTAGATTCTCCAATGGAATAATAATGGGTTATCAAATTGTTGGTAATCCTGGAACTTTCTGTCATTCATTTAAGAAGATTGATTATGTTAAAAATGTTGCTGATGTTCGCTGTGGAAATGATCATACTGTTTTAAGATTGATGGATGGGACATTGATGACGTGTGGTGTAAATAGTTATGGACAACTGGGGCTTGGCGATAAATTAGATCGAAAAAATTTTACAGAAGTGTGTGGGCTAGATAAAGGTAATATTGTTGAAATAATAGCTGATTATTGTGTGTCAATGCTTCGGTTGATGGATGGGACTATAATGTCATGCGGTTATAATTTGAGTGGAGAATTAGGATTAGGAGATAGGGAGAATCGAGAGATATTTACGACAATAAAATTAATTCCGAAAAATATTGATAGGATCGCATTTGGTCACATGCATACATTCATATTATTGACTAATGGAGCTTTAATGAGTTGCGGAGATAATAATTCTGGACAATTGGGTATGGGGGATGACAAAAGGCGAGATATTTTTAGTGAGATAACTGATGTCCCGAGAAATATTATTGATGTGTATTGTGGGTGCATGTATACTATTATCAGATTGGATGATGGAACACTATTAGGAACAGGGGAAAACACCGATGGACAATTAGGATTAGGGGATTTTACGAACAGAACTTCTTTTCAAGAAATATCCCAGATTCCTAAAAATATTATTGAAGTAGTATGCTATAGTACTGGAACATTCATCAGACTATCGGACGGGGTATTAATGGGCTCGGGTAGCAACGTGGGTGGACAATTAGGGCTCGGCAGAGATATTTATGCAACTAACACATTTATCAAAATAGAAGGAATAAATGGATTCGTTACTGAAATAGCATAGAAGGCAATGCTTAAGCTTTTTCACCTAACTTAGCCATCGATTGGATAAAGCGCGAGTTATCTTCTGTTATGATTTTATTTAGAATAGGTTCTTCAAAGAATTCATATTTGGGATGAACCTTAAATATAGTACTAACTATTTCATTAATAAATTTAACGAGTAGTTCATCATCTGTTTGTTTCTTGAATTTAATATATGTAATTATAACCTTATCTGATGTCATTCCAAAAAAAAAGTGATAATTATATCGAGTTGCTAAATCTAATATATCTTCCTGTTCCTCCATACTGGGATCTAACAATATATAATTTGGTCCATCAGCAGTTACAATGACCTGAAATAGTACTTTGTCATTATAATTGATGTTTCCAAATCCCGATTTGTTCAGAGATATCAATAAATCATCAATAGTTGACCCGCCTCGTAACATGAGATATTTTCGTTTATATTTTAGATATTTATAATATGAAGACATATATTATATGCTCCAGATAATTATGTTCGCTGCCTACCCGGGAGCGATATCATACTTAGTAAACAGCTGACGCTTGTAATTTTTTCTCAATTGGAGTTGATTTGATTCCAATTATTTGTTTTTCTTCTATGACAACGTCGGCTTCTTCTAAAGGGAGGGTTATTGATCCGATTGTGACATTTTTTGTATAGATATTTTTACGGCACATGTGACATTGGATTCGGTCCATTTTATTTTTAAGAACTATGAAGCACTCATAACAAACCCCATGTTGACAGGGATTGTAAGTGACATTACAGTAATTAGCGAGACAGACAGCACATTCTTTTCCGTCGTGTTCTTCGGTGAAAGAAGATAGGGACTTCATTTTGTCTAACATGTTTGAATCATCGATTGCGATAGTATTTTCTTCGTACAATTTGAACCATGGATAACCATGCATCGTATAAGTTGATGCTGTAAACGATGGCGCCATCTTGATTTTCCCAGTATATTGAGCACTATTAACTATTCCAATACTCACAGCTTCATAGTGAAGCAGATCCCATTCATATTTATTTCGATCTTTAACTATTTTCTGAGATATTTTTCCACCTACTGCAATTCCCATATGATTATTCGCAGGAACAGATGGCTTATATTTTGTCGTTGCTTGCGGCTGTGGCTCACCACCTCCTCTCAATCGTAAAATTAAATGTAACGTAGCTTCCCTCGGAACATTATATTTAAAAAGCATTTTCTCATCTCTTAACTGATGCCCAGCAAATATTAATCGTTGCTGATCTGGCGGAATTCCTTCTTTATCCTGAATCAACGTCTTAACTTGTTCAACTGTCATCAACGGATCGCAATCTAAGGTTATCGTTTTTCCTGTTAAAGTCTTGACAAAAACTTGCATGAATGGGAACGTTTTACATGTGATCTCATCGGAATCTTCGAAACAAAAATCTGACATCGTAGGGTTGTTGTCTACGGGTTCATTTAATTTAACTATGGTTATTTGGTCTCCGGATTTTAATCCCATTTGATTAGGAGATTTGGTGATGGGAGCGATATTTTTTTTGGTTGGCATATAGATAGTGGGCGGTTTTAATCTTGGATTTACAGGTTCGAAAACTTCAAATTTCAAACCTCCTGAGACAGTATTGATGACACCTAATTCTTTCATTTGGGATTCTACCAACGCTTTCGAAGTAATTGGCATCGCTACAAATTGTCGAACGATATTCTCTATTTTATCATCGGATATTTTTCCAGCCTTGGAATAGATGCCATCTAACCATTGTTGGCCAGGTAAGATAACATAATTTTGTGAATGTGCGTTGATTTTCCCGACATTAGGTTCCCACGGTTCACCATTGATAGCATTAATATTCCCCACACCGATTTTTAAAGCTACCGTACGATAATCAACATTCTTAAAATCCATCCACATCGCTTCAGACTGATACATAGGAATTACTAACGAATTATCAGATTGAATTCCAACAGGAAGATCACCCAAATCTGGCGGCAGCGGATACGTTCTATCTGTATCGGGAACCCGTAAGGTCCTTTTGAAAGTGATATTGATGTTCGATTTCGTAAAATTTAAAGTCTTGCCATCTGTTTTAGGAGAAGTAATCAAGGATCGAATTTTTAATGTTTCAGAAAACGGTTGGTCCATATCCTCAGGATTCAATATCAATTTATGACACGACTGATTGCTTAAGATTTTCAGACCATTGCATTCAATTTCGGAGTAATATTGTCCGATCCTCCTACAAAAAATCTCATCTACCGTAGTGGTCAATGGGATATTAGTTATATTTCCATCAATATTAAGCTTTACCATTTATTTAATGTTAAATTTGATTATACTCATATTTAACTAATTATTATTCAATTTTATTTTCACGCGAATGATGGCTCTAATGAAAAAATTGATTATTATGATTGGAGCTCCATATTATTGAATCTCCTTAAAGGGACGGTATTGTGAAGCATTTGTTTATAAATAAAGTATATCGTCGGAGCCTTCTATTGTGTGAACATCTTTTGAATATTCTAATTTTTGGCTTTTTGATAACGGCTAACAAAAAAACCAATCACTGCCAATCCACCTGCGACAATTGCCGAGATTCCGCCGCCAAGGGCTGCTCCAGATCCGCCCGCTCGTTTGATTTCCCTTGAACGTTTCGTACAAACCATGCATCGGTTCGTTCCATTGCACGCTAGCTCGCAAGTATCATTTTTTCCATAACGCGATCCCATTCCGGCGACTGCACCACCAACGGCACAAAGGGCAATAGCCCCGGCACCACAAAGTAGGATGTTTCGTGACATTGCAGATGCGAGCAGCAGATAAATAATCAAAATTTATCTAAGAGGTAGGCAAAGACTTACAATTTCAACTTTTTATAGTGCTTGGCTTAATAAAGTTAAATCAACTCAAGATTGCAAATTATATAAAGTCCTGATACACCATCATGTTTTGTTGCCCATTTCCACTTGCCATTTCTTTTTTCATCTATTGGAACAGCAGATAAATATTTTGACAATTTCTCAAGGGAATAAGCTTTCGGAATTAATTCGGCACAATTATATGTTGCAACTCGTTTGCTTCTGTCGAAACGCCATATAGGTAATCCGCTCGGCCAAATCTTGATCCGAGATGCAATATCAGTCAACACAGCTACAGTCTCAATCCTCTCAATCGTCTCCAATTCAAGAGAGCGTTTCTTTTCATCCATTTGACTTTGATGACTTTCGACATCGGTTAACAAATAATTGGCTAAATTGGAAACATTTATGGATAAATTCGTTCGATTCAATTCCGGTGAATCCCGAAGAGCGTCGAGAAATTCATGCACATCCTGTGCCGTCCAATCCAGATAAAATGCTTCTTCTTTGTCAATGGGACGAATCGGAGATCGGTAATAGCTTTTATAAGTATCCGAACGAAATGCCGATGAGCCGGCTACTTTGATCTTAATACCTCGAGCATCCCAGATCACGGTATGGGGAACAGAAGATTCGCCTGCTGCCATTGCCAATTGAGCGGCCATTCAAAAGTAAAGTACATGAAAATGAATAGCCATTTCCGTCGGAATTTCAAATTTTTTATGCTATCTCCCCAAACGAATCGCTCCTTTGCTCGTGGATTCCAACAAAAGCTGCTTACCAACTTCCTTATACGCATCTTGAACATCAGCAAACTCAAACCTATCACCAACTTGCAGAACCCGCCCAAATTTAGCAGCATCAGCAATCTTCTTTAAATGTGCAACATCTGCCAAATTCAGAGCGATCAATATAATATGAATATTTCCATTCTTTTTCACGAAGTCAACAACGTCCTCCAAACTATTCTTGCTACATGTATCCTGACCATCCGTCAACACAACGAATAAAGTTTGACCAATAGTATTCACTAATGCGCAATGGACAAAACTATTCAAGATCGCATCATATAATTTTGTCCGGGCTCCCTCAAAAAGGAATTGCTTGTACGACCATTTCAACACTTCAGATAATTGATCCAACGAAGTGTTATCACACAATATTTTATTCTCTTCAGCAAATATCCGAAAAGTTGCCGTTCTCACGCTGTTCATCTTCTTAACGTCATTCACCAAAGTATTCATCGCCGAAAGGCACTTCGAAATATACAATGCCTGAACCATCAAAGGCCGATACTTTTCATCAATTGAAGTAAGTCTTGCCCTTGTACCATCTTTATCAATGGTCTCACGATACGTCAATGGAACACCTCTCATTATTTTATCATCATCATTGAAAATATTCATTGACTCTGATCCATCCAACACAAAATAAATATTACTAAATCGCCCATTTCGAGATATTTCAGGCCGATACTTTATTAACTCTTTCGTTTTATAGGCTCGATCAACAACCCTTTCAACAAACGACACAACAGTGGCATTCATCTTCATATCCCTCAAAGCAATCGCATAGTCCTTGCCTTTTTCCTTAGCGGGATCGAATTCCCTCTTCCATTTCTGTTCGAAGAAATTGTATTCTATTTCGTTAAGTTGATCATATTCAAGCCGTTCTTTTGGATCAGATAGATACCCAAAAGCTTTTTGCACTTCGAGGAACTTCATGTGTTTCCCATGATTGACGTCCGGATGAAATTTCTTGGATAATTCGAGATATGCTCTTTTGAGTTCATCTTTCGTAAAATTTTGTTTGATGCCCATAACGTTATACATTAATGGATTGGGCTGCTTTGTCCCAAATGTTCGAACATGTCCGAATACACGAAATGATCGAAAAGCTCGAATCATATGAGCCGGGCGAATTATCCATAAATTTTTTATAAAGGATTCATCACAAACTAATATATTCAATTTTTTCCTATCGGATTTCCAACCAAATAAACGAAAACTATCTCTGCTAATGGGGGCAAAATATAATCATCCAACTGCTTCACCATCTCATCTCTTCCTCTCAGAAAATCTTTTCGATTCATAACCATCTCTGCAAAAGCATGACTAGTCGTAAACTCTTTCGGAAAATTTTGCGGCAAAGTACACACGCACATAACATTCACATCATCACAGTCAACAAACACCAATCTAGAAGGTTTCTTCTTTGTCCTAATCAAAAGCATCAACATATTATCATCGGTTAAACAATACCGCTCGATCCTTTCAAAAAGTGGATCCCTTAATTTTTCGCTGTAGAATACATTATTATGAACAGTTCCAAACCACAAAATATCTCTATTATGCCAACAAAAATATTTTTTATAGAATTGATGGGGATCATTTGTGCGTGGATGCAATTTTACTAGATGCGTAATGTGTGCCTTTATTCTTACTATCTTATTATGAAATGGAATCGTTGTGAGTTTCAAGAGATGAGCACATGTTAATAACTCGGCATCATCCCATTTTATAAACTCAGATGAACCATTATTAACGCTCTGTCCAATAAGCAGTTTTGTTTCGCCGTTATCCCGAACTAAATCAATATACGGACAACAATATGAATGAGTCGAAAAACAATAACCCATTTGCGTTCCCCATTGAAGACTGGTTTTGTCGTTGTCTCGATGAATTTCTATGGCTTTGCAGCAAGGTAGTTTAGCGAGGTCACATGTTGACACGACAAGGCCATTCACAAAATCAACAATAATTATCGATTTTTCAGTAGCATAAAAAATTGTCCGCCTTGGGAATATCTCAATCTCAGACCTATCCAGGCGCACACTCATTTATTTCCGATAATAATCCTGATGTGTACCAATTATTTTTAACTATTCAACATATCAGTTGTTTCAATTTTTATATCGTTTAACACATACAGCGACAAAAAATTGATATTGTTTTATTTAAACTAGCTTATATTTTCATTGTTTAATCGAAAGAGATGATCTTAGCTATTCCGGAATCTTTGATACTTTCTGTGTTGTCGTTGCTGGAACCTATAGATTTATCACGGACAGCGCGTGTGTGTGCTAGATGGCGTTCTTATAGTGATAATGATATTGTATGGCAATCGTATGTTTTTTCGCAATGGGGTAGTTGTATTGCAAAGGCGGCTAGCCGTCTCGTTGATTCGGATGAGAAGAAAGGAGCTAATTGGAAGAAAAGATGTCGTGAACTCTTCCGGATTAAACAAAATCGGAAGATGGGGAAATTTGACGTAATAAAACTTACTGGACATACAGGAGATATCACAGCAACTTGTTGTGGTGTCGCTGTTGTCTGTAGTAGTTCTAAAGATAAGACTATTCGTGTTTGGGATGTAGTTAGTCGTTCATGTTTGCATGTACTTCGCGGTCATACGAGATCGATCAATTCAATTAGTGCTAATGAGAACGAAGTTTTAAGCTGTTCTGAGGATGGGACTATTCGCATATGGTCAATTTATAATGGTGATGAAAAACAATGTTTTAGAACGGCAGATCACAGTGGGGTAAGCGTTAGTATGAAGGTATTTGATTTCACTCACAATCGAATTATTGGCGGTGGATCTCAAGGGCAAGTATTTATATGGGATCGCGAGACAGGCCATCCCATAAAAGAATTCTTGCTGCCATTGGAGATTGGTTCATCAGAACGCGGTCCGGTCAAATGTATTGATGTAAGAGATGATAATCTGGCTGTTGGACTTGGTAATTCTGCTTATTTTTTCGACCTAGGTAAAATACCATCTGTTGTTTCTCCTTGGCGGACACTGACTCACGAGAATGTCTCTTATATTCGAATATTCCCGGGATCAGAATATATGGCAACTTTTAATGGATTCCATGTACACATCTTTTCCGTGCGAAATGGACATTTAATGCAATCATATCGTTTTAGCGCTTCAGGCTTAATTCCGGTACTTAAATCGGTTAAATTCTGTGGGAAAGTAATATTTGAAACATCAATTGGGAAGGGGCTGATTATATATCGCTTCTTTTTTACAAAGACGTCCAAATATTGTGAATCAGCTGTGTTTTATAATTCATGGGCGGGTTGTTATGGAACATGGGATAGTATGGCGTTGTTCTCTACAGTCTTTCCGGGTGAAGATGCGGTAACAGTGTATGATTACGCCCTCTAACGATCGTCATGTTTTGATGCCCCAACGGAGACCTTTCACTGGTATTATTCGGCAGCCAAAAGTGACTTTATCTTCAGTACGAGAATAAGCGCCCTCACGTTCCATTATTTCTGTTGTCGTGAATTTGGATAAACCCCATGCCTTTTCAGAACCGAAGTCAGTACGGTATAAAACCGATGCGCATACTCCAACATCTTCATTCCTTTTCCTGAGCATCAACTGATAATCCACTGTAAAAGGGAATCGACCGTCTTCGGCGCAACACAAATAGAGACCGATGCGGGTTCCTTCTTTTTCGACTTTTAGCGACCATTCGTGTCCCCATGCTTGGAACGGGTTTCCGGTATTGAACAAAGCCGAATCCTTTATTTCAGACCATTTCGATATTTCAAATTCACATATTTTCTCATCCATCGCAAGAAACTGTTCTTTGAGCTTAATATCGAATTTTGCCGTTGTTCCCGCAAGCTTAGTAGTAAGGTCATCAGGGAGCTGTGATATTGTCTGCGAGATAGCTTTCAACTCAGCGCGATTGGTTATTGTATCGGCTTTTACTTTATCTAATGTGACTTGTAATAGCGCAATATCCTTAAAAAATGACATAAATTTGGTCATGGATGCTGAATTATGTGAAGAAGATTCGATATGACTATCCCATTCTATTCTGGGCACGCTACAATTGCATATATCACAAGGCATCGGCATCATGGGACATAGCGAGGAACTCGGTTTATGATCCTCATATAGTAACCGTTTCAGGGATTTTTTGCAATCTGTGCACGGTATTAATGCGTTCGCACATTTGGTGAGGTGTTCAATGATATCTTTACCATCTTTCCCGATGGATAGTTTTTCAGTACAGTCTGCGTGTGGACATTTAACCAACAACGCGCTAATCTTCGTTGCAACAAATACTGCATCCACTATAGAACCAGGTGTTGCACATGGTTCACGACAATGCGGACATTTAGCCGTACTGCCTTTTTCGCGAACCCAGCGACCCAAGCATTCGCGACAACTGATCTTTCCACAACAAATCGGGCTGACTGAATGTAACGGTACACGCCCACAAATGCTACATAAGAAATCATTATCGACAATTTGACCAAAGATAAACTCGGCGTCAATTGAACTACGAGATATCACCTGTTCGGGATTTTCTCCTATCACATACAATGGAACAGAAGCTGCTATCCTAGTGGTCGATGATACTTGCATGTTCTTTGGTGCACCACCACTTTGCGTTGTTCCTTGGATGCTTTTTACCCCACCGCTATACGATGCTGTTACGCCTTCTAATAACGGGGATTTTATGCCAGATTTGTCATGTTGATGTTTAATTTCGATCGCTACAGTCAACAATGATTGAACCTCATCTTGCGCCATCACTTTGCTAAACCGAATTAAAATACACTCATATATGCAATAATATCATATTTCAATTTTTTGTTAGCTAACAAAATGCTTAGCAAAAAATTGATTATATATTGTGTTACTGGGTCAATCCAATTATTTTTCCATTATTTTCTGAAGATGTATCATAATGCACCGGATGCAGTCCCATTGCCTCTGGTAGATACGAAATCGAACGTTTGCAAAAAAGCTATTTTGGTTTCTGTGGTTATTGGCATATTTGTTGCTTATTTTAAGTTAGCGCTGCACCTCGATCATCCGGTTAAAGATAGTAATGGCTGTCATGGATCACCTCTCATGAATTGGAGATGTGATCGCAATTTTTCCTGCCAGAGATTTGAAGATTGCCCCAATTATGAAGATATATACGTGAGGATCGAGGATCACCGTGATATATATTATGCCAAAGCGGCACGTATAGGTCACGTAATTATATATGGCAAGGATGACAACTGTGTTTGTTTGGATTCAATGGGCTCTATTGTCCAGGGAAATATAAATAGAATTAATCCGAATAATATAAATATTTGTGAAGCATTACTATATTTTGAGTATTCTCATCGGGATAGGTCGAGACTTTATTTGAGTTTAAATGCAATCTATCCGTACGATAAGTTGTATAAGTGATTTCGATTAAACTAATAATGCGGCAATTCCGACGGACCAACCATGAGCTAAGCTTGCTTCATCATTACATTTTTCTTGTATTGTTCCATGTTTCTTAACTATATCCAGATAGTATTCCTCTATGAATTTTACTCCGAGATCTCTATTTAGGAGCATATACGCTTTGGCAACAAAATATGCGAAATACGGAGTCATACATTTCTTAAATTCGGGTCTCATTTTGTTTAGATATTTATAGGATGATTCCTTCATGCTTTCAGTAATATTTAATCCGCTTGATAGTATTGCTGCAGTTGCATGTATGTTTGATGGGGTATTAGGTAGCAGGGAGAAGCCTTCGCCGGTATAGAACGTGGCCAGAAAATTAGGCATTGATATGCCATGCGGAATTTTCAAGTGGTCACAAATTTCTAAAAACCAAGCGTGACATACTGCATTTGGAAGTTGAATGCCAACGCCTTGTTCACCATCAACCCATCCACAGGTAGATCTATTTGTAAAATCCCAATCGATGAAATTCCAACCTGTCAATCCCGTTAACAAACCGTCAGCTCCAACAAAATTTTCTTTCCAATATTCCATCGATTGTTTCACTAGATTGGTTACAAAAGGATCAGAACATTTCGATTCAATAACCGTAAGACAAAATGCCAAGTGATAAGGGGGCATCTTACAGAAATATTTTGTATTTTTCGTCGGGGTTACCCCACTCACATAACCATCTCTGTACGATTTAGATATCTGCCCTAAAACAAATTGACCAATTTCTTTGTTCTTAGTTAATTTATCCAAGGCCATTATTGACATTCGTGCATCACCGACCCATTGCGCACGTTCCCTCCAACAAGTATCGACAATTCCCCCATCAGTGCAAGCGATTAAATTATTTTTACAGGCATCGATGATCATTGCTTGTTCACGCGGGAGTTCAAATTCATTCCAATCAAATGGATATTCTCTGCGAAAGACATTAATTTTATAGTCAATGTTATCTAAGCTCGATATAACATGAACATAACGACAACCACGGCATCCAAACAGTCTTGATATTCCGTTATAAGTCGAGGCGTCTGCCAAATGTACTTTAGCACGATTTTTTGTAGCCCAAGCTTTATCAAATGATTCTACTTCTGAATATGCTAAAATTATCATCGAATTTGAATTATTCTCAATCTCAAATCGGTGTAACGCTATATAGCCAAGATCATATGTAACAACTTTCATTGGATAGGGCCGTTGTTGTGTAGCGAATAACAATAAATCTTTCACTGTGTCGTTGTCCGTTAATTTATCTAAGATTTGTTCGTTGAATTTTTTTAGTTGAATAGGGATGAATTTTGGAGCTAATATTGGTAACGGGATTAGGTTCCAATTTCTTACGACTGATTCTAACATTAAGGGGGCATATGGACCAGTTGGAATCAATAAATTTTGTCTTGGCAATTGTGAATTCGGCTTTGCCATCATGGTAACTGAATCTAATTCACAAGTCCAGTTCTTAGTTTTTTCATCGTGAGCAAAAAATGGGTCATTGAACAAACAGCGATTCCAAATATTTGAACTCTTTGCGTTCATCCAGTGCATCCGAATGGTAATTTCACCCTTGAAATCCTTAATCGTGTCAATATATGCTTCTCGATCAGGACACCTGAAACCTCCATCTGAATAATAATTGTCGTCCAAATAGACTTCGTAAGGATAATTACTAGCAAATGATATAGTTTCTCGATTCTTCACGTTATTTTTGAAGAGAAATATTGCTTCATCAGGTTTCTTATTTAATTTTACCCAAATATATTTAAAAATCATTAATGTTGATGAATATTTATAGTAGTTATTGTTTTTATGAGTTTAATTCAATTTTTTCATTATAAAAAATTGAATTGTTGATTTATTGGAATCTTCTGGAAACATAGGGGATAACATCTGGCCTGATGCTGAATGGCAGTGATGTTATCATATTCGATGCTCTGTGGATTTTTTTAAATATAGGTCAATTACATTTAATGTCTCAAACATGTCGAAGAGCTAAATATGAATTACGTAACAAAGCACAACCGTCAGTAAGAATAAATAATTTAGCAATGGGCTTATCTTTGATGGGGCTATTTTTGAAAGTTAAATTAATCCTCCGAGACGCTAGATTAGGAATCTTGACAATATCTAATGAAGATTTATCAAAATTGACGAGATTAACTGAATTATCTTTTCCTTGTTTCGGGCAGGGTAATGGGCAGGATAAACCTTGTTCTATTAAACGATTGATAAATTTGGAATGGCTACAAATTAACCAATATCCTTTTGATTGCGATGATTTGAAATTCCTCACAAAATTGACGCACCTTTCCGTATTTTCGAATCCAATTAGGGGAAGTTCTTTCACGCTTATGACTAATCTAACATCACTTAATATTTCTAATTGTTGTTTTGTTACTGATGATTCATTGAGAAATTTTCCGAATTTGATTCATCTTAAGATAGGTTGGGATACGAGCATAATTAGTGATAGAGGATTGTTACATGTTCCCAAGCTTCAATCGTTGGATGTGAACGGAAATAAACATGTTACTGCTGCAGGTATTTTGACATTAACCTGTCTCCAATTTTTACAGGTCGGAAATTCTCCCCAAATAGACGGATCTTTCTCAAAGCTAACATCTCTCAAAAAATTAGAATTACTTAATTCAGAGAATCATGTGACTGATTCCGCGATAGAAAATATGTTGGGACTTGAGTCATTGTTATTATATAACAACGAGATTATTACATCTAAGGCAGTTGCAAAATTGACTTCGCTTAGGGAATTGATTTTAGATAATATTAAGGGCGACATTTTTGATATGACAATTTTAAGTTCCGTTTCAAAATTACAAATATTAAAATTACGGAGCACAGGTATGACTTTTGAGAATGTTAGATGTTTACAAAATTTGACTTCGCTGGATGTTGTCGGGGAAATGGGTGGATTTGATACTGTTAATCTTTTTGAACTTTTTCCAAAACTTCGAAGTGCTAAGCTTTTAAAATTGAAATAGGTGGGTTTAGAATTTTCCGGTGGTCTGAACATTCTAGGAAATCTATATTTATCCGCCCGTACACATATATATATATATCTAATAGTTTATAATAATGCCGGATGATTTTATCAAAACAATCAGCGATTTAGATTGCGAGATCCATCAATTGAAGAAAAAGCTACGAAAATTAGCTGAAGTAGTGCACGAGTCGGGTATAAGATTGGATGCGGAAATAGCACGGTTAGAACAACAGATAGCTGAATTAGAGAAAAGAGTAAATCGATTGACGAATTATCCAGTTGGTAGGATGCAAATGACAATTTCTGCTACTGGACCCCTGCGTGAGGTTACTTTTTCTTCTGGTGGCATTTTTAATCCAATAAAAGGAATAACTATCACGGATGATAACGGATTTTTCAAAGTTGATCAAGCTGGTTTATATGAATTTAATTTAAGTTTCCTTTCAATCGGTGGTCAAACTGGAGTCCCGCCGGAATTTTTTGATTTCGGTCCATTTTTGCGCATTATGAGAGGTACAGGCGTACAATTGTTTGATTTATATAGAACAACTGCCTTCACTGGTCAAATGAACGTTTCTCCAACTTTCTTATTTCAATTTGAACTAGCTGATCAAATTTCATTCCTGTTTCAAGTCCCTGAAAACATAACGATTAGCCCCTCTAATAGTGTTTATATTCACAAAGTTAGTGACCCCCTCGTTTAAGTCCAGGAAAATAGATTGATCTTAAAAATTCTGTTCCGGAATTTCACCAAAAAATTGAAAAAGACGATTGGTTGAAGACCTCATAAAAAACCGATTATTATTATCCACAGCACACACTATGGCAGCAGCATCCGCTAGCGACAAGCTCGAGGCTCTCAGAGTAGAGATAAAGGCGTTTCGCAATGAGCAGGAACAAGCAGAAAAGCGAATCGTCGAGTTACGTCGAGAAATCGACAAAACTAATCACAAAATGCTCGAGCAGGAGGCGATCATTTATCGCGACACTGAGTTGGAAAAGATGAAAAAGAGTATTGCGCGATATTCACCCATCCGTAGTGCACTTGCGGAACAACTACGCGAGTTGCGCAATGGTGATGGAAGCATCAAAGACAGTGATGCGTTTTCGTTTGTACTATTTCGTGCGATATTTTGTCTGCACGAAATCGATAATTTAAACAAAAGGTTGGCATGGTTCGCACCTGATGAAAAAATGAAGTTCGCAACATGGCATCGTTGGGTAGGTATGCGTGTTGATTGGCTTCGTGTTATGGGCGATGTGTTGCACAAACGTTATCCCGATATTCCCGGTCAAAGTGGTGTTGTTGTCACCGCCGCTATGCCCGATACAGACGTAAAGGGACCGACCGATGCGAAAACGTTTGTGTACCAACGACGTGCGGCTTATGTCGAAACAAAAATCGATTTCGCCAAATTCGGTGGCAGTGCCGGATTCGATAACGTCGATCACATCGGTCCCGATCGCGAAGATTGTAATAAACTCAGGGCCATGATCGATGGAAAGATTGACGTCGATAATCTTATTGCGCTCCTCTCAAACGAAAAGCACTCCCAATTCACCCCGTGGTGGACTGAGGTGCCCCTGCCAATTGATGCATAAGGACACCGATGATCAATAAAGAATTTCTTTACCAATAATTAGTTTATCTACAAATTCTTCTGTTATTCTGCCATAAAAGACTTTCGTTAACTCCCATTGCTCGCGTATAATTGGTGATTTAAACCATGATCGCCATGCATTTATCCATCCATACTGAATATTACTCCAATCGCCTGTTATTTTCTTAATTGCCCATGAGACATTCTCAATGCTTTGGAATAATATTGAACACATATGAATTTCAAAAGCAATGACTCTTTCCATATCTTTGACAGATATTTTATTGTTCTGCAAAATTTTATTTGTTTTATAAATTTGTTGATACAGACGTTCGCCATAGGGATAGTTGTTTATAAATATTTTCTCCATTTCGATCCAATTGACTTGAGCTTCATTCAATAATGTTTGTGTTTGATCAAACTCTTCTTTAGTTGAATTGATTTTATATTGACTGACAGCTACTAGTGCAGCTAGTGCTATAATAATTACAGTAAGTGTCTTAAGATAATTCGAATAGCTTTTGGGGCCGGTTCCACCTAGGTTATATTTGAAATAAAAATATGTGTAAATAATAGTTCCAATAAACACAATTGTGACTATATAGATATCTGTTGCTGCCATATATAATTAGTTATTTATTTTTAAATTTTCTGGAAAAATAAAATAAATACATGTGAAATTGTGATTATTTACGAGGATCTCTTAGGGAGCCGATAAGAAGAATATTTTTAGGTGTCACGGTGCAGGGAACGAATTCGATCATGTTGGTTGAAAAAGTGTGGTTTAATAGGCTGATGCGAACGGAATTGATAATATTTTGTGCAATGGAGCCGAGTGAATATTGTTCTTTCTTGTCGGGGGTATGAGCAAGAAAAGTTTCAGCAGTTTTCCAATCACAGAAATAGCGAATGGCTTCGAAATCCGATTCCGATAATAGGTCCTGTTTGAGAAAATCGAGAGGTTTATTTTTGTGATAGCAGCAAGGGGCGAATACGAAACCGCGGATATTGTCGGTTTTGATAGAGCTGATGTGAGAAATGACGAGGTCCAGACTTGTGCCACAAAGGTGTTTGCAAGCGAGATAGAGCTTCTTGCCTGAGAACTTTTCGTCATTAGTGAAAGACACATCACGAACATCAGCAACGAGACGAGAAAAATGTGATAGATCGGCTGAAGGGCTGTCATCAATTTTTGTGACAGGGACATGGTTATCGATAACCATAACGTCAACTTGCAGAATTTGTGAAATTAGATAGGCAAGATCACCGTTACCTCCACCGATGTCGATGACGAGGCTCATTTTGCGTTCAATTTCGGGAATCATCGAGGCCAATTGGTGGATTATCGCAATTTCTTGGGGAAGATGTTTATCGACGTATTTGTCGCGCGGTAAGAGACGCTGACATTCAATTGCTAACTTCTTTTGGATAGCTGGATCCACAAAACGAGCGGTCGGAATGCAAAGGATGCCCTGAGCTGAAAACCGATCATGCAAAGGGAGAATTAATTTGCAAGCAGTGTCTCGCTTTTCCTGTTTCTTGCGTTTAAAGCCACTTGCCGCAGCCATAACTGATTCCGAAGTGGAACCTCCATAAAACAAAAGAAGAAAATAAAGGACCTAACAATAACTTATGATTATCAATTTTTTATCTTTTGCCTGTTTTCCAATGCGAATTTTGGGATTTCGGTGAGGAGCGGATTGACTGATTTATTCTTGGAGTTCGTAAAGACTTGTCGGAGGGCATTGGTTTTTTAACTCGACGTTTCGGATGGATGGGAGTACCAAATGCAGCTTTCAACGCCCTGAGAGTATTGACGAATTTCGAATATTTTTTATTTGCTTACTACGTTCTATCACAAAATCCAAGCAGAGTTTTGTGATTTGCGAAGAGGGCTCGTCGTTCCTTCAACTACACGACGAATTTGAAATCGATTCGCTCTTTCTGTACCGCTGGTCAAATACCGAATGCGAAACAAATTCATTATAGCAAAAGTGTGTTGGTAAATGTCAATTTCGCCCGATATATGAAGCAGAAAAAATTTATTTATATAGTCACTGAGAGATACGGATTCTTTTAGCAGATGATGCAATATGTCATTTAGCGGAAGAATTTCTGCTAAGTGTGATCGCGATTTAAATAGCTGCCGTTGGTGTAGTGGATGTATGTTACTTATTATGGTAATGCCTCTTTCGAACGTTTTCGCATTCTTGATGTGAGAAGTAATAATTTGCCGGGGTAGGTCTTTTGAAAGATTCAAATTACGAACGTGTATGCCTGATGTAATTATTGATATCAGTCTTTCCTTGAATCGGGTTATTTCATCATAGTCTAGAAATCCTAAAAAAAAATCATTGAGACGAGTATCACTCATTGCCGTTCTTTTAGACATTGCTGACAAAAAACAGCTAACTTCTGTGATAGCTTTATTTTTTAGATATTTTTTATGGGTGTCGATTGCTTTGCGATAGATCTTTTGAGTGCGTTCATTAACATCCCATTGAGTGGCGGGATAGCTAGTCCATGTCGTTCGTTTTGAAAGCTTCTTGCTAATAAGATCGCCAACAGCAAGAGTTGATTGGGGAATTGGGATATCCAAAGAAGCCATCTGTTCTTTTAGAAAAATTATGTTTTTTTCTTGGGAATGGTAAAAGGCATTGGGGTTCCAATATATTCCATGGCGTTTCTGGGCCATTTCATGGAACCATTGATTCATAGTTTCGATAGCGAACGCATAGAAAATAGTTTGGATATCTGGTAATAATATATTTCAATTTTTTGGGCTGAAAAGTTAATTGAAAGCAAGGTGAATAATAAAGGGAAAAATTGGCGTTTAGCCGAGTGAAACCAATGTGGTGAAGTTCATGCGCTTGAGCTTCGTGGTGAGTTCGTACGTGAAGGACTCGCGAGCTTCTCGTTTTGCGGTGAGGACATCTTCCCAAGTGGCATAGATGCGGCCGGAGCGGATCTTTTGAGTGAGATCGGTAACCATCATTAGGTCGCTGTCGGCTTTCTTGGTGGTCGCGATTGATGACATTTTGAGAATCGCGTCGGCTCCAGAGGTCGAGCTGTCTGGGAACACGAGGAATGATTTGTTTTCAAGCTGGAAAATGTGTGCGTGAGAAAGGAAACCAGTGTGCGCATGCATGGGAGACCAGTCAAGGGTACGGTCAAATGTTGCCCCGGGAATGTATTTGCCGAGATCGAGAGCGGGCACGGGTTTGTCTGACTCCGCTTCTGCAAGAAATGGGCGAGGCAATGCGGTCTTATCAGCTGCCCACCATTTCCACATGATGGCACGCGCATCCATCAATTGCTTCGTGGCTGGTTCAACAAATTGTTCCATGAATGCAGAATCCACTTTTGCTTGCTTTTGTTCGGCATCGAACCAACGCTTGTGAGCCGCAGCGGCTGCTTGTGCGGCAACCTTTTTCTCACGGGCCTCGTTCCAGTCACGTGTGTAGCTGACGACTGCGAGCAATTCATCGGACTGGTAAAGAACATCCTCCGTTTGTACTCCTCCAGGTGCCACTGCGACCTTCTCGCGTGTGCGGGATTCAAGGGTCACACCCAGATAGCTGGCCAGTTGGCCGACATCTTCGCGCGAGATCTCACCAAGACCAATTTCTTTCAACAAATCATGCAAAGTTTTGGAACTCTTCGATTCGATCCAACTCATGAGCGTCTTCGAAGGGGCGAGTAGCGTCAGCCACTCTGCATACCATTTGCTAATGGCAGCGTGCAAAGTGCCAAGTTCGGTCTCGACAATCTCGATCTGATCGTATGAAACCATAAAAGTGGTTTGCAAATGCTTTTCCAACATAGGAGCAACACCCGTGCAAAAGCCAAGAACAGCGCACACACGTTTCAAAGACATGATCTTGGGAGGGGTAGGAATAGTGTCCCAATGGGATTTCAATCCAATCGGGACCGAAGGAACAGCGGGAATCTCTCCCTTGTGTTCCTTGATTTCATTGACGCCAGATTCAGCAGCGGCCATGGTAAAAAACTCAGCTAATTTGAGGTCCGTTTTCTAAGAGCCCTTCAATGAGTTACTTATTTCAACTTTTTTAAATAGCAGATATAAAATCAAATGTTACATGCTTGTTCATTTGTAATATAATCGATCATGGATTTCGGTTTTGCTTTCAATGTGGGACATGATGATTCATGTGGATTAACATTTAAAACGATTACAAGCGCCTTCATCTTTCTATCTTCAATGTCAGATACTTCTCTCATTACAACATCAAAAAAATCTCTCAACGTAAAACAATTATACGACTCTATTCCTGCAGACTTACCAAAAAGGGCAAAATCATAAGAATGATCTGGACAATTTCTTGATTTCGGCGTGATTGTATCTGCTTCGCAACTAAAAGCGATATTATATGGCTTAAACCCTTGTGAAATCTGACCAAGAGCAATGGAACAATATCTACGATTATTTACAATAAAGATTTTTAGATTATTTAATTTCAAATTTGAAACTTGAATCAGATCATTCATTGATTCCATCAAATCACCATCACCAACGAACAGCCAAACTTCATCATCCGGACAATGATATGCGACTCCAATAGCTGCCGGTAATCCATATCCGATTGTTGCCCAAGTGGAAGCCCAAATAAGCATCGATTCGTTCTGTAAATCGAGATCCCAATAATTCTGAACAATTAAAGAATGACCTCCGACACCTCTGATTATATGTCTATATCTCCTATGACCTTTGGTGAATTTTCTTAATAAAATCATTGATCTCGCTAACGTAAATTCATTTGGATCGTCTAAGATTTTGCTGATGTTGGTAAATACATAGTTTGATTCTTTTTTAAATTTAATTAGATTATTGTAGGCAGGTAATAATATATCTGTGTTGGTATATTCGGCTTGCCAATCCTTGGAAGAAATGGGTAAGATATCATTTAAGATTGGTAGGGCTTGCTTTACATCAGTCTGCCACCAAATCCATCGATTTTTCCAATATTTTTCGGGGTCAAATTCAGGTGGTAATAGATTGATGTATATTATGAAACGATTTACGTAAATGGTTGGATTCACTATTTGTAGAGCTTGTAATCCGCAACCGAGAGAGATCATTATGTCATTTCGCGTTATCATATAGTTTGCTATTGATGAACCTCCGTGGCCTGAAAATCCCAAGAATTCCGGATGATTATCCATCTGTGAATTATTCGGAAAAAGATTGTGTATCTTATTTGTTGTAGCATAAGGGATCCGCTTCCTTTTACCTAGATTAAGTACCTCTTTAACTACTTCGCGACATCCCCAGCCGGCTATAATAAGCGGGCGTTCAGAATTTTGCAACAACTCTAAAGCTTTCTGGGGAATCCTTTCATTAGGCGGTATCGTAATCACCATTTTCTTTTCTGGTATCACTCCATTAAAATCCTTAAAAAACAAGTCATGTTCTATCAGAATAACTACCGGGCCGCTCGGATATGAATTCGCCATAGACCAGATATCTATCAGATCGCCTAATAATTTATTAGTATCATCTGAAACCTTCCATTTGATGACTTTCTTGCAGACGGGATTTAATAGTGTCATATAATCGATAGATTGGAATCCTTCACGTATTTTTTCTCCAGGTAATATTGGAACGATACATAAGAGGGGAATTCGATCGCCACTTGCTGTAGCCAAACCATTGATACCAGTCGCAATCCCTGGGCCGCCATCACAAAGGACAAAGGATAATTTATTGATCTTCATGGATGCATCCGCCATCCATATCATATTATTTTCTTGACGGGCCATGATGAGATTTATTTTACTTTGCTTCTGAAATGCATTCCATAAAGGTAAAACGGGCTCTCCCGGTAGGCCAAAACAAGTAATGAACCCCATTTTCGCTAAAGTTGCTAATATTCCATCAGGAAAATTCATTATATATATATATGATTAAAATCATTGATGGAAAAAAAATTGAAAACAAAGTCGCTTGAAATGGAATTCTGAAAAATATGCGCGCAGAAAATATGAGTATTATTAGTTTATTTCGGGAACTACCTATTGATTTACGTTATATGGTACTCAGTTATAGTCGGAAAGCTTTATTTATGTTATCAAAGGGAGAATTAGT
>Ga0206990_1039_pt1 | contig 35075 bp, 37 predicted proteins | sample Alteio_BWMinCont_8_FD_153283 | JGI IMG/M metagenome (GOLD analysis project Ga0206990, IMG submission 153283) | Enriched cells from forest soil in Barre Woods Harvard Forest LTER site, Petersham, Massachusetts, United States -... | ecosystem: Environmental > Terrestrial > Soil > Temperate forest >... | reverse complement strand
GAGAGGCGGCGAAGCCCATCGCCCAACCGAGGTTGTTAATAGCATTTGCTCCGCTGGCGGTTCCGCCAAGTGTGTTGGGCAAAGTGAACACCTGATAATTGGTCAGGCGCCGGCCACGCGGTGTTTTTTGCGCCGCAAGCGTTCCGGGAAGCGCAAGCGAAATAAGTAGGGTTAATGCGAGTGCGTGCTGCGGCAACTTCATAAAAAATCCTCCTGGTCTATTTTCAAGAACTGAGTTCCCGGGCAAACAGCTTCCATCGCCATTCCGAATCGTCGTTCGGACCTACAGCAGCCCCGTGAAAGCCACGTCCCTCGGGCACTCGGTGTTCCTGACAATAGCTCCGATCGGAAACGAACCTCGGACGTTTGCGGACTTGATTGTTTTAACAATGGCCGTTTTCGGACTTCATACTGCGACAAAAAACGCGGTCCGAAAACGTCCAGCTTTTCAAAGGAAATCGATTATGATGAGCGCGGAGGCTCTGGGCGGAGACTGGAATAACCATGAATTTGGATTGGCGAATCTGTTCGCGGGCCAGAGTGACGCGCGATGCGCGCTTCGACGGCAAGTTCTTCATAGCTGTGCTTAGCACGCGAATCTATTGCCGACCTATTTGTCCGGTGCGCACTGTGAAAGAGAGCAGCGTCCGTTACTACCCGAGCGCAGCGGCGGCCGCTGAAGCGGGTTTTCGTCCCTGCCTCCGGTGCCGGCCCGAAAGCTGTCCCGGAACTCCCGCGTGGCTGGGAACTTCAAATACTGTGTCGCGAGCTTTGCGGTTGATCGGCGAAAGCGGCATCGAAGACGGCGGAGTGGAGGTTCTCGCCGACCGCCTGGGAATTGGCTCGCGACATCTTCGTCGCCTGTTCCTGCGGCATCTGGGAGCGACGCCGATTGCGGTGGCGCAGACGCGCCGTCTGCATTTTGCCAAGAAGCTTATCGACGAAACCAGATTGCCGATGAATCAGGTCGCGCTGGCTTCCGGATTCGGTTGCGTGCGCAGATTCAATGCCGGCATTCGCAAGGTGTATAAGCGGACGCCGACGCAAATCAGGCGTCTGGCGCGACTGAAAGAGATCCAATCGGAAAATCAATACCTCTTCCGCCTTCACTACCGGCCTCCTTATCACTGGGAGGGTATTCTGGCGTTTCTAGCAACCCGCGTCACGCCCGGCCTGGAAATGGTGGAGCGCGGAAGTTACCGCCGCACAATTTCGTGGAATGGCCGTGACGGCTATTTCGAAGTCTCGCCCGACCCACAGCGCGACGCCCTCGTTGTAAGAATTGAGTTCAGCGATCCCCACTCACTGATCTTCATCATCGAGCGCATTCGTGCGATGTTTGATCTGAACGCGGATTGGGAGGCCATCGTACGAAGTCTGCGGACCGACCCACTGTTAGCGGCCCCGGTTAAGGCCGACCCGGGTTTGCGCGTTCCCGGTTGTTGGAATGGTTTTGAACTGGCAGTCCGCGCCATCCTCGGGCAACAGATCACGGTTAAGGGAGCGAATGCCCTCGCCGGCAGAATGATAAGCAGCTTCGGCAAACCGTTCTTCGCGACCAATGGACTCACTCATCTTTTCCCGCAGCCGGAAGTCTTAGCCGATGCTAAGATTGCGAGTATTGGCCTGCCTGCAGCGCGAGCCGAAACCATTCGCGCTCTGGCCCGCGCGGTTTGCAATGGACGGATCAGCTTCGAAGGAGTCGTGGACTCAGACGCTTTTCTGAATCGGTTGTGTGAAATTCCTGGCATTGGGAAATGGACGGCGCAGTACGTCGCCATGCGGGCGCTGGCGGAACCCGACGCCTTTCCCATCGGCGATCTCGGCCTTCTGCGCGCCACGGCGTTAATCAGTTCTCGCGAACTAGAACGTCGCGCCGAAAGCTGGAGGCCTTGGCGCGCCTATGCGGCTATGTATCTTTGGAGAATGGGTGGCCGACGGGTGCCTCGGGCAATCGCCCATTCGTTGCTGAAGGATTCAGCCTGATCTTTTTCTTTTCTTTCTCGACATTTTGCGGCATCGGTTATGGCTTCGATAGCTTGGGTGAGCGCATCCACTCGCTCGTCCACCAGCTCTTGCCGCAAACTTTCTGGGTCACATCGATATTCGCGTGACCCATGTTGTCCCCCACAATCTCCGGCCTTACGCCATCGCGCAGCGTAATGGCCGGAGCATGGTGCGGAAGCTTCGAAAATACCCTGTTATCGGTGACAGTGGCCGACTAAGAATCTCGGCAAATGTTGTTCGCCAACATTCACGGCCACATTGGATTTCGGGCGTGTAGGTGCGATGTCTGCAACCGACTTGCCCATGCTTTGGTTTGTGGGTGTTGCCAGAAAGGCGTGGAGGGCGCCCGCCTCCGGCCCGCTGATTACAATTGCCATGCCTCCGATTTGTCCGCGCTCGTTGATCTTGGCAGCAAAAACTGCGAAGAGGTTGGCACTCGCAGGAAACAGCGTGTTGAGGTCGGTCATCACGCCGTTCTGATAGATGAAGCCATGGGACCAGTTGAAGTTGGAATCGAAGTTTTCTCCCACCACCTGGCCCTTGTCATTGATGCCGCTGGCTATGCCGCCAAAATCTCCCGGCAGAAGGGTGAGGGCTGTGAGGACGCCGTTCTGCCAAATCGATCCATATTGGGTTGTGTTGTCAGCACTGCCGACTGTCCCAACAATTTGCCCCCGGTTGTTAATGCCCTGGGCGATAGAGCCAGTTCCGTAATCTGGAAGCGCGGAGGCCTTGCCGTTTTCCCACGATACGGCGTGAATTATCGTTCCGGTGCAGTTTCCCGAGTCGCCTACAGCCTGGCCTTGATCGTTAATCCAAAATGCGTCCCCGTCTGGATCGCCATCGACCGTAGGAAGAGCCTGGGGTTGAGCTTTGCCGTTTGTCCACAACACCGGCAACTGGATCCGATTACGCGGGTAAGGGGGAGCCGGGCAGGTGGAGTCCACGCTGCCGTTTTCCGCAAATCCTACAATTTGTCCACGGTTATTGATCGCGCTCGCCTGCCCGTTATTTCCCCCGAGCGTCGGGAGAGCGCTCATGTGGAAGAGTTGCCAAAGAAACGGAAGACACGTAAGGTGGGTGCCGAAGCCGCAAATGTCTTCGCCGTTCGGGTCCGGAACAGCCGTTTCGGAATCACCCACCACCTGCCCCCAATCGTTAACCTCGCCCCAGTTCATCCAACTGTCCGGTCCTCCGAGCGTGCCGAGGTCGAGCTTGAATCCGTCGACGTCGATCAATGCGCGTCCGTTTAGAAGTGTCCCGAAAATGCTATCCTGCTGCCCCGGTGGCATGTGCGCAACCATGATCTCCGACCAGCCTTGATCGTTGACGGACATGACCATAGCCATATTGTCAGTCCCCTGAGTGCCCAAATCGGTCACTCTGTATTTCACTTGAGCGACCGCATTGCTGAAGCAAGCGATAACAATCGTCGTGACCCACAGTATCCAGGAATTCCGCAAACGTTTAAGCGTGCTCATAATCTCCTCTTCCTCCGATAAAGTCGTGGCGCCGAAATGACTGACGATTTGTGTCAGGCAACCACTCGGCGCTCCGACAGATAGTTTGAGCACGCAGTCATCCGAAAAACATGGAATCGGTCTTCTTTGTGACGAATGACTGGTTGGCTAAGGGGCGAAACGGTTATCCGCAGACACGAAATCACCTGGCGATGGGGTGTATCCGCGGCTCATTTCCGTAGCGAATCGCCTGGCCGTCTACGCAATTCAATAGACGCTCCGAATCCAACTTCGCAATTCCATATTCGAGGTTGATTCTGGTTATTTGAACATGCATACTGGTTGGTATGTTAAGGAATAAAGGCAGACCAGGACGCAGCGGGGCTGCGCCGCGCGATCCAGAGCGCACGCGAAAGCGCTTGTTGCAGGCTGCCTTCCAGGAGATTCACCGTTCAGGATTTCGAAGTGCTGACCTGGATGCCATTTTGGCTAAAGCGGGCGTCACTAAGGGTGCGTTGTACCACCACTTCGACAACAAGGAGGCCCTTGGCTATGCGGTCGCGGACGAAATCATCGCGAGTAAGGTTTACCAGAAATGGGTGCAGCCTTTACGCAACACAGAGAACCCGATCGACGTCCTGATCCGCATTTTTCGTTCCGAATCGTTGAAAAGGGAAGACGTTCAGCGTGGATGCTATTTGCTTAATCTTTCTGAAGAGATGTCAGGTCTTGATGAGGGATTCCGCAGAAGGACGGCAAGAATTTATAAGGGCTGGCACGACGCCATGGCGGAGGCGCTGCGTGAAGGACAGAAACGCCGGGTGGTGCGGAATGATATTAACGCGAACGAAACGGCTACGTTCCTGATCGCGGCGTGGGAGGGGTACGCCGTTTTAGGAAAGAATTCGCAGGATCCTCGAATCCTGCGATCAGGCCAAAGAAGCGTGGTCCGTCTTTTGGAGTCGCTTCGCAGGAAAAGCGGACGGACCAAGGGGCGGGTCAAGGCTGCCTAGCCAACAGGTTTTTGGCTAATTGCTTTTAGGCCTCATGACATCCATTTTAGGGCTCATGACATCCATACCGGTATGTATGATGTTCTTCAATTCCCGAGGGAGAAATCAATGGACCAAAAGACAAGCAAAATGATGGCGTGGGGAGTTGTTGCACTGGTTATTGTCCTCGGCGAGTGCTGGCCAGCACAAGCGGAGGACCCAAAAGGTCCGTATCCGAGCATGGCTCCGCTTGACCAGTATTTAATGACGGATCGCAACGCCGAGATTGCTCTGGCGCGGAGCGCTGCTCCTGCAGCGATATCAAGCGATGCCGAGGTCTTGGTCCTCGGGCGGAACGGCTACGAAACCGCGGTTAAAGGGAAGAACGGTTTCGTGTGCGTCGTCGAGCGAGGGTGGATGGGCCCATTCGATGGTAAATTGGCTGCTAATTTTTGGAACCCTAAAGTTCGAGGTCCGGTCTGCTTCAATCCGCCGGCTGCCCGCACCATCCTGCCGATGACGTATAAAAGAACAGAGATGATATTGGCCGGTCAATCCAAAGCTCAGATCATCGACGGCATCAAGACATTCGTAAAGCAAGAGTTGCCGCCCCTGGAGCCTGGAGCCATGTCCTACATGATGTCGAAGGAACAGTACCTTACGGATGACGGCCAACACAACTGGATGGCCCACCTGATGTTTTACACTCCACTCATGGACGGTGCTGTTTGGGGTGCTGATCTGTCCAACTCGCCCGTCATGCTGAATCCGCAGTTCAGTGGCGCTCCAGAACCAATCAATGTATTTATGGTTCCCGCGGGCTGGTGGTCGGATGGTACGGCGGATCCAGTCAAAGCCATGTAGAGACACAGGGCCATGCGAGAGAATGGGGCGACGTTTTCAGACGCGGGGTGTCTCTTATGAGGGAACCATGCGGGTGCTGATTGTGGATGATGAGCACCGGGCCCAAACGGCTCTGCCGAATGTCCTGTCGGCGAGGAACGACGTGGAGCATTTCGATTCCGCCAGCGGTAAGGTCGAAGCGCTCGAGAAATTGGCCACGCACTCTTACGATGTTTTGCTTCTCGATATCAATATCCTGAACCTGTCGAGCACTGAACTGGTAGACGAGCTTAGGGACAGAAGCTTTCCGTTGCCGTCTATCGTGTTTGTAACGGCACACATTGAACCCGCGGTCGCAGCCTTCGAAAAGTTCACGGTAGACTACGTGCTAAGGCCTTTCTCGAACGCAAGCATCAACGAAGCCTTGGATCGGGCCTTTCGGAGGGCAAAGGGCGAGCGAGCCGCAAAATTAATCGAAGCTTTTCCGCAAATGCAGAAACTATCTCGTCCGGATCACCAGATGATCGCAATCAAAGCTAATGGAAGGATTCTGTTCATCAATCCTGGCGATGTGGTCGCAGTTCAAGCGGAGGGCAATTATGTATCACTGCAGCGGGAATCGGACTCCTATCTGTTGCGCGAGTCAATTTCGATGGTGGCCGAGAAACTGAAGCCGTACGGATTCATTCGGATCCATCGATCGGCGCTCGTGAACACCTCGTTTGTGGTAGAGATCAAGCCATACTCAATGGGAAAGTGTGGTCTGCGCGTTAAAGGTGGGAAGGAATACGCAGTAACCAGCGGTTACAGGAAGAATCTCAAGCCCCTCACAGAATTCCGGATCGGTGGCGGCGCGTTCCTTGTGGAATAGCCTACAAACCGTAGCACTGCTGAGCAAAGCTCTGCTGACACCTAACGACTGATGGGTCTGGTATCCCACCCACCGTTCCACGACGTGTTGCCCCAGCCGCCGATACATACGCCCCGTCTGCCCAGAGTGACCCAGAATTCTATCCTCCGCGAGTTGTAGATCCAGGTCGCCATCGAGAGGGAAACGTGTCCTGTGCGACCGTCTTTGTAGCCATCTGTGCTTGGAATGCATTACGCCAGTTTCTCTGTGACGAATCTGGCTGCTTAGAAGTTGACGGACTCTCGCTTTTCAAACTTTTACACGATCGTTACAGTCTCTTTTCGTTCTACTTTCTTCGAGCAGCATCTATTCAAATGGGGCGAGACATTAACTTGGAACAGGCAATTTGGAGGTGTATTGTGCGCAAACTATTTTTTGTCGGTATCGTTCTGATGACGCTACTCCCCGCAGCGGCTTTCGCCAGAGGTGTCGTGGTCGTTGGACCGGTCGGACCGTATGGCTGGTATGGCCCTTATTACGGCCCGTATGGGTATGGGCCTTATCCCGTGGCGAACGCGGGAGAGGTAAAATTCGATACCGATATCAAGGATGCCGAGGTCCTCATCAACGGTAGCTATGCTGGAACGGTTCGGAAATTGAAGACTATGACGATGCGTCCTGGCAGTTATGATATTTCGGTTCGTGCTCCAGGACGGGAAACCTTCGAGCAAAAGGTATACGTCGTGGCGGGTAAGACCCTAAAGTTGCACCCCGACCTGCGCGTGCAGAGTACTTCAGTGCCGACCACACGGTAGCACTCGCGCAGCCGTCCCGAGATACGGAGCCTCTTCGGGCAGGCATGACGTTCACTTCTCGCGAATGTGATCGCTTGCCCGTGGGATCCACAATTTTCTGGCGTCTTTGTATCTAACGTCGTGTCTTTCTCGGGAGGATTATTCACGACGTTTCTTTCCCGTTCTCTCTGAGAATCTCATAAACTTGTTTGCGCATTTTCCCACGCTGATCCAGGTATCGGATCGTCAGATCATGTTTTCCCATCCACGCTTGAAAGGTCTGATTAACAGGCAATGTGCTGCAATGCGACCATCGGTTATAAACCGTGCACGCGATTTCAAGCGATTTCCCATCAGGCTCGTCGACGATCATTATGTTTTCGACATAGGTTTTAGGCTTCGAGCTGTAACAATACGCAGAGATGTCGTGGTAATCGCAATTTGCGGTAGCCAGCGGCGGACCTTGGAATTGTTGGCTCGCGGCACTTCGCACCCGAACGTAAGTTGGTAGAGCTTTCGCCGATGCACTCGACATCGCGGTTAGGGAAAAGACGAAAACAAAGAAACGCTGGAGGTCGGTCATGACTCCTCCCATACCTTGAGGGATGTTCTCGAAGCAATCTGGGTTGACCGCGCTCTAAACAAATTGAACATTCGCTTAGCCAACGTTGCCGAAATAAGAAATGAATTGGGAAACCAAAATGGTTGTGCAATCATCACAATTGAAAGGTATAAGTCTATGTCGCTGAGGCGGCATTTCCGAAACAGTGGGACTCGAGCGTTATGGATGCGAGCTGTGCTTGCGTCGGTTACGCTGGTTATTCTTTTAGCTGCACGAAACGTGCCACCCGATTTCCCCCAAACACCCTCTATCGGCTCGAGGATCACTGCGACACTACACCAAGACCAGAGACCTCGATTCGATAACGGCGGACTGAAGTGGAGCACTCCCGCCGGCAACTTTTTGCCAGATTCTCTTGTTGTCGAATGTGCCCACAGTTTTTCTCCGCGCTTCAAACCAAAGGCTTCCACTTTAATCGCCCACCCCCGATTAGCTAGTCGGGCCAAGCTCAAACACCAATAACCCTTTTCGAGAGTTCCGACACTTTGCAAACTTTGGAGGTCGTCCATGGTTGCTCCTGGGGCAGCGGGCTTTGTTACGGGACCAAGAAGTTGGTTCGCCGATTTGTATTCCAAATGGATCGAAGGGCTGATTCCCCTAGGCGTGGGTTTGGCTTGTTTCGCCATTACTGAGCTCATGCACCACTTACTGGTTCCAGATCTTGGACGGCTGAAGGAAAGATGGCTAGCGGAGGCCGTCTCTGCAATTGTGGTCAGCGCATTAGTCGGCAAAGTTATGACCGTCATGCACCGGCAATATCAGGTAATGCTGGCGCGAGCCCAAGTTATCTCTGAAATCAATCATCACGTTCGCAATGCTCTCATGGCTATCGCCGCAACCGCGGATCTCAGCGAAAACCCGGAGTGCAGTCGGATCATTTCGGAAAGTGTTTATCGAATTGAATGGGCACTTCGGGAGATCCTGCCTCGTATGCAGCCGCTTCCGGAGGTTGATCGGTCGAAGCTCATGTTTGCAATGAATGGAGACATCCGGGATTTGCATCCGAGGATTGGAGTACACAAGTGAGCGAAATGAAAATTTTGTGCGTTGAAGACCGTCCTGAAGACATGGCAATACTGGCATACATGCTCGAAAGCATTGGTTACGAAGTGATGTCTGCAAGCAGCGAAGTGCAGGCGATCGATTTGTTTACCCAACAAGCGATTGATGGAGTGCTGCTTGAATTCAACTTGCCGGATGCGAGCGGCGCCACGGTACGCGCCAAGCTGAAAGCAATACGGCCAGAGGTTCCCGTCATGCTTTTTGCTGGTATCGGCAGCGACACACCATTCATGCTGCGCTTTTTCGACGCATATCTGCGGAATGGGGAAGGATTTGAAAATTTAGGAGACTTAGATATATGAGATCAGAACATAAAACAAATCAAGGTATTTGACCTCTTGATAGCGTGGGGATTTGAAGTACACCCGCGCTGATTATCTATGACCAAAGGAGTATTCGGATGACTGACATAAAGGTTCTTTGCGTCGAACACCACGCGGAATATATGGGAGCGCTGAGGTACATGCTGGAATCAGCCGGCTACGAAGTGATGCCGGCGACAACAGGGGAGCAGGCCCTCGATCTAATCAGGACGCATCCTGTACTCGGCGTCTTGTTGGAATATGACTTGCCCGACGCAGCTGGCACTGCGGTAAAGGCTGAGATGAAGCGGATCAAGCCCAAGGTTCCGGTTCTACTGTTCAGCGGTGTTGGAAGCCAGACGCCATTCTTGCTTCGGTTTCTTGATTCTTATCTTCGAAACTCAGAACGGCCGGAAGGGGTCTTTGAAGATTTGGACGATGACAGTTGAGTTTTCGGAGGTGTTGTATGAGATCGATATTAAACGTTGCATTATTGATCGGATTTCTCGCGCCACTGTGCGGCCAACAACAATTGTGCTTTTCCAATAACTGCACCAGCTTCAACCTTTGCACTGGATAGCGGCAACCAGCTTTAAAATATTTTCGATCATTGCCCGCTTTGTCGGCCTCCACGCCGGTTGCACCCTTAGCCTTGTCTCTGTCCATCAAACAGTTCTTTCACTACTTGGCTCCATCAAAACAGTAACACCCTGTTTCGGCTTGCGCTGCCCCAAACTGCAACGCCGATGGCTGGGGCGCCATCCCGTAGATTCTGAGGTAGTGCGGAGAAATCCTGAGGAGACGGAACGGTCGGGTGGCGTGTGGGCCGCATCCATAAAATTAATGGGGAACGCCGAGAAACTGTCGTTCATCTATTAAGCAGGAGAAATAAATGAAAAGTAAAGCCAGTCTCGCTTCGACTATTGCAGCGATGTGCGTTTTGTTTTTCGTGGGGACCGCATTCTCCGGCCCAGTAAATTCGCCCCAGGATCAAGGAACTTCCCAAAAGCAATCTGTGCAGACGGATAAGAACCAGAAGGTTGAGCCAGGCGCGGGCAAGGAAGTCGGCAAGGGTAGTGAGGACATTGGCAAAGGCGCAGGCAAGGGAGCGGAGAGCCTGGGCAAAGGTACTGCCGAAGGCGCCGGAAATCTTGCTACCTTGCATCCGGGCAAGGCTGCCGCCAATCTCGGCAAAGGTGCGGGCGGCGCGGGCAAGGACGTCGGTGTCGGCACCGGAAAAGGCGTTGCCAAAATCGGCAAGGGAACTGCGAAGGGAATAGGAAAGCTGGGGAAGAAGATGGTGGGCAAAGGCGGCAAGAACAAAAACGAGGATACTAACCGCGCACAAGATTAGCATATTGAATTGCTGAGTGCGGGCCAAGGAATGCAACAAATCGTTTCGGGACGCCCGTGTTGATCTGGAACGCAGAGTTCAATATCTCTCTTCCCAACTTACCGGGTCTACCCGCCGCAGTGTACGGAGTATAATCTTCAGCCAAACTGGAGGCCGGGCTCAGTCCGCATTTCGACACAGCTGTTGAAATGTGTCCGTAGCCTGACACGTAGAAGACCTGGCGCCAGCATAACTCCGTGACTACACGACATGAGCCGACATTCTCCATAGTTTCGGCTGGCAAGCGAAGTGCTGATTACAGCCAAGTCGAACCGCGCGACTGGGATTCATCGGTGGCAACGATATGGCAAATGCGATTCACTTCAAGGTAAATGGCGTAGCGCACTCCTTCAACGGTGATCCAAATACGCCCCTGTTGTGGTACCTCCGCGATAACCTTAGCCTGACCGGAACGAAGTTCGGCTGCGGCATCGGTCTTTGTGGAGCGTGCACCATACACAAGAACGGCGAAGCTACACGTGCTTGCATTACTCCGATGAGTTCATTGGCGGGAGCCGAAATCCGGACGATTGAGGATATCGGCGCCAATGGGCTCCATCCCGTGCAAAAGATGTGGATGCAATTCAACGTTCCGCAATGCGGCTATTGCCAGTCGGGACAAATCATGCAGGCGATCGCGTTGTTGAAGAGCAAACCCAAGCCGACCGACGCAGACATTGACGAAGGCATGGCCGCGAATATCTGCCGCTGCGGCACTTATCAGCGCATCCGGGCGGCCATCAAGGCTGCCGCGCAGGAGTCCTCATGAGCGCGATTGAAAATGTAAGTCGACGCTGGTTTCTCAAGGGTCTGGCTGGTGCGGGAGCGCTAGTCTTAGGGGCATACTACGCGCCAGAAATTTTGTGGGGACAAGAGCCCGCTGATGCGCGCACTGACGCAGATAACGCTCTATTTCATCCCAATGTTTTTGTGGGTGTCGAGACGGATGGAACTGTTTGGATTGTTGCTCATCGCTCGGAGATGGGCACGGTAATTCGCACCACTCTGCCGCTGGTCGTCGCCGATGAACTGGACGCCGACTGGAAGCGCGTGAAAATCGATCAGGCGATCGGCGATCGCCGATACGGTGATCAGAACACCGACGGTTCGCATTCCGTCCGCGGCTTTTTTGACGTGATGCGGGTTTCCGGCGCTACCGCCCGGGTCATGCTGATTCAGGCTGCGGCCCAGCAGTGGGGCGTGCCTGTCAGTGAGTGTAAGACCGACGTCCATGTGGTTGTTCATTCCTCATCCGGCCGCCGCCTGGGATATGGCGAACTCGCAACCGCAGCCTCCAAACTTCCCGCGCCGAAGAAGGAAGAAGTTCAACTGAAATCGAAGAGTGCCTGGCGCTACATCGGCAAGGGAATGACCAGCTACGACCTCGCTGATTTAGTCACGGGCAAAGCAGCTTATGGAATGGACGCTCATCTCGACGGTATGGTGTTCGCGTCGATCGAACATCCGCCAGTGCTCGGAGGCAAAATCAAGTCGGTAGACAATACCGATGCTTTGAAGGTCGGGGGCGTATCCCAAACCATTGTGATCGATCCATTCAAGCCCCCTCCGGCTTTCCAGCCTTTGGGCGGCGTTGCTGTGTTGGCGAATAGCACCTGGGCCGCGTTTCAAGGGCGCAAGAAACTGAAGATCGAGTGGGACAACGGCCCCAACGCAACCTACGATTCGGATCAATATAAAAAAGAACTGCAGGACACCGCCAGAAAGCCTGCAAAGCTCATTCGCGGCCAAGGAGATGTGGATAAGGCATTCACTTCGACGGCCCCCATCTTTGAAGCCGATTACTACGTTCCACTTCTCGCTCACGCCCCCATGGAACCGATGGTCGCGCTGGCTGAGTTCAAGGACGGTAAAGTTCACGCCTGGGCGCCTACGCAGAATCCTCAAGCGGTGCAAGCTATCGTCTCGAGTGAACTCGGAATTGGCAAAGAGGACGTCATCTGCCACGTCACCCTTCTGGGCGGCGGGTTCGGAAGAAAGTCTAAACCGGACTACGTCGCTGAAGCGGCTGTTCTGTCTCACAAAGTTGGGCGTCCGGTAAAAGTTGTCTGGACGCGTGAGGACGACATTCAGTTCGATTACTACAATGCGGTTGCAGCGATGTACATGAAGGCCGCGCTCGATTCCAACGGCAAGCCGGTAGCCTGGTTGCAGCGTTCGGTTTTTCCTCCGATCACTTCAATCTTCGACGTCAACGCTGTGTACGGAGATCCGCCCCATCTGGCGCAAGGCTGGACCGATATGCCGTATGACATTCCAAACCTTCGTATCGAGAACGGTCCGGCGAAGGCCCATGTTCGCATCGGATGGCTGCGCTCGGTGGCGAATATATATCACGCCTTCGCGGTACAAACTTTTAGCGATGAACTCGCTCATCGCGCCAAACGTGATCCCGGCGAGTACCTGCTTGAGTTGATTGGCCAACCTCGCACGTTGAATTTCACTGGTGTTGACTATCCGAACTATGGCGCGGCTTACGACATTTACCCGTGGGAAACTGGGCGTCTGCGGCGGGTGACGGAGATGGTCATTGAGAAGTCCGGGTGGGGAAAACGCAAACTGGGCAAGGGATCCGGCTTGGGTATTGCCGCCCACCGCAGCTTCCTCACCTACGTTGCCACCGTGGTCGAAGTGGAGGTGAACGATCAGGGAGACATTCGCATTCCACGCGTCGACTGTGTCGTTGACGCAGGTTTGGTAGTGAATCCGGAGGTCACGAAGGCGCAGTTCGAAGGCGCTGCTGTGTTCGGCACCAGTGTGGCCCGAACCGGAGAAATCACAGCCAAGAACGGTGCGATTGAGCAATCGAATTTCGACAGCTACCCCGTCGCCCGCATAAACGAAGCTCCCTATCAAACCAACGTCTACCTGGTTGAGAGCGATGCGCCGCCCGCTGGTGTGGGTGAGCCCGGAGTTCCGCCGTTTATCGCGGCGTTCTGCAATGCCATCTATGTTGCGACTGGCAAGCGGATTCGTGAACTGCCGCTTTCGCGAACCAACTTGGGGAAGGAATCCTGAGTACGCGCGATTGAATCCAAAAAGATGAGAATAAATATTCTGGAGGTTTGTCGTGAATAAGCAAGAAGTGTCTGCAAGGTTGGCCGGAAGAGTTTCATTAGGCAAGGAGCTTTCCGTTCATCGTCTAGGTTTTGGAGCGATGCGCCTAACCGGGGACGGCATCTGGGGTGTTCCCACGGATCGGAAAGGTGCGCTCGCGGTTCTGCGCCGGGCGGTAGAGTTGGATGTTAACTTCATCGACACGGCGGATTCATACGGTCCGTATGTGAGCGAAGAATTGATTGCCGAGGCTCTGTACCCTTATCCAAAAGGAATGATTATCGCGACCAAGGGCGGCTGGAATCGTCCAGGGCCAAATCAATGGACCCACGATTCAACTCCTGCTCACCTGCGCGAGGCGGTCGAAGGCAGCCTCAAGCGATTGAGATTGAACCGCATCGATGTTTATCAATTGCATACTCCCGATCCGGTCGTACCCTTTGAAGCTTCGATTGAAACTCTGGCCGAACTGCGAAATGAAGGGAAAATTCGTTTGATCGGATTGTCGAACGTGACGCGGGAACATATCGAGCGTGCTCGCAAGATCGTTCCTATCGTCTCCGTTCAAAACCGATACAGCTTTGCCGATCGTGAATGGGATTACGTCGTGGACTATTGTGAGAGCAACGGAATTGCATTCATTCCGTGGTTTCCTTTGGGAGCGGGAAGAGTTGCCGGCGAGGTGCTCAATGAAATCGCACGGATGCATCACGCAACCCCGAAGCAGATTGCCCTCGCATGGCTCTTGCGGCGCTCCCCCACCATGCTGCCCATTCCTGGAACCAGTTCGGTGGAACATCTGGAGGAGAATGTTGCGGCGGCATCGGTGCATCTTACCAACGAAGATTATGAAAGGCTGGCTGAAGTGCCAGAGTTAGTCGCATCCAGATGAGGTACGGGAATTCCAGCGGGCCAACACCCACCCTATTCGCAAAGAACGCGAATAAGGGTGGGGCTCCCCGTACAAAAAATTCAGAGTGACGCGCGCTTTCTATCCGAGCCACTGCGGGTTCTGATAGGTACCGTCGAAATGGTGGCTGGTCTTGTACATTTCAAACTCGCCGCCTTGAGCAGCCTTTGCGGTTTTTGCTAGCAATGCCGCCACCTCTTCTTTCCCCATCGGTTGAAAACTGCGCGCGGCATCGAGGGCTTGCTGCAGGATCTTCAGGGAATCACAACCCGTGATGACCACGCTCGTTGGCAGGTTCATCGAGTAATGCAAACACTCGACCGCTGTGATTGTTTTGCTGTGAAGAATGAAGGGATCCCCCATAGGTTTCATACCAAGCACACCGATGTTCTGCTTCTGCAAAACAGGAAGCACCTTGGCCTCGAAGCTGTTGAAATGGTGGTCCATCACGTTGAGAGGCATCTGCACTGTGTCAAATGCAAATTGATGAGCGGACGCAGTAGCCAGCATTTTCAAATGGATATCGGGGCTCTTGTGGCCGGTGAATCCGACGTAGCGAAGTTTCCCGGCTTTCTTCGCTTCCAGCACCGCTTCTAGGGCGCCTCCAGCAGCGAAGATTCGGTCAGGATCGGTATCGCGAATGACCTCGTGAAATTGCAAAAGGTCAACATGGTCGGTCTGCAGGCGCTTCAATGAGTCGTTGATCTGGCTTGCGGCAGTTGCCTTGTTGCGGCCGTCGATCTTCGTCATTAGGAATGCTTTTTGCCGGTAGCCGTCGCGGAGCGCTTTGCCCATCCGGACTTCACTCTCTCCGTTGTTGTAATCCCAGCAGTTGTCGAGGAAGTTGATCCCCTGGTCGAGGCCGGTCCTTACGATGCGAATGCTTTCGTCTTCTTCCACTCCCGGCCTGGCCAGGTGGTAGCCGCCAATGCCAACCATCGAAACTCTCTCGCCCGTGTGTCCGAGCGTGCGCATGGGAACGCCATTCTTCGTATTCGCCGCCCATGCTGGCTTGTTGATTCGGGCGCTTAGTATGGTTGCTGCTGCAACACCGATGAATCTTCGTCTTGTAGCCATTGCTCTCGCCTCCTCCTACTTTCACTTGGAGATTGGACCCGGCTTGCATCCATAAGGATTGCAATAAAATTACCAAATCACCGTTGATTACTCTCGCAAGCTTCCAGCAAAACCATTTGTCACAAATATACTGTCGAAATGTGGACTGCGACGTCAATCACACGACATTGATCGAAGAGATCAAATAAATTTCATATACAAGTGCGGTATTTGCGACTTGGTGTATGGCACGGTCATTGCATCAGGGACGGGGACCAACGAAATACCAAGCTAGTACCGCGTATGAAGACAAGAAGAGACTTTCTGAACCTGGGCGTCAAGGGATCGGCAATGGCCGTCGCCGCTGCCTTCTTACCGCGGACCTCGTTTGCGCAGGTCAATGCAGGCGATAACAGGAGCATTAACAGAATGGAAAATAACGAGAATAGTGGCAGTGACGTACATTACAAACCACCCTTCAGGTTCGGCCTGGGAGGCGTTCCCCTGGGAAACGAATTTTCCGTAGTAACTGACAAAGATGCATACGCGATCCTCGAAGCCGCGTGGAGCGCAGGCATTCGCTACTATGACGTCTCTCCCTGGTATGGTCTGGGTCTTGCCGAGAGGAGGTATGGCAGCTTTCTCCACAACAAGAAAAGAAGCGAATATGTCATTTCGTCCAAAGTAGGCAAACTGCTAAAGGCATCGAAGACGGCCAAGAACCGCGAGTTGTTTCCTTTCTCACCGTCGCCCAACGACGTAATTTTCGATTACACGGCATCCGGCGTGAGGCGTTCGATCGAAGACAGTCTGCAACGACTTGGCATCGATAGCCTTGATATCGCTTTTGTTCATGACATTTCTTCCGACAATAAACTCTTGCCGACGAGTTGGCAGGAGCAATTCGACATTGCCAAGAAGGGTGCTTTTCCGGAACTGACTCGTATGCGGGAAGAGGGATTAATCAAGGGCTGGGGAATCGGCGTTAATACGCCCGAACCGATTCTGCGAGTCCTAAGCGAAGCCGATCCGGACGTGTGCCTGATGGCATCGCAGTATTCCTTGATCGATCACAAGAATGCGCTAGACCAGCTTTTTCCAGCGGTCCGCAAAAAGAATGCCTCTCTGGTTGTTGGTTCCTCACTGAATGCCGGATTTATTTCGGGCAGTCCTCGTTACAACTATGGAAAAGACTCATACAAGATACCCGCCGAATTTCTGGAGAAACGGAAAAGATTGCGTGAGGTGGCAGCGAATCACGGCGTAGACCTTCGTACAGCAGCGCTTCAGTTCTCTGCGTCCCCGGACGTGGCCGCAGCGTTGATCGTAGGCGCCAGCAGCGAGCAACAGATTCTCGCCGACTATACCTCCATGCAAACCAAGATTCCGTCTGGATTCTGGACAGAACTGAAAGCTGAGAAATTAATAGAGCAAAATGCACCAACGCCAGCATGAGAAGCCTGTGGGAGTGCGCGCAGGCCAATTCAGACGCCGCATGAACGCCATCACAGATTGAAATGCTGTGTCCGAATCACGACGCCGAATTAGTCGACGGACCACCTCAAGTCATCTTGCGGCAGTCGTTTCTTCCTTCACCCAGGAACAGACTGCTTGCTTGTCTTCTGCAGTGAGATGCGCTTCTGGATGGATTGCAGCGTACTGCCACGGCGGCATCCTGCCTGTCGATATGAGTCCGCAGATGGATTCCAATTTGTCATGCTTTTGCGCTGACGAATACCTTTCCCACTCGGAGAGATCTAACTTCTCCCTGCCTTCGCGCACGTGCTGCGCGATCCACCAGGAAACGGGAGCAACATGACTATACCAAGGCCAGTCGGTGCGATCGGAATGGCAGTTTCCACAAGCTCGCGCCAAGACTCGCGTCGCTTCTGAATTCGAGAGGAGCGGGAGTCTTCGATTTTTCGGCTCAATGGCAGAGCGCTTCGCAGTCACTGCTTGTCCCACAATCACGGCTGCGGTTGCCAACACGAGAATTGATTTCAGCGTCTTCGTCATTGAATTCCGCGCGGTTTCAAACGCCCAGGATTGTTCGCAATTCTGAGGCCGGAAGAACAATGATGCCGTTCGAGTTCTGCCAAGGAATTTCGTGCTGCGCCTAGGGCATCTCGTGAACCGCTCAAACGGCCGCCGACGCGTGGAGAGAGTCACTATTTCGACACAGCTGTCAGCAAACGGTCAGAGCGGCGACTGGCGTGGCCCCATGCTGTAAGTGGCGAACCTCGGTGAATACTTAATCAGTCAGCATGGCCTGAAAAGTGCATTTTGCTGGGCCGGAGGTACGCCTTGTGGATACGAGAATCGCAGGCCGCGCGATCAGCACAATCCAATTCATCAGTTGTGTAGCAACAGTCATTGTTACGGGCTTGATTTTAAGTATGGTAGGGACAAGTATTTACGACATTCTTGTCACCGTGCGCTAGAAGTCCATATCGAATTCAGATTTTGAGTTCGATAATTTTCCGCCACTGCGTCCGTGCAAGGAGGCCGGCATTTTTCTTGCCTCCACTGTTAACATGGGCAATCTAGCACTTTAGTTATAAGGTAATGACGGTATTGTGCAGCTTGAAATTCCGAATAAAACTGTGCTTGTTTTTCTTCCTCGGGTGCGTGTCAGCCGATAGCAAGCTGTTTCCACACCTGGCAAAGTGTTTTTAGGGTGATCCTGATTTTCCGGACGCACCTTAGCGCTCGATCACCCCTTCCTGACCTGAACAATTCAGAAGTGTGACTCGATTAACTCCGTGGTATTTGGCTTGCTTGCTAGCTGAACACCGCGGAACTCTGCGGATATGAAGTAGTGAGTTAGTAAGGAGGAGCAAATGAGTCGAAAAGTCTCAGAAACATTGTCAATGCTTTCAACAGCGGGGTTGACTGCGCTCGCCATTCTGACGATAGCCTCAACCGCGTCAGCACAGGCTATTCCGCCACCGCCAATCGTTGATTTTCCACTCCCAGCCGGCTTCCAGATTCCACCGTCTGATTCAAAATGCATACTGAGTGGCCACAGACTGGACCTTCAATGCATCATTAAGAACGATCCAGACGCAATCAGAATTCGGGCTGAAGAAGCCATGCTCGAAGCCCAGGCTCTGAAAGCAGCCATGTCAGGGAAGCTGGATCCGTATCATCAAGTCGAGACTCTGGGCGAGCTTGAGATCTTCGACCCCAACCTGTCCGTAAACAGTAACATTGCTTGCAGCTATTGCCACGACCCGATGGCAGGCTACGCAAACGGCGTATCAATCCTGAGCGTATATACGGGCGGGTCGAACCCAGGATCGGTTCCCATCACAGTGCACGGAGCGTATCCAAATAACCGGATAGCGAAGCGCAACCCACAGGGTTACACTTACGCAACTTACTACCCGCCTCTCCATTACAACCAAAGTCAGGCCGATTTCTACGGCGGTAACTTCTGGGATGGCCGCGCAACAGGGTACCTGCTGCAAAACTCGTCGGCTAATCAGGCACAAGGCCCCCCCTTGGATACCCAAGAAATGGCCAATCCCGATCCGGCCTGCATTGTCTACAAGCTCTCCCTGAGCAAATACAGCTCCTTCTTCGAGCAGGTCTTCGGCGTCGGCTCGCTGCAAATTAACTGGCCTTCCGACGTTGCGACAATATGCAATACCCCGGCGGGCGCCGCCGTGCTTGGAGGAAACCCGACTCCAGTTCAGCTCAGCGCCTCAGACCGTACGCTCGTCACCAAAGACTTTGGCGAGTTCGCACAGGCAATTGCCTCCTATGAAGGTTCTGATAGCGTCAGCCCCTTCACGTCGAAGTTCGACTATTACCTTGCAGGCAAAACAACCCTCACCGCACAGGAGCAGAACGGATATGAACTGTTCCGCGGAAAAGGGAGTTGTAATACCTGTCACCTGGATGGAAGGGCGAGCACACTCACGGGTGGTAGCGATACCGGCCAGGCGGCGAGCGTTCAGCCGTTGTTCACTGACACCACCTACAACAATCTTGGCCTTCCCAAGAATGTAATGCTCCCGTGGTATTCGGAAGACACTCCAGACCAATGGGGATTTACCGCGAACCCACTGGGCTTCGGGTTCATCGACCTGGGGATGGGCTTATTCCTGGATGGCTACTATGGCGCTCCTCCGAACTTGAGCTGGGCTGCAAAGTTTCCAACCTTCGAGGGCAAATTCCAAACCTCGACGGCGCGCAACGCAGCCATGGTACCGCGCAAGGGCTTCGTGAAAGCTTACATGCACAATGGCTATCTCACGAGCTTGAAGGAGGTCGTCCACTTCTACAACACGCGTGATGTTTATCGTTATCACGTGCTGTCAGGGCATTGTCCAAAGGGAACCATCGAGAAGGTGACCTGCTGGCCGGAGCCGGAAGATCCCGACAACAAAAACACGACGATCGGCAAACTTGGCTTGACGCCGGATGAAGAAGACGACATCGTTGCCTTCTTGCAGACCCTTGTCGACGGGTTCAAGCCGTGATGACGCTTCGCTAATACACGTGGGGCGGACCCGTTAGTTCGCCCCCATCTTTCAGCGCTTTATCCAAACGCAGGGCAATACTTTTACAGGAGACTTGAATATGACGAGAGCAATGGGATCGCGCGTCACTGTGCTCAGCATTACGGCGATAAGCTTATTGTTTCTACAACCACGACTGGCGCTCGCGGGTGAGGGTTCGAGCCCAACCGGAGCCCATGTCAGCCCGATCGTCGAATCCGCCGCCGACACATTCGCTTTTATCAGTTGGACTACACGCAATCCCCGCGGCACCACTCTGCACTATGCCATCGTTCACTACGGCACAGATCCCAATCACCTTGATTTGACGGCAGTGTCTCCGACAAGGATCAATCCAGCTCGTAGTGACATGGTTTTTCGGGTGAGCGTGGACGATCTGCGGCCCGATACGACGTATTACTACACGGTGGGCTCAACTCAGGCTGACGGCACCGCTGATCCCGCAACCAGCGCTGTGCAAAAGTTCAAGACACGGCCAACCAACGAGACCAGCGCGGAGAAATAGAGTCAAAAAATGGACTTTCGAGATCTGACCGGTTAGATCGAGTCCGTCCTTCCTTCGACACTCGGCATAACTCCACAGACGGGACCGTCTCACAAATCCGACTCTCACAAAACAGGAGTGACTTGGCGCCGTCCGAACATGCATATTTTTCCTGCCTACACTTCGCATCACCTTTGGCAGGTCGAATGCACGAAGAGATAATGTGATGTATGGAGGTCTTGAAATATATGTCCGAAAGACTACTGGCAACGGCACTGGGTATCACAACTTTCTTAGCAGCCACCTCGGGACTTGGGTTCGGACAGGCGGCGAGCAATTCGGCAGCCAGCACGTACAAAACGAGCTGTGCCTCCTGTCATGGTCCCGATGGACGTGGAAGTGCGGTGGGAAAGAGCTTGCATGCTGCGGATTTTCACTCCCCGCAAGTTCAACAGCAGTCTGATGAGCAAATGGCGAAGGTAATAACTGACGGACGAGGCAATATGCCTCCTTTCGGGACTCGGCTCAGTAAGGATCAAATCGACGCTTTGGTGAAGTACATTCGCACTCTGGGCAAAGTGAAATAAGTTCTTCGGCTGAGAACGAAACGGGCTCCCCAAACTGCGTGGGCACCGGGGATAGAAGGAAAACTAGGATTACGGAAGAAGGCACTCTTATGAAAACTCTTACTGCAAATCAAGTAAAGGTCGGATTCATTGGTTTGGGCAACATGGGAAGTCGCATGGCCCGACGCCTGCTCGATCGTGGATACCACCTCGAAGTTTACGATCGAGATTCCGCCAAAGCAGAAACTCTGGCAGTACAGGGCGGCGTGGTTGCGAAGAACATTTTTGAATTGGCACAGAACGTCGATGTGCTTCTCTCGTGTCTGACTAATGATGAAGCCGTACACAGAGTTTATACGGGGACTGAGGGTTTTTTTGCAGGAGCACGGGCGGGAACCGTCGCGATCGAGATGAGTACGATCTCTCCGGAAAGCTCGCGCGAGCTGCACAAGATTGGTGCGACCCGCGGCATCGAGGTAATGGATGTTGCAATTTCAGGCAGTACTCCTGCCGCCGAAAAAGGTATGCTGACATTGCTGGCAGGCGGAAACCGAGAACTTTTCGACGCTGCCAAGCCAATTTTCGAGTTGTTGGCAAAGCAGTACTTCCTGCTTGGCGGTCCAGGCTCAGGGACGGCAATGAAGTTAGTGGTCAACACGCTTCTGGGTGTAGGCATGCAAGCGATCGCTGAGGCCGTAGTTCTGGGCGAGAAAGCCGGTCTCGATCGCAAGAGGTTGCTTGACGTCTTATCGCAGACCGCCGTGATCACGCCGGCCCATGTGGGTAAGCTGGCTAGGATCGCGATCAACGACTATACTCCGCAGTTTCCTCTTCGCCTGATGAACAAAGACTTCAAGCTGATTCTAGACGCGGCAACTGAAGCGCGGATTCCGATGCCAGTGACCGAAGCTGCCTTTCAGGTGAACTCGGACGAACTGGCTGGCGGTGAAGAGGAGGACTTCTCAGCTGTCGTGCGGAGGATGGAAGAAATCGCAGGTATCGCGGCTGATCGCTCGGCGCCAGTTGCAAGTTAATTTGCCACCACCAGCTACGTCTTCCACCGCCAGCTCTTCAAGCTGTTTTCCGCCGCAATCCTTGAGACTGAGCCGAGATAGCGCGGCCTTGATCGCGTCGGCACTACGCTGCAAACCTTGTTGCTCCGCGGCCGACATCTCGGGATCGAGCACGCGGTGCACGCCTTCCGCCCAATGACACTTGGCAAGGAAAGTGTAACTCCGAATGTTGGGTTGTAGCAGCCGATGGGAATCACTGCCCGCTCATCGCGCAATATCATCTCGTAATGCATGGGATGTGCCAAAACTGAATCATTTGACACCGCTGTGGCTAATTCATCGGCTGACTAGTGTCAAGCAGCTCGCGACAGAGGATGGACATGGTGTCCGACGGCGGACATCACATTTGTCAGCGGAGTTCAGGTAGCAATCTCGCAAGTCCTAAATCCCAGCATTTATTGACTTCGGCATGCCGGCCACTTAATCGCACTTTGGCAAGTGCTTTGCATTGTGCAAGGAGCGGACTCCGAACGGATGGGTCAGGGCAGCCCGCAAAGGAGAAACATCATGAAGAGGCTATCCAGGTATCTGATGACCGTCTTGCTCATAGTTCTACCAATTCTGCGTTCTTTAGCTTACGCAGCTGATCAGGAAAAAGACGAAGATCGCTTGAAGAACAGCGGCACCGTGTTGAAAGAAATTCTCGATGTTCCCGACGATATTCCCCAGGATTTACTCGACAAGGCCGATTGTGTGGTGGTCTTTCCATCAGTTTTGAAAGCTGCATTCATTGTCGGCGGAAGCTACGGGCGGGGCGCGATGTCTTGCCGCCGAGGCGAAAATTTCACAGGATCGTGGGGCGCGCCCACGATGATGGCTCTCGAGGGTGGCAGCTTTGGCTTCCAAATCGGTGGCGAGGCAACAGATTTTGTTCTGCTGGTAATGAATGATCGGGGCGCCAGCGGAATTCTCGCCAGCAAAGTGAAGCTCGGCGCCGACGCCTCGGTTGCCGCAGGCCCGGTTGGCCGCACTGCTTCGGCAGAAACAGATGCCACCTTGCGTGCGGACATCTTGAGCTACTCGCGCGCCCGGGGCGCATTCGCAGGAATCGCACTCGAGGGATCAACCGTTCGTCCTGACAATGGCGCCAACGAGAAGATTTATGGACGCGACGTTCCAGCAAAGCAGATCGTTCTGTCCGGTCATGTAGCGATCCCGGCAGCGGCTCAGAGCATGGTTTCAACACTGGATTCAAAAACTCCAAGGCATAAATCCTGACCCGGCGGGTGACAGGGGCGTGGCATGGTTTGGATGATGAAGAAGCACTGATTTAGTTTCCCCGGCACTCCTACCGAAGTTAAGGAGACCAATTGCGATCTCGTGGCTCAAGTAACTGGCGAATACGGATGCCCCACGTTTTCGTCTGGATGTGCAGTACTGGTGCGGCTTTTGCCGATACCGCACATCCCTTGAGCCCGACAAACATCTTTGCTCCCGCATCGACGCCGGCCAAATCGATCTTCGGCCTGTCTATGTTCGTTCTGGCAGTCACGGGAGCCATTTTTGTTGTGGTCTTCATGTTGCTGCTTTACTCCGTCGTGAAGTTCAGAAAGAGAAAAAATGACGATGGCCGGGAACCTCCCCAGGTGTACGGCAGCAACCAGGTGGAATTGGCATGGACAATCATTCCGATTCTCATCGTCGTCGCTTTATTTATGGCCACAGCGCGGGTGATCGCAATTGTGCAGAAGCAGAAACGACTCGACAATGCGATCGAAGTCGTTGCCATCGGACACCAGTTCTGGTGGGAATACCGCTATCCGGCCCTCGGAGTCGTGACTGCGAATGAACTGCACGTGCCGGTTAGCGACGACAAACACCCGACGCCGACTTTCATCCAGTTGCTCTCGGCGGACACAGACCACAGTTTCTGGGTTCCGCGCCTGGCGGGCAAGACCGATTTGATTCCAAACCATCCGAACAGCATGTGGATTGATCCCCACGAGGCGGGAATTTATCTGGGCCAGTGCGCGCAGTATTGCGGAACACAGCACGCCAAGATGCTGCTGCGCGTCTACGTCCAGCCTCGTGCGGATTTCGATCGCTGGATTCAGGAGCAACACCAGTCGGCCACTGTAAGTAATGCTGCTTCCCAAGGGCAACGAATATTCGAAACCACTGCCTGCATCAACTGTCACAGCGTGGCGGGCACCGTGGCCGACGGCCACTTCGGCCCAGACCTGACGCATCTGATGAGCCGGGACACGATCGCAGCGGGCGCTGCAACTAACACGTCGGAAAACCTCCGGCAATGGATTCTAAATCCCAACGCCATTAAACCCGGCTCGCTGATGCCAGCAATGCAGTTGAGCGATCAGGATCTGGACGCGCTAACCGCTTACCTGGAGACGCTTCGTTAATGCCATGAGAGAACTTCCTATGTCGACTGAGTCCGTCGCATGGCCGAGTCCGGCCGCGGAATCTCGATCATTCGTCGAGCAACTCCACGAATGGATAACAACGGTCGATCATAAGCGACTGGGCATCTTATATATCGCCTACGCGTTGTTCTTCCTCGTGGTTGCCGGGATTGAAGCGACAGTAATCCGCATCCAGCTTATCCGTCCACATAATGACTTTGTTTCGCCCCAGGTCTTCAACCGGCTGTTCACGATGCATGGAACCACCATGATTTTCTTCGTGGTCATGCCTGTTCTGTTCGGGTTTGCAAATTATCTAATTCCACTCATGATTGGCGCGCGCGATATGGCATTCCCGCGTGTGAATGCTTTCAGTTTCTGGATGACTGCTTTTGGAGGCCTGCTTCTCTACTTCAGCCTGGTGGGCGCCAACGGGCTGTATGGAGCGGGTAACGCGCCCGACGTAGGATGGTTCGCCTACGCACCATTGACTTCGCGGACGTTTTCGGTTGGCCACAGTACGGACTTCTGGACTCTAGCCCTGCTGGTCTCCGGCTTTGGCAGCATCGGAACGGCGATCAACATTATAGCTACCGTTCTCTGCGTGCGCTGTCCCGGAATGACGTTGGCCAAAATGCCATTGTTCGCCTGGCTCAACCTCATAATGGCCGACCTGGTGATCCTCGCCGTCAGTCCGCTGACGGCGGCACAACTCATGCTGCTGGTCGACCGCTACCTTGGCGGACACTTCTTCGACACCCAAGCCGGAGGCTCGGCGGTTATCTGGATGCACTTCTTCTGGGTTTTTGGACATCCCGAAGTCTATATCCTGATTCTCCCAGCCTTTGCTTTCGTCTCTGAAATCGTCCCGGTCTTCTCGCGGAAGCCGATCTTCGGTTACTCGGTGATGGTGGGAGCTACGGTGGCGATCGGGTTCATCAGCATGAGCGTGTGGGCGCATCACATGTTTACCGTGGGTATGAGCTTCGCTGCCAACACCTTCTTCGTGATCTCGACCATGGCCATCGCCGTTCCGACCGGCATCAAGATTTTCAACTGGCTGGCAACCATGTGGGGCGGAAAGATTGAATTCAGAACTCCGATGCTGTTCTGCATTGCTTTCCTTTTCCAATTCTTAATCGCCGGGCTCACAGGGATTATGCAGGGTGCGGCCCCTTTCGATTGGCATCTGGGGAGCTCGTATTTCGTCGTTGCGCATTTTCACTATGTGATTGTCGGCGGCATCCTCTTCGCTCTGTTCGGGGCCTTTTACTATTGGTTCCCGAAAATGTCGGGGAAGATGTACAGCGAGACGCTCGGTAAGTTGCATTTCTGGCTCTTCATCATCGGCTTTCATCTGACCTTCGACTTCATGCATATCCCGGGATTGCTGGGTATGCCGCGAAGGATTTACACCTACGAACCGGGGAGGGGTTGGGACACGTGGAATTTTATTGTGACCATCGGAGTTTTTTTTCAGGCTGCGGGGATCCTGGTCTTTTTGGGAAATCTGATCTGGTCCTACTACCGGGGCAAAGCGGCCGGAAGTGATCCGTGGGATGCGTGGACTCTTGAGTGGTCCACGGATTCGCCGCCCCCTGCATACAACTTCTTCAGCATCCCGACGGTCCAGAGCCGCCGCCCGCTCTGGGATCTTAAGCATCCGGAAGATCCGGACTGGAAGTACGAGTAAAGGAGTAAGCGTGACGAATACGACATCCACGACGCTGTCAGCACCAGAACTCGAGTGGAAACTTCCGTCGCGCGGACAAGTAGGAATGTACGCTCTGATCGCGGCCGAGGCTGCGATCTTCACCATCTTTGTCGTAGCTTATCTCTTTTATATTGGCAAGAGCCTATCCGGACCCATACCTTCGGAAGTTCTGTCGCCCCCAATCTGTTACACCGTTTGTCTGCTTTCCAGCAGTTTGACGATTCACTTCGCCGCCAAGAGTCTTCGAACCGGTAACGTTCGAGATTTTGGGGCACGGTGGTTGTTGACGATCGTCCTGGGTGCACTCTTCCTCTACGGAACAGCGTCTGAATGGCATCGGCTGATTTACAAGGATGGACTGACGATCACCACCAATTTGTTCGGAACCACCTATTACTCACTGGTCGGGCTCCACGGTTTTCACGTAGTCGTCGGTCTTTTAGCGCTGACGACAGTAATGGTTTTCACAATCTTCGGCGCGGTGAAGCAAGAGCATGCCGACCGCATCGACGTGTTGTCTCTCTATTGGCACTTCGTGGACGCAGTTTGGGTTGTCGTTTTTGCCGTCGTTTATCTGATCGGGCGCTGAATGGAAAACAAGATGAGCACGGACGCACTCGCACGACCTGACACCCGAACAGAAACGATCGAAATGCCGGCGCCTACAGCCTGGCCGATCGTTCTGGCCTTCGGTCTGACTCTGGTTTTTGCAGGCATGGTCACCAGTTGGTCAGTGAGTTTTCTCGGTGCGATCCTGGCAGTGAGCGGAGGCATCGGGTGGTTCCGCGAGGTGTTGCCCCACGAGAGGCATGAATCGGTGCCCGCGATCGAGACAATTAGCTCCGTCAGCACCAGCCGCCCACGAGTAGCGCCAGTCGAGTGGATGACCCAGGAATTGCTCCGCGCGCGATTGCCACTTGAAATCTACCCAATCAAAGCGGGGGTCAAGGGTGGCATGGCAGGAGGTATCGCGATGGCGTTTCTAGCGGTCATGTACGGAATTATCAGCGGGCGCGGCATGTGGTACGCAATCAATGTTCTCGCTGCGGGATTCTTCCCTGGCAGACACCCCTTGGCACAGATCGGGGCGTTTCAATGGGACTCCCTGCTTATCGCCAGTATCCTCCACTTGCTCGTTTCCTTAAGCGTTGGGCTTCTTTACGGTGCGACGCTGCCGATGCTTCCAAGGCACCCGATTCTCCTGGGTGGCTTGGTTGCACCCATTTTGTGGTCGGGTTTAGTGCATAGCTTTGTTGAGCTCATCGATCCACAACTTAACCAACAGATCGATTGGCTGTGGTTCGTTTTTTCTCAGGTCGGATTTGGAATTGTTGCTGGCATCGTAGTCTCTCGACAACAACGGATAGCAACTCGGCAACATCTTCCTTTTGCTCTCCGCGCGGGATTTGAGGTGCTCGGAGGCACTGATGAGAAGAATGGAGGGAGACCCCGGGAATGAACTGTCAGGCCATCGGCACCGCGCTCACATTGTTTGCAGTTGCGGTGTGTGTTGCCTGCAGCAATTCATCCGGCCGTCCTCGTCCAGACTCGGCCGTTGTCCCTCCCGCTGAGATTGTGAATTTTAGTGTGCTCTACAGCCAGAACTGCGCCGGATGTCACGGTGTGGATGGTAAGGGCGGAGCGGCCACTGCTCTGGCTAATCCGGTTTTGCTCGCGATTGCCGACGACAAAATAATTCGCCACATCGCCGCGAACGGAGTACCTGGCACTCCGATGCCGGCTTTTGCGCAGAGTGCGGGCGGAATGCTCACTGACAAGCAGATCGATGCTCTTGTACGGGGAATCCGATCCTGGGCGAAGTCAGATGTTTTCGGCGATCAGACCCCACCACCCTATGCCGCGCAGATTCCTGGCGATCCGCACCGTGGCGCTGACGCATATCAAAAGTACTGCTCTTCATGTCATGGAGTGGACGGCCGCGGAGGCAACAAGGGCAGCTCGATTGTCGATGGCTCGTACCTTGCTCTGACGAGTGACCAACAACTTCGCACGATCATAATTGCGGGCCGGCCGGAGTTGGGTGCACCGGACTGGCGAGGTGACGTCTCGGGTCAGCCCATGTCGGCCCAAGAAGTTTCCGACCTTGTGGCGTGGCTCTCCAGCCACAGGCCAAAGTTTCCGGGCCAGCCGTACTCGATCGCTTCGAACAATCCGCACGATGGAGGATCTCGATGAGTTCAGAAAATGGGATTTCCAGGCGCACAGCTCTTGTGAAGCTGGGAATGCTTCTCAATGGCGTCGTCAGTGTTTTCCTGGCCGTGCCGATCTTGCGATATCTCTTATCGCCGGTGATTCGCGAAAAGAAGTTCGGGTACGATTCGTGGCTTTCTCTCGGAGGACTGGAACTGTTTCCCGCTGGTCAGACGCGGCTCGCCACCTACAAGAATCCAGTGGTCAATGCGTGGGACGGTGAAACCGGCGACATCGCGTGCTGGGTTCGGAATGTCGACGATCAGAAATTCCAGGTCTTTGCCATAAACTGCGCGCACCTCGGATGCCCGGTTCGCTGGTTTGCGCAGTCGAATCTGTTCATGTGTCCCTGCCATGGTGGCGCTTACTACCAGGATGGCTCGCGTGCCTCTGGCCCTCCCGAGCGCGGGTTGTTCCAGTATCACTACAAAATCGAAGATGGAAAACTGCTTATCAAAGCTGGGGAAATGCCGACTCCCGGTCAGCCCGTAGCAAATAAGGCTCGAGGCAAGACGGCATGCGGCTGATCCAAAAACTCCTCGACTGGTTCGATCTGCGGCTGCAGCTCGGCGCGCCGATTCGCGAGACGGCCGAACACCGTGTCCCGCGCGAGACGGCCAGCTGGTTCTATGTTTTCGGCAGCGCCGCGCTCACCTGTTTCATGCTCCAGCTAGTGACTGGGATACTGCTTGCATTAATCTACGTACCCTCCGCCGGAGAGGCGTGGAGCAGCCTGCAGACCCTCAATCATGGCATCGCTTTGGGTTGGTTCATTCGGGCGCTGCACGGATGGGGATCGAACTTCATGGTTGCAATTGTTCTGATCCATATGGTGCAGGTCTTTCTTTTCGGAGCCTACAAGTTTCCCAGAGAGCTGACATGGATCGTGGGCGTCCTTCTCTTACTGGTGACTCTTGGCATGGCTTTTACAGGTCAAATTATGCGATTCGATCAGGATGCCTATTGGGGCCTGGGCATCGGCGCATCGATTGCCAGCCGAGTTCCGGTGATAGGACCTTGGGCTGTGAGCCTGATGCTGGGCGGTCCGATCATCGCCGGCGCAACGCTTTCGCGATTCTTCGCGCTGCACGTTTTTGTTGTTCCGGGATTATTGATTGCTTTTGTTGGCATGCATTTGCTCATGGTGCTGAAACTGGGAATCAATGAATGGCCCATGCCCGGACGAATCGTTCGCCGGGCAACCTATCTGCAGGAGTATCACGAACTCACCCACAAGGAAGGTGTGCCGTTCGTACCGAACGCAGTGTGGAAGGACATTCTGTTCTCCGGCTTCATCCTTCTCGCGATCGCTGCGTGTGCCGTATATTTTGGCCCGTTCGGTCCAAGTGGCCAACCGGACCCTACAATTATTCAGACCGCCCCGCGTCCTGACTTTTTCTTTTTATGGTTGTACGCGTTGCTCTCGTTTTTGCCGCCTTCCGCCGAGACACCGATACTCCTGATTGGTCCTGCGATCGGAATCATTGTCCTCCTGGCGCTTCCCTTTGTGGCAGGGGAAGGTGAAAAAAGCTGGAAGCGCAGGCCCATTGCGGTCCTGACGATTCTTTTGACCGCAGTGTCCCTCGGTACTCTCACTCATCTAGCTGAGCACACGCCCTGGAGTCCGGTGATGGATGCTTGGAGCAGCCTGCCGATTCCGGTTGGATACTTGCATGGTCGAACGGCTTTGGAGCGCCACGGTGCGCTGGTTTTTCAAGCCAAGCAGTGTCACAACTGTCATTCACTTGACGACGAAGGAGGCCAGCGCGGACCTGCTCTGGACAGTGTTGCCCTGCGCCTCACTGAAGATCAACTCATTCGCCAGGTGATTCAAGGTGGCGGCAATATGCCCGCCTATGGGAAAAATCTCAGTCCGGCGGAAACAACCGCACTGGTAGCATTTCTGAAAACATTACACCCGGCAACTCAAAGGCCAGCGCGCAATGCTTCTCAAGCGCTTGTATTCGGCAATAGCGAGGTCTCGCCACGGTAGGCCCACCTATGTCCGGAGCAGATATGCACGTGCATTCGTGGGCGCTTTCCCTCGTCATCACATTCGGGTTGGCGGTCACGGCATTGGTCTACTTGCGCGGCTGGCATTGTCTCAGAATCGCTTTCCCAAATCTCATTGCCGGTTGGCGGCTCGCCGCCTTTATGTCTGGCCTGGTGTTCGTCTGGGCAGCAGTCGCATCTCCGCTCGCCAGACTCGATCACCAGTCACTGACAATTCACATGATCAAGCACCTTCTGTTGATGACGGTTGCTGCTCCGTTGCTGCTGGCAGGAGCACCAGCGTTCCCGCTGGTCTGCGGGTTACCGAAGCTCTTCATCAAGCGACATTCTCTTTGTAGTGTGCCGGCGCGATGGCTCGAACCCTGTTCTATGAACTCCGTATTCTGTTGGATAGTGGGCACAGCCGCAGTGATCGGATGGCATGTGCCGGCGGCATTTCAATCGGGCATGCACTACCAGGGGATTCACATTTTTGAGGATTTGTCTTTCCTGTTATCTGGCATTTTGTTTTGGTCCGTTATCGTACAAGGTCCGCCGAGTGTGACAAGCTCGCCTCGTTGGTCGCTGGCCTTATACCTTTTTTTCGCAACGCTGCCTTGTGACATTCTTTCCGCTTTTTTCGTGTTCTGTAATCGACTTGTTTATCCCTTCTATTTGTCTGCACCCCGGTTGTTCAGTCTGTCCCCTCTTGAGGACCAGGAATGTGCTGGAGCTCTGATGTGGGTCTGGGTGACGTTTGCGTATCTAATTCCTGCGGTGGTTATCACCTTGCGGATACTTTCGCCCTCGAACGTCCGTACGCAAAAAGCAATGCAAACTGCAGCACCGACCGGGGACTGGTCGCGGAACGGGACTCAGGCAGAGGTGCGATGAACGCATCGCCAGATGCCTCCACCTATTCTCAGTGCGCCATAGATCTGTGTTACTGCAGTTGCGAGATCGAGTTCGGCGCTAGCATGCCTGATCTCATCGCTTCCTCAGAGCGTTGGTGAGAAGCTCGGGAAATCCCCAGCTTCTGCATCTTATGAATGAGCGTGGTGCGCTTCAAACCAAGTTTCGAAGCTGCTCCTTTCGGGCCGCCGATTACCCAGCCGACGGATTCAAGGGTGCGCAGAATTAGAATGCGCTCGGAGTCCTTGAGGGTGGTTGCGGCAGCAGAAGCGCTGACACCGGAGGTGGCTCCCGCAGGCAAAGGATTGGGGAGCACACCATCATCAGAGAGAATCACGGCGCGTTCGATCAGGTTCTGCAGTTCGCGGATATTGCCTGGCCACTGGTACGCGGTGAGCGCAGACATCGTTGTCGCCGGAATGTGCTCGATCAGACGACTCATCCGGCGGCCATAAATCTCGACAAAGTGCGACACCAGCGCCGGAATGTCTTCGCGCCGCTCGCGTAAAGGCGGCAACAGGACGGGAAATACATTCAGACGATAGTAGAGATCACTGCGAAACTCACCGCGGTTCGCCATCTCCATCAGATTACGATTTGTGGCCGCCACCATACGAACATCTACTTTATGAGTGCGAGTACTGCCTAAGCGTTCGAACTCCTGTTCCTGCAAAACCCGCAGCAATTTCGGTTGCAACGCTGCCGGAATATCCCCTACTTCATCCAGAAAAAGCGTGCCCTTGTCCGCTAGTTCGAAACGCCCAATCTTTTGCGCGATAGCTCCAGTAAACGCCCCTTTCTCGTGACCAAAAAGTTCACTCTCCAGCAAATCCAGCGGAATGGCAGCGCAATTCAGCCTTACGAAAGGCCGTCCGCAGCGCGAGCTGAGGTTATGAATCGCGTGCGCGATCAGTTCCTTGCCGGTGCCTGTTTCTCCTTGAATAAGGACGGTGGAATCCGTGGGCGCAACCCGTTCGACTTGCTCGAGTACTGATTCCAGAGCAGGACTATTGCCTATAACCTGCTCGAATCTGCGCTCATCAGATACTTGTTCACTACTCCCGAATTTTTGGAAAGCTCCCACAGAGTACCTCCTGGGACGAACGCGCTGTTTGACAGGCTCAATTCGCTAGAGCTGCTCGAACGCTCTCGAGTAAGACTTCATCATCAAATGGTTTGGCCAGGAACTCGACGGCACCCGCTCTTAGTGCCTGCATGCGCATTTTTGTGTCGCCGTGCGCGGTGATGAAGATGGTCGGAATTCTGCAGTGTTCGGCATTCAGTTTGGCCTGCAGTTCCAGACCGGACATTCCCGGCATGCGAATATCCGCGATCAGGCATGCAGTTTGCTGTTGTTGCCCTGACTTCAGGAATTCTTCCGCTGAGGCATACGTTCGTGACGGCAATCCGACGGATTTCAGCATGCCCTGCAACGCACTGCGCATTAACTCATCGTCATCAACAATCGCGACCATTTTTGCCTTCCTCTCATGAGCCATAATCGCAAGTTATCGCCCCGCTGCGCGCTACGCAATCACACCTTAGTATGAGCGTTATAATACCGGCCCAGCTCGCGGGATCATTCGCGGACTTCGAATTTGGCGGGAAGGCTGACATGAAAACTTGCGCCGCGCGAAGAGTTTTCGGCAGCCCACAGTCGGCCGCCATGCGATTCAACGATAGACCGGCTGATGCGGAGTCCCATCCCGGTGCCCTCAGGTTTGGTAGTAAAGAAAGCGTTGAAGATTTGGTCCGCCTGCTGCGGCGGAAGCCCCACTCCAGTATCGCTGACTGATATCACAAGTTGATCGTTTTCCCCTCGGTGTGACTTGATGGTGAGTTCACGCGTCCCACTCGCACCCTTCATTGCGTCGATGCTGTTCATCATAAGATTCATTAGTACCTGCTGCAACTGCACTCGATCCCCCCTGACTTGGGGAAGGTTTGGCGCCAGCTCCGTCCGGACCCATATGGAGTAAAGCGCTGCTTCGCTTCGCAGGAGAACGATCATCTCTCGAATGATTTCATTCACATCGACTAACTCCCGCTCTGGACCGCCCTTCTTGAAGAGCAGGCGAACCCGCTTAATGATTTCCGCCGCGCGGGTTGCGTCCTTGACTACTCTCGAGGCAGCTTCGCGGGCTTCATCCAGATCGGGTTCAGCGCGCGTAAGCCAGCGAACGCAAGTATTAGCATCGGCGACGGCGGCGGCAATGGGCTGATTCACTTCGTGCGCCAGCGAAGCGGTCAATTCTCCCATGCTGCTCATCCGGTTAGCGTGTGTGAGATCCTCCCGCGCTTGGCGCAGTGCTTCTTCAGCTTCTTTGCGTTCGCGGTAGCGCTGCTCGATGCTTCGTACGCGCAGTCGAAAGATCCCCAACAACAAAGCCAGAAAAGCTGCCACGCATGACACACGGAACCAGGTTGTCTGGTAGTAGGCAGGGGCGATAGAGAAATCCAGGAAGGTGCCAGCCTCGTTCCATACTCCGTTGTTATTGCAGGCGGTCACGCGGAATTTGTAGTGGCCCGGAGGAAGATTCGAATACTGCGCCTCTCGGTCATTGATGACTTCCTTCCAGTCCGGGTCTTGACCCTCCAACTTGTACCGAAAACGAACCTTCTCCGGCGCGACGAAACTTAGCGCCGTGTAATCGATGGTGAGATCGCGCACCAGCGGCGGGAGCTTCGGGTGCGAGGAGGATGCATCGCCAGAGAAGTTCTGCCAGTAGGTTTTGCGGTTCGCGGTAACTTGCTCGATGTGCACTGGCGGCGGAAGTTGATTAACGGACAGGTGATGCGGATCGATCACGCTGACGCCGTCGAGAGGCAAGAACCACAATTTCCCATCCACGGTCTTGGCAACTAGCGGGGTGTAGCCCGTAGTGAGAGCACGGCTCCTCACTCCATCAGAACTGTCGAACAGCGTGTTTTGAACGGTCCGCTTTGGATCGGCGAACCATGCATCCATCTCCGGCTTTGCAATCCGCACCAGGCCACAGGCCATGTACAGCCAAAATGAATGGGCGTCGTCCTGCATCATCCAGAAAACCGTATCGCAAGGCAATCCGTTGTTGCTGGTGAGGGTGTCGATCCGGCCATTCTTTACGCGGCTTAGCCCACCCTCGGTTGCGGCCCACAGCGTACCGTCCGACTCAAGGCTCAGGCTGTTGACAATACCCTTACCTAATCCATCGACGTCTGTATACGATTCGCGGACCTTGCCGTCTTTGAAATACTCCACGCCGCCCTGCGAAAATCCGAGCCATAGAGCGCCGGGTACGGGACCAGCGAATAGAGATGTAGCCCAGTCCTTTCGTCCCAGCGTAGTCCAAGGGATTCTGTCGACCACACTGCTTCCAAGCAAATGAAAAAGGCCCTGATGCTGGTCGCTTATCCAAAGATTTCCTGAACTGTCCCCGGTTAGCGAATGCACCTGCCCGCCAGGCGCGACCAATCCAAACACGCTGCTGACGCGTCGTTGCCGCGGAGGCGCATTATCGACGTCGACACTGCTCGTCCTTACGGGAACAAACCGTCCATTTTCGAAATAGGCAGCTCCATTCGCAGTGAACGCCCAAATTCGCCCGGCATCGTCCTGAAAGAGCGACTCCACACCGTCATCCGGCAATCCGGCATCAGCCACCTCGCGTACATTGAGTTCTCGTTCTTGTTTGGTGCCGCCGCTCGCGGAGTTTGCGCGTTGTTTACGGTAAATCGTGATCTGCCCGTTATTCCATCTGTTCAAACCATCGGGAGTGCCAAACCAAACGCTGCCGTCCTTGGCTGCTAGAACGGACCAAACGATGGCATTAGACAAACCTTCCTTCACCGAAATCGTGGGGACTGCGAAGTCCCGAAAACGATCGATGCC
>Ga0206990_1035_pt2 | contig 35177 bp, 33 predicted proteins | sample Alteio_BWMinCont_8_FD_153283 | JGI IMG/M metagenome (GOLD analysis project Ga0206990, IMG submission 153283) | Enriched cells from forest soil in Barre Woods Harvard Forest LTER site, Petersham, Massachusetts, United States -... | ecosystem: Environmental > Terrestrial > Soil > Temperate forest >... | reverse complement strand
TTAATGAAACCCTCAATGAAGACCTCAATGAAAACCTAAATGAAGACCTTAATGAAGCCCCAATAAAACCCTCAATGACAGCGCAAGACCTCCATGAAGACCTCAATGAAGACCTCAGTGAAACCTCAATGAAGACATCAATAATGACCTCAATGAAAACTTCAATGAACACCTCAATAAAATCCTCAATGACAACGCAGACCTCAATCGAGACCTCGATGGAGACCTCAATGAAATCTCAATGAAAACCTGAATGAGGACCTCAATGAAAACCTTAATGAAGCGAACGACCTGAATCAAGACCTCGATGAAGACCTCGATGAAGACCTGATAAAACCCTCAATGAAGCCGTCAATGAAGCCATCAATGAAAAGATTAAAGACATTAATGACCCCACTCAATAAAATCCTCAATGAAGACATTAATGAAGACCTGAATGAAAACTTAAATAAATACCTCAATGAATCCCTCGATGAACCCACAGAAGCTTCATGAAACAATTTTGACAAATGGTATCGCAATGTGTATCCATTAAAACTTAGATGATCAAAATTCACTTTGTAATTTTGATCTACCTTAAACTATGCGGGGAACGCCACCAGCTTCTCTTTCAGAAGCATTTGTGTTAACATATTGCGAACATTTAATTTTAGCATTATTATCCAATTCAAATTTTATGTTCCATTAACTCTCTTCTGGCGTTGTAATCAATTCATTTTATCACCATTTCACACATGCATCAAAATCATAAGGTTGTAAACAATGCATAAAACCAAATGGTTCTAAATTGAATAGACCCAACGCCCTTCATCAGTTAATCATTCCACCATGTCCTATCAATGGGGTGACTCCCTCCTAATTCAATATATATCGTAGCATTAACTCTTTTTGGGCGTTGTATTTGATTCATTTCATCTCCATTTCACACATGCATCCAAATCATAAGATTGTAAACAATGCATAAAACCAAATGGTTCTAAATTGAATAGACCCAACGCCCTTTATCAGTTAATGTTTCCATATATGCTTCCAACAGATCCCCCCAGTGTCCTATCAATGGAGTGACTGCCTCCTAATTCAATATATATCGTAGCATTAACTCTTTTTGGGCGTTGTCTTTGATTCATTTCACACATGCATCCGAATCATAAGATTGTAAACAATGCATAAAACCAAATGGTCTAAATTGAATAGACCCAACGCCCTTCATCAGTTAATCATTCCATATATTCCTTCCAACAGATTCTATCCCCGTGTCAAAAAAATGGGGTGACTGCTTCCTAATTCGATTTATATCGTTACATTAACTCTTTTTTGGGCGTTGTATTTGATTCATTTCATCTCCATTTCACACATGCATCCAAATCATAAGGTTGTAAGCAATGCATAAATCCAAATGGTTCTAATTTGAATATACACAACGCCCTTCATCAGTTAATGTTTCCATATATGCTTCCAACAGATCCTCCCCCTGTGTCCTATCAATGGGGTGACTGCCTCCTAATTCAATATGTATCGTAGCATTAACTCTTTTTGGGCGTTGTATTTGATTCGATTTCATCTCTATTTCACACATCATCCAAATCATAAGGTTGTAAGCAATGCATAAATCCAAATGGTTCAAAATTGAATAAACACAACGCCCTTCATCAGTTAATCATTCCATATATTCCTTCCAACAGATCCTCCCCCTGTGTCCTATCAATGGGGTGACTGCCTCCTAATTCAATATATATTAACTCTTTTTGGGCGTTGTCTTTGATTCATTTCATCTCCATTTCACACATGCATCCAAATCATAAGATTGTAAGCAATGCATAAAACCAAATGGTTCTAAATTGAATCGACCAAACGCCCTTCATCACTTAATCTTTCCATATATTCCTTCCAACAGATCCTACCCCCGTGTCCTATCAATGGGGTGACTGCCTCCTAATTCAATATATATCGTAGCATTAACTCTTTTTGGGCGTTGTATTTGATTCATTTCAACTCCATTTCACGCATGCATCCATATCATAAGGTTGTAAGCAATGCATAAAACCAAATGGTTCTTTCTTGAATCGACCAAACGCCCTTCATCATTTAATCTTTCCATATATTCCTTCCAACAGATCCTACCCCCCGTGTCCTATCAATGGGGGTGACTGCTCCTAATTCAATATATCGTAGCATTAACTCTTTTTGGGCGTTGTATTTGATTCATTTCATCTCCATTTCACATATGCATTCAAATCATAAAGTTGTAAACAATGCATAAAACCAAATGGATCTTACTTGAATCGACCAAACGCCCTTCATCACTTAATCTTTCCTTATATTCCTTCCAACAGATCCTACCCCCGTTTCCTATAAATAGGGTGACTGCCTCCTAATTCAATATATATAGTAGCATTAACTCTTTTTAGGCGGGTATTTGATTCATTTCATCTCCATTTCACATATGCATTCAAATCATAAAGTTGTAAACAATGCATAAAACCAAATGGTTCTAAATTATATCGTTACATTAACTCTTTTATGCCATTGTTTTTTATTCATTTTATCACCATTTCCCACATGTATTCAAATCATAAGGTTGTAAACAATCCATAAAACCAAATGGTTCTTATCTGAATTGACTTAACGCCCCCATCAGTTAATCCCCCCATATATTGCTTCCAACAGATCCTACCCCATTCCCTATCACAGTAGTAGTAGTAGTAGTGGAGTGACTGCCTCTTAATTATATATAAATAGTTGCATTAACTCTTTTCTGGAGTTGTATGCGATTCATTGTATACTATTTCCCACATGCATTCAAGCCATTACGTTGTAAACAATGCATAAAACCAAATGGATCTTACTGGAATTGACTTAATGAATCCATCAAAGAATCCCTCAATAAAGCCCTCAAATAATCTCTCAATGAAAACCTACATAATATTACACCAAAGTGGGTTCCTTGAACCCATCCTCCGGAGGCCGCGTTTTTTGCAACCCTAAACTCATGAACTTGTGCCCCTCCCAGGCCTCTAACGTTTAATATTGTTCATTCTTCTACTTAAATCGGTGACATATATTTAAATTAATTCGGTTTTCATCTAAGCTACTCATCTAGCTAATCAGTCAATCTTTCATCGATGAAGAACTCAATGAATCCCTCAATGAAACCCTCTATCATTGCACGAATTCTTGTAATGGAAGAGCTTGATAATATTACATTATAGATAAATAGATAGATATACTGCAACCTAATTTAAAATATTGGTTACCATTATTACTCTCATATATATATGCATGGACGCACGCAATGACTCCATAGCGTGATAAACAACATCTGCCTCAAATTATTAATATACACGAATTATGGTTAATTTATAAAATTCACCGTAATTTTTAACCTTAAATTATTGCCAGCAGATGACTTTTGTAAAATATAGTTTTATCAGATTATGCAGTCGAAAAATTCTTTCATCCCCGCGGCTGAACTCGTGACAAAATATCAATTCTAAAGCCCCAATCTATTAAACAAAAAAAATACATAGTTTGGTTGGCTTATGATTGATCAGTAGGAAAAATTCTTTGATCCCCGACCCTCAACTAGTAACAAAATATGAATTCTAAGCCCCCAATCAAAGAAACGTAAAAAAGTATACATGATATATACCTAAAATTATGAAGAGCACCCACCTGTCTCAACAATATGTTTCGCATTAAAATTTTCAACATTTAGTTTGAATGATGGAGCGATATATTTTAGAATTTGTGTTGTGTACACATTATTACCAATATTGTTCATTATCTCCATGCACATTTGTTGCTTCCTAAGCGATTCCACAGGATTATCAATAGTCATTTTTTTCATCTGCTCTTGTAAATATTTATTCAAAGCAATTTTAACATATTCTAATGCGGGAATAATAATACACGCGATAATTTCAATACCTTTATCATCTTTCATCCAATCAATTTTTCCATTAACCGTCGTCCTATATATATACACAGTACGATTAACATCGGACGACCACAAAGATTGGGTTTTCGGATCATCTTTCTTATACACTTTAATTAAAATATCCCCAATGTACGCAATAAATAGGTTCTCCTTATAACAATACATCGCACTTATCGCAATAGCTTCATCATCTTCACCTAACAAATTCGATTCTTCAAAATTTTTGAGAGGCGGGCCCGTTGTCTTAAAATTTTTCCTAGCATAATTATACGCGGTTTCCTTAATATAATTATTCCCTTGTTTCAACTCATTAACCTCTACCACCTTCTCTTCGTATAACTTCGTAAGCATAATCACTTTCTCAGTATACAATCGCTTAATCTCTTCTCGCAGTTCTTGAATTTGCTTATCTGTAAGTTTTTTATGTTCGTTCTTTTCAAACGATAATTGTTCGCATATTCCTTTCAATCTCGTGACCTCATTTTGAGCTTCTTCTAATTGTTTCGTCTTATCTATCACCAATGTATCATTGACACATTTCACGTTAAGTGCCATCAACTTTGAATAGGGCGTATTGATAATTGTCTTTTTATGTTTGTCCGTTTCGTTATGTTTGTTCATATCCCTCTTCACAGTCGTTTCATAATCACAAAATTTGCAACTATATATCATAATAAATATTATCAGCATCACTTCTTTAAATATATTTTTCTATATATTATTTTTTGTTGACTATATTATATATGCAACCAGACAATAATACAGTTCACGTTATTAACCGACTTCAAAAAGTATTATATGGTCCAACATTAAAAAATGCCATTGATGCTACTCCTCAAATAAAAAAATTTATTCAACGAAATACGATCATCGATACGCATCATAATATAAATAGCATAATTGGCATCCCCCCTGATACTCGGGTGCCCAAAAAACTATACATCTTTACCGATGATCTGAATTCTTATCCAAATATAACAATCGATGAATGCGGCGACTTTTTATCAGAAAAACTCATTTTTTTAAACACCGACCCCCTAACAATCCATAAAGCACTCTACGGACCCTCCGTTGAACAATCTGAGGACGTCAGTCAACCAATCCACGATTATATATCAAAAAATGGACAACTCACCGTCACCGATAATATACTCCCCTCAACGAAACAATTATATATCTATTTCAATGAAACCCATCATATCACATTATCCGGAAATCTAATAGCAACCCCCCACCATATATCACACATAACCAATCCCATATTATTCTACATAATCTGCCATGACGATAACTCTTATAATCGCATCGCAAAATACCAAAGCTACTCCTATGTTAAGATAATACGCATCGAAACCACTAAATATCTCGAATCAAATATTTTTTTTTACTTAGATGCTAACAGAACAGAATGGACCCATAAAAAATATATCGGCTTCTTAACATATTCTTTTGAGCAAAAAACAAAACCTCTCGATGTCATTTATAAAGATGTCTCCCAAGCAGCAACAAATACAGATAAACTTTTCACATTCCGCGCAGGTCGTAATCTCGCCCACGATTTGCATGGGAGCATCCGCCAAATATTTGATTATACCCTACCAAAAATGGAAATAAAATCAATCAATTACAGCAACGTACCAGCCTTCTATAGCAACTACTGGATGACCAGCCCCACTCTAATGTCTAAATATGTCAATTTCGCACTCAAATATATCTCCATCCTAGAAAATAAACAAGATACTCACTTACAAAATCTCCTGAATAAAAACGCAAATTATTTAAAAAAACCTACCCCACAAATAATAAAAGCAATGGGATTCCCCTATTATACTAACCATTGTTTCGTTCTCGAAAGGCTCCCAGCCATATTCTTCTGGATTAACGGTATCCCGCAACATATAAAATACTTCTACCCTTGATACAACCCATTCGCTTTTATGTAACACACAACCGATTTATCAACCATAGAACTCTCACCCTTCGATTTTATGTCCAAACGAACTTGTGTTGATGACATTATGTTTGCCTCAAAATCTTTAACATATACATGCGGCGCTTTCGTGAACCATACATCGCTGACCAATTCCGACCCCACCCTTGGCACAACGATAAACGGCAACAAACTAACTAACTTCTTCCAATCAGTCCACGTTTCTATCTTAATTCCATTATCCATCCCAATAATGAACGCAAACGTATCTCCTCCCCCCTTCTTTACATCCAAAAATTTCTCCAAAATCTCAAGCGTCTCTCCTTCCAAACCATTCGCAATTTCATAATCACAAACTTCAATATTCTTATTCTCCCCCACAGCTAACTCACACATCTTAATACGATCGCTTGGTGCCGCCATCTTCTTCTCATAATAAGACTTATTACATGGCAACAAATATACCTTATCGACAATTTTCCGCTCAATTAAATAATTACAAACAGCAATATGCCCCGTTGTCACAGGATCAAAAGCACCCCCAAAAATTCCGATATGCATCGCAATCATACCCAACATATGATTACCAACGCCCTTCCAAATCAAATTACATTCAATTTTTATCCTGGTGCTGGTTGCCCCGCCGACTTCGCTGCCGATATCTTATTTATCAATCCCATAATAATAACCGTAACCACCACGCTCACAGCAGTACCAGCTCCAACCATCAACATTTGTTTTCGAAATTCTTTTTTCTCTCTCTTCTCCTCTAGATCCTTGAAATCATTCGCTGTCTTCTTTTCTTGTTCACGACTCAAAGTAGCTAAATCTTTGTGCCTAGGCCCCACACTCTCCTTCTTCTCTGGCACAGCCCCTTCCGCCGGCCTCAACGCCTTCTTCTCCCTCCGCAACCTATCACAAGAAGCCAACAAATCCCTATTCTCAACACCGGTTCGATTCGGCATCACACTTACTACAACACTCACCTAAACAAAAAGTCCCCACAAACCATACCTATTTCAATTTTTTCCACCCAACAAACAATAAAATTGAATTTTTTATTTATTGTTCTCTTAATACTCTACCGATTTTGTTTATGAATGTTTGAAAAATATTTCGTTGCCGATTGTTATTGCAAGTGTTGTTATAGCGATATAACAGCAGATAATTATGCGTTGTATAAAAATAGTGCTTCGGCTGATTGGTTACCAAGCTCCTATTGTAAATTGTGCTTAAAAGAAATGTTACTGAACGGATGGACAAAGTTTATCGGCCTCATCGATAAGGCCGATTGCGCAGCCGCTTTGAAAAGATTAATTGATCGTCCTCCACCAATAAACCTAAGAGACCCCGAATGCTTCCCCAACGGCGACGTCGAATTATTCTACTTCGACGACACCGAACAAAGCGCAAAATTACACGGCTCCCTCACCGGCGAGGCCCACGTCGAACTATGGAACAAACTTAAAGACAACCTCAAATTAATGGAACTCTCTACCGAAACAACCTAAACGTAATATTTATCCTCCTCCCTCTACTCTTAACTCTCTTCGGAACAGAATGCAAATAATATTTTTGTGTCTCGCCACACATAATTATTAACGAATTATTCTTAACATTAAACGTTTCCTTAAAATCCTTCTTCTTCGACTTAATAATAAAATCGCGCGATTCTCCAAATGAAAAGCTATATATATCGGAATTATCGACTAAGTCCCTCTCGTCGTCAGAATGCCAACCAATATAATGATTTCCATCAGCATACCAATTTATTAATACCTGAGAATAATTTTTCCCCGAATGATCGCATACCCATTTCAACAGTTTTTCCGTATACCCCTTCGGCACTTCCATCGCCGGATGATCCATGCCAGAAAATTTATAATTCTTCCCATATGATTGCTGCCACCTCGGTGTATAAATTACTTTCCCCATTATTTTTATCTTCCCAAATTCTTCCGGATGCAATTCCCATAATTTTTCAAATGTCTCATCATCAACGGTTATTTCCTTCGGAATCACCTCATATCTAACAATGGATGACTGCCCCTCCTCTAACACATATTTTTTAGCCATATGTATATCTTAATAAATCAAACAATCTTTATATCTTTTCTTACATACACACTCTTCGAGTGTCTCGCTGCGCTCGGCGATGTAACATCGCTTTTCTCTGTTTATTACATCAAACCAATTCCTACATCCAAATCAATTACCGTTAACTGACTCAATATCTCACCCCGATGTTCTACCAGAATTTCGTTTATCTCCTTCTCAATCTCTTCACTATCCGCTCCAACGGTCAAATCTTTCGCCAACACCAGTATCTTCAACGAATGCAGAAACATCTTTTTCACTCGATAATAATACGCAATTTCACACATCAACGCGGCCTCATTCAATTTCAATACATCCTTATTCAACCGATGCGCCTTCTCCGCATTCTCACCTATAGCATCAACACCATTCCTATAGGCCCGATTCAAATAAATCATCGACTCCCTATGACCATTCTCTGCTGCCTTCAACAACAACTTCTCCGCATCCACCTTATGCTTCACCGCTATTGCAAACATCACTCCCCAACACTTCGGATCAAACTCCAACGCCTTCCTATAACATTCCAAAGACTTCTCACTACACCCCTTCCGTAAATACACCGCCCCCAACATCTCATAAACCTCCCCAATCGCCCAAACTTTCTTGTCCGCCCTCCATAATCTCTGTACCCATCTTCTCTCCACCGGCACATTATCCGAATACAAATCCATCAACCCACTAACCGCATCCCCCCGCCCACAATCAATATCCAAAGCATCCAAAAAATATTTCTCCGCCCTATCCCAATCCGACAACCTCAATATCTCCCCCTCTGACCCCATACTAACAAACAATTTATAATCCCCATCGAACCAATTAGCCCGACGCTTATATGACTTCCCCATCCATATCAACCCCTCAATATCCCCCAAATCTGCCGCCTCAGAAATCATCCTAAACCCCTCCTCCATACTCTTCGTACGCATATCCCCCTTCAACTCAGCAAACGCACTAAATTTCAACAATCCCAATCTAAAATACCCCCTCCCATGTTTTCCCCTCATAGCAATCTCATACAACTGCCTCGCATATTCATAATTCTTCAAATCCTCATAAATCTCCCCAATAACAATCATCACCTCCGAATTATCATGATGCATCAAAGCAACGTGCTTCCTCTCATCATCCGTCAAACATAAAATCTCCCTCTTCAATTCGATCGATTCCAAAATTGACCCCTTTCCTTCCGCAATTAGTTTCGCTAGATTAACAACCGGCGTACTCGTTTTCGCGCCCATCCCCTCTGGAAAAGATGTCCTTCGCAAAATCTAGAATAAGATCCCCAAGCGCTTCCATTTTCAAATTTTTCATATAAAAATTGAAATAATCAAAATTTGTTGGCTCTCATAGAATATCTTATTTCTAAACTTTCCCCCTATGGCCACAAAAGAGATTCACCCAATATATGCTCTCACCGCTGGCGTCGTTGGCGGAGCCATCTGTTTCGCCACAATAAAAAAAATCCACGATTCAATTAAAGCTACCCAACTAATAAAAGAGAACGTCCGATTAAATAAAATTATCGTCAATGATAATTTAGATAGTATACAATTTATTGAAGCATTTGAGAAATTAGATATGAAGAAACCCATTATTATAGAAATAACTACATACGGCGGTTCGTACAATGAGTATTTCCATGTAATAAAATATTTGGCAAAGAAAAAATCGGAATGTACGCTAAAAATCATTTGCCATATACCGAAATATGCTTCTTCAGGTGGATGGTTGTTAGCGAATTGTGCGGATGAATTCGTTTTCAGGAAATCATCGTATGTAACACCATTTGATCCACAATTTAATCTAGCAGTCGCGGAATATTGCCCTGTCACCATGTTCGAAAATAAAGCAATAACCGACCTAATCGATAAACGAGGAATTAAGGAAGCGGGCGTGAAACATAAGGCTTGTCAAATTATATCAAGTTCACGTATTCTTATAGACCTATTAGGAAAAATGCAAAAATGGCCAGAAGATAAACAAAATCAAATATTTGAAGAATTCCTTAGCGGAAAATATGAGCATTCGACAAAATTTATGCCTCACGAATTAGCCGAATTAGGTTATTCTGTTAGCTATTTTTGAAACAGTTGCGTGAGTTTTCCAGGGAAGGTAAAGATCCCATAATGATCGATCCCACCACCGCCAAATTTTCCTTTTCCATAAAAATCCGTAAACTTTTCACCTAACCATAACATACTTATGCTTTTCGTATGAATCGTAAAATGAGTCAGCTTCTCATCATATTCAACGATCACCAACGCATCCAGCCCTGGTGACAACGTTGCTTTCTTATCGGCCGTATACTCAAATTTGAAATCTCTCGCCAACCCATCAACAGGTATCGAATGCGTAATCAGCGCCATCACTGGTGACAACCATAATAAAAATTAATCTATATTACACCCTCCAATCAATCTATGTTTTCAACTTTTTATTAAAAATTGAAACGAACAACTATTTGATTCGCTTTATTATTTACCCCTAAATAATCCACCCGCCCAAATGACTACTCCCAAAGAACTCCTCACCCTTAGATTACAATGTTCTCACCTCCAAGCACTGATTACAGCACTCAAAAGTATGACGGACCCAAATATTTTCAACATCAAATTCTGGATTCTAAAAAGCAAAGTCCCTCGCAATATGTATACAATCCCTTACGTATTCATCTCGCTAACTGATCCAGATCAACCACAACACCATACTAAAAATATATTCCCCTATTCTTTCATCGGCGTCGGCCACCCCAATATCCCCTACCTAATCATCCGCCCCTATCTAAAAAACATGAATTCATTAGAAGGTATGCAATACGCTAATTGCAAAGGCTTCGTCCCTTTCAACGGGACATTTCATGGATTCCTCTCTGAATTATCGTATACCCTAAAAGTAAAAATAGAACGAAAAGATTTAGTCAAAGAACACGGCACGTTAACAGAATTATTTGAAAATATGCATCTTTATTCCCAGCTACCGACGGTGAAGTCCTTAGCGGCCAAAGCGCGGGTAGAATTCCTCGATGTTCAGAATTTTTCATCAGATTTTCCTCACGAAAAGAAAGAACGGCGCGATTCACCAATTAAACCAAAAATAGCCTATCTCAACGAAATGATAAAAGTCACCGACCAAATAATGGAAAAATACTTTTCTTCTTATAAAATATAATGCCTGATTATAAAATTCAAATCTACTGGGTTCGCCATGGCTACTCATGCGCAAATGTTATAAGAGATACAATCGGTGTGACCGACATCTTACACGGCTCCTTATTACCCCGATCCAAATACTCCCCAGATGCCCAACTAGCAAACTACGGCGTCCAACAAACAAATGAAACTAAAACAAACAACAAAACGCTCCTATCAGAAATTCAAGTCGTACTAACATCAGAACTCAGACGCGCAATAGAAACCGCACTATATCTATTCACCGATAAAAAAATATATCCAGTCCCCTACGTCAACGAACGTCGCAACGATTTTCTCCAATACTTCGATCTCGACAAAGACAATTCCAATTCCGACCGAACCGAACTAACCACCTACTTAAAAACCAATTTCCCCCAAAACGCCAACAACGTAGATTTTTCAATAGTAGACGAAATCAAAGGTGTCGAAACTCATTTATTCCCAGCAGATGCAGATAAATTTTTTGATATCGTGATACCAAAGCTGATCGCTAAACAATTTAAAGATGCCAAAGAAATAAAAATATTAATCGTTTCCCATCAAGGATTCATAGAAAAGCATTTGAAAAATATCACCGCTTTGGAAGAATTTCCGTATATCAATAACGCTGATATTTGGGTTGAGAACGTATCGGTCCGTCTTGATGATAAGGGCCAGTTGGCTCAGTTGACACAGAATAAAGTAAGTGAATGCGGGGATCAGTATAAGGGACTGACGTGTAGGATTGGACCTGAATTAAAGGCTACGGAGTTGTTGAACAAAGATTCATTCCAGCGATGCAATGAAGATATGAAGGAGCGATTGGAGTCTGTTGAGACCTATAAGCCGAAAGAGAAGAAAATGCAAAAGGGTGGTTATTATTTGTATAAGAAATATAAATATAAATATCTGTTAGCGAAAGAGCAGAGGATTTTATAGGAGGGAATACATTTTTTGGAAACTTTCAATATCTGCAGAGACCTTCTCTTCCGGTATATCATCGACCGAAGCGGCATATGCAGCGACACGTATATAATCGCCGATAAGGTCCAACTCATCTTTCAATGCGGAATCATTCGATAACCATATCAATTTCTCAATTAAAATACCATGCTCTTTCCCCGTTGATAAGCTATGGTTAACACCCAACAACGTTTTTCTATACGATATCAACCACTTGCCGAACATCTTAAATTCCAAAATATTCTCCCTCTCAACGGTATGCAAATACGACTCCATTCCATAAATATCTAACATGACGACCTCAATGTTCTCATCCAACCGTAACAACAATATTAATTCTGCGCTGACGCCTCGGATAGTTTCCAAAATAAACCACTCAAGAATTTCGTCTTTATCAATCGGAACCTTAATATCTTTCAAGAATTTCAATCCCAGAGTTAGATAATCCATTTTTTTCATCTGGTAGTAACACATACCAAAATATTATGATATAATAATTCAATTTTTCGTGCATTGAAAAATTGAAATTTTAATATTTAAGTAGATTCATAGATGTTTTTCAGTTATTAGGAGAGCAGAAGATGGAGAATCAATTTGTGCCACTTTATGAACAAAAGAATGATGATGTGAATGATAAGAATTTTGAATTTAAATATAATGCATATGGGTCAAAATTTGGGAAGCCGATTGCTCTTTTCTCGAAGAAGACGAGGCAACCGTTAATTGTTTTTGAAGTGTTGTTTCAGGATACGTTTGCTTATCATCGCGGGGATGAAATATTTATTACTGAGCTTCCTACGCTAAGTGAAGAGTCGAAAAAGAGACAATCGTTTCAGATTGTGAGTACGGCGGATAATGAGAAAATTAAATTCGATGTTACTAATTTGTGCGATGATACGGTTAATTTTAATTTGATGAGGGCGGGCGTATTAATAAATGAAATTAATGTTTTGAGGGCGTCGCAGTCTTATTCGATTAAGTCGGATGCGAGTAATGGGAATAAGGTTTTGATGTTTAAATCGTTTGTGAGTAAGAGTGGGGAGGGAGTTGTTTTGAGGGATGAGTTGGGGGGCCCGGCTGAAAAGAAAGTCGGATCGTATTTGGATATTTCTGTGTTGCCGAAAGTTGGGAGTGTGAGTCTGAATGAGTTGTTTGAGGAAACTTTTTGGAAACCAATTGATTTTTTCGTTGTTAGGGCGCGGATTAGTAAGTTTAGGTGGAGTCCGCCAGTGCCGCTGTTACACCAAACAGAAGGGTATGCTTGGAGGGCGCCGGGAGGGGATGTTGCTGTTCCAGCTTCAGGGCCTGTTGATGGATTTCGACCTGCAGCAATAGGATATTCAGCTGGAGCAAGATTCTCTGCCCCATCTCCAGCAGCAGCATCATGGGCAGCACCGGCATCATCAACATGGGGAGCATCGGGAGCAGCTGCTGCCTCTGCCCCATCTCGTGCTCCAATAGCATGGGCACCGGCAGCAGCTGGAGCATGGGGAGCAATGGGAGAAGCATTCTCTGCCCCATCTCCTGCTCCATCAGCTGCAACATGGGGAACGGCAACTGCAGGGGGATGGCCAGCAGCAGCACCCGCACCATCTCCTGCTCCGGCAACATGGGGAGCACCAGCATCAGCACCATGGGGAGCATCGGGAGCAGCATTCTCTGCGCCATCTCCTGTAGCAGCAACATGGGGAACGTCATCTGCAGGAGTATGGCCAGCAGCGGCAGCAGGGGGATGGCCAGCATCAGCCCCAGCACCAGCAACATCATGGGCTGCAACACCTCCCCCAACGGCAATCGGCGCAGCATTCTCTGCCCCATCAATCCCTGAAACCAAAATAATGGACTCAAAAGTTGGCAATATCGTCACCGGCGATGAAATAATTGCAATTCATTCCCAAACTGTATACGAAGATTTCAATTCAGACAACGGCAGTAACGTATGTACTTTCGGTATTTCTCTAATGCCCTCACTCAAAATAAAGAAAATATCGCCCGATGAAACAATTATTCAAATCAAATCACTTATCGCATCTTATATCGATAAGTCCGTTCTACATTTGCTAACCCAAATGAAAATATATAAAGACCCCACCTGTTGTATTTGCTTAACGGAAACACCAAATGGCACATATTACCGCTGCGGACATAAATGTACTTGCATTGCCGACGGAAAAGACCTGGCCCTATGCCCTATCTGCCGCGCCCCCGTTATCGCTTACGTCTCTGACCCTATCTAAAACTTTCTTTTATAAACTAAATTCTTACACACTAGCAACATGCTCTTTCGGAGCTACCGTATCTTTCTTATTCGCTAATTCTACGAATAATTTCTGATAGTGATTATCATGTGTCTCACCAACATACTCAGAACAATATTTATACGCCAACCCCACATCACCCCTCGCCTCGTACAACAATGCCATATTGATCTTCGAAAAATTCTTATTCCCCGATTCAGCCATCTTAAAAGCCATCAATGCTTCCTCCGACCTCAAATCACAACCCTTCCCACCAATATACATCCCGCAAATATAGTCCAACGCTTTCTGTTCCCCCATTTTATGCGCATCATTATACCGCTCCAATGCCATCTTATAATCAACCTCCGTCCCATAACCATACTCATAATGCTCACCAATATACAACAACATCTGCCCATCACTACCATCAATCCTAATACCATCCGTCAACAACTGAAACGATCTCTTAAAATCCCTCCCCTCGGCCGCATTCGTACAATCAGCCAATTGACTCTGCACACTCATATGAAATAACCCCAATTGTTCATTATCAGTAATCGCAACCGGCTCCCTCGCTTTCAACCACTCCCTCTTCCCCGTAAAATACATCACAGCCAAATCCCTAATCGCCGGAATATAATTCTTATCCGCCGCCATCTCAAATAACTTCCGCGTCTTATTATAATTCACCTTCCCATATACAAACCCCGCATGCAACTTACCCTTCAAATACGCCGCCTTCGGACAACCATATTTCTTAATATGCCTATCACAAATCTTGAACGCCGTATGATACCCAATCTTCCCATGACTCAAATCCCGCTCCAACGCAGGCAAATCCAACGTATCTTGCTTCAAATAAGAAACTCCCAATCCCATTCTCGCGCGCTCAATTTATGATTTAACTTTACTATGAACCCGCCTCCAATCAATTGAAAATTCATCTTTTTCTACGCACTCTCGGGGACATAATCATAATCCAACACCCCCGTAATAAGACTCGAATGACCCTCACTCACAATATAATCCAGAATATCATTATGGTTCAACCTAGCGATCCATGAATGAGGAAATTGTTTGTTCGGCAACTCCTTATAAAGCTCTTTCGAATGAGAAATACCGATGACTTCGTCATCCTCCCCATGAATAAATTTGATCCCGCAGGCAACACCCTTAATATACGTGATTGACGGATACCGATGATTCCTCAACAAACCCCTCGAACTCGTCACCACCTCGGGAATACTCATATACGCCGAAATCAAAATAATCGGCGTAACCCATTTAACACAAGCCACGTACGACATCGTAACACCAGTCCCCAACGAATGGGCCATCAAAATAATCTTCTTCTTCGCATAATTGATCGCGACATGCTCAACAACCCTTCCCAAACATTCCCGACACGTCTCCTCATTCGGAACCCCTTTCGTCCCCCCATACGATGGATAATCATACGCAACAACAACCACCCCAAAACGCTCCGCAAACGCCTTCTGAAACTCAAAATTCGCAAACACATCAGACCCATTCCCATGCGAAAAAATAACCACTTTATCCCATTTCAATTTACTCGGCGTAACCACTATCGCATAAACGGTATTCCCCTTATCCTCCCTAGAAGCAATCCTCACTACCTGCACCCCCTTCTCCTCAGTTGTCGGCCACTTATTCACAAATTCCTCATCCCGTTTAATAGGCTGATAAAGCACCGCCCTCACCAAAGCATCCATCGGCGCCACCGAATCAATCGCAGACCCCTCACTCGAAGAAACAGACCCCATCTCGCAAATAATAATCAACCTAACTCTAATAAAACCAACAATCAATTCACTATTTCAACTTTTTTAAATACTAACATCGCTCTTTCTTCCTTAAATATGCAACAAATACATCATCAAATTCATAATATCTATAACGCAACGCACCATTTAATCCACAAATATCATCATACACAGCAGGATTTATATTACACAAACCATAATCAATTATATCTACACTAAATACTCCCTCCACATCATCAACAAAAATGTGCCTCGGATACGGATCCCCCTGCCTAACCCCTTTCTTATTCATTCTCTTAAATTCCTCGATAATCCCCTCATGCAACCTTATCAACTCAACCCCTTTATACACACCCCCACTCAAAATATCATCATACGCAACCCCTCTAGCTCTCTTCATCAAAATATACCTATCATTCCCTCCCAAATACATATCCATAATATGAAGACACTTAACTTCATTCCTCCCCACATCTGTTTTCTTAATAACAATCTCATCCCCACTCCTCAAATCTCGCCCCACATAAACCCTCCCAAACGCCCCAGACCCAACAAACCTATCCGTCAAACTAAAATATCTCGTTAGATTACCAGCAACCTCCCTCACCCTAAAATATCTCTGATTCCCTGCATTATATTGACACGTTTCAATATCCCTAAATATCTCACATCCCTGCAGCTGATATCTCGCAAATTCCCTCTCCATATGATCCACTCTCATCAAACTACCCAGTTCAACCAACCCGAATAAAAATAAAAATCCCACACAAACTCTTATCATTATATTTAATAAACCAACAACCCTCCTTCATAAATTTCATCCAATGTTATTTTCAATCTTTCTTAAAAAGGAAAAAATCGGATCCGTCATATTTATCCGAACACTTATCCCCCGAACACTTCATACCGTTCTTAAAAGTCGGCGCAACCCCAATATCATAAATCTTCCCAACAACAGCCCTCAACACATCCCTTTTCAAATCAATACTACCTCCTTTTGGAATCGGGTCCTTAAAATCTATCTTCGACAACACAGCTAAACCAATCTCCTTAAACCAATGAAACAAACACACGCTTCCCTTAATCACATTCGCATCTAAAATATCTTTCACCGTTTCAACAACATACGGATCATCCTTTTTATTCCAATTATGCCAACACGTGTTCAAATACATAATATACGAATACGTCATACCATTAATTTCCAATTCCACATTCGCCCTCACATGGGCCATCATCGTCCCCACGATCGCTTGAACCATAAATGGCTTCATCTTCTTCGAGAAATTTTTAACCTCATCCGACTGCTCCTTCGCCTCCATCACTGTACGCTGCCACTCCCCTAATTCATATCAACTCTCCAATTCCTTCATATATCAATTTTTTTAAACATCTCTAACCAAAATTATTATCAACAACACTATGCTAACAATCAATATAATTCCCAAAACAACCAATATTATCTTAAAATTTTGAATTCGCTCTAAAATGTATATCCCTATCAATGTTCCAACAATGGCTTCGAAAAAAAATAATATCCCATAATATGGCAGAATTTGATTCCCATAATATATATATTGGATTGATGAAATCAACGACGAATAAAATGCTATATACGGAGTCGTATGCGATGCCCCTAACGGTGCCATACCTATAGCTATAAAAAATGGATTTATCAAAATACCACCCCCGAGCCCCAAAAACGAAGACAATATCCCCACACAAAACGATACAACTATATATTTACTCAACAACGATCCATTCCATACCAATTCCCCATCAACCCTCTTCTTCATCACAATCACTGACGTCACAATTCCAATTAACAAAAAGAATATCGACTTACCAATATAATACGCCATTGCATCCTTAATCAACAAATTAATAAACACCACACCAATAAAAACCCCAATCTGAATCACATAAATCACCATGTACACCCTCGGATCCGAATTATTCTCCACGACCTCCTCTGATGCAATTCTCGAATTATCATAAACTGTAAGCGCAAACGCCAATACTTGAAAAAATATCAACACCCCAATAATAATATATTCCGGCGCAACTTGATTAATCAAAACGCCAACATACGAACTCGCCGCAATATACGGAATCATAATCATAATTGAATCCCAATCTACTATTGAATGTTTCTCCTTATTGTAAAAGTAAAAAAAAACCACCCTCACGAACGTACTAGCGGTAACCATAATTGATGATAATGGAATAGCATAATTCGTACCAAAATTGCCAAGTAGAATCAAAATCGGAATAATTATCCCTCCCCCACCAGCCCCCGAAACAGTACTCAACACATTCACCACAAATAAAATTCCCACCAAATAACCATCGACCGCATCAAACGGTATCAGATCTTTATGCATACACTGCGTCTTCATCCATCCCTAAATATCCCTGATCCCAAATAAATATTCCATTCAACTTTTTCGGCCACCAAAAAATTGAATTTAACAACCATTCACTCCCTCTATAAATTTTAGATCACCCCACCACTACTCAACAATGAGTCTCGACGATCTTCTAAATCTCTCCCTCCTCCTCAACGATACCGGCACCCAAGCGATTAAAAAAATATATTCCCTATTCGACCAACGAACCTATGCGACGATATTAGGCTTCTACATCTCAAAAATTAAATTCGACTCAACCCTGGGAAAACATATCCTGCTATCATACTCGAAATTAAAAAAAACAAAGCACTACAACGCAACGATCAAACAACTAAAATCTGACGCAACAAAAGGAAATATATCCAACATTAAAATTCTAAGCATGCTATACCACACCGGATTCGTTTTCAACCGAACCAATAAAGATAAAGCTATGAAATGGTTATACTTAGGTATCGCTTTAGAAAATCGAACGTGTGAAACTATGTTAGCCTGCATCCTATTAAAACAAGATGAACCAACCGCGATTAAATTATTTCAATCTGCGGCGAAGAAGAACCATAAGGGTGCTATAGTAAATTTGGCTCAAATATATCAATCGGAATCACAAAGAAACTATCCTGAAAGCTTTCGATTGTTAAGTTTACCAGAAGTTAAAAATAGTTCTGATGCCCAACGAATGTTGGCGGTTATGTATATGGAAGGCTTACATGTTGACCGGGATGAAAAGAAAGCATTTGGTCTTTACAAAAGTAGCGCAGAGCTCGGAAATTCTTATGGACAATATTATGTGGCTATGTGTTATAAACATGGACACGGCACCCCAATTAATATTGCCGAGTCTTTGAGATGGCTCCGCGTAAGTGCAGAAGATGGAAACCATCGTGCGCAAAATGATTTAGGGGGGCACTATAAGAAATCTGCCGATTACCCCGAAGCCTTCAAATGGTTCAACTTATCTGCTCCACATGGTAATAAGGCAGCAATGATGAATTTAGGAATCTGCTATTTCAACGGATATGGCGTTAAGGCCGATCCGATTAAAGCCAAAGAGTTATTCCAAAAATCTTTCGATAAAGGTTATCTACGAGCCGAAAGTTTTTTAGGCATGATGCATTTTTTTGGACACGGATGTAAAAAAGATTATGGCAAAGCATTGGAAATCTTTTCTTCGGCTGCAGAACGGAAATGTTCTAGGGGAATGGAAGGACTCGGAACAATTTATTATTTTGGCCACGGCGTGAAACAAGATTTCAAGGAAGCTGCTAAATGGTTCCTTGCAGCGTTCGAATCAAATAATTTTTGTGGTTATACCCCTTACATATTAGGGATGATGCATTTGCACGGCCATGGATTGATGAAAGATGAACCTCAAGCTTTAAAAATGTTTAGCATCGCTCATTCCATGGGAGAGAAATCTGCCGAACAATATCTCGTCGTTGCTCAGCCGGGCGAGAAAATTGAAAATACTTCAGCCAAAATCAATCTTATTGAAGATTCCTAAGCATAATGACATTCGAAGCACTGCTGGAATCGGCTAAACTATTTCGGCTGGAATTAAAAAATGCCATCGTAGAAAACTGCATCGCGGAACCAGATGATTTCGAAAACGATGATGCCTACTATCGGAAATTTTACGAAGTTAAAGATGGGGAAATTATTTATAACGAACCGATAGCATATGAATTAATAGAAAAAGAGTATCCTGCGCTTGCAATTATGAAAAAATATAACTGTGTCATACACGATATCAACAAGGAAAAATATCGAATACAATTCCTTTTTGGCTATAACAAAAAATGGTTATTCAAATGTTACATGAGCACCCATACCGGAGAATCCAACAACCTTTCAACATACGAATTTTACGATCCGGTCAACGAAACTAAAATGGAAAACTATTTCGATTTCTCCCATGAACAAAATATCCCCGACCTATTCGAAATGCTCTCATACCCAAACACATACGAATATCTCCGCCACAAATGGAAATTCCTCCTTGAACTCTCAGACAAATTAAAATCTGACGGATATCATTCAACTAACTTCAAAATCAGGCCCACAGACAAACGCGTTCCCGAAATAATAAATTTCGACTTTAATTTTGAAGAAAGGATCATTCACACCCTATACTCAACCGGTCAAGCCAACTTCCAGATAATTCGTTCGAAAGAAAATCAACAACCCCTATTCACGCCAATAACTTATAAAGCCACCTCCGACTACCCAAACCTAATCACCAACCTAAAATTCTATCTAAAATACATAAATAATCAATACGGCTATCTCAACGATGGAATCTACTACAACGACAAACAAATCGACTCACTTATTCAAAAATTTAACTGCAACATTAAAAAAAATTACTATCAGCATAATCCATTTCAACCACGAATAGAAAAAATTACTGATACAAACGGTGGAGATTATTTTTTGAATAAAATTGATCTCGCCAAAGGGATAATTTGCGATATAACCTACAAAATAGATTTCGGCAAACTCCCCATACGATTATCACCAAAAGAACTCGAGAATATTCCCTTCGACGCATACAAACAAAAAGATGAATACCAACGCCCCCCGTTAGACCTCCCCTACGAATCTTACACCCTCCACATAAAAATCCACCTCCCCGAATATAATGAATTCACATTATCCCAATATTCAATATCAAAAACATCCCAATTAAAAAATTCAGTCACCTACATCAATACATACCATTCTATCTTGAACACAATAAAAGAATCCCTCTCTAAAATCTACGAAATCTATCTCATCCCACCCATCAACTTCGCATAAAATTGAAAATATAACATCATATGTAATACTGCAAAAGATATTTAATATAAATGATTTTCCAATATGTTCCGAAATTTTGGTTAAGTCTAAGTTTAATCGTCTTCGGTCCAATGTATTTATACAAATCATTGGCAAGCAGCTACAATATATTTATCGTTCTGGCGCTAACAGTGATAACAATATATCTAATGCTACTATCTTTCCGCTATATATATCCGATAAATCATTATCGCGAGGAATTCGAAATGTTTGAGAATATAATCAATCGATACATTGATACAACTTTGGATGTCACCATAGATAAATTCACGGATGCATTATCGCCCTTGGAGCGGGAGATGTTCTTTAATTATAGTTTAGAGTTAGGGATAAATGGGGACGCTGACGTTTTTTTTCTGTTGGGGGAATTATTTGAAATGGGGATAGGAGTTGAGAAAAATATGAAAGAATCGATATTATGGTTCGAAAAATACGCGGGTTATGCAGATAATCCGGATATTGATTATTATTTGGGTGAATGCTATTATATGGGAACGGGGGTTTCGCAGTCGATTGTGAAAGCGTTGGATTGGTTCAAGAGTGCTTCGAGGAAGGGGGATCCGTGCGCGGCGGTGCAAGCTGCGCATCTTTATAATATTAATCTTTCGGATTATAGGATGGCGACTCAATATTTTCTAATAGCGTATCATTTGTATGATGAGCACGAAGATAAGCTTTCGTGCAAAAGCCTGCTTGAATCGCTTTTAAAGAAAAATAATATCAAACAAATTTCGGAGTGGATTCAATCATTCGATAAGAGCCTCATTTGCCACTGCTGTGCAACGATTTTGGTGAATACAATATTGACCTGAAAGCCACTCCCAAGGTCAAGTTTTTTATATATTAATTGTAATAATGAAAGTATTGATTTTAGGGTTTTATCATAGGCGTAATACGGGTGATGATACTTTTGAGTTGATTTTTGAGTTGTTGTTTGGGAGATTTCATAAGGGAAAATTTGATTTATTGATTCGGAATATGGATGAAATTGATAGAATTCCTGAGGATACGGGGATTGTTATTTTAGGGGGTGGGGATGTGTTGAATGATTATTTTTTGAATAAGATGTATAAATTGATCGAGGAGTCTCATTATAATGGTTTGTTGTGCGCCGTTTCGGTGGGGGTTCAATATCAGTCGGTTGTGGATAGTGGGCGGTTGGATATTTTTGATTATATTATCGTGAGGAATAAGAATGATTATAATTTGATTGCAGGAAGGTTTAAGAGTGTGAAGCATGTGTTTTATTCGCATGATATTGTGAGTTATATGCCGTTGCTTTTGAGTGAGTGTTCGAGTGAGGTGAAGTTGCCAGATAAGTTGTATAAGGGGAGGTTGAACGTGGGGATTGTTCTTGCGAGATCGATATTTGATAATAATCCGAATTATGGGAAAATATTGGGGAAGTTAGTTAATTTTATTAAGATGATAACTGTGGAGAGATATGAGGTGTTTTTGATTCCGTTTTGTACTGAGAATGGGGGTGATTATTTGATTAATGGGGATATTAAGGGGTTGTTGGGGGGGAATCAGTTTGTTCATTTGGTGGATAATGTGCCCAAGGATTGGAGGAAGAAGGTGATGATGTATGATAGGTTGTTTGATCAGTTGGATGTTTGCGTGTGTTCGAGATTTCATGGGCATGTGTATTCGTTGATTAAGAATATTCCGTTTGTTTCGTTGGTTCATACGAAGAAGGTTGAGAATTTTTTGGTGGATTATGAATTGGGGGAGTATGCGGTGCATTTTGATGTGGATGGGGATTATGTGCCGAGGGATATTGATGAGTTTCAGTTGTTTAGGGTGTTTGGGTATTTGATGGGGAGGGTTGAGTATAATAATGCGGTGAAGAAGTTGAAGGGGGTTAATAGACAGATTAGGGGGGATTGGAGATCGTTTGGGGATTTTTGGAAAGGGATGATTGGTGGGAGGGAGAAGAGGGATAGGGGGCCGGTTAGTATTGGGGAGAAGGAGATTAGGAAGCGGACGTTGGAGATAGCGAAGGCGGTGGTTGGGAAATTTGATGGTGGGGAGGAGTTGGCGAAAAGGTTGGCGGAGGCGAAGGATGAAAATGTGATTAGGGGGATAATCGGGGGGAAATCGCATGTGGTTGCTGGGTATATTTGTTATTTAGTGACGAGGGAGATGAATTCGATTTATTTTTATGGATTGGAGCGGCAGTTGTTGGAAGATACGTATGTATTTAGGGATTCGGTGGATTGGTTGTTGAAGGATTATTATAAGAATTGGTATAGGAGGAATTATTTGATTCCGACGGTTAAGATGGATGTTGGTGAGAGGGTGTTTAATATGAATTTTGTGAAACAGAATTTGTTGGAGGGTTATCATAGGAGCGGGTGGGAGTATGTTGTGAATAATTTGGGGTTGTTTAATAGTGATGAGGGAGTGTTGTTGGATAGTTATGTTGATGCGACGTTTGCGTCGGCGAATAAGCAGTATGAGTATTATGGGATTATACCGTATAGGAAACGATGGGTAGGGTTTGTTCATCATACGCCGGATACTGATTATTCGAGTAATAGTACCGAGAATTTATTTTTGGATCAGAATTTTATTAGTTCGCTTGAAAAATGCGTGGGTTTGTATACGTTGTCGGATTATATGAAGGATTGGTTTGTGAATAAATTGGCTTCGTTGAATTTGTCGCGGATTCAGGTTAATTCGTTAGTTCATCCGACAGAGATTCCTGAGGTGAAGTTTAGTGTGGAATCGTTTTTGAGTAATAGGGAGAAGAAGATTATTCAAGTTGGAGCGTGGTTGAGAAATAGTTATGCTATTTATGAATTGAAAGTGGGTAAGCAGCTAAGGAAGTATGCGTTGAGGGGGAAAGATATGGGGTCATATTTTAAGCCCGATGATGTAAATATATTGGATCACGCGGTTGAAGTGGAATATATATATAATTTGTTTCATAGGAAGAGTTGTCCAAGTAATGATTGCGTGCCGCAATGTTTGATTGATATTGTGTATAAACTTTTTTATGATTTGATTTATGATATCAGCCATGGAATATTGCCGCCATGCAGAGTAGAACCGTTGTTGGGGTTGGGTTATTGTGGGTCAGTTTCACGTATTTCGCGTCAACAGCCAGGTGTCTCGCGTCATCAACCAGGTGTCTCGCGTCATCAGCCAGGTGTCTCACGCCATGGAGGTGTTTCACGTCATGGCGGTGTTTCTCGTGATTCCCCCTTGGATTTCGATATGTCTATCAACTTGGTGGTCAATAATCTCACATATAACATAACAATAGATGTTCATTCTAAATCCATCCAACCTATTTCCAGGGACCCCAACGATTACGATATCTCCATAGTTATCAAACAAAACAACAAAATAATTTTCAAAGAAGAACTAATAATCGATTCGAAAACTACAGGTCCATTATTGACTGGGAATAAGCATATATACGCGCTATTTCGACACAATAAATATTTCTATTTCTTGATTAAAATGCTGTGCACATTCCCCTACGCAGAAGTATTTACCCGAGAAGTAAAATTCACAAATAAAATAATCGACCTTATCACCAACAACGATAAAAGCGTCACAATTATAGAAAAACTAAGCAACGACGCCTATGATAAATTATTATCTGAGAATATTGTATTTATCAATCTTGTCGACGCTTCTGCGGTGAATACGCTCATAGAATGTATAGTTCGAAATACTCCGATTTTAATCAACAAGTTGCCAGCAGTTATTGAAGCATTAGGCGACGACTATCCGTTATACTACAATACTTTATCTCAGGCATCACAATTAGCCAACAACATTGAAAAAATAAAAGAAGGACACGAATATCTTAAAAAACTAGATAAACACAAATTTACAATCGAGCATTTCATACATAAAATAATCGATTCAACAATCTATAAAAAAATATTAGAATGAGTCATAAATATCTTCGAATGGTACTGTTTCTTCTGGTTCTTCTAATGGGACAATCCCCGAAGTTATGTATATATCGCTAGTTTTAACTTTTCCGCGACACAAATGACATTGAATAGTCTCCTTTTTATCCTTAGGAATCAGCGCTTCCAAGCACTCCATACAAATTTCGTGCTTACACGGATTAAACCCGATATTCGTATAATTAGCTAAGCAAATTGCACATTCATTCGAGAGCTCCGAATTATCTAAACTCTTAACTTTATCCAAATTTGTTTCTGATTCTAATGCGAGAACTTTTTCATCATATTTTGCGAACCATGGGAAACCGTATTCCATGTACGTTTTCGCTGATATCACTGGGCCCACCATCGTTCCGTTAAATTGGTTACTATTAACTATTTTAATCCCAAATGTTTCATAATTGCCGCAATTCCAATATTTCAATGGACACTTATCTTTATAAATTTTCTGAATGATTTTACCCCCAGCAGCCAACCCCATGTTCCCCTCACCCATCCTCGGGTCTGACCATCCACCACCCCTAAGCCTTAATATCAAATGCAAAACTGACCCATTAACAATACCATAACTCGCGCAACTCCGACCATTTTCAAGTTGCAATCCAGAAAACACAAGCCTCTGCTGATCTGGCGGAATCCCTTCGGAATCCTGCAAACAAGTCTTAACCCCCTCAACACTAATCCCTGAATCCACATGCAACGTTATTGTCTTCCCCGTCAAAGTCTTAACACTCAACTCTAATAATTCTTTCTTAAAGCATTCCAAAACATCGCCGTCGCCGATACCATAATCTCCCAAAACTGTCTTCGTCTCCAAGCAATCATTCGTAATAACAACTAATTTATCCCCCGCGGCTAACCCAGCCTCTTTGGGTGACTTTTCAACATTCAAAAAAATTTTCTTTGTGATCGAAAATATTTTATAATCTTTTCGATATGGCCGGAACACTTCAAATTTGAGGCCCCCTTCAACTTTGTCCACGATACCTGCTTCTTTGAGTTGTGCTTCTATCAGCGATTTAGAACTTAATGGCATCGCAACAAATTGTCTGACTGTATGCTTAAATACTCCGGTCCCATCAGCTTCCATTTTCCCAGCCCCATCCTTTATCCCATCAAGCCAGGGTTGTCCCGGACACACAACGTAATTTTGCGGATCCTGCTTCAAAACTCCAACATCAGCTTCCCACGGTTCACCGCTAACCGCATTAACACTCCCGATACCGATTTTAATCGCAACATTACTATTCGCACTTGCAGAAAAATTCATCCACAACGCTTCCCTTTGATACATCGGTACAAAAAATTCATTCAAACCATTCTTATACAGCTCCAACGTACCAAGATCTGGCGGTAGCGGATATGTTTTTCCATTATCTGGCACCCGCAAAGTTCGTTTCAGCTGAATGCTCACCCCCCCTTTCGGAAAAGAAATCCCCGATCCTCTAACATCCCCCAAAGAACATCCACTCTCCGACGCTAACACATAGAACGGCTTCTCAACTTCCCCTTCACCAACAACCAAACTCAAGCAATGCTGATTCGCATCCAACAACAATCCATTCCACCGAACCCCATAATTAGTCGCTCCCTCTAAATATTTCACATAAATACTCCCAACACGTTCACTCAACGCAATATCAACCACACCCCCTGAACATAATCGCAATTTCACCATTTTAATAAAGAAATATTTGAACTATTAGAACACAATCATTCTTATAATCAATTTTTTAGGCTCTTGCTGCTGCAACTACCACATTTGATGGTGGTTTTCGTACCTTATGGCCCCATTTGAGATTTCTCTGTGGCCACATTATGCAACCAAACGCAATAGTATCTCCGATTTTTGAATAAGCTCCGTCCTTTTCTAACTCGTCAAGTGTTATATATTTACTCAGACCCCATGCTTTTTCTTTTCCAAAAGATGTACGGTATACGACTGAAGCACATACACCATCATCTGATTTAAGGTCCCTACATAGCAATTGGTAGTCAACATCAACGGGAACTGTGCCCTTCTCATCTCCCCTACAAAGATACAATTCTATGTATGTAGGACCTTTCTTCACCTTCAACCACCATTTAAATCCCCATGCTTCTGTTGCTGTGGCTTCGCTAATTAATTCTACACCCTGTTTCACTTCACTCCATTTTGGAACAATCATTTCCACAAACCGAGCCTCATGCGCTGCATGAACTTCAGCAATCTTCTGATCACAATCCTTCCGCACATTCGCTATTTTCTCACAATAATCCTTTTCCATAGTCTTCTGACTCTCTCGCAATTCACAAACATCCATAACAAGAGATGCCATTTTCTTTTTAATATTTTCTTGATGAACAACTAATCTTTCATGTGCTGCGAATTCAGATATGGGAACGTTTACGTCACACATATAACACTTTTTCGGCTTATTCGGACACGGATCGCTATCAGGTTTGTGAAAAGCGAACTCAACTTTCGTAAAACTTTGCTTGCAATCCGGGCAATCAATTTTCATAAACTCGCACTCCTCCATAACGTGCTTCATATAGGTCGAGCCTTCTTGTCCGAAAAGAATAGTTTTCATGCACCCACTTTTCCCTTCTGTGTTCGTTTCTGTGTCGAAATATGGAGACCTCACGCACCGACATTCCTTACGACACAACTTTTGCGAAACATATGGAGCTACGATTACTTCTTGAGTCCACGGTTGATTACAATGTGGACATGCTGGGTCATTAAGCCGCTTTCTCGTAATACATTCTTGACAAAACGCCCGCCCACAACATTGTGTGTTAAAAGGACGCCTCGGAACTCGCCGACACTCCCTACACAACAGATCCGGATCCAAATCCAAAACAAAAATTTTCGGATCAGCTGAATTTAACCCAACCAATCCGTTCTCATCTTTTGCCTTTTTAAAATCCATCACCTATTGCCACACAAGATCTAACTACGAGAGATTATTCTCTAAAGGATAACTTATGAACTTCCATTTTCAACTTTTTATAAGCACCGCGTGAAAACACACTCAGCTATCACGCCGAAAGTCGATATGTGTTTACGAGATACGTTTTCATTTAAAAATTGATTATATTCATATTTTGTAGGGTCGTTTAATATATATAGATAAACGTACACTTCCGCGATGGCTGAAGATCCGGAAATCCCGCGGGATAGTAAAGCAGAGGCTTCAATTCGAAAAGCTGTGGAGGAATTTCCAGATCAACTTGATATTAAAACACTTAAATTTGGTAAGCCGCAATTAGTGATCGAGTTGATAACCCCAGAGGAGTTCAAAACTGGTATTATCTTGCCAGATAAATATCGAGTCGAATCGATGGAAGTTACATGTTTGACCATCGGTAATTCAAAAGGTAAAAAATACAGTCTGACGATTAATTTCAACTCATCCGCCTTGGATCAAATGGGAGGCCGCTCCGTTGAAAATGGTTGTAGTCCCCAATACTATAAAACTTATTCTGAACTCGTAAAAGGAATCCGCGAAGCATTAAAATTCAAATGTGATTGGTAATTTATTTATAAAAAAAACTTATGCCTTCTTCTTAATACAACAATAGCATACCACGCCGAGTAATATTGCGGCCAGAACCGATCCACCTGAAATCAATCCAATTGAAGTATTCGATAGTTTGGTTGTTGACGATGTACTATTATATTTATTTTGTTCCGACGCAGCTGTGGTACCCGTCGAAGCTTTCGAACCCGTCGAACCAGTAGAAGTTCCCAAACCGGTAGAAGTTCCCAAACTGGTCGAACTACTCGATGAACTACTCGATGAACTACTCGACGAACTACTTGATGAACTACTTGATGAACTACTTGATGAACTACTTGATGAACTACTTGATGAACTACTTGATGAACTACTTGATGAACTACTTGATGAACTATTCGACGAATTGCTCCCACCTCCAGATGACAACAAAGTATAATCCACGAAAGGATCACCACATCCTAAACTTCCCATAGTAGAAGCGTTCGAACATTTCTTAAAAGTGAACACATTATTCAAATCTAACCCGAACGACGGCAGACTGGAAATCAATTTCGACCCCACGCACAGGTTATTCAAAACTGAAGTTGACGCCCACGCATTCGCAAAATTAAAGCAAATACAACTATCATTGAAAATATTCCTCTCCAAAATCGCACCACCACTAACCACACAAATTCCCCCCTTCTTCCCATTCATGATGAAATTATTCGTCAACACATTCGAATTCACCGTATTACTCAACAACACACCACACCCGCTGGCATTATACCCATTCGATACAACGTCATTCATATCCCCTTCAAAATCTTTCACATTATTCACTAATATTCCATGACCACCATTATCATAAACATATGAATCCCCAACTGTCACATTATCGAGCATATTCAATGATATTCCATCCCTAATATTATTAAACGAAACACAATTCTTAATTTGCACGTCCGCCCCCCATAAGTTGCCGTTATCCCAACCGTGAACGTCAATACCATTTTGCTGGAAGTTTTTCGTTACGATGTTTTCACCAATGAAATTTGTACATGCCTCAATGAACAAACCCGATCGCCCGTACTCGCACTGCGCTGAACAACACTGAGCCAATCGATTCCCATCCAACGTCATATCCGAAATAGTAACTCCATCCGTGAACCGACTACGAATAAACCCAGCATTCCCATTAGCAAAAGGAAGCGCTCCATTAACTAAGAACAAAATAGTATCATCCGGCCCTGATCCCTGCAAATGAGTATAACTATGAATCACAATAGTCCCATCAATAATATACACACCAGGATTAATATGTACTATACCACCACCGTTCTCATCAATCGTATCCAAAGCCAACTGAATCACGCTCGACGCAGTCAAAGGATCATCAATACTAAAAGACCCATTCGACAAAATACTCAAATTATATCCTACCGTATAGGTCTGCGAGAAATCCCTATTAACAATAACCGAACATACAGGTATCGTCACAAATGTATTACTCCCCACCACCTCACTCGAATTCGCCGACCTAATAAACGATCGCGTCTCACAAAAATTATCATTCACATAAACATCATCACCTTCAAAAACCATATCCATGCAATAACAACTATCCCTAATACTATTCCCACTAACAACAATCTGACTCACATTATTCAAACACACCCCCGCCCGCTTATTATTAACCAACTTATTAAACATAATTTTAACATTATTTGTCCCAAACCCAAAATCGTTCTGAACCGCAATCCCGCATGCCCCAATAGTCCCAGGATTCAAATCGTACCCATTATCAACGGCCGTATTATTCGCAATCACCGCATACGCCGTCCCAGTGACAATATTAAATCCGTGCCGCCCATTCTCCAAAGCCAAATTATTCTCAACCACAACAAACAACGTTTGATCAATAGTAAAACCATCCCAACCATTCAAATCGGCCATACAATTAGTAATCGTTAAATTTTGACCCCACATCATAATATCTTTATGCCCATGCGGATCAAAACCATACTCAGTCATCTCTGTAACCCTAACACGATCAAACCACACAAAACTACATCCTTCCGTATAGATCCCATATCGCCCATACGCACTCGCAATATCATTCGCCTGCGCTCCCTTATTCCCATCAATCGTCAAATCCGATATAATAATATCATGCATTTCCTCCGCCCGCAAAAATCCAGCAGATCTAAATACCAACGCATTATCCACAAGCCTCAAAATCGTATTATCCATTCCCTTACCTTTCAAATGCGTCTGATTCCCAATTGCAATGTTCCCCTGCAACTCATAAGTACCATTCAAAATATTAACAACCCCACCTCCATTCAATCCAATCGTATCCAACGCATCCTGCAACAACGCCGTCAAATCATTCGCCGTTGCCGTATCATAAACCTTATCAAAATTTCCACCCGCACCCCATCCATAAACATACTCTAACGAACCAATATTAATAACCGGTTCACCGGAAACCAACCAAACGCTTAAGCAAATGAGCACAAAGACTTTCATCTTTGAATGATACTTATATTCGCTTTTCTTCTTATAGTATCGAAACACTTCATTATTCAATTTTTTTATAATCTTTATTCTTGGCCTCACCCCATGAAAACGATAATGCCTTCCCACCAGATTCCGTGTAGGACTTCATCACCGCCCTCCTGGTATCATCATCTCCCTCCGCATAAGCGCTCTTCAATTCAAACTCCAACGGATTCAAATTATGCTCCTCCTCATCCGCCTCCGCCTTATTCTTAACATTCATACCATCCCAATCCTTCGCCCCATGCTTACTACTCGTAGGAAAAATCGGCCTCACGTCCCTCACAACATTATCCCTCACAACAGCAACATCCCCCACATTCTCCTCCAAACTCTTCCAATTCACCTCAACCCCCTTCTGCATCACAATCTCCAATTTACACGGACTCAAATCATACCCCGACGCCTTCGTATCTATCACCCCAAACAACTTCCACGCTTTCCCATACGAACTACCATCAGCCAAAACCATCTTAACCGATACTTCTCTATGATCAAAAATAATCTTACACCGATCCTTCCGCACATTCTTCGCATACAACGTAATCGTAACCGTCCCAACACTCTGAAACCAACTCTCCCTCACAACCGCCGGTTTCTCCTCCACCTTCGGCAAAGCCTTCCTCAAAACATCTATATGCGCTCCCTTCTCAATCTTCTCACACATATCCAACAACTCCGAACATTTCACAAAATCCCCCAAATGATACAACGCAATTGCCTTCACATAAAAAGCCATGTGATCCATCGGAGAAAACGCAATAACCTTATCGCTCGCTTCCAAAATATCCCCCCATGGCAATTTCGCAGCGCTCATCTCAAATCCAAATCTAGAAATATCTCACCCTCTCATAAAAAAATCATACACTTCCAATTTCAACTTTTTAAACAACCGGGGCAATTAACGGTTCTCCCTTAACATCTGGCTCAGCAAATCCATTCGCGTAGTAAACCAACAAACAATGCACAAATATCGCTACCCCCATCACACTTCCAAAAATGATTGCACCCGCCACATAATACGTGTTTGGGTCATAAAACGAGACCGTTTCATTATTAATCCAACAATCTGCTGGCAACACACTCGGCTGATACGACGTATCAGCAACGGGATACACCGCTGTCGTCCCAACATTATCAACCCATTTCACTCCCCCATAATACTTCTCATCATAACTCAAGCACCTAACTTTCCTATGATTCAAATCAAATACCCCGAAATAAATCATCGCCCCCGCATATATCACAAAAATAAGCGCATAGAAACAACACATACTACCAAACGCATTATCCCAATCCTTCTCCACCGTCTGATTAGGCGGCCCCGCGTGCGTCAACTTCTCAATTTTCTCTTCACTTAAACGCCTCTTCAAACAAAAAAGAGCAATCAGATATACCACAGGCAAACCGCTTAAAATACCGATCGTTACATTCCTAACAATTCTCGGATTAAGACCCGTCAAATAAAATCCATCCGTCCAACACGCTTGATTAAATTTGATCGAAGGAGATGACCATTCCTTCTGCCCAATCGTTGTCGTACCAGACGGATCCGCAAATAATATGCACTGTCCCTCTCCATATTTCCTCCCAAACTCCGGACACTTAACATACTGAACGCACGTCACTTCCCTCATCATCAAATACCGAGCCCCCACGGTCGCCCCAGCAACCAACCATACCAAAGCATACAACCAAAAAAACATAGCATGACAACAAACACGATTTCTCTTCCTCGCCTCCATATTTAGAGAAACTCCTATTTTTCCGATTTTTGTTTACGGCATCACAATTCGTTCAATATTCAACTTTTTTAATAATCAAAAAGTTGAAAACGAATCAATATATATAACTCTTAAGAACTGTTCTTTAATACACTCTGGAACCATGCGATTACTCGACCACACGATCGCTTTTGGGATTTTCGCTCTTGCATGCTTGGTCGCTGGCTCCGTCGGAGGAGCTCGTTATTCTACATTTCGTGAGGTGACCTGCTTGAAATATCATACGAACCAAGGCTATGATGACCCCCAATATATCGACATCATTGACTACGGCGGATTACAATCAGTTGGCATTGTCATATCCTCATCCCCCCGACCCGACGTACCCAGCAAATGCTGGACAGACGGAAAATATGTCACCTCTTACAACCAAAAAGACCTTCTCTTCACCATTTTAATAACCATTGGTTCACTGGCAATATTATATATCATCATAGCATCAATCATCCACTTCTGCTCAATCAAAAAACCCTACGACACCCCCGATAACGAAACTGTAGCACATTTTATTAAAACATTCGGCTCCGCACAAGATCAAAACACCGACCTAATCTACACCCGAAATTTCGTTAAAATTCTAGCAACCCTGATCATAATCGCATACCTATCCGCAATGAGTTACTTCGCATATTATGATTCATCCTATCGCCAAGCCACATGCACCTCCTATGCCCTCGACTCCTGGCAATACGCAACATTCGTCGCATGGCAAGATAACACCCCACAATCCGGTGCATACTCCATTTCTCCAACGTCATCCAGGCCATCCGCACTCCCAGCCGACTGTTGGGTCGACGGCGATAACGTCTCCTTCTACTCACCAAATGAATTATACTACTTCACCAGCATAATTTTCATCGCCACCCTTTCAGTGATCATCATATTTTGGTTCACCGCTAAAAAAATCAACCAAAAAACCCAATCCCTAATTATCGAACAAGACATCAATGATTACGTCGAACAACCCGAAATATAAAAATTGAAAATTTCGCGGGTTGGAATCCACACATAACATGATTTGGTTAATATTTTATGGAATGGACGATGACGAAGATTTAGGAACATTTTATACCCCATCGGGTGACGAACTCAAATGGATACCTCTCTTTAACGAATACAGATCAACGAAAGATATCACCGAAGCTAAAAATCATGACCCCTCCCCGGAAGAAATAAAAAAATGGGAAAAATTTATCTTCCTCGAAAAAAAAACTAATCAAATCCGCCTCACAGATGAAGCCAACAAAAGAGGTTTACTAATCAACGGTCTTTTAGATTCTATCGAAGCCAAAAAAATAATAACCGCTCTCGTGAAACGCCAAAAAGAAAAGGGAGATGATACTCCGACTCTTATTTACGAACCCATTAACGTCTCCCCCAAACTATACATGCCTTATAGCATACCAATCCATCTCGACAAAGCCGACTGGCTACCATACCAAAACGAATTTCACAACAAAGAACATCTCTTCCGAGACAAACAGGCATCCTATTGGACCGACTACGTTTCCTTCGATCGCGAAAATCGTAAAGTACAACTCCATCCAATCGGGGAATCGCTACTTCTGGCGAAAAAAACCATATCCCCATTAGAAGTAAAAATATTCAGAGAAATAATCGCTAGCCTACTAATGAAAAAGTCGGGCCCACTCAATTTCGGTTCCGTCAGTCGTATGGAATCGGTAGAATTGCCACCCCCCTTCACTTCCGTAAGAGCCCTCAGCGTAGAATTACTCCCTCCATCACTACACGAACCCGCAACCATTCAATTTCTACCCCTCTTCAAAATGAAAAAATTGAAAAACGAAAAATAAATTTGTTTATATAATTTATAATAGGCTCACCATAATGGACGAAGAATGGGAAACCACGAAGATTGTTAAACCAGATGAAATTAAACCAAAAACTATTGAAGAAGCAATCAATGAAACAATAAATATTCATGAACCGCCAACCGCACAACCGCCAGCGGCAAAAGCTCCTGTCACCGAAAAACCTAAGAAACTCGTCCCCCTAAAAAATAAAAAAAAGTCCGACAAAC
>Ga0206990_1038_pt1 | contig 35190 bp, 24 predicted proteins | sample Alteio_BWMinCont_8_FD_153283 | JGI IMG/M metagenome (GOLD analysis project Ga0206990, IMG submission 153283) | Enriched cells from forest soil in Barre Woods Harvard Forest LTER site, Petersham, Massachusetts, United States -... | ecosystem: Environmental > Terrestrial > Soil > Temperate forest >... | reverse complement strand
TAGAATTGGCATTGCCCTGGATGAGAGTTTTGAGATCTCGCATTTTTAGGTCGATGTCTAATGTTTTATCTTTTAGTACCAAGAGTGGAAATGGAACGTTTTGCCAGAAGAAAATATTAAATGGTATTATGATTTTCGATAGTTGGGGGGGGAGTATATTCTGTGTGGAGGGGATGGTGGTATATATTTATCATATCGTGTATGTAGCGGGCTTCGCTGGTGAATGAATCGATTTGTGTTCCATCTATTTTTATAGAGATATATTCGAATATGAATGGTTCAACATGGTCAATCCATTTTATGTCATCGGAAGATGAATTGAATTCGGTTACGACTGTTATATCAACTATGATATACATAGCTGCTATCATGGGGAAAATATTTGATGGGAGAGATACAATAACGCTTTCGCCCGAGTTCAATTTGTTGTAATCTATTTTCGTGGAATATTTTTTGTATTCGAAATCGAAATATGTGTTTCTGCGATATATTGTTTTAAAAAAGGTTATCTCTGGATTAGCAGTTAGGTAGGCGTTATCGTGAGCGAATTTTGTTTTGGGTTTGGGGTCGGATAAAATTTCATCTTCGTTGATTCCGGGGATGGTGAGGCCATAGTAGTAGAGATCGTTGGAAAATTGCGAACAATGTTTTAAGTATGAGGGGATAGAATATTTGGGGTCGGTTAGATGGCGAAGTATAATGGAAAATGTGTCGGGGTTGTTGTCGATGAAGATTTCTTCGGTTTGGATTGATTGTTTCCAATTTGTGAGGAGGGCTTTGAAATAGTCCATTTTTTTTAGTAAGGGTTCTGAGAGAAGAAATTGTTTTCCGCCAACATTTATTGGGTGGAGGGGGTGATTATGTAGAATGTGATCGGCTTCTGAGCGGTATTGATATTTTATTGGGCAGACTGTTGGGTGGCGGAGATGATTTAAGATATTTGCGAAGCTTGATGGGCTTATATTTATTGTGAGTGTAGGGGTATCGTCATTTAGTTTATCTTCGAAATATTTAGCTGGAGTAAGCGTAGTTCTTAGGGTTGTGAATTTTTTCGAGCCAGCGATAATTGTAATTGTTGAGGTGTTCATATTTATCTATATTTAGGGATATACCCATCCTTTATGTATGTTAAATCGATCTTGGCTACATCAGAATCCGAGTTGTCTGGAGCCACTTTTTTATTTTAAGGGGGAGTTGCTGAAGCGCTTTGGACAAAAGAAGAGAAAAAATGATTTTAATTTATGGCAGAGTGATGTTTTTTTACGGGGTGGGGTTGGTATGGTGAAATCATGAAGGGTTATTCCATGATCAGGGCGATCGCTAGTGGCCAGAACTTCGACGTTGCTACATTTGGCTGAATGACCCGACACGAGAATTTTAAATGCGTCTGCTTCTGCTATTTTGGGTCCGAAGATGCGCCATATACGTACAAAGCTTAAATCTGATGAGTTGGCATCTTTGTCTGGGGTTTCTAATATGAAGCGGTCAAATATTAACTGTGATTTGATGTCTGGAATGACTACAGGAATAAAACCGTTATTGCGAATGAGAAATGATTGGCGTAGCAGACCGGTAGTAATTGAAAAAATTTGCATATGGGTCCTCCCGAGCGTTACTATGCTTTTTGGTGGGGTTGTTAGAATACGAACGGTGCGTACGGATGCGTGATGCATTGTTAGGCGTAGAGAAGTGGCATATTCTCCGTTGTGGATGGTGAGATCGTACAGATAGACATGATCACCCACTCCTACAACAAAATTATTCCCATCAACATCAATGCATTCAACGGGAGGGCGATCAGAAGCGATAATGGATGAAAATGGTGTTATAAAACTATGTAATAGATTCCCTTTTTCACGATCCCATATGTAAATCTGTCCCTGAGATCCCCCACAGAAAATTCGCTCAGGAGTGATTCGCAGTCCGCTTACAGAAACTGTTGATGTGTCCCGATGAGCGGTTGTATGAAAACGCCCTTCTTCCTTGCCCGTGAGGATTGACCATATGCGGACGATGCCATCTTGTGAACCGCTTATGAGTTCCTTCTCATCAAAATCAAAATCGGTAATGCGTTCGGTGTGACCATGCTGCAGTATATGTAAACACCTACGTGTCGGGATGTCCCATATGCGAATTGTATTATCATCGGAACAGCTGATTAAAATATTGGCACCACAAAGCATTGAGTTGATTCGTGCTGAATGGCCATGTAAAATTATTTTCTGATAGTTTCCCATCTTCCAATTTCGAGCGATACGTACGAGTTCACGGTATCGTGAGCGCCAATTGATATTGGGTGCGCCTCCATGCGAAGATGGATTAACGATACGTCTTGCATTTCCACTACTGATAGACCATTTTGATGAAACACATGAGCGCCAAACAGTATCGCTCGCACTATGTTTATTCCAGGCTATACAAACAAACCCCACACGACACACATCGAGGGGATCCAACCAACCTAACATACATTCTACTATGGACCCCGGAAGAGACAACAGTTTAGCATATTTCCCTTTTAGAGCCGATGCTTTGGCCATCGGAAACGATCTAAGTGAATTTTATATATTAAAATCTTTCAGTCAATTCATTACTTCAATTTTTAACAGCCGGTACCATGATATAATTTGCTGAATGTCATCATGTTTGCAAATCGGCGATGCTTTATATCGCACGCTCAAACCGGATGCTTGAACAATAAAATGTAATCTTGATCTGAATTCGTTGTGTGTCTCATTGGGGCCCCCAGGGCCAGCAGATGTGTATTGAATGTAAGGAAGATCTGATATAATTTTATGTATCGTTGGGGCCAGAGGCGCGGCTTCGCCGCATATGTGCTTAGAATAAAATGGAATCTTCAGATGGGCTTATTGGATGGTGGAGAACAGTCAAGAACCATGCAATCGTTGGCTGGTCCTGATACCGATTTTAACTTATGACGCATTGACATTTTTTTATCGGTGGTGTGGGGATAGTGAAATCATGAAGGGTTAACCCGTGATCCGGGCGATCAGCAATGACAAGGACTTCCGTATTGCTACATTTGGCATGATGACTAGAGACGAGAATTTTAAATGCGTCTACTTCAGTTATTTTTTGTCCGAAGGCGCGCCATACACGTACATGACTTAGATCGGGTGAGTCGGCTTCTTTGTCTGGGGTTTCTAATACGAAGCGATCAAATATTTGCATAGGTGATTGGATCTCATGAATGTCATCAGGAATAAAACCCTGGACGCGAATGAGAAGTGATTGGAGTAGAAGGCCGGTGGTCATTGAAAAGATGAGTATGTGGGCGTTCCCGATCGTAACTATAGTTTTGAGTGTGGGTGTTAGAATTCGTATGGTGCGTACAGATGAGTGATGTAATGTTAGGCGTGGAAGAGAGGGATATTCTCCGTTGTGAATGATGAGATCGTAGAGGAAGACATTATCACCAACACCGACAACTAAATTTTCGCCCTCGGCATCGATGCATTGAACTGGGAGGCGATCGGAAGAGAGTATGGATGGAAATGGTGTTAATATAGTATGGAGGGGATTTCCTCTTTCACGATCCCATATATAAAGTTGCCCTTGAAATCCACCACAGAAAATTCTATCGGAGGTGCTTTTGAGTCGATGTACAGAGAATGTCAAGCCGTCGATATCTGAGCCGCCAGCTTTCATTAATGCGTCGTGATGATCAATTGTTTGAAATCGGCGCTCTTCCTTGCCCGTTGCAATCGACCATATGCGAACGGTGCCATCTTCTGAGGCACTTATGACTTCTTTCTCATCAAATCGCATATCGGTAATGGGTTTCGTGTGACCTTCTAGTACATGTAAACACGAGCGTGTTTGTATGTCCCATATACGAATTGTTTTATCTTCGGAACAGCTGATTAAAATATTAGCACCGCAGCTCACTGTGTTGACTCGCGCGGTGTGGCCATATAGAACCACTTCTTCATAGTGTCCCATCTTCCAATTTCGAGTGATACGTACTAGTTCACGGTATCGTGAGCGCCAATCGGTATTGGAAGGCCCACGTGAGGATACGCCAACAATACGTTTGGCATTTGCACTACTGGGAGACCATTTTGATAAAACACATAATCGCCATACAGTATCCCTCGCAATAATCTTATTCCACGCTACAGAAACGCGCCCAACACGAAACAAATCCCGCGCCTCCAACCAAGCTAATATAAATTCTACTATCGACCTCGGAAGAGACGACAGTTTTCCATATTTCTGCCTTCCAGCTGCTTTGGCAGTCAAACTCATAACAGATCTTCCAGAACGGCTTCATTTTGAGAAAGCTATAAGGACATATAAAATCAATTTTATCTAATCAACAAATTTTTTACATCCGGCTGCATGCCTCAAAGTCAGAATTGAACTTTTCTTCCAATCAAATCCAACGGCTTTGTCAGACATTATGTATATGTCGCCGTTATTTAATGCGATTTTTATTCCATCGCCGATTCTCTTATTGTTCTTGTACCAATGATAATGTAAATCCATTGTTGCGCCAATTCTTAATCCGATAACTCTTTTTCGTTCGGTATCGCCGTGATAGCCAATGCCGCATTTGTTTATGTCGTAATAATAATTTAATTCCGCGAACATGTCTTTGGCTTTGGGACCGAGTAATACTGGCAATGACTCCCTTATTTTTTTCAGAAAAGGTACTTCAGAAAATGATATGATGCGCCCTTTTTTATTTGCATAATCTGGTTCCTGGTTCTGATCGGCAAAACATAAATTATATCTTGCGGTTTTATTAACAATTCGTCCATACATGAAAGCTTTTTTATCGACTATTGCTTCGAATCCATCGATTTCTTTCTTGAATTCGAGGCATGATTTTTCATCTAAGAGTTTCGCGAGTGCATTTCTAATTACTAAAACGGACGCTTTCTCTGTGTCTTCGGGCAAAATTTTGTTAAGATCGATTAATTCAGTTTGATAGCCTAGAGCTTTACATTTGATTTGGATTTCGAGTAATTCGTTGTTAGTAAATCCAGATTCTGCGATACTTCCTAACATTTGCATGCCGCGATGATTTTCAACGCTTTCGGAAAATGTGAACGTCCAAACTTTTGACATGGTTTATGTAAGTTCTAGTTGACAACTTTTTAAGCTATTTTTTAATGGTCGAGCGCCAATACATATACTATGTTCACATTCGCTTGCATATAATTCGAACTGATCAGTTAGATTATTCGGGATCATGCCATGATCGATGCAATTCAGCAGACCATTCGCTCTTTGGAAACGTATTCTTGGATGCCATACGATAATTGAGATGGAGAGAATGACATGATTTAGATTTTGGCAAGTTAAATAGAGTCAGTACGATTTAATTAAATTTGATTTCAATTTTTTGAAGGTTGCGATGTATCATAAAAATAATGAACCTATTCTATTCGTTTATATCCCTTGCAAAAGCCGATCATTTTCGATTCGTAATCATAAACGATATCAGCGATCTTGAATTGATATATTCTATCACCTCTTTGATAATTCGCGGGTTGCTTATAAAATTCCAGACAATTTGTTTTAAATTCATCGTCGTATACTGTTTTGAGAATATAATCGAGATCTTTTTTCGAGAGGCTTTCAGGGAAAAAATAGTAATATCCCTCAATTTTGGAAAATGTTGATTTTTCATTTATGTATTTCTTCATAGATGCCCTGGCGATATCGAGATCAGGGCGTTCATCGTAGATTTCTTCGTTAAAACGTTTTATTTCTGAATCAACATAAGGTTTTCTTACATTGATTGGGATTCGGTTTCCTTTGGGTACTTTCTCTTCAGGAACATCTTCTATCCATGTGAATAAAGCGCTATAACTAAATGATGAATCTTTCATTGAGGAAACGATCTTTTCTAATTTATCTTGTGCGACTTTTCTTTCTTGTTCTAATTTCTCGCGGGCAAGTCTATTTTTTTCCTTAGTGGCACTATCAATATCCACTTCCAAGTACTTCAATAAATATTCTATTCCGCTGACATCACTGGTATACCCCGCTAAATAATCTAACAATAGATGAACCCGTTCCGGATGATAGTCCAAACGATAAACGAATTTGGTTCGGTATAGAGCATCGGCATTCAATTGAACTAATTCATGTTTGTCGTAAGCTGATTTTATAAGATATGATCTCAAAATATTTTCATTAACTTCGATAGGTGTTCCTCTGCTGATTATAGTACCGATAGCTATGCTCTCCATCCCCTTATAATAAATATTAGTAATAACCTACAGAAATATTGGTTAAAAAATTCAAATTTTTATTTTTAGATGCTGGAATATTACATGAATTATTACATTTCTCACGTGATTTGTGGAATCAGGGATTTCCATATTTCGCATGTTCGGGGGCACGAGACTCTTCTGGCAGAGGGTTGGGCTAGGCATTTGCTATATTTCGCACTTAACATAGTATCTTAGTTCACATTTTCTTTCGTCGCTTCACTAAATGATTCTATTGGGTTGACAATCGGTGTCCTATTTTGGGGATAAAAGAAAAGGCTTCATAAGTCGCTGCAGTTCTATCTGCAAGCGAGAGAAGCGCCGAGCAACTTTTGGATACTGTGAGAATAATTAGATCAATATGATATCATTTTTCGCCCAGATACTGCATATCTTATAACTCCATGATTTCCTTTACTTTCTGCTATCAATGGCACTGTTCCCCTTTCTTTAGAATGTGATATTAGTTTAGATATATCACGTTGTGAAACAGTATTTGATGATTGCGATGATGCGCGCGATGATTTAGATTGTATGTCATATGTAGGTGATCCGTTTTTATAGACAGTAACGTCGGCTGGTCCTCTACTTCCTGGTGTACGCTTAATCTCTGTACCATTTACATGATTTTGAACCAATCTGCCATGAGTTAATTCTTTTGTTCTGCCATAAGAATAATCTGATCGGCGCCCTGTTTTTGATGACATTTTTAAATCATTAATCATGGATTAAATGTATGATGATGTTTAATTTTCAATTTTTATCATGCAATGTTCTCATCTTTTTATGATAATATCAAATATTCAAACATTAAATATAGCTGTATCTTCGAATCATATCTTAATATATCTCTTAAGACATTTGATGCGTGTCATTAATGTTATAATGTGATTATCCTTTTCTTCCCATTTCTGCTTACATTTCGTTACCAATTCGTTATATTTTATTCTTAGTCCTTCATATTTATCTTTATATCTCACATAATCTTTTTGGTATTTAATTTCACTTTCTTTTATTCTCTTAGAGTCAACTGATAATGTTTTATTTTGTTCTACCAGATTTTTATTTTCTCTTTCTACCCCTTCGTATTCCTCTTGTAATTCTCCATTTTCTCTTTGCAATGCTTCGTATTTTTTTTCAAGATTATGGAGATGTTCTTCTGAATTCTTATGACTATCTTTATTATTATGACTATATGATTTTGTACATATCTTACAAGTTATCATTACATCTGGACACCGATTTTCAATAAGATGTTCTTTATATTTTTTATTACTGAATAATAGTTGGCATCCTGAACATTTACCTTTTGTGTAATCACATAATAATAAATGACTGATAATATTTCTACCATCTAAGCCAATAGTAACTATCTTTTTACACTCATTATTTGTGCATTTTATTGATAAACCGTTGACTTTTTCTAAAATATAAGGATTCGATACTACATCGGTGGTTTTTATAGAAGTCCTGCAAATCGGACATTTTGTAGATGTCGTCATTAATTTTTGTAGACATTCTAAACAATAAATCTTTCCGCAACATTTTAAATTTGCCGGCCGTCGCGGTATGGCATGACATATTAAACAGCAATAATCTATATTATCTCCATTACTGACATCATCCTTTTCAAAAGATGTTAATGTTACCGGATTTGATGCGTATGCAAAATTGGGCTCCATTTACTTCATGATATAAATTTAATTGATTTTTAAAAGTAATTAACTCATTGTAATTTCAATTTTTAATTTGTAACCATAACGTGTTTATGTATTTGTAAAAATTTTACAGTTTGAACTAAATTTAACGAACTTTGGATTTATATATCTCACGCAATCGTGGATTTAAGAAATTAACACCAATCATAATTGTAAGATTGCCATCGCGTTTTTGCCCAAGGATCACTCTTGCATGAATAAAGAGAAAAGCAACTCGAACTATTGACCCGAACAAACAGTGCGCTGTGATCTTACGCAGAAAATCAAACGAAACATCGCCTTGGCTATGGTTCATCATCATCGGAAAGCAATAGTCGATTCCTTGATTTTTCCAAGCGATATTTGGTAGTGGGGTGGATCTCATGAGCATTCGGTGAGATCCTACCCCGAGTTCTATTATTGATATAGGCTAGGGTAGGATCTGTTGGAGGCAATATATGGAAAGATTAAATAATGCGGGTGTTGAGTCAATTCAAGTAAGATATAAACCCCCCTCGATGTAACCGCGTGATCTCAATTAAGACCTCCATGAACTCGTTAATGAATCCCCGTTCCCTATCAATACGGATGACTTATTTATTTCTATTATGTGCTTCCTTTTTGTGCTACAAGCGCTCAAACCCTGATGCTGCGCATCTTTCCCTTCTCCGAGGGTTTCTTGTGCTGGTATCCTTTTGTTTCATTTTCTGTTTGATATTAAGAGTAGCTCTTCTATTTTTCACTTATTTGCTCTTTTATGTGCTTCTATTTGTGCTACAAGCGCTCAAATCCTCATGGCTTCATTGAGAGGGTCATTAAGAGGGTTCATTGAAGTGTCGATACAAATTGACGCATATTGGTTATTTGCGTAGCATCATGTGTTCCGAGATGCCCGCAAGAGAGAAATATGAGTTTCGTTGCATTGTAATCATAGCTCAAAAAAGTTACAAGGGGTCAAAAATTTTGGCAAGCTAAATAGATATGTAGTTTACAAGCGATGTTTCCACTGCATCCTAATTCTATATGGTTGCTTAAATTCTTTTTTGGCGTTGTATTCGATTAATTTATCCCTATTTCCCACATGTATTCAAATCATAAGGTTCTAAACATGTGGGAAATGGTGATGCGATCAATCGAGTACAACGCCCCCAGAAAAGAGTTAATGTAACGATATATATTGAGATAGGAGGTAGTCGCCCATTGATATATAGCATGTGATAGGATCTATTGGAAGCAATATATGGGAACATTAAGTGATAAGGAGCGTTGAATCAATTCAAGTCAGATCCGTTTGGTTTTATGCATTGTTTACGACCTCATGATTTTAATGAGATGCGTCAAATAGTGATAAAATGAATGAAATACAACGCCCGCCCGCCAAAAAAGAGTTAATGTAACGCTATATATTGAAATAGGAGGGAGTCACCCATGATGATATCGCGTGGGGTAGGATCTGTTGGGAGCAATATATATGGAAACATTAACTGATGATGACGTTGAGTCAATTCAAATTAGATCCATTTGGTTTTAAGCATTTTTACAACCTCATGATTAGAATGAGATGCCTGAAATGGTGATAAAATGAATCGAATACAATACCAAAAAAGAGTTAATGTAACGATATATATTGAAGTAGGAGGCAGTCACCCCGTTGCGGTTTACGTCTGTTTGTAGGGGATTATATATTTCCGCGGTGTTGGCGATGCATGATTTTATCTCTTGATCATACGTTTGTTTAAATCCTTGCGATAGAGACATATTGAATGAGAGATGATTTATGCATTGATTCACCGCGGAAAAGGGTATATGTATCCATATAATTTGAGATTGGAGGCAGTCACCCCGTTGTTTTTGTCTGTAGGGGATTATATATTTCCCGCGGTGCTGGCGATGCATGATTTTATCTCTTGAGCATACGTTTGTTTAAATCCTTGCGATAGAGACATATTGAATGAGAGATGATTTATGCATTGATTCACCGCGGAAAAGAATATACGTGAACAAATAATTTGAGATTGGAGCTAGTCACCCCGTTGTTTACGTCTATTTTGTTAGGATTATATATTTCCCGCGGTGCTGCGATGCATGATTTTATCTCTTGAGCATACGTTTGTTTAAATCCTTGCGATAGAGACATATTGAATGAGAGATGATTTATGCATTGATTCACCGCGGAAAAGAATATATGTGAACAAATAATTTTAGATTGGAGGCAGTCACCCCGTTGTTTTCGTCTGTTTGTAGGGGATTATATATTTCCCGCGGTGCTGGCGATGCATGATTTTATCTCTTGAGCATACGTTTGTTTAAATCCTTGCGATAGAGATATATTGAATGAGAGATGATTTATGCATTGATTCACCGCGGAAAAAGAATATACGTATCCATATAATTTGAGATTGGAGGCAGTCACCCCGTTGTTTTCGTCTGTTTGTGGGGGATTATATATTTCCCGCGGTGCTGGCGATGCATGATTTTATCTCTTGAGCATACGTTTGTTTAAATCCTTGCGATAGAGACATATTGAATGAGAGATGATTTATCCATTGATTCACCGCGAAAAAGGGTATATGTATCCATATAATTTGAGATTGGATGCAGTCACCCCATTGACATAGAGCGCGGGGGTAGGATCTGTTGGGAGCAATTTATGGAAACATTAACTGATGAAGGGCGTTGAGTCAAGTCAAGTAAGATCAATCAATAAATCAATCAATCAATCAATCAATCAATCAATCAATCAATCAATCAATCAATCAATCAATCAATCAATCAGGTAACTGCCTCCAAATTCCATATATCGTTGTATTAACTCTTTTTGGTTTCGTCACTGTATTCGATTCATTTTATCACTATTTCTTACATGCATTCAAATCATAAGGTTGTAAACAATGCAAAAACCAAATGGATCTTACATGAAACCCTTCAATGCCCCTCTATGAAATCCCCTCAATGAAATCCCTCAATCCCCCCTCTATGAAACCCTTCAATACCTCTCTATGAAACCCTTCAATGCCCCTCTATGAAACCCTTCAATGCCCCTCTTATGAAACCCCTTAATGAAATCCCTCAATGCCTCTCAATGAAACCCTTCAATGCCCTCAATGAAACCTCTCCATGAAACCCATCAATGAAGCCCCTCAATGATCCTCTCAATAAAGCACCTCAATGAAGCCCTTGAAAGAAGTCGCTCAATAAAACCGCAAGACCTCAATGAAGTCCCTCAATGCCCCTCTATAAAACCCGTCAATGCCCCTCTATGAAATCCCTCAATGAAATCCCTCAATGCCTCTTAATGAAACCCCTCAATGAAATCCCTCAATGCCTCTCAATGAAATCCCTCAATGAAACCCCTCAAAGAAGCCCCTCAATAAAACCGCAAGACCTCAATGAAGTCCCTCAATGCCCCTCAATGAAGCTCCTCAATGCCCCTCTATGAAACCCTTCAATGCCCCTCTATGAAACCCCTCAATGCCCCTCTATGAAACCCCTCGATGAAATCCCTCAATGCCCATGGAAACGCGCTGTCGCGCTTTGATAACTCCTTATAGCCCCATGGAAACGCGCTGTCGCGCTTTGATAACACCTTAGCGCCCCATGGAAACGCGCTGTCGCGCTTTGATAACTCCTTATAGCCCCATGGAAACGCACTGTCGCGCTTTGATAACACCTTAGCGCCCCATGGAAACGCGCTGTCGCGCTTTGATAACTCCTTATAGCCCCATGGAAACGCACTGTCGCGCTTTGATAACACCTTAGCGCCCCATGGAAACGCGCTGTCGCGCTTTGATAACTCCTTATAGCCCCATGGAAACGCACTGTCGCGCTTTGATAACTCCTTAACGCCTCATGGAAACGCGCTGTCGCGCTTTGATAACACCTTAACGCCCCATGGAAACGCGCTGTCGCGCTTTGATAACACGTTAACGCCCATGGAAACGCGCTGTCGCGCTTTGATAACTCCTTATAGTCCCATGGAAACGCGCTGTCGCGCTTTGATAACACCTTAACGCCCCATGGAAACGCGCTGTCGCGCTTTGATAACTCCTTATAGCCCCATGGAAACGCGCTGTCGCGCTTTGATAACTCCTTAACGCCTCATGGAAACGCGCTATCGCGCTTTGATAACACCTTATAGCCCTCTATGAAACCCTTCAATGCCCCTCTATGAAACCCGTCAATGAAATCCCTCAATGCCTCTCTATGAAACTCTTCAATGCCCCTCTGTGAAACCCTTCAATGCCCACTCTATGAAACCCCTCTATGAAACCCTTCAATGCCCCCTCTATGAAACCCCTTAATGAAATCCCTCAATCCCTCTCAATGAAACCCTTCAATGCCCTCTATGAACCCGCTCAATGAAATCCCCCTCTATGCCTCTTAATGAAACCCCTCAATGACCCCCTCTATAACGCACCTCAATGAAGCCCCTCAATAAAGCACCTCAATGAAGCCCCTCAATAAAACCGCAATACCTCAATGAAGTCCCTCAATGCCACTCAAGGAAGCTCCTCAATGCCCCTCTATGAAACCCTTCAATGTGCCTCTACGAAACCCTTCAACGAAATCCCCTCAATGAAGCCCCTAAATGAAGCCCCTCAATGACCCCCCTCAATAAAGCACCTCAATGAAGCCCCTCAATGAAACCCCTCAATAAAACCGCAAGACCTCAATGAAGTCCCTCAATGCCCTCTATGAAACCCCTCAATGAATCCCCTCAAAGAAGCCCCTCAAAGAAATCCCTCAATGAACTCCTTCAATGAACTTTCAATTAACTCCCCGATTCCCTATTATGTGCTCGGTTTGTGCTACAAGCGCTGAAAATAAAACCTGATGCTTCGGTGAAAGAAGATCTGAATTCAATATATGTCGTTGCATTAACTCTCTATCGCGTTGTATTCTCTTCATTTTATCACCATTTCCCACATGCATTCAAATCGTAAGGTTGTAAACAATGCAGAAAACCAAATGGATCTTTCATGAATTGACTCAAAGCCCTTCATCAGTTAATATTTATATATATTGCTTCCAACAGATCCCACACCGCATTCTATCTATCTATCAATCAATCAATGTGGTGACTGCCTCCTAATTCAAAATATATCGTTGCGTTAACTCTTTTCTGGGATTGTATTCGATTCATTTTATCACCATTTCCCGCAACGCATTCAAATCATATGGTTGTAAACAATGCATAAAACCAAATGTATCTTACCTGAATTGACTCAATACCCTTCAGCAGTTATTGCTCCCAACAGATCCTACCCCCCGTGCACTATCATCATGGGTGACTGCCTCCTAATTCAAATTATATCGTCGCATTAACTCTTTTCGGTAGGGCGCTGTAAACAATGCATGGGGAAATGGATAAAATGAATCGAATACAACGCCCATAAAAAAGTTAATGCGACGATATAATTTGAATTAGGAGGCAGTCACCCATGATGATAGCGCCGGGGGTAGGATCTGTTGGGAGCAATAAATGGAAACATTGACCAATGAAGGGCGTAGAGTTAATTGAAGGCAGAACCATTTGGTTTTATCCATTGTATACAACCTCATGATTTGAATGAGATGCGTGAAATGGTGTTAAAATGAATGAAATACAACGCCAGGGTAGGATCTGTTGGGAGCAAAATATGGAAACATTGTTCCCAACAGATCCTACCTCCGCGTTCGATCAATCAATCAATCAATAAATCAATGGAATAACTGCATCCTAATTCAATATATATCGTTGTATTAACTCTTTTTGGTTTGGGCACTGTATTCGATTCATTTTATCACCATTTCCTACAGGCATTCAAATCATAAGGTTGTAAACAATGCATAAAACCAAATGGATCTTACATGAATTACTCGAGGCCCCTCTATGGAACCCTTTAATGGCCCTCTATGAAACTCGTCAATGCCCCTCTATGAAATCCCTCAATGAAATCCCTCAATGCCTCTTAATGAAACCCCTCAATGCCTCTCAATGAAACCCCTCAATGAAATCCCTAAAAAAAGCCCCTCAATAAAACCGCAAGACCTCAATGAAGTCCCTCAATGAAGTCCCTCAATGCCCCTCTATGAAACCCTTCAATGCCCCTCTATGAAACCCTTCAATGCCCCTCTATGAAACCCATCAATGAAGCCCCTCAATGACCCTCTCAATAAAGCACCTCAATGAAGCCCCTCAATGATGTCCCTCAATGCCCTTCAATGCCCCTCTATAAACCCCTTAATGAAATCCCTCAATGCCTCTCAATGAAACCCTTCAATGCCCTCAATGAAACCTCTCAATGAACCCATCAATGTCTCAATGAAACCTCTCAATGAAACCCATCAATGAAGCCCCTCAATGATCCTCTTAATAAAGCACCTCAATGAAGCCCCTCAAAGAAGCCCCTCAATAAAACCGCAAGATCTCAATGAACTCCCTCAATGAACTTTCAATGAACTCCCCGTTCCCTATTTTCTCCTTCGGTTTGTGATACAAGCGTTTAAAACCAGATGTTTCGGTGAAAGAAGATCTATCGTCTCTTTTGTTTGCTGGTGATCTTATTCTCTTCTCTTTGTGATTAACTCTTAATTCAATTAATATCGTTGCATTAACTGTCAATGGCGTTGTATTCTATTCATTTTATCACCATTTCCCACATGGATTCAAATCGTAAGGTTGTAAACAATCCATAAAACCAAATGGATCTGACTTGAATTGACTCACCGCCCTTCATCAGTTAGTATTTATATATTGCTCCTAACAGATCCTACCCCCGGCGCTATCATTATGAATGACTGCCTCCTAATTCAAATTATATCGTTACATTAACTCTTTTTTGTGGGTGGGGTGTTTTATTCGATTCATTTGGTTTTATGCATTGTTTATAACCTCATGATTAGAATGATATGCGTGAAATGGTGATAAAATGAATCGAATGCAATACCTGAAAAGAGTTACTGTAACGATATAATTTGAATTAGGAGGCAGTCACCCATAATGATAGAGCGCGGGGGAGGATCTGTTGGGAGCAATATATGGAAACATTAACAGATGAAAGGGGTAGAGTCAATTCAAGTCAGATCCATTTGGTTTTATGCATTGTTTACAACCTCATGATTTGAATACATTGCAGGATTTGGTGATAAAATGAATCGAATACAACCCAGAAAAGAGTTAATGCGACAATATATATAAAATATTAACAAATGAAGAACATTGTATCCAATTCATTTTATCATCATTTCCCATATCCATTTTTTACAACCTTATGATTTCAATGCGTTGCTGGAAATGCTGATAAAATGAATTCAAATCATAAGGTTGTAAACAACGCCCTTCATCAGTTAATATTTATATATATATTGCTTCCAACAGATCCTACATCAATGATTTCCGTTAACGAACTCCCTTAATGAACTCCTCAATTAACTCCCTGAAAAATCCCCCTCAATAACCCCCCAATGAAACCGCATGATCTCAATGAAAACCTCCATGAACTCCCTCAAAGAACTCTCAATGAACTCGTTTGTGAACTACCTCAATGAATTCCCTCAACGAACTTCCTCAATTAAATCCCCTAAAAATCCCCTCAATAAACCCCCTCAATGAAACGGCGTGATCTCAATGAAGACCTCCATGAACTCTCTCAATGAACTCGTTTAATGAACTGCCTCAATGAACCCCCGTTCCCTATCAATGCGGATAACTCTTTTTTTCTATTATATGCTTCCTTTTTGTGCGGCAAGCGTTCAAACCTTGATTCTTATTCGCTTCTCTTTTTCGCAGCATCCTTATTATATATATTATAGTTCCATTAACTCTTTCTGGCATTGTATTCGATTCATTTTATCACCATTTCCCGCAGCGCATTCAAATCATAAGGTTGTAATTAATGCGTAAAACCAAATGGATCTTACTTGAATTGACTCAATGCCCTTCAGCAATTATTGCTTCCAACAGATCCTACCCCGGGCTCTATCAATGGGGTGACTGCCTCCTAATTCAAAATATATCGTTACATTAACTCTTTTCTGGGGCGTTATAAACAATGCATGGGGGGAAATGGATAAAATGAATCGAATACAACCCCCAGAAAAGAGTTAATGCAACCATATATTTTGAATTAGGAGGCAGTCACCCCGTTGATGATATCGCGCAGGGGTAGGATCTGTTGGAAGCAATATATGGAAACATTAACTGATGAAGGCGTTGAGTCAATTCAAGTCAGATCCATTTGGTTTTATCATTGTTTACAACCTCATGATTAGAATGAGATGCGTGAAATGGTGATAAAATGAATCGAACTACGCCAGGTAGGATCTTTTGGAAGCAATATATGGAAAGATTAAGTGATGATGGCGTTGGATCATTTTGTTTATTATCTTATTTTTTCCATTTGTGCTACAAGCGCTCAAACCCTGATGCTTCGCATCTTTCCCTTCTCCGAGGGTTTCTTGTGTTGGCATCCTTTTGTTTCATTTTGGGTGCTCGTGTTGTTGTTAGGGATCATAACTTTTGCCGGTTCAACGAAAAAATATATTGGGTGAATAGTATTAGTTTGATGATTTTATAAGACGAGCGAGGCGAAATTTAATGTGTCTTTCATTTTCCCGGATTCCCATATTATTGCTTTGTAGCATTCACCTTTGGCGTCATAAAATTCTTCAACACCATCTTTGAGGCCCTTTTTCATTTGTGTTATTCTTCGGCTTTGAATATGTCCTTCGTCGCCACCAACATACGCGAAAACATATTCGATTTGCATCTCTTCGGTCAATTCATTCGACGAATTATATTTATATATGGACTCATTTTTCTTCTGTCCATCGTCGGCGTATACCAATTTCTTGCATAAAAGTTTGTTATAGTGCGTAAGTTGAATGTTATCGGGGCCGCTTTTTTCGTATGTGTATTCGAAGACGCTTTTCCCATCTAATGAGCTGGATTTGGTTATTTTGTTGGATGAATAAGTTTGTTCGGTCTTGTTTGCTTTGGAAGCCTCCGCGCAAACATAGTATTTGCCGTTTAAATTATTTCGTTTTTTGTCGAAATCAAATAATTTTTGTTCGAGGGGCATGTATGGGCGAATATGTCGATTGCAGCGATAGATGATTGCTCCAGCTGCAATCGGTGCCGCGATAGCTATAGTTATTTTCTTGTATGGGATGGTACGGCGCAGAAATGGAAGTATTCGGGCAGCCATGATTAATTGAGTGGGAAAGATTAGTGAAGGAATTTGTAAAACATTGGATTTTCAACTTTAAGTGTTAATCAAATTTAAGTGATGCGCTGAATAATATTTCTGGTACAGTGAGGGTTTGAGTGGGTTCATTTGGTTGAATGATATGAATACCGCTGGTTGTATCTGGTATATCATTTGTTATAGTTTGTCCAGCGGGATCGGTGGTGACCCATCTAAGAACTAATGAGACTAAGTCTCCGCGTCTTAATTTGATTGTGTGGCATTGATCTGAATTACAAAATTTGTTTGGATATAGCTTGCAACTTAATTTTGTTCGTTGGAAATTATACTTGCAGTTGTTGGTGGTAAATACCGTAACACGGATATAGTCACCGGGATTGAGATGGCGAACTATTGATTGTGCGCTGAATATGTAGTGGGAAAATAGATTTGTTAATTTTCCTCTGCGTGGGACGACAAAATAACTAAATATGGGGGTTGTTGTGTTGTAATGAATGCTGGTTCCGGACTCGACTGATCCGGATTGGTTAGGCATTAGAGGGGTGGGATTTGTGTTGTAGCGTATTATGGAGGTTGGCGTGAGAGAATTTGGAGCAGGTGTTGGAACATATTCTAATCCAGCACCAACAATCGTATCAGTTATTAGGAGAGGGGGAGGTGGAGGGGCTGTGAATAAAACTTTTAAGTTTACTCGGTCTCCTTTTGATACTAGTATAACATTATTGGCATCCGTTTGGCAACATAACAAAGAAGGTACTTTTGGTGGTGGTGCTGCCTGCCCAATAAGAGTACATTGTAAGATGGTATCGGTGAAAGCATCGGTACAGCCGCTGGCAACTCTTATCATAAATTGTATTGTTTGTTCTTCTTTTAAGAACTGTGTTATGTTTCGGAAAGTTACTGCACTCGAGAGATTTCTTAATATGCCGGCAGCAGGAACGGTCCAAAATAATTCGTCGCCGTGATTACCTCCTCCAAATGTCAAAAAGAATGGATTATTGGCTGATGTACCAATAGCAAATGTATTTGGCCTTCCGTTGCAATAACTAATTATGGTTCCTTTCGAGTGAATGGGAGACCAATCACATTCGATGTCTGAAGCAACTATTTCAACTGTTGCATTATAGGTTAGCTTTATTTGTGTACCTGAGGGGAGCTTCGGGGTGGTAGTATAATGCACTCTCAACGCAATGAAATCCCCCTTTTTTACTTTAAATTTTTCAGTGGTTATATTCGCGCATTGATTTGTTAGATCAGTTATCAATTCAAACAGTGTGTCGGTGAATATATTCTGACAATTATCGGCATGTTCTATAACGGATAATAATGAACCTGGGGGCGTCATATCGTCAAATATTGAACTAACATAAAAATTTTTTACATATCCGTTCATGGGGATCGGAAAAGCTAAAATTTCAGTTTGGTAATTAGCACTTGATCTTGACATATATTGATTGACATCAACAGTAAGCAGCCTGCTTGAACTCCCAGGCGAAAAGTTTATTATTGAGCCTCTCAAATTTTTTTTCATTTATAATTATCAGATATATTTTTTCATTTGTGCGGGTAGATGGGGCACGGCTCTATGCATTCATGTATTCAAATAAACGAAAAAAGGAGACGAATTTCAAATTGCTCCTCTTTGCGAAGCTTTTTAATTTTATTATTGGGGCATTTACATTTCCGATGTTTGCAGGGTGATTCGGGAATAAGTTTTCCAGTTAGAAAGTCGCAAGATACTGTCGATTTGACTCGTTCTACATTTCGACCGGCATTCTGGGCTGATGATTTTAGTTGCTTGATTGAATCAATAAGTTGTCGCCTTCGAACTGCGTCAGTCTCTTGATTGAGAATACGTTGAGTCGCTTTTGAGAGAGCAAGGGAATTCCTGCCTTGCTCAATGTGAGTTCTAATGAGTTGACGAAGATGATTTTTCATCCTGTGAATTCGGTGTTCGAAATAAATATCTCTTTTTTCGTCAGCCAGTTCTAACATTTTTCGTGGAATCCAAAATTTTGTGAATGGTTTTAGTTTTCGTTCTGTGGGCTTGATGGCGATAGGGAGCCGAGGGATCAATTTTTGGATTTCTACTTTGTGCCAACACGTTGTTAGCGAAAATTTTTTCATTCGACCTTCATTGAAGATTGCATTAACTAATTTCTCAGTTTTTAGCCCATTTCTTCCGGCCAAGAATTTTAACCATCTTATGGCCTTAATAAGTTCCCCCCTTCGAACGGGATCTTTTTCATGATTTAAAGTATCATGGTTCTCTTTCATCTCGGCCTGAATCGCCCTCAAATTAGCCGCTTCATTCAGAAAAGGTTTAATACTTTTGCGAATGTGATTTTTAACTATGCGCTCACGCTTCAAATCTTCCATCGGTATCCCCAAGTCTGAAAATCTGATTATTTTACTCGCAAGTTCATTCATTGAGGCTTTTTCCTGGTGCTGCTCATTTTAAAAATATAAAGAATATTGCAGGTAATTCATTTTTTCAATTTTTATGCTATGCTTCTTTTTAAAATATTGAATAGCTTATTTTTTGAAAGATCCAAAAGAACGACTGTAATCATCTTTGTTTACAATGGCGTTCTCTCAATCCTGTATCACTTTCATTGTGACAGGGTTTCTCACAGCAAGAGAGGTGGTTGGGTATTCGAGAATCAGTCGGTTGTCTCATACTGATATTGATATTGATATTGGGGAGACATCCAATCAAATATGGACAATGCTCAAAAATCGCGATATGTTAGAAGTTGAAGATCTAGTTTCGTCGTTGTTGGCGGCATGGGAAGATATTGTGACTCAAAAATCCATCTATTTCGCCTATTCTCGAAAGTTAGGTCATGGTGGGGGCATTCATGGTATTCGTGTGGATCCCATAAACTTTTTTCGTCCTAGGGTGGCTGGTACTGATCGAAAAATGAATATGAAAGATTATCGAAGCAGTGTTCTGAAAAACGGTAGGAGTGTAGATGCTTTTGGGCTAGTTGTCTTGAACACACTTGTTGGATTCGAATGGAGGGAATATTGTAGTGGGTTATCTGATCCAGATAGTTTTAGATTGGGGTGTTTTATGTTGATTATCGCGCGTGATATGTTGCGGCCATCGCTTGCTCCCCCACACTCATATGATGGACTGAGTGGTCTTGTGCCGATAGTCATACAGTGGCTTCGTATTTGGATTGAGGAGGGACTAATCTCATGTGCGATCTGGAATGATCTACAGAATAAAATAATTCCATCTGACGAACAGATGTTATACTGCATTTTTCGTCTGATAGGTGAGCTTGATGGGGTGTATGCGGGTCAAATCTCGCGGAATTATACAGATTATTGTGGGAATCGTGTTGCATTATTTCGGGCACGGGCTCCTCTTCCGTAAAGGTACAATTACAGCGTTCCAGAGCTGCTAAATTAGAATGGGCTCATAGAAAGCAAATTGGCAGAAAAAGAAGAAGACCTAGTCCTAAGCACTAAACTTTATGATTAATAAATTTGGGAAAGTCCATTGTTACTATCACTACATATAAGAACGTTACAAACCCAGCGAACCTCGAATAATTTATTAAAGGGTTAATTCAGTAAATCATCTGTTATTAAGAGTCATACAACCTTTCGCAGAACCATATCACGGCTTTCTATATATCTCCATCACCAGCTACCAAAGTTTCAATTATAAAAAACACGCTCACAGTTGAACAAATTAGTTACATACAATTTAAAAAAGTATAGTATTACAATTTGCCTTCGTTTAAATTTCATTTATTTTTTATATTCGTAATTTATTAAAAATATGAATAGACCAAAGCATTCAAATATCAAGAATGATTCTAGTATTTCCAAAGTCCAATCCGCTACAAAGAAACAAGTTCTGAAACCCCTAGTCAGTAAAAATCCAAAACAATGTTCAGACATCATTCCCCTCAACGATACCAATTCATTATCTTCAACATCAAATGTTTTCGACAATAGTCAATTATGTGAACAAGACTCAATTAAGGACATGAATGAATCTATGGTTATCAACAATGATACCAAAGATCAAGATGAGATGTCAAATGAAACTCTCAATTCTAAAAATAATATACCCATATCCGATTCTGCAAGGAAATTACAGATGATAAAAAAAATGGATACAATTATCGAGTATTTAAAGAACATCAACACGTTCAAAGATTTGTATGACATCACGGAAGATATGAGCAAAACAGATAAGGGTTATTTATTTGAGGTTATAACACTATATTTATTCAAACTTGTTCCAATGCTCAGTAATGATCTTGAAGAAATATGGCTGTATAATAACATTCCGACCGAGATTTTGAAATCACTTAAACTCCCCACAAGGGATAAGGGTATTGATCTGTTGGCTAGAATCAAAGGAAAATATTATTCAATCCAATGTAAATTTAGGCAAAATGCGGGAATTATAATTCCATGGGGTGATCTAAGCACATTCTTTGGTTTGTCATTTGGGTTGCATGATAAAATAGCAGGTGGTTATTTAGTGACAAATACATTTGATTTATGTAAAGAAGTCACCGATTCAAATAAGGTTACTGCTATATATGGGGAATATTTTGATACTTTACCGGAGAACTTTTTTCAGAATATTTGTAAGGATTTAACGAATCAAAAACCTATTCCATACGTTATAAAAAAGCCATTTAAACACCAACAAGAATGTATTGATAAATGTAGAGAATATTTCGGGGTTAATAGAGGTATAGAATTAATTGAAGATTCCCATGAGAGTGAAGCTGATTCCGACAATGATTTAGAAATTAATGAAGGAGATACATCACGCGGTTATACAGAAATGGCTTGCGGCTCAGGAAAATCACTTAATTCATATTGGATTGATAAAGAGCTTACGAATTCAAAGACAGTTGTATTTGTGCCCTCATTGTATTTGTTAACTCAATTCTTTACTGATTGGATCAATCAAAGTCATGCAGAGAATGTTAAAATAGATTATTTGCTTGTTGGATCTGATGTGGATATAGATGAGGATACTATGCAAAAAGTAAACGGTGTCGAATTAAATGCAGATGCAGATAAAGATGAGAAGACTGTACAAAAATCAAACGGTGTCAAATCATATACAGATCCAGAAGAAATCAGATCATTTATTGACTTGGCGAAAGGGAAATTGGTTGTTATATCAACTTATCAGAGCTCAGATAAATTGGCAGAGGCGTGCAATAAGGACATTGAGTTTGATTTTGGTGTGTTTGATGAAGCGCATAAAACAGTTGGCCAGGCAGGGAAAAAGTTTTCGTTAATGCTAACTGATGATAAACTTGTCATTAAGAAGAGGCTTTTCATGACAGCTACGCCCAAGGTGTATGGTGGGAACTTAGAAGATGAAAATATATTAAGCATGGATAATGAGAAATATTATGGGAAACAGATCTATTGTTACAACACGGGCAATGCGATTAATGATAAGATGGCTACAGATTATCAATTGGTTAGTATCGTTGCAACAAATAAAGAAATAGAAGGACTCATCACAAAGAATAAACTTGTACAGTACAAAGATGAATTCGAAGATGAAGAAAGTCAATATTTAGGCAGCATTCTCATACTATTGAAAAAGATGCATGACGGAACATGTAATCATATGTTTACTTTTCATAACACGGTCGACCGAGCAAATAAATTTAAGAAGTTTTTGGAGAAGATTAATGAATTATTATACAAGGATGAACATATATTGGTCAATAGCTTGGATGGTTCTACGTCAATGCTGAAGAGGAAGAAAATTGTGAAAGATTTCGAGAAAGCGAAAAAGGCAATAATATGTTCAGCGCGGGTATTCAATGAAGGAGTTAATATACCGATAGTAGATTCAGTTTGTTTTGTCGATGCAAGATTTAGTACAATCGACATAGTGCAATGTGTAGGGCGTGGATTACGAATTTTTGATGGAAAAAAGATCGCAAATATATTTGTGCCGACATTTGTTGAGAACATAGATCACGAGTTTGATGATAAAGCTTTCTGGAATATAATAGCCGTGTTGAAGGCGATGAAATCAACGGATGATGGAGTAACTGAATTTTTTTCTGTTAAAAACGATAATAAAAAAACTCCACGGAAAATATTTGCTATTGAAAAATATTCGGAAATCAATATGGCTGTCGATATCAATTTAGTTCAGTGGAATCAGAATATCCAAACAAAAATTTGGTCAATAGTTGATCCATTTGATAATAATTGTAAAAAATTTATAAAATATATATCAAATCACGATAATTATCCTAGTCGGCAAAGTAGTGATTTAGACGAAAGATGTTTAGCCAGGTGGATTAAAAGAGTTCGTGAACTGAAGAGGAAAAATATATTAGATCGTACAAAAATATTAAAACTAGAATCCATTGGAAGATGGAATTGGAATTCGGAAAATCAAGTATTTGATAAATTAAAACAATGGATCGAGGATAATAAAAAATTGCCTAGTACAACTAAAAATAAAACTAAAACAGAGAAAAATTTGGCACAGTGGTGCGAAAGAAAAAGATCAAAGTATAGGCAACTTGAAATCAGTAAAGATGAAATTGAACAACTAGAAAAATTGCCTGGTTGGTATTGGGAAAAAGGTGATTTCGAAATATATTTTAACAAATTAAAAGAATGGATTGAAAAATATGATAAATTGCCAACACCAAAAAAAAGCAAGGAAGAAAATAAATTAGCAGTGTGGTGCAGTAACCGTAGACAAGAAAATAAGAACAATAAATTGGATGCTGCAAAAATCGATAAATTAAACACAATTGAGAAATGGTTTTGGGGTAATGAGATAAAGAAAAAAATAAAATCTTTTGATGAGCTATATTCTGAACTTGTGGAGTGGATAAAAATAAATAAAAAAATGCCAGGTTTAACAAACGAGAATTCGATGGAAAATGTCTTTTTTTATTGGTGTTCCCGCATGAAGACAAAGAAAACTAATGACAAACTGACAAATGAACAAATTCATAAATTAGAATTGATTCCAAATTGGCGGTGGACACGTGTTTAATTTAATTTAATATATGACGACATCAGCATTTGGTTGATGATATTGGCAAGGAAGCTAGTTTCAATGTGGGGAGTTATGTGTGTATGACAAAATATAAATCTAAAAAGGAGGTTGGTAGGGAAAAGAGTTGGTGATGCAGTTGCTAAAGTATTAATGTATTAGCAACATAGTCATCTCCCTCGTTACGAAAATCTGCGTTCAGGAAGGCTATGATTGAGAGTATTTTCAGTATGAAGATCTCGAGATACATCGGAAATAAAACGTTAGAGCTTTCCCAAAAAGGAGATAATGTGCTATCAAGAACCAAATGTGCAACGGTTCGTCTGAGCAGATAATCTTCGACATTTTTTATTATGGCTTCAATTTGTTCGGTGAGGGCAGAAAATTCCGGTGAATATTTTTGGGAAAAGGGTGGAAAGATTTTGTCATCCGCCCAAATTGATGAGGGGTCCGATTCCCTACCGATTTTAACCATTGAATCGAATATGGTACTGACATATATATTAACAGACGCGTCAACCCATTTGTTAATTGTTGATTGAGTAGATTTTTTCATATTCTTAATATTTTTTCTTATGGCGAGCGCCCAAAATGAGACAATTTCTATGATTGAATCAATCGTGTAGCCCTCCATTGGAAATTCAACGTTTGTTTCCATTACCAAGGAATCCAATGATGGTTGCGAGCATTTCAAATCTTTGAGTTCTGGGTTTGCGATAGAAATATTCCATTTGTAGAAAGGGAGAGCATTAATTCTGGCAAGAATGCCACCTATAGTAAAAACCCTCGTTCTTAATTGTGACTTTCGGATTTCATCGGGAAATTCAAAAGTTCGGAAAAAATCGGTTAGAACATATTTATTAAACGCATTGAGGAAACCTCGTTTGTCGGCATCGTATTGGATTTGATGAGGGGAGTTTATTTCATCGTCAAACCAGTTACCTTTTGAGAAAGATAGTTTGACGCCGTTGTCTAGTAGGATGCTGATTGTTGCGCCTTCGAATATTTTTATTATTTTATGCGTAGCTACTGTTTTAGAGTATGCGATGTATGAATCGCATCCGGCGGGGGTTTCCCAACACTTGATTACGGTGCCGATGTTTAGATTATAGTTTTTGACGATATCGCCGTTGGGGATGATTCCTTTATTAAAGTTTTCAATTTCGAATGGGGTCATATCTGGTTTACTTTTTTTATCTATCGTTTTAATCTTTCCCGTAGCTTTCGGTTGGGCGGGTTTTTTAGTTGGTTTGACTCGGTGGATCATTATTGGGCATGGGATTATTAATTTGTGGTAGGCTGGATAGACTATTAGTGATTTTAGGATGGAGATGAACTTGTGGTAGTTGTCAATGATATTGTTGTGCTTTTCATCGGGGTGATCGGGATAAAAAGTGGAACGATGGTTTTCACGATCGTTCAGACTCTTTGCGATCATCCTTCTGATTCGGAAAATTTCTTTATTTTCGAGAGTTTTTAGATCAGATTCTTTGAATTCTCCGCAGCGGATGTCGCGGAGAGACATATTCTTTTCGGAGAGAACCTTTTCGATTACTTCTTCGAATTCTTTATATTTAGTGTGGGATTTCCCCATTGCATCATAATGTGTTGCGCAAAAAATCAAACGATATATGGGTTCGCCGCATAAACAAAGCTTTGGATTAACAACAGAGGCAGCCGCTGCCATAGAGTAAGCGAAGATAATAACCCAAAAAGTAATAGACTGTTCAAAAATTGGGATCTTCAATTTTTTATCTAAATCAAACCCGTGAAATATTTCAAATGAATAACTAACTTTCTCAAAAAAAGAGAATATAACAGATTCTTATCAGCATCTGTGCCAAAAATTATTAGTTTGCTCGCCTCAGCTAAAATCAAATCATGAAATTCCTCGAATAATTCGAACTGCTTTATAAACTTTTTCTTGTAGGAATTTGCATACAAGCGTAATTTGTTATCAGAACCTTTCATTGATAGCTTTATTTCATTATCCTCGAATGAGCTGGATTTATCATCAGAAGCTGTTAGTGTCATCGTTACGTGTTCCGGTGAAGATGATTTATTGACGAACCATTGAATCTTCTCGATGAATGAATTAATTGAATGAGCAATATCGGGGGAGTTATAATTGCCTGCTCTGATCCATGTATAAACGAGTTCAACCATAATTTCCTGGAGCCGGGGGTTCATTAACATGTTGAATGATGAGCCGCGGATTAAAAAATTCCATTCGAAAAGGGGTAATTCCTTCCATTCGATATCGTCTAGTGGTTGTTCGTTTTTTTTAAATTCTAGATTTCGGGTTGTGGTGGAGAAAGCGTACCTCTGGATCATTTCGTATAATTCTGGGCTGTATACTGAACAGGGATTTGTTGATATGACGTGAATGTGATATAATTTATGGTTGAGTTGATCGAGCCAGACTTTATTTTTGTAGGTGTAAGTCAAATGCAATTTGGAGTTTAATATTATCTGGAAGGGATCGGAGAAAATTACGTGACGGATTGTTTGAATTTGGAAATCTCCGGCATGAATTTCTGATCGTTTTGGGGGTGGATATGATGATAGTATTATTTTTTCGCCCTCTTTGATGGAGTAGTATTTAACAACATAGTCGTTAGGTGAAAATACGATTTCAGGAACAAGATTAATTTTCGTGTCTGGAAGTGGAGCAATTATACGGGGTATCTTCTTTTTTTCTTTCGGAATCGTTTTGGGGGTTTTCTTTGCGCTTGCGCCCATGATTGGACAAGGTAGGAATGGTTTTACTGTTGGCGCGGGCTTAACGATCAAAGTGTCCAGCAAAGAAGCTAGTTTGAGAAAATTATCGATGATCATTTCATGAAAGAAATCCGGATCATTGGGGTGATAAGTTATTTGGTGTTTTCTGCGAAGTTTGGCAGCTTTTTTGACAAGTATGGATAAGGGATGTATATTGTGGTCCGTAAAATCTTCAGCTGAGAAAGTACCAAGGTGGAGATCCGCTAATGACAAGCAAATTGGATTCAGTAATGAAGCTTGGATTTTAACCTCAACTTGTTTATATTTCCTGTAGGAAAGATTGTATTCCCCTGTTGAACCGGTTGATGACATGACTAATGGCAACAAAAGACCAGATAAATATTGCTGAAACGAAAGGGGTCTTCAATAATTATGGTTTTCAATTTTATCAATGGGGGCTGTTTTTTGGATTACGTCTATTGTTAGATTGAGTGATGGAACTTTGATTGGGGCTTGGGAGATAAGAGAGGGAGGAATTAGATTGTCGAAGTAAGGGGGGTTGCAAAAAAGCGATGGCTGATATCGAAAAAATTGAAATTGCGAACTATTGCAGATCCGATAAATTTTGAGTTGTGTTTTAGTTGGCATCATTGCGTCCCGTAAGGATGAACTGCGGATGGCATGTTACGGCGTTCATATGTGCGGTGGTGTTATACTTGATTGTTGGTGCGACTACGGGAGCCCGGAATGCATATTTTCAGCCAGTGAAATGTGTGATTTTTAAAGATTGTCCCAATAATCCGACAGCTTATGGGGATGGGGATCAATGTATGGTAATAAAATATAATGGTGGCCTCGAAATTATTGCCGTGATGGAAAATTCAGCCCCTCGTGGTATAGTTCCCAGTGAATGTTGGAGCAATGGACATTATGTTTCAACTTATGATCCTTATGCCGTTATGGTTTGGTCTTTGATCGCTGTAACTATTATAGTTGGTTTCTATGTCATCTTTTCGATTAAGAGTTTTTGTTCTTGGGATGAAGGACAAAATTATAAAGCGCCTGAGCAAAAGAATTGTGCAGTTTGTACGATTGTGACCTATATGATAATTTTCACGGGGGTGTTTTTCATAGCGATGTTTGTTACTTTGGGTACTTATGATTTACCGTATCGTGAGGTGGTTTGCACAGGGTATGCACTTACGCCTTTCGGTACGTCTGATCCTCCAGCTTTTGCTAATTCTGTGACGTGGAATGATACTAATGGGAATCAGGGAACATATCAGCTGGTTGTTGCATCGAATCAACCAGCTGTTTTGCCGCAACCTTGTTGGATCGATACGGATACTGCAACGTTTTATGATCCGCAATCGATATATGTTTGGATGTCGATCATTTACGGAACTCTAATGCTGATATCAATTTTATTTTGGTTGGGCATTTATCTTTGTTCAATCGACTGTTCTGTTATAAATCAATCGCCGCCTCCACCCGTTGAAATACAACAGAATCAATCCACGAGGAGTATAAGTGTCGAAATGGGCGAGGTTATTACTTTTCGCGGTTAACATGGAATAGTTGAGGGAAATTCATTTTCAAATTTATTATGGGATTGCACCGAACAAATAAGAGAAAACTATTGAAGCCAATGGGGGAATTAGGAAGGGAGTTATTGATGGAATGAATTTGGATTGAAGTAGGTCGTAATCTTTTCTGGTTGGTGTTAAGGTGGTGAAAATATGTGCTTGCGAAATGGGAGGCGCGATATTTTTATCTAGCTCAATGGAACAGATGATCTTGATTTTATTGCAATCAATGAACATTAATTGTTGATAATATCCTTCGCGAAAGACTTCTTTTAAAATAGCTAGCATCAAAATGTTGTCTTCCATTAGACAAAAACGAAAGATATGTCCAAAAAGCGGATGGGTTATTTTTTTAGCATGGATTTTTTCGTTACGGATGGTGCCGATGGATAGGCAATTTGAATAATGCAAACAAAAATATTTTTTGTATAGCCCTGACGAATCATTTGATCTGGGATGTAATTTAATAAGCCGTAATTTATCGTGTGCTATAAATATTCCAGGCATTCTTTGGTGATATTTTGGGGTTAATGTTAATCGGATAGGATCCCATATATCTAAAGTTGCATCTTCCCAGGTTATTTCTTTAACGGAACCGTCGTTATATCGGATTCCGTCGAAAGACTCGTCTTCTGATAGTGATCCTTCTGCAAGGTATTGGAACATCGGGATTTCCGAATTAATTTTGTAGGAGTGAGAAACTTCTTCTCGATGAACGCTAATTGTGATTGTATCAGTTAGACGATGAATTGCGAAATATACTGGGGATTGGGCATATATTTCGGGTATTATTATTTCGTTGAAATTGATTAGTCGTCCCGTGACAAAGTCAATGATGATTATAGATGTGTTTGTGGCGTAAAATATCGGTCGTAATCGTGTGGGGAATAGCGAAATTCGGGTAATCATGATGTTCGTGGGAGATGTTGATTGATTTTCCGCGGGATAGGCTTGGAATTCAATATTCAAAATTTTATGTGGGCTTCAAAATCTATATAAAGATTACTAGCGCCTATATATTATAATGATGACACCATCAGATAATGATTTGAATGAAATGAAGGCGTTTTTGAGTCAATATGGTATTGAATGTATGGATATTACTAAAAATGTCAATGAAAATAATTATCAGGGACATCTTAAACTTAGCAAACGAAATGTAAAGCGGGTTAGATATTTCTTGAGAACATCTGTGACTGAGCCTGTATTCCGATATTTTGAGTGTCGTCACGGAATGTCGAATGGGATAACAATTTGTTTTTTAAATAAGGGGAGATTGGCGGGGATGAATATGAAGCAGTTTGATGAATCGGCTAAAAAAAATCTAAAATGGCTGATACCTAATGTAAAATTAGATTGTATGGTATGCTTGTCCAAAGATGTTAAAAGCATTGCATCTTGTCATAAATGTTCTAAAGATATTTGTCTCACGTGTAGGAATAAAAACTTGTTAGTTTGTCCGGGATGTCAGAAATTATAAAATGAATACATGTAGGAATGTTTTGATGTCTTCAAATCAATGGTTTGTGCTGATTTTTAGTCGCTTCAAATGCATAAAATAATTATTTACCCATATGATTATTTTGTGATCAAAAGGCCGAATATTTGGTTAATACTATGGTGGGCATCCGGGTGGTACACCTATTATGCAACTCGTACAATCAGGCCTTGCCCGAATTCTATCACGTATTGCACATGCACTCCCCCCTAGCGTAGCGGAACCTTGGTAACAATTACCACACCCACGAGTTTGCTTTATCCACAGAGGAGTTCCATAATTACCAACAGTTAATTGTAGCGGGTTATATATATATCCTGGCAACATTTGATCATAATATATCTGGTCCCAATATGCATCATCTGTATATTCTGGTTCTGTTACAAAATACTCCGTCCATTCTGGTTCCACAATATCATAATTAGTACAATAATTGTCACGTCTGTCATGGATTATTTGCTGGCAACAATGACATCTATATTTTTTTCGGTTTTTAATTGGCGGCATATTATAATACCCGTTGATATTTATTTGTTATAGAGGTGTTATATTTTAAATGGAAGTAATGCATGATTTCTTATGTTGTTTGATGTATCGAACCATCCCCCGTGAAAAAAAAGTAGATTTGCTAGGCAATAATTTGATATTAGGGTCAGTTGAATGCTTTTTGATGTTTTGGAAATTTATCCAAGTTCAAGAATTTCATTCGCAATAATATACGCGAATGAAATTATTTATAATAAATATTGTTCTAATAATGTTTGCCATCGTAATATATTTTGTAGTTACGAGCACGAACAATGAGTGTATAGAGAATATGGGGATTAATAACTCTGATATGCAACTTGGTATGGTCGAAGGGCACAGACTATTACGTGGGTATCTTTTATATCCTTTTTTAGACTTTCAATCTAATGATGTTGTTGAGGTTGACGCTAATGTGGATATGGCGCAAGAATTCGACGAGAGCAATAATGTGATAGCTTTCAATACTGATGGTTGGGTTAAGAGAGGGGTCAATTTTTGCGATGTGATTAGAGCTGATTGTGACTCTTATGTTAGGATGTTAAAAACCCCCGCGGTGATACCAAAAATCCTTCATCAAATCTGGATAGGTCCTAAGCCTATGCCGAAATTATTAGCGATGAGCAGGGAAATTATGAGTGGGGTTGGTTGGGAGTATAGGCTTTGGGGGGATAAGGAAATAGATGATCTTAGGATGGTAAATAGCGTTCAGTATAATGCGACAAAGTTATATCCAGCTAAGGCAGATATTGCACGAATTGAGATATTGGAGCGGTTTGGGGGAGTGTATCTTGATGCGGATAGCGAGTTTATTAGACCTTTTGATGATCTTGTATTGAGGGGGAATTTTGTTAGTGCTTATGAGAGTGAGGTAATGAGACCAGGGTTAATTGCTAATGGTTTTATAGCTTCGGTGCCTGGTCATAAAATAATAAGGGAGATTAGAAAAGCCTTAGGTAACATTCCGATAGAAGATATTGTTGGTATGAGGCCTCGCACCGTATGGAAGGTTACTGGGCCAAAATTACTGACGAAAGTTATTATGGAACAAGATAATAATTCAAATATGATGATTTTGCCGAGTTATTACTTATATCCAACTCACCATACAAAATTTAGGTTAGGTAATGAACTTACGAAGTTAGCTTATACGAATCAAATATGGCAATCGACGCAGGATAATAATGCGATATTTTAGTACAGGACGTTGATGAGTTATTGAGGGATGTCTGCGAAAAGATAAGAGAAAACTATTGAAGCCAATGGGGGAAGGAGGAAGGGGGTTATTGATGGGGTGAACTTGGATTGAAGTAGCAGATAATCTTTTCTAGTGGAAGTTAATTCAGTGAAAATATGGGCTGGGGTAGTGGGAGGAGCGATATTTTTATCTAGATCTATGGAACCTATGAGCTTGATTTTATTGCAATCGACGAATATTAGTTGCTGATGATATCCAACACGATAACATTTTAAAATAACGAGCATTAAAATGTTATCTTCTCTCAAACAAAAACGATGAATGTGCCCAAAAAGCGGATGGGTTATATTTTTAACATCGAGTTTGTTGTTCCGAATGGAACCGATGCTTAGGCAATTTGAATATTGCAAACAGAAATATTTTTTGTAAAGTCCGGAGGAATCATTTGTTCTGGGATGCAATTTTATTAGACGTAATTTATCGTGTGTTATAAATATTCCTGTCATTCTTTTGTAATGAGTTAATGTTAATCGACCTGCTTCCCAAATATCTACGTAGATATCTTCCCAATTTATTATTTTAGCGGAACCGTCGTTATATTCGATTTTGTTAGTAGACTCCGATTTAGATGATTTTGATAATGATTGCTTGAGAAGGGATTTAATCATTGGGATTTCTAAATGAATATCGAAGGAATGAGACACTGTTTTCTTTCGGCGAATGTTAATCGAAATTATGTTGTCATCGCGATGAATTTTCGAACTGGTTGGAAATCGACCATCTTCGACCGATAATATCGGTTTGTTGAAATTGATTAGTCGTTCATTCACAAAATCGATGATAATTATGGATGTGTTTGTGGCGTAAAATATCGGTCGTAATCGTGTGGGGAATATCGAAATTCGGGAGATCATCGTGTTCGTAAGGGTGTTGGGAGATTGATTTTGCGGGATAGGCTGAGAATTAAATATTCAAAATTTTATGATTTGTGCATTCACATATCGATTAGCGGCGGAATATCATAGTATGTTTTGCTGGGAATGTATGCCCAACAAATCGTGCCGAGAATGCAATTGATGATTAGTCCGGGTAGTGCGTTTAAATTTTAATTATAAAATATTCTATAAGGATATAGCAAAATTAAAATAAATGGCTTCCAAGTTAATGTTTTTCTTTGACAAATTTTTAATGTTCGAAAAGAATCCGGATGTTCAATTGGTTTTCAAAAATTCCGAATTCAAAATCATTGGTGAATTATTCAAGGAGTGCAATACGTTTCAAGACGGGCTGATATCAATGTATCATAACTTAAGTCGGATATATTTTGAAAATAAAGATTTTCGAGATCAAGATGGTTATCTATATTGTTTATCGCATGAAGTGTATGCACACTGGGGTAAAAATGTATATAAATTAGGATTTACTGGAGATTTAGATAAACGATCTCGCGGCTATCATACTTATTATCTTGGGCCTATTTTTATCAACGTCAAAACAGAAAAAATAAAACATTGTCGGTTGGCTGAAAAAATATTATTTCAATTATTGTCAAACTACCGATGTAATAATAAGCAAGAATTTTTTATGTGCGACTTAGAGATCATTAAAAATAAAATGGGTGAAGTTGAGAAGGCAATGAACACCATGACAGTTCAAACGATTATACAAAAATACGTCCAATTTGGAAAATATAATATATGTACAAAATATGATCGAATGTTTCAAAAATTTTTTGGGCGATTTTTGAGCATTCCTAACATCGATAAATTAACAGGTTGTAAGTATTTAGATACATTGACTGTATCTATTATTGATACGCCACAATATTGGGATAAATTCATGACGATAATATCATCGCTCAATACCAGTAAAATTATTGAGTATGACAAATCTATATTAGATAGCAAAAGGAAATCGCTTATTATTACCCTAGCTAACAAGATGAACTTATGTAATATCGATGATGCTATTATGAAACAACATGATTTTCATGATATCTTTACATCGCATTCTGCATTTAAGGCCTATTTGTCATTTGTGATGTTGATTAAAAAGAAGGATGCGTTGGATGATATGATCAACGATGGGAAAATGACATCTTATAGGACTGCTGTTCAATGTATTCTTGATAAAATTTTATTTTGTCACAGAATTGAAACTATTCTTAATATTGGAATTATGGAGGTTGTTCTTGATTCCGAAAGGTTAAAGATGGTTGTTGAGGGGAAAGACATTGTATCGGATGCTATTGTTGCTTTGTATAAAAAAATTTTTCCGGGAGTTAAGTGGGCTTCCAAATTGGTATATTGGTCAGATTATTATAAGTTGTTGGGAAATTGTTATTTAAATTTGGTGAAGGGAATATTTGTTATAGGGACAAAACAAAAGTCAGTTAAAAATGTGAGATCGTTCGTGATTAATTCTGTGACTGTTGATGATGTTTTGATTAAAAAATTTTTGAGGTTATATAAATATCATTATGGGAGCTATGCATCTGTTGATAAAGATTTTGCCAAGAGATTTGATATTGAGATTCCCGTTGAGAATGAGAAAATAGACCCGAGTGTTTATCTATTTTGAGTGTGATCACTTTGATTTAAAGTTGATAATATATATTCTAACACTATATTATCAATTGATATTTGCAAGATGGAATTCGTTGAATATATTTCGCAAGAAGCTACGTTGCCAGTCGATGGGCAAAAAATTATAGCTTATCACGATTCGGATAACGTGGTTGTTTATCAAGCGTATAAACAGGAGATAGCCGATTATGCAATTAAATATCAACAGCTTGGGGGCCCCGATTTTTCATTGGAGAGAATGTCATGGATCAAACCGAATTTTCTGTGGATGATGTATCGTAGTGGTTGGGCTACCAAGAGTTACCAGGAACGAATCTTGGCTATTTACATTAAAAAATCAACGTTTGATAAAATAATATCTCTTGGTGTACCGAGTCATTTTGATGATAAGCGTTATGAGACCCGAGAAATATGGGCGGAACAGTTAAAAAAATCTGATGTTAGGATTCAATGGGATCCGGATCATTATCCATCTGGAAAGAAACATCCGAAGCGGCGGGTAATACAGTTAGGATTGCGCGGTGATATTCTTAAAAGCTTCTGCAAAGAATGGATCGTTAGAATAGAAGATATGACAGATTTTGTAATATCGCAGCGTGGTAAAGAAAATCCTTTGGTGCCAAAAGAAAGTTGCATTGAGAAAATTGAATTATAATTTAAATGGGGAATATTCGTCCCTTATGCGATGTATGGCGCTTTGAATGGATACAATTTCGTTGATTGACGCGTTGCCGATAGATTTATTATATGTGGTATCAAATTATGATCCAGCTGTTGTATTTCTAAAAAATTATCCGTTGGGAAAATACGATTGGTTTAAGTTGGTGAGGCTGAATTTTGGTTTTGTGTTTGAGAGGGATTTGTGTACGAATGAGGAGATGATGAACGTTTATGTGGAGAATTGTTTTAGGGATAGA
>Ga0206990_1036_pt1 | contig 35375 bp, 36 predicted proteins | sample Alteio_BWMinCont_8_FD_153283 | JGI IMG/M metagenome (GOLD analysis project Ga0206990, IMG submission 153283) | Enriched cells from forest soil in Barre Woods Harvard Forest LTER site, Petersham, Massachusetts, United States -... | ecosystem: Environmental > Terrestrial > Soil > Temperate forest >... | reverse complement strand
ACTCAAAGCGGCGATCATGCTCACCGCGGAGTCATTTTTGCCATCACGGACCTGGGCGGCGATGGAATTGAGAGTATTGAACAGGAAGTGCGGTTCAATTTGGCGTCGAAGCGCGCTGAGCTGGGCCTTCGCAAGCTGCTCGTTCAGTTGGGCTTTCTCGGCTGCTTCTCGTAAAAGGCGATTTCTGGATTCGATGATCTGGTAGGCGGCGAGAACGGCGGAATAAAGGAAGAAGGTTTCGAGGAGGCCGTTATAAAACCTCCCTTTCCAGAGATCGAGAAGCGGCCCCGCATCGCTGGAATACGCCCATGGGTTCAAGAGCTTCTCCCATCCGGCAACCCACGCAGCGACGACCAGTCCCATGATCAGATCGGCGATAACATGCGGCCCCAGAGTTATGGGCCTTGTGAATTGCGTGGGCGGGTAGCGGCGCGCCAAACGAAGAATGACAGGTGTGAACAGCGCCCAGGGCAGGCGAGAGACAAGCAGGACGAAGAATAATGCGACCCACGCGTGATGCATGCCCTCGGAGTGCATGACGACGACGTTCTGTGTAGCGTCGAAGAGGCCGATACCCACCCAGATGGACAGGTTCCATATCCACCAGGCGGCTTTCGATCCGATGGGTTCAGTGGGCATTGCGGCGATGATAGTCCGTTCGCCGGTGCAGGGAGCAGGCTCGCATCGACGAATCGTTGCGGGGATAATCAGCCAATTGAAGATGAACCGGGAGACGAAAGATGAGACGCAGAGAGTTTTTGGGACGATCGGCCGCATTGGCAGCGCTGGCAGCTTTTCCCGGCCTGGGTTGCGAGAAGGTGAAAGCGTCAACTGAGTCCCCAGGATTGGCTCAAGGGATAGGCGCGGCAGCGGCAGCAACTGCCAATCCGTTGCAGGCTCCGGCAAAGGGCAAGATTCCAGTGGCCTTTGTCCTGTCCAGAGGGGCAGTGATGATCGACTTTGCTGGTCCCTGGGCGGTATTCGGCAACGTGATGGTTCCCTCGCGTGGCCCGACGATGGATGACCAGATGCCCTTCGATCTGTATACCGTGGCGGAGACGGCCAAGGCGGTGACCGTGTCGGATGGGATGAAGATCGAGCCTAACTATACCTTCGAGAATGCGCCGGCGCCGAAGGTGATTGTGATTCCTGCACAGGGGGGCGACAGCAAGAGGATGGCGGATTGGATCAAGTCTTCTTCGCAGCATGCGGATCTTACGATGTCGGTTTGCACGGGCGCATTTGTTCTGGCGGAAACGGGTTTGCTCGCCGGCAAGCCGGCCACAACGCACCACGATGCGTATCGGGAGCTTGCCGTGCGGTATCCCGATATCCAGGTGAAAAGAGGGGCGCGGTTTGTGGATGCAGGAAATGTTGCCACCGCTGGCGGCCTGTCCTCCGGAATCGATCTTGCCCTGCACGTGGTTGAGCGCTACTTCGGACGCGCGATCGCCACCAGCGTTGCGTATGACATGGAGTATCAGGGACAAGGCTGGACCAACCCGGAGTCCAACGCCGTGTACGCGGCCGTCAGGGTTTCAACGGACGAGCATCCGGTGTGTCCGGTGTGCGAGATGGACGTTAATCCTGCGGGGGCACCGCAGTCGACATACAAAGGGAAGACCTATTACTTTTGCTCACCCGGCCATAAAGCGAGCTTTGATGCCACGCCGGAAAAATGGATCTGAGGATTGGCAGTTCGATGCGGTTCCATTGCGAAGTTTGAGTGAGCGGATTTGGTACGGTAAGGCACGTCCATTACCGCTGCCAGGCCGTTCAAGGGACGCCAGTATTCAGGTGAAGCGATCCTAACAGCGGTGCGTTGGTAGACGCTCCCGAGCCCGAAGGAGACGACGGCGAGACTGTAGCTGAACAGGCGCGGGAATGGAAGATAGCCGTCGAGGAGCCAGAAAGCGTCACACGTAGTCTCGAACAATCGGAGGCGGCTGGCGCGGACTGGCGCGAGTTGCTGCGCCGCGCCTGGTCAGAAACCATCCCGTCTGACTACAGCTGGATGCCGCCCAACCGGAGGCACATCTGGGCCGGGCTCTATCTCCCGGGTGTCGGTCTGCGGGCACAGGGGAAATTGCCATCGCCGTCGATTGCTCAGGTTCGGTCAGTGCGCGCCAACTGGGTCTCTTCGAGACGGAAATTCGCTCCATTCTCGAAGGACAGCGGCCGACCCAGGTGTATGTGCTCTACTTCGATACCGAGATCCATAAGGCCGAGGTCTATCAAGCAGGGCAGCCTATCTCACTCACCCCGGTGGGCGGAGGAGGAACGAACTTCGCGCCTTGCTTCAACTGGCTGGACGAGAGCGGAATTGTGCCGCAAACACTGGTGTTCCTCACAGACCTATGTGGCGCATTCCCGAAAGAGGCTCCTTCTTACCCGGTGTTGTGGGCCTCCACGGAGTCGCGCCGGGCGCCATTCGGTCAGGTGATTCCAATGGAAGCGGCTTAGCACCCCGCTTCCGTTGCTTAGATCTTCGGTTCCGTTAGGCACCCAAAGGTGGTGGGTCAGCGTCCGGATTGCCGTTTATCGGCCACCCCGCAAAGAGAGAAATCGCTCCGAATTGCTCAATGCGTGCTTTGGCCGGGTACGCGTTATTCGAGATTTCCTCTCTGGATTCGGCCTACAGTGTTCATCTTTCGGCACTGGAAACCTCTTCTTGCAGGAATGGATTTCTAAGTACTGTCGACGATGGTGGCCGCAGAACAGGGTGCACTCCCATTGTTACTTGTCTCCTGTCCACCACTCCGGAGGCAGCGGTATATGGGGCAGATGTATCTTTTTAAGGAATTGGCCTATTTCCGGGGAAAACTCCTGCAGAACATTCTGAGCAGCCATGCCACCAAAGACGACGGCTGATCTCTGGCCCGCATGGGTAAGGTTATCGAAGCCGGAGGGAAGGTATGCGTTGCCAATAAAACCGCCGGCTGCGGCGCCTGTAAAGTTGGAGATGGCAACTGTGTTATGACCCCCGTCCGTTTTATCGACAAAAGTGAAGACCAAGGCATGGCCCAAGCGCGTAGGAAAGAAGGTGCTTTCAGAGCGCCGATAACGAGGATCTTCGTGCAGCAGAACAGAAGCGGAGAAACGCCCAATGCTTTCAGCTCCGCTACGGGCGAAGCTGTCTCCGTAGAGACGTCCGAATGCCTCACCTCCAGCGCGCCAATCATGAGGATAGTGGTTTGGCGGATTTGCCATGCGTATTCCGGAGCTTAAAGCGTTTGTGAGGAGAGCGCGAGGCCCGAATGAAGGCTCAATGAAGTATTTGAACTTGTCTTCTACGTCCATCGGTCCAGGCGGGCCAAAGCGTTGCGACATGAATGGAATGCTGGGCTGGGGGTTTACTGGAGGGACTGGTGGGGCTGATGGTGCATCGGGCAGGTCCGTTTGCTGGGTCGCAGAGGATGAAGAAGAGGATGAAGAAGATATAGAAGTAGCCCGACCCTGCGCCCGCAGAACTGATCCTGTCGAAAGGATGAACAGTGGGATCAGCAACATCACACGAAAAAAAGCAAACAAAGTCTTCTGCAAGAAGAGAAACAATATCAATCTGGTGCTGCAGAATCGGTTCCAATAAAGTTTCGTCAAACTAATACCCGCCTGCGCCATTCAGGTCACACCTTCGACATCTGGATTTGTGTTCGTTCTGGGGGTTTGACTCGCAGGGCAGTGAAATTTCGGTCAAGTTCGGTCAAGCGATTATCAAGAAATATCAAGAGAAGACGGCGGAAGTTCTCTTGACAGTTCTTGACGCAGCACCCAATCGCGGAGACCTACAATGAATGTTTGGTCGAGAAGTATGCGGAGTAGACAACCGCGTGGACAAGAGTCTTGCAGTAGATCGCAAATTGGAATCGATCGCTGGACATATCCTGGTCATCGACGACGACGCTGAGCTATGCAGGCTTGTGTCGCGTTTTCTGGGAGCGGAAGGATATTCGGTCCAGACGGTTCAGACCAGCGGGCTGGGTATCGAACGTGCACTATCGGGAGACTATGATCTCGTTGTCCTCGATGTGATGTTGCCGGAAATGGATGGCTTTGAAGTGCTCCGGCGAATGCGCGCGAAAACCAGCACGCCAGTCCTGATGCTTACGGCGCGCGGTGATGACCTCGATCGGATCCTGGGTTTGGAGATGGGAGCCGACGATTACCTGGCAAAACCATTCAATACGCGTGAGCTCTCCGCGCGCGTTCGCGCCATCTTGCGTAGGGTAAATTCGACGAATACCAGCGTCGCTCTCCCAGAGGTCGCTTCCACGCGGGTGGGCGATCTGGAGTTGAATGCCAGGGCCCGGACTGTACGATGTGCGGGGGAAGGGCTGAACCTGACGACCGTTGAATTTGATCTGCTTCAAAGGTTGCTGCGATCAGCCGGATCTGTTGTCGGGCGCGAAGAGCTGACAAAGGATGTGCTCGGGCGGGAATTCTCGCCGTTTGACCGGAGCATCGACACCCACGTCTGGAGTCTTCGCAGGAAAGTGGGAAACGCCCTGGATGGCAGCGAAAGAATCAAGGGCATTCGTGGCGTCGGATATCTCTATGCCTTGCCCGATGAGTCTGAGAGCGAGGAATCGAAATGAAAAGCCTGTTCCTGAAGATATTTCTGTGGTTTTGGCTGGCATTTGTGATTGTTGGCGTGACGCTGGCTACCGTAGTGGCAATCACTCGCTCGAATGAAGCGATGATCGCCAGGCTATCGCTTTATCTACCCCTCGAAGCGAGGCATGCCGCGAATATTTATGAGCGTGAAGGAAAAACTGGCCTGAGGCATCATTTTGATCAAGTTACAGAGAGCGGTGCCATCGAGCCTTACCTCTTCGACGAAAACTGGAAGGATGTGTTGGGCCGCAATCCGCCTGCGCGGGCCGTCGACTTCGCTCAGACAGCGAGGGAAGATGAGCCTCTTGTCAGTATAGTTACAGGCCAGAACGGATTTGCCGCTCAACAAGCGATCGGACCAAGCGGCAAAAGATACACTGCGTTGGTGGTCACGCGCACGCCATCGATTGCTTATTTGATCAGAGGACTTAGCTTTAGAACGTTGTTCGGCCTCCTGGCGATTCTGTTGGTCGGAGGAGTTTTTTGCTTTTGGCTCGCCCGTCATATCGCTGGTCCAGTAGAACAACTGAGCGAAGCCGCAGGCCGAATTGCGGACGGTTGGCTTAATACGCGGAGCGACCGGAGCATCCGATTACGACGTGATGAGATTGGGCGCCTGGGTGTGAGCTTCGATCGCATGGCGGAGCGAATCGAATCCCTGTTGCAGGGACAGCAACGGCTCTTCGGAGATATTTCTCATGAATTGCGTTCTCCTCTCGCCCGGCTGAGCGTAGCAGAGGGTTTGCTGCGGCAATGTCCGCCCGAAGAGCGGACGGAATATCTCGACCGGATTGCGCTTGAAGTGGAACATCTCGATCAATTGATTGGCCAGCTCCTGACTCTGGCACGAATTGACAGCGGCGCTGACTCAAGCCGCAAGGAAATAATTGAGTTAAGCAGCCTGATTCAGGAAGTTGCTGTTGACGGAAACTTCGAAGCCCAGGCCAAGTGCTGCGCCGTCAGAGTCGATTCCGAGAACTTGTGCACGACCACAGGCGCAAGTGAGCAACTGCGCCGAGCGATCGAGAACGTTGTACGCAACGCTATCCGGTACACGCAACCCAGTACTGACGTGGAAATCACACTGCGCAAGCAATGTGCTTCCCCGTTTTCCAGAGCCGTAATTCAGGTACGCGATCACGGTCCCGGTGTATCCAGCGAACACCTTGAAAAGATATTTCTTCCTTTTTATCGAATCTCAACGACCAATGGTGAACCAGCAAGCGGCGCAGGCCTGGGCCTCGCGATCACTGAGCGCATTGTACGGATGTATGGCGGAACCGTGAGCGCAACCAATGCCCTGGATGGTGGTCTCATCGTGAATTTGGAATTGTCGCTCACTGAGTAAAGAGCCGTGCAACAACTATCCTCAGAATTCGAAAGCTCTACCCATATTTTGATGCTCGTCTGTGCATAATCGCCAATGCGTGTTTCGAGCGTGACCCGTCCTGGAAACGTGCATTGCCCTGACTGTTATTAACAACTCAGGCTTGACTTCCGAACGGCGGTCACTCAGCAGTGGATTTCCTGAGCCGCAGCAACTTCTCTCATACGTTCCGTTAAGCGTATTACGATACATGCCGAACTTGGCCCGATCGTGCCCTCCAATATTGGTATCAGTCATTTCTCGTCCGTCTTTGAGCGGGCGAACGCAGATTGCTCAGAGTAGTAGACGGTTCGCGTGTGGACGGTGAGCTTGCCGCGCCCTGATGCTCGCGCTTGCACCTTGACCGAGTGATAGCCGGCGGTGGAGGCTCGCGCGGAGTGATAGGCGAGGATGTACTGATTGCGTATACCGCGAGCGACTTCGGCGGCGACCGCATCGACATCCTGGAGCGAGGGGGAAGAAGGCGATGCCTCCGGTCTGGCTGGCGAGGGCTTCGAGGGCGTGGCGGGCGCGGCGCTTGTCGCCGCCGCTGCTATTGCCGGAGAAGAGCAGTCCGATGGAGTAGATGATGGGGCCCTGCATGTCCTGAACGCGATGGATGGCCTGGTCGAGAGATAGCCGGGAGGCGTTGTCCTCCCCGTCGGTGATGACTATGAGGACCCTGCGGGGGCGCTTCGCGCTTTGCTCCATTTTGTCGGCGGCGGTAACGATGGTGTCGTAAAGGGCGGTGCCGCCGGAGAGGCTGAGGTGCGCGAGGCCGTTCTGCAGGCGGCTGAGATCGGAGGTGAAGTCCTGATCGAGGTAAGCCTGATCGGAGAAGTTGATGACGAAAGTCTCGTCGGCGGGGTTGGAGGCTTTGACGAGGTCGAGGGCGGCGGAGCCGACGGCCGCGCGCTTGGGGCGCATGGATCCAGAGTTATCGACGAGCAGGCCGATGGAGACCGGGGTGTCCTGATGCTGAATGGAGATGACGGTCTGCGGGATGCCGTCTTCGGCGACTTTGAAGTTGCTCTTGTCGAGGCCGTTGACAAGCTGGCCCTTGCTGTCGAGGACGGTGCAGTTCAGCACGACCTCTTCGGCGTTGACCTCAAACGTGTATGGGCCCGAGGGTTTGTGCTTCGGCGGATGGTTTTGCGCGAGCGCCGAGAGCGCGCCGAAAAGGAAGAGGATGAAGATTGTGGATGCCGTGGAGCGGGCTTTCATCGTGCGGGTCCGCGATCGGCGGCGGGCATGGGCAGCGTGATGCGGTTGCCGAAGCCGATGTCAATGGCGGTGTTCTGGGGAAGACGATCTCGCGTCCGCGCGCGAGGAAGTTCCTGTAGATGGAACTGCCGCCTCCGTAGGCGCTCATGAGGATGGCGTAGGTATGGTTCTGATAGGCGGCGCCGACGATGATCCCGATGAGCTTGTATCCGGTTGCGCCTCCGGCTACGGGACCGGCGGTGCCGACGTCGTTCTTGCCGCCGCTGCCGATCAGCGCCAGACCGACGGATACGCCCGTGGTGATGTAGCGGGTCTTGGAGGGAGTGGATTTGGCGCCGCCTTCGGTGTCGAGCTGCACGTTGCCGGCGGCGTCGGACTCGACACCCTGGAGGCTGGTGTCGACGGTCTGCACGGCTCCATCGGGAAGAATGATCTGGCGAAAGGCGATTCGGAGCTGTCCGTTGCGGTGGAGGCTGCGGGCAGCGCGCACCTGAAGGACGGAGCCGCGGAGCCGGGTGCCGGCGGGGAGGATGAGGCGTCCCTTATCGAACAGCGGCTGGGAGAGCGCGGCATCGACGTCGCTGCCTTTCTGGGTATGCTTCGAGTCGAGAGGCGTCGGCAGCATGGCGTGGACGAGGCTTCCGGGTGGGGGCTGGGTGCCGATGGAGGAGAGGCTTGCGGCGAAGACGGATTCGCTGCCGAAGTCGAGCGGCTGGGAGAGTTCGGCGGAATAGACGGTTCCGGCATCGATGTACTGCGGGTGCGCGGGGAGCTGGGCGACGGCGTAGCGCACGAAGACATGCATGCGGTCAGGCGACTCGATCTGCTTCCTGGCGTCGTGCCACTGCGCCCGGGCCTGTTCCATCTTCCGAGCGGCGGCGTCTTTCACGGCGTTCTTCTTCTGGTGTTCGCCGGCAGTGGCAAGCTGGATGACCTGTCCGGAGCCGGGAACCACGGTTGCGTGCAGCTCGGTGGCGCGGCCGCCGGGGAGAATGAGTTGGTCGAAATTGACGCTGAGTTTACGGGCCGGGGTGAAGTCGGCGTTGAGGGCGCTGAGGGCGCGGGTGCGGCCGGGGACGGCAGCAATGGCGACGATGTGGCCGGTCGCCTGCGTGCCTGTGGGGATGACGAGATAGTCGAAGACGTAGACGGGCTGCATGACGCGGCCGTGGATGGGCTGGCCGACCTTGCGCACGCGCACCTCGCTGTCGAGGGCGATCTGCAGGGGGGTGCCTTCGGGAACGGTGAGGGCGATGGTGCGCGCCTCAGCGGGCGGCTGGGAAGAAGGGGATGGATCCATCTGCATCGGAACAATCAGCTCATGCGGTGTGCCATGGAGCGCAAGGGCTCCGGTAACCTGAATCGTGGAGTCACCGCTGGACGCGATCGTACTTTGATAGCTTTGGGGAACAAAGGAGACTTCAGCGAAATGCGGAGCGTCCAAAGCGTCGGTGCTCATCTTGTGGTCGCGTGAGTCATTTCCACTCTTGCCGGTGCCGGCCGCGACCACAACGCTTCCTGAGATTTTCATTGCACCTGGGTCGAAGTCGATCGATCCATTCTGCACCTGGAATGTTCCATGCACGGAGTGATCGGATCCACTCAGCGAAAAGGCGACTTCGCTTGCCTTTGGATCAACGCTGAATGTCTGCTTCTGACAGAGCGCGTCGGACACGAGGAGGAGCGGTAACGCCAGTAGAGGTAACAGGATGTGTCTCTTCATGGTCTTTCTCCACCAGGGAGATTGGCTTGTTGGTTTCGAGCCAGCGGTGCGATGCTCTGCGTCAGCCAGAGGCTGATGGAAGCAATCTCTTTGTCGGAGAGGTATTCGTGGCCGGGCATATCCGCAAATCGCCAAGTTTGGTATTCCCGGAACGGGCGCTAGCAGGATTCTGGAGAACCTTGTTATTTTCACTGCAAACTCGCACGGCATGGTCAAGACCGAAAACAGAACTTTCTGGATGTTGAATGGCCTTATGCTCAAGAGACATCATTCACCGAATGCATTCCCCAATGCATGTGCCGTTTGTGGATAGACGAAAGAGCTGATGTATACGACAGCACCTTAAGGTGCTCAGCGTCGTTACGATTTGTTCATGAGCAATTTGGAAAACTAACGCGGATGACACTCGCTCCACGACGAGCGCCCGGAAGTCTGTGGCCTCAAAACTCAATAGACGTTCGACGTGACCTTCCGGTTGAGGCCCGGCTTTGCGCATTCATCCTGACAAGCTGAAGGGCGAATCAGACGAATTAGGCAGCTATCGTCACTTTATCTAAACGATATGACTGATTGACAACTCCATCATGACGCGATGTTCATCTCCATATGAGTCGTAATCCCTTTCAAGAGGAATTCGCGGATCAGATTCGCTGCAGCATCTGCCCCCGTGTCGGCCAATCCGTTGAACAGGACCAACGAGGCTCCGCGATCGGAAGCCGGATAGTAGGTCACAACAATATTCTCGCCAGCCTTGATACCGGAAGGCCTCCTGTCAATGCCCATTTTGGATCTTGAGTCTGCTTAGTCCACGGTTGCTGCTTCCTACACCATAACTTCCTGCTCGGTCGGACGCGCGGGAATCCATTGCCGTGGGCATCGTGAGTCTGAAGGCTGAGCCTTTGCCCATACGGGACTCTCCCAGGTGGTGTCCCTGATCGGCGTCCATAATCGATTGACTGATCGCCAGACCCAGTCCTAGCCCATTTCGTTACGTAGCGAAGAAGGTCTCGAAGATGCGATTCCTCTGCCAAAAACAGATGCTTGTTGGAGAAAGTTAAGGAAGAGTTCATTCTTCGTGGTCGAGCCTCTCGCCATTCGGTCCGACCTGAATCTCACGGTGTTTTCCGTTTGAGTCGACCTGTGCTTCATACGCGACGATCTCGCCATGCTTGGTCAGTGATTCGACCTTGGTTATGGTTCCTTCTCCGGCTTGTCTGCGCAGGCTGTTAACGACGGTTAAGGGCAGTGCATTAATGTCTACCTGCTCCTCCACCTCGAGAAGCTTGCCGTTAGGGTCGATCGTTATGTCCTTAGTACGTCCCTCAACCAGCAGGTGAACTTCGTATTCTGCTTTGCCGTGTTCGGTGTCCTTCGCATAACCAACGACGGTAGCGCCTTTGGCCTGTACCTCCGCGGTCCGTTGCACGGCTGCAGGCAAATCAGAGTGCCTAATTGGCTTTTCAGCGTCGGATGCACCCGTCGTAATCACAACAATAGCTATCCACAACACGTTCATCTTTCTCCGCCTTTCACTCATGAGAAGTGAACGTGAAGAAGCTTAAGTCCACATGAAGGCACCGTAATGTTCGCCTGGGACTGTCGTGGTTGTGAGGTTGCGGGAAGTCAGTCCTCTTGACCGAGCCCAGACACGTCTCTTCGTTACTCCGTTTGATACTGCTGAGTTAGCGCCTCGTCCGTCATTTTGGCTGCTTGCTCTCTCGCGATCGTCAGTCCTGCCGTTCGCTTCTACGTGGCCCGCCTGCCTCGCGACCGGCACGTTCGGTAATTCAGTCAGCGTTAAGGTCCTCATGCTACGGTTTAGCGTGGTTTCATCTCGGTGTCAGCCATTCGCCGTTAACCAGCTGCAGGTCGATATTCGACAAGAGGAATTTCCGATTGATTAGAGCGGAAACTGCCGCGCCGTTGATCTCGGCGGCATTGCGCCCGTACCTGCAGAGTCGAGATTCGGCAAATCCTAGATAAAGTCCCGAAGTCGTCAACGAGAAGAGGATAATTGAATGTTTCCGATCGCACGGGTATTAAAACCGATTGCGTTGGCCAGTCTTGCTTTGTCGACATTTGCCATCCTGCAGCGTTCAACCGCTCACGCGCAAGAGAGTTCGACGGCAACCGTACACAGCAGCATCCTCCCGAATGCACCCCAGCCGGCGCAGGCCACCAGTCAAGCTGGAGAAAAAAGATCCTTGCAGACCGGTACCGCAAATATTTCCGGGACGGTGCTCGATACGAATCGAGACGTAGTGCAGGGTGCAAAGGTGACTCTGACTGGCCAAGCGGGTTCCGATGTACGCACTGTAGAATCTGGTAGCGATGGGCAATTCGCGTTCGCAGGCTTGCCGCCGGGTGTTTACAGAATCACAGTAACGGCGCGGGAATGAACGGTTTCGTCTCGGCGCAAATACCATTGCGTGCGAGCGAGGTTCGCCTTTTACCTGCGATAACGCTCTCGGTTTCCGGTGGCTCTACCAGTGTGACCGTCAGCGGAAACAAACAGGTATTGGCCCAGGAGCAGGTCCAGATCGCAATCCAACAGCGCGTGGTTGGCGTTATTCCCAACTTTTACAGCACATACGACTGGAACGCCCCGCCGATGGGAACCAAACAGAAGTTTCAACTGAGCTTTCGGTCCATCATCGATCCGGTTTCGTTCTTAATCGTGGCGGGGATTGCAGGTGCAGAGCAGTACCAGAATATTTTCCCGGCGTATGGCGGTGGAATTGAAGGTTACGGAAAGCGATACGGCGCTGCGTTGGCTAATCACGTGTCGAGCAACCTGCTGGGCAGGGCGGTCTATCCATCGATTTTCCATCAAGACCCCCGTTACTTCTATAAGGGGCGGGGGAGCATACGCTCTCGCGCGCTCTATGCGATGTCGGCTGCCGTCATGGCCAGGGACGATGACGGACGGTGGAAGCCGAATTACTCGAACGTACTTGGCAACTTCTCAGCTGGCGCCATTTCGAATCTGTACTATCTGGAGTCCGATCGCGGAGCTTCTTTAGTTCTGCTCAATGGATTGGCCGACACAGGTGCGGATGCCGCGGCGAATCTGATTCGAGAATTCCTCCTGAAAGGGATTACAACCCACGTTCCCAAGGGTGCGAACGGCCAGCCATAGAACTGTCCAAGGAATCCATCGACCGCTGGCGCATCACCCCACAAAACACTATGAGTGTGTTCCTTCAGGTAGGTTTCACAATCCGTGTGTTTCACTGAGGATGCATATCCCCAGCTGAGTGGGCTGGGCGATGTTTGATTGCTGAACCTGTCCAGAAGATTTCATGAAGACGACGCGACTCGTGATTGCGCTTCTCGCCCTTCTGCTATCCGCGAATGCGCTGCCGGCTGTTGGACAAACAACCTTGGAAGTGACGAAGACTTTTCACATCGGTGGAGAGGGAGGATGGGACTATCTCACGGTCGATGCCACAACCCACCGGTTGTTTGTGCCGCGGTCCACGCACACGATGGTCATTGATGCCGATTCGGGCAAGATCCTTGGAGACATACCGGGGCAAACGACGGCCCATGGCGTCGCGATTGTTCCCAGCGCGGGACGCGGCTTCATCACAGATGGCGGCAGTGGCGGCGGCATCGTGGTTTTCGATCTGAAGAGCTATGCCGTTCTCGGCAAAATCCCGACGATGCCGGACTCTGACGGCATCATCTACGACGCCGGCACTGGGCTTGTGCTGGCCGTCTCCGGCGATGGCGGCGCGCTGATGACCTTCAAGCCGGACATCGATCCCAAGAACGGGAAGATTGATCCTCCTGTGAAACTGGGCGGAGCACCGGAGTTCCTTGCGGCCGATGAAAGAGGTAAGGTCTACATCAACCTGGAGGATAAAGACACCGTGGCAGTCGTCGATCTGCACTCTGGGAAAGTGATCGCGAGATGGCCGGTTGCTCCGGGCGGCCAGCCGGTAGGCATGGCGATGGATGCCAAGGCGCATCGCCTCTTCATCGGCGTGGCGGCCGCAAACCGCAGATGATGATTGTCATGAACTCTGACAGCGGAGAGGTGGAAGCATCGCTGCCGATCGGCGCGGGAGTGGACGCAACGAAGATCATGGATGGTAAAACCTTCGCGAGCTGCCGTGATGGATCGCTCACAGTGGCCGGAGACAAGAACGGTAAGTTCGAGGTCGAACAGGTTGTGAAAACACCAGCTGGTGCACGGACCATGGGTGTCGACGAGACTTCACACTTGATCTACTTGCCCACTGCGGAGCTTGAGCCGGCGACAACGGGCAGGCCCAAGGCGAAACCGGGCACCTTCATGATTGTCGTGGTGGGGTCTCACTAAACAAAAAAGGTGGAGCATCGCTGGGCCGACGCTCCACCTATGATCAGGTCCCGAATCTGGTTGGCTTTGCAGTAGCTACTATTGTTCCCCGGCCAGGTTCCAGCGGAAACCGAATGAATACGTGGGCCGGTAGTATTCACGCTGCACTGGGTAGACTCCGGTGCCGTTATAGAACCCGAAGACCTGGTTGCTCATATTCGGAAGAGAGCCGACGGCCTGCAGGTTCTTATACACACGATAACTGCCTTGCGCGTCGAACTGGGCATGTGGGTGGAAGTAGTTATCCCCTGTTGGCCCGTGAACCCCCAGAATTGGATCATTGATCGGGCAAGTTGACGCGTTCCATTGATAAGCTGCAATATTCGAGTCGTTGTAGCTGATCGCAAAGCGGCCGGAGAACCGGTTCTTGTCGTAAGTCAGGTTGATGTTGTAGTTATTCGGCGCAGCGCGATCGAGCAAGGGGTGGTCAGTCCGACCTCCGTCAAATCCGCAGGGAAAGTGACGTACAAAGTCGTATACGCGTAGTTCACGTTCATGCCCAGGCCGCTTAGCGGGCCGGGAAGAAACGAGAACCGTTGCTCCCATTGGAATTCGATCCCCTGGATGTGCGCGTTCGGGCCGTTGATGGACTGCGTTAGCTGATAGGTTCGGCACCCAGCCGCACCTAGTGTACAGGTGGATGTGCCGTCAAATGGAATTAGGCTTGCCACCGGATAAATCGGATTGGAAAGCTCCTTAAAGAAGTAATCTCCCTGGATTATGCCCAGCGGCTGAATATAATGTTCGACGAGAACGTCGATGTTATCCGACAAAGTAGGCAGCAGGCTGGGATTGCCCGGATTCGTTCCCGCGATCGTGTTCTTTCGCACATCCTGATTCAGTATTCCGCCTTCTCGCCCGCTGCAGGGATTGAGGTCGGAACGCCCGGGGTGCCGGCATAGGTGATGAGTAACACGGTGGGGTCGTCACCCGACTCGCCGCGATGCACATCATCCACTGACTCTCCTACCGCTTGTCCCTGATGAACGACCTGAGTCTTGCCGCTGGCCTTGTCATGTAGCGTGAGAGTGCCTGAAAGAACGTAGACAACGTTTGGGAATGGATGCGTGTGCCATGGCAGGGCAGTGTGTGGTGCGATGGTCAGCTTGATCGTCGTGAGTTGTGGCTGGCCGGCAGGGTAGTGCGTGTACGGCTTGCCGTTCCACGATTGGGTCGTTTGCAGCAGCATTTCGCGGTGGCCGGTTGCAACGCTCTTCGCCTGGGTTTGAGCGAGGATAGCCGACACAGATGCTGCGGTGACGATGGCGGTAATTCCAATGCTGCGGTACTTAGAAATCATATTGGTCGTCTCCATGTGGGTTAGCTATCAGGCCGGTGTTGCTTGAAACTCAGCATAGTGCCGCTATTTTCCGGTGTAGGTGACGTGCCAGACAGAGCGGGAGCCATCGTCGGTAACGAACAAGCTACCGTCTTTGGCGATGGCGACGCCTACGAGGCGGCCCCAGACCTGGCCGTCTTTGCTGACGAAGCCGGTGAGGAAGTCTTCGTAGCTACCATCGGCGTGACCATTGTTCATGGGGATGCGGATGACTTCGTAGCCGGCGCGGTTGGCTCGGTTCCAGGAGCCGTGCTCTGCGGCAAAGGCGTCGCCGTCATATTGCTCCGGGAACTGATCTTTCTGGTCGGGATAAAAGACCATCTCGAGCGAGGCCATGTGGGGCTGGACGAGGACATCCGGAGTAATAACCTTGGAGGCGAGATCGACGCGATTGCAGGTCTTGGCCTCATCCGCAGTGAGCGCGGCCGCCTGCGGATTGGGGCCGGTGCCATTGGCACAGGGCTCCGGGAGACGCGGGTCCTGATGGCCGCCCATGTAGTACCAGGGCCAGCCGTAGAAGCCGCCTTCCTTGATCGAGGTGACGTAATCGGGGACTAGGTGATTGCCGAGGTTGTCGCGCTCGTTAGTGGAGCACCAAAGCTGTCCGGTGGTGGGGTTGATGGCCTCACCGACGCAGTTGCGGATACCGGAAGCGTAGACCTCGATGAACTTTCCTTCGGGAGTGTACTCGAGTACATCAGCCCGATGGAACTCCTTTGGATGTGTGTCGGGATCATCGATATTTGATCCTGAGCCTACGGAAACTAACATGTATTTGCCGTCTGCCGTGAAGACGACATCGCGGGTCCAATGGCCTCCGCCCATGAGCTGGGCATACCCAGGGATTTTGGGAACGATCGTTTCAGGCGCGCCTGTCGCGTGCAGATCCCCCGTGTGATAGGGGATACGTTGAATAGTGGTGGCGTTACCGACATAGACGTACTTCGGGTCGTCAGCAGGATAAAAAGCAATGCCGAAGGGGTGATCTAAGCCGGTGGCGAACTTTTCGATCTGAGCGGCTTTGCCGTCGGGGCCCGCGCCGCGAAGGATAAAGATGGTATCGGCGCCGGAGTCAGCGAGAAAGAGATCGCCGTTGGGCGCCGTCCTGAGCAGGCGAGGCATCGTAAATGTGCCCCCACTCAACTGCATGTGTTCCTTGTTGTCAGCACGTTGCATGGGAGCGGCATCGCCTCCGGCGTAAAGCGTCACCTTGAAGCCTGCAGGAGCGATCGGCCAAGCATCCTTTGGGCGGGGAATCAGATGCGGCGTATTGTTAATGGCCTCCTGAGGCTTGGGCTCTGGCAGATCGGCGACTGTAATCTTGCGACGGACGCCAGGCTGCTGCTGATTCCAGTCCGCGAAGGCGGCCTGACCGGTGATCGTCTGCTGCGCATGGAGCGCATAAGGAAGAAGGGCGGTAAAGGCGAGAGCGGTGAATGCGTGGAACTTTGCGAGGTGTGAATGTCTCATGATTCTCATCTCCAGATTCGTAATTTGGCGAGAGTCGATCATGCCGCGGCTTGGCAAGAACGAGCCCAAGCTTTGGCAGTAGCGTCAACCACGCAGACTTGCGGGAGGATGGCTTACAGCGGACAACTGGTAATAAGCTGCCTGAGGGAGTTCAAGACCCGCAGCAGCGATATTCTCCTCCAGGTGCTTGATCGAAGACGTTCCCGGAATAGGCAGGACCACTTCGGAACGTTTGAGCAGCCAGGCCAATGCGACCTGCAAAGGAGTTGCGGTCAGCTTGTCCGCAAGTTTCTTGAGGGCGTCATGTGCCTCCTGCGCTTGGCCTAGGGGAGCCCACGGAAGGAAAGCAATGTTGTCCTGTTCGCAGTAATCGACGATGAAGTCGGATTCCCGGTCGGCGAAGCTGTAGCGGTTCTGCACAGAAACAATTGGCACGATTTTACGTGCCCTCTCCACGTGTTCGCGAGTCACATTCGACAGCGCGACATGACGAATCTTACCTTGCTCGCGCAGCATGGCCAACGCTTCTACCGACGCTTCGAAGGAAACGGCGTTATCTGGAGCGTGAAGCTGATAGATGTCGATACGATCCAGTTGCAGCCGCTTCAGACTCCCTTCGAGTGCCTGGGTGAGATGTTTCGGACTGGCGTTGTGCGTCCATTGGCCGGGACCGGGGCGCTCCCATCCACCCTTAGTTGCGATTACTAATCCATCTGGATATGGGTAGAGTGCTTCTGCGATCAACTCTTCTGATACACCAGGGCCGTAGGAGTCTGCCGTATCGATGAGATTCACGCCGAGTTCAATCGCTTGTCGGAGGGTTGCAAGCGCTGCGGTCTTGTCTGCGGGAGGTCCCCAGACTCCCGGCCCGGTGATGCGCATCGCGCCATAGCCCATCCGGTTGACTGTAAGATCACCACCGATTGTAAACGTACCGGCTGATGCGGCTGAAAGGGTCTGTTGGTTATTCATAAGACTGCTCCTTTTCGTGTTGCGAATTTGGAATGTATGACAGGTGCGACACCTGCACTCAGGCCGGTATCGGCGCATTTTGCTCAATCAGATTTTGAGCCTTGAGATCTGCCCAGAACTCGGCAGGGATCCTGGTTTGCATGGAGGTGTAATCGGCAAGGATCTGTTGCTCGCTGCTTGCGCCGACGACGAGGGCTGCAGCGATGTCAGGCGCTGCAGAGAATTGAAGCGCCGCAGTCCGGAGGTCGACTCCATGGTTACTTGCAACCTCGCGAAGCCTCTTGCGTTTTTCAAGAAACGCAGTCGGAATCTGGTACGACTGCCTCCCGTAGTTGTAACGTGGACTTCCCGAGATAAACCCGGCATTCAGTGATGACCCAATCACGAAAGAAACATTCTTGGCTCGAGCCGCAGGAAATACCTGATCCAGAGCATTCTTGTGGTCGATCAGAGAATACTGAGAAGCAAGAAGGCATACATCCGGAGCTGCCACTTCAAGCAGTCGCATGATTGGTTCTGGTGTGTTGACGCCGATCCCCCAGCCTTTGATCAATCCCTCGTCCCGCATGCGGGTGAGTTCCGGAAATGCGCCCTTACGAGCGATCTCGAATTGTTCCTGCCAAGGTGTCGGAAGATATTTGTTGTCCGACGAAATATCATGCACGAAAACGATGTCCAGGCTGTCAATGCCGAGTCTTTGGAGACTGTCTTCAATGGAACGTCGCACTCCTGACGCCGTGTAATCGTAGACCACGTCGTTCGGTGAAGGAGAAAATGGGAAATAGTCCTTATTCCTGGCGGTCTTCGATGCCTTAAGGAGCTTGCCAACCATCGAGGAGAGGACGAATTCACTTCGACTCTTGTTGTGAAGAGAGTTGCCGTATCTACGCTCAGCCAAACCCAAGCCGTACCACGGAGCCATGTCATAGTAGCGAATCCCAGCGTTCCATGCGGCTTCGATGGTGGCATACGCATCTTTGTCGGTGACTACTGCAAACTCATTCCCAAGCGGAACCCCTCCTATACCGAGCTTGAAGGGTGGCTTGTAGTGCCTCTTGATGTCGCTGCTGACAGCCTGCTCAATGGTGTTACTTCCGATCACTTCTGATGCACCTGAGGCAGAAGCTACCCTGGGCAGTAGTGCTGTTGCCATCGCCATGGTCGATCCTTTTACAGTGGCGCTCAAGAAGTCTCGTCTCGCATTCATCGGCAGTACCTCGCTGTCGGTTCGGGGTTAGTTGGAGCCCAGAAATCGTCAGGCAGATTGACAACAATTGGCTCTGGCGTACTTCGCACAACCACCCAGCGAAATGGCTTCTCCTTCGAAGGGTTAAGTTCCTGATGTGGCAGCCAACTTGGCACGTGCAGAAAATCGCCGACCCTAACAGTGACCGAGTGTTCTCCGAAGTCATCCCACCGCACGAAAGCTTCTCCTTCAAGTACGTAAACGACGGTGTCCTGTTCGCCGTGATGGTGGATGCCGGTCTTCGCTGACGGTTCGACCACAAATATGCCTGCCCATAGCGGGGAGGCAATACCATGCGTTGCTGTAATAGCGAACATCCTCAGAGATCCTGACGTCTGCTGTGTTTCGGTGCTCAGTTCAGCGGGATGCACAACGCTGATCATCGAATTCGATCCCGGTTGAGATCCCGTCCGAATCACGCCTCTCCCTGGCATAGCAAGCCGATCAGCTATCGGGTGAATGAGGGAATCATTAGGTTTCCTTTCCATGTGGTCTCCAGATGGCCGGCGATTGCCTACGGCTAACTGTACTGTACTGTACTGTACTGTACAGTACAGTATTAAGATGCACTCGGCGACAGATTCGACGCACCAGTAATCCAGGCGCCTGAAGAAGTGGTCGCATAAAATGCTGTTAATACAGGAGGATTCAAGCTGTGGGTCGCTTTTTTGTTTTACCCATTCAGGACGGGGAGATGAATGCCTAACAAGCGGTCGCGTGGAGAGGTTCGAAACGGCAAGCTTCAAAAAGTCGCAGCAGACCCGTTTCTGAAGCGCGGCTATGAGGGTGTGCCTCGCCAAAATTCCATCCGCGCAGAAAACGGGCTTGGCCCTCTTTGAGGTCGTCTTGAAGTGATTGATTGTTTACTCCAAGATTGCAGGGCAAAAGCGTCATAACCGGAACAGGCAGAAGCCTCACCAGGCGTAGCATCAGAGCACTATTACACGGAGAGATTTCAGGCCGGATACAAGTCCCTCGCCTTGATTCAACAGCAGATCGCTATTTTGGCGAGCGACAGATCGAGGACCGCTCCATTGTCGGGCCCGTTGCCCCAATACGTCTTAAGTGCTTCAACCACCTTCTGCTGGCTGAAGTAGTACGGGGGAAATGCTGTAGTCGTGCCGGCTATGTGCATGCTCTATGTGGCTCCAGTGAGAATACTAGATTGAGTATGACGAAGCGTCACGATAGCGTTATTCCTGGGTTCGGGGAGCGAGACACCGGAAGAGCGGTTAGCGAGAGGGGACCGGGCCTGAGAATGGCGTCTGGAGCGGGCCCGAGCGTGGGGAATTCGACGATGATTTCGGCTCCAAGAGGAGCTTGGAGATTGCGGACCCAGGCGCGGCCGCCGTGGGCGAGTGCCACTGCCCTGACTAAGGCGAGGCCTAGTCCGTGGCCCTCGGACTGATCACCCTTGGCGAAGCGCTGGAACACGCTATCCAGCAGATTGGGCGGGAATCCGGGACCGTCATCATTCACGCGGATTTGCGCGTTACCCGCGTTTTCGATAAGGCTGATTGTGACCTGCGCGCCCTCGCCGGCGTATCGCAGCTCGTTCTCGAGGAGATTGGATAAGAGGCGGATCAGAAACCGCTGATCGACCATTGCCTGAACCGGTTGGTCTGCGATGGTGGTCAGGGTTTGGCGACGCTCGCTGAAGGCTGGGGCGTAGAGTTCGGTGACGCGGTAGATGAGGTCAGCGAGATCGGAGGGCTCGCGGCGAAGGCGGAGCGCGCCGGCCTCGGCCTCGGCGACGTCAAGTGAGGTAGTCACGATTTCGGAGAGGCAATCGAGGCTCTCAACGGCCCTGGCGACAAGCTCGCGGGAAAGATTTGGATCGTCGGTGGAGAGCGCTGCTTCGAGGCTGCCTCGAACAGAGGTGATGGGACTCTTCATATCGTGCGCGACCGAGTCGGTCAGAGTGCGCAGCTGGTTCACGGAAGCGGAGATACGGTCGAGCATGGTGTTGAAGGTGCGGGTGAGACGGGCGATTTCGTCGTTAGGCTTGTTTGCCGCGGCAACGCGGCTGCTGAGATCTCCGGTTCCTATGCTCGCGGCAGCGGTGGTGATGGCGTCGACGCGCTTGAGCGTGCCACGCATGCTGAGGACGGCGATTAGAAAACCGAAGCCGACCATGGATATCCAGCCGAGGAAAAACCACAGCAGGAGGTGCGTAAGCATGGTCTGGGCGGTGGTGTCCTGGAGGCCGAGATAGATTCTGGCCATGCTCGGGCCAACGTTAGCGGCCACCACTCGAAAGGGCAGGCTCCATCCCGCGACATTCATGGATACAGCCGACCGCTCAGGAACACTCAGCTTGCGAAGGCCGGCGATCAGCGCCTCACTGCTGGCGGGTCCGACCCATAACGGCGGCTCACCAGCTTCGCCACTTTCGAAGAAGAAGACCGTGTTTGCGGCAGAGTGGCCGCCGTGCCTGTCGAAAGCGAACTCCTGGGTGGCGAGCTCGGCGACCTCGCCCACGATGCGTCCATAGAGCGCGTCCTTAGGGGTGGTAAGCGCAACCTGCTTCAACGTTTCGCTCTCGCCGATAAGCCACGAGTCGCTTCGCTCGCGGATGGTCCGGGCGACCAGGCCGTACATCATGAGGAAGACCAGGGCGCTGCTGGCGGCGAAGACGATGGTGCTTCGAAGAGCCAGACGCCACGCAGCGGTGCGGTAGAAGGAACCACTAATCCTTGAGAACATAGCCCACTCCCCGTATGGTTCGTATCAAAGGACGGTCGGCGTCGCGATCCACCTTGTTGCGCAGCCGATGGATGTGCACGTCGACGATGTTGGTAGAGGTGTCGAAGCGCATCTTCCAGACATGATCGAGTACCATGCTGCGCGTAACGACGCGGCCGGCGTTCCGGCAGAGGTACTCGAGCAGTGCGAACTCCTGTTGCGTGAGCTGCAGTTCGGTTCCCGCGCGATGGGCTTCGCGGCGGATAAGGTCGAGCTCAAGGTCGGCTACGCGCAGGCGGGTGGCTTCGGGCTGGTTGGGTGTGCTGCGCCTGAGCAGGGCTCGCAGGCGAGCGACGACCTCGGCGACAGCGAAAGGCTTGGCGAGGTAGTCGTCACCTCCGCGTTCGAGGCCGAGCACACGCTGATCGACGGAACGCCGGGCGGAAAGAATCAGTACGGGTGCGCCTACTCCCTGCGAACGGAGGCGATGAATCAGGTCGAGGCCGTCCGTGTCGGGGAGCGTCAGGTCGATGACCATTGCATCGTGCACACCTTCCACGGCGTGCCGCTCGGCTTCTCCGCCGGAGGCGCAGGCGTCGAACCGGAAGCCAGCCTCAGTGACTGCCCGGATGAGAAATTCGCGAATTGTCGGGTCGTCTTCGACTACAAGCAGCCGCAAGTGAAACTGGTTTCCCTTTTTCTAGACTCTGATGGTGCGGCCAGCGAGTTCCAACGCATGTGTACAACTTCGAGCAAGGAAATGAGAGAGCGTGCGAATGCTTCGAGGCTTTCGCCGGTTACTTTCACCGGCGGCCCGGGGTTGATGCGGCCATCGGCGGTCCGCAACGTTCTCCACGGCACTCGATGTAGTCGACATTCATTTCAAGCAGGTTGAGCAGGCGCCCCCACTGGGGATTGACGAATTCGCAATGGGCGATCCGGCCGGCGCCCTGTGCGCCACAGCGCTTGCACTGCACGTGCTCTGGTGTCCTCACTTTAACCATAGTCTTTGCCGCTTGCCCTTACATTGCTGAAGAATTACGTAGCCGTCATCGTTTGGCTGTATTCCGGTTGCGGGCCGTGTGGCCTGAGCCTTGCCCCGCCTTCCTGCGGCTTTGAGCAGTGGCGTCTCCGAGGTCTCCCGCGGGCGATTATGAAAAGCTTTCGCGGAGACCTCGTGTTTGAGCCTCGAGAGCTGGGATGCTGTTTTGCCATAACGATCCAGTTGGCTGCGTGAGTGTGCCGCCACTGGTGCGATCGAGTGTTGTTCTGCAGCACTGAACTTGGAGAGTTCAACACTTCGGAGGTGCGGTTTCGACCGTCTATTCGTCCCTAAACGGGGGCTCGCGGCCCGAAGTTCCGGGTGGCAAGTGACGCTAGAGATTCTCTAAACTTGTGCGATGACCCGTTCTTGACTAGCCACTTTTGTTTTCACGCGAGGTGGCAGCAATCGCGTCGAATTCAGAATGAACGTCAACTCCGACGCAACATGAATGAACGCTGCAAGCAGTGGCCCACGAATTCAAAGACCACCTGATAGAGCCATGGCGCTAAGCAATCATTGCTTGACTTCATTGCTTAATCTCCGGTTTGCCGGCAACCCGGAAGCAATTCTGCCGAGCTTCACCAACAGAAGACACTTGTGAGATGGGTTCTAGTCTCTTGAGTCACAAGTAGGTTGCATATAGATGGGAGGCGTTCTGTGGTGAGGCATGGAGTCTCGTCGTGGACGGCCGAAGAAGCATGAGCTGGTGGTGAGCCCAGGGCAAAGAGCCGAGTTGGAGCGCATAGCGCGGCAGTCTCGCAGCGCTCGTTCGGTGGCCTTTCGCGCCCGTATCGTTTTAGAGTGTGGGGGTGGAGCAAGCAACGCGGCGGTCGCAGCGAAGTTGCGCACGACAGGATTTACAGTTGGTCTCTGGCGCAACCGCTTTATTGCCGAGGGAGTGACCGGGCTGGGCGATGAGCCGCGTCCGCGAGCGCCGCGTGAGATCGGTGACGAGAAAATCGAGCAGGTGGTGTGGCTGACGCTGGAGAAGACTGCGAAGGGAGCGACGCACTGGTCCAGCCGCATGCTAGCAGTCAGAACCGGTCTAAGCCAGTCCACCATCAGCCGCATCTGGCGTGCCTTTGGACTGAAGCCGCATCGCACAGAGAGCTTTCAGCTATCGACTGATCCATTGCTGATCGACAAAGTGCGGGATATCGTTGGGCTCTATCTCGATCCACCCCATCGTGCGCTGGTGTTGTGCGTGGATGAGAAGTCGCAGATCCAGGATGAGGCGTTGCTGGTGGACTTGACTCAGTGCTTTCGCTAAGCCAATGGCGATCCGTAGGAGCGAGTGAGATCGAGGGGTTACCCCTTGTCCTGATCGATAGGCGGCTCCTTCTCGTTCAACTGTTGACTTCAAGGCCCTTGCACTCATCGAAGTCGGGGATGACCTCGCCGCCAGACCTCCAAAAGAGACTGTCACAACAGGGATGACAAGTGGTTATTTCTCGTCCCGGTTCAAATACAGTCTTAAAACCGTTCTTCCCCCTGGGGATCCTCTCCGGAGATCCCGATCAGGAGTACTTCGTTGATGGAACGACCGGTGGAGGCGTTTCCGTCATCGGCATGCTGCGCCGAGCCGATGCTGACGTGAGGTTCGCCGAAGCTAAACCAGTTCGCCGACCGGCTCACGTGTTTCTTCACGCGCGACCGGGCTGAACCAGGAGTAGAGCAACGGCAACACATAAAGGGTCAGCAGAGTGGCTGTGATCAGGCCGCCGATGACCACCGCCGCCAGAGGCTTCTCCACTTCTGCCCCGCGTGAGGTTGCCAGAGCCATGGGATGAAGCCGAGACTCGCCACCAATGCGGTGCTCTCCGTTCTCCTTGAAGCCGGCCGAGATGATGATGCCGGCGGGAATGTCCAGCTCCACCGATTCTGCGATGATGTCGGGTACAGTGTCGGCGGGCGTGACCACCACAATCAGGTCCACCTTGTCGGGCAGCTCTCGCACGCTGGGGTAAGCCTTGATCCCGAGCACATTGGAGCGCTTGGCCTTAACCGGAAAAACGGTGCCGCCGAAGGGGCTGCTCAGCAGGTTCCACAGCACCGAGCGGCCTACACCGCCGGCACGCTCTGAGCGCCGATCACGGCAACGCTTTTGGGAATAAACAACGGATCGAGAGGGTGGCTTTCGGGGGGGTAAACGTCCGACGACCGGCTAAGCTTGGCCGAAGAAGCGGGCCCCTTGGGTGCAGAAAGCGTGGACATAAAACCTCCCAGCTATGAAGTTCCAAGCTAATCTCGTCCGGGAGGGCGTTAAAACCACCAAGATCTTCGATGAAGGCCATGGCGGTGTGACTCCTGGAGGAATCAGCAAGAGAACCTTATGGGATTCAATCGGGATTTCTTCGATGCTCCCCGAATGGTTGACGTGTGGCTCGTCTTTCTATTTTCGGTCGCAACGAGTGGAACAACCGCGGCGGCGTCGTGTCTGTTCAGAATTGCTCACTCTGGGGGAGGTCCTGCCGAAGCATGGTGTAATTGCCAACGAGTGCGCCGCCGCGCCTACCAAGATCGGCCGATTGCCTCACCACCTTGATCCGGAAGGCGGTCGAGGGCTGGACCCATCCCCGAGCCCTGTTTCGCTTCAGCCCCGTGCGAAGTCGAGCACGACGCGTGAGGCCACTTCGCCATGCTCAAGCCTGTCGAAGACCTGGTTGATCGAAGACAAAGGCTGGAGCTCGATATCGGCCTTCACCTTGCCCTCGGCGGCAAAGGCGAGCGCTTCAGCCATATCCTGGCGCGTTCCGACGAACGAACCCCGAATGGTAATGCAGTTCGCCACCACATCGAAGAGTGGAACCGGGAACTCACCTGGCGGCAGCCCGACCAACACACAAGTCCCGCGCTTCCGCGTCATGCCAACTCCCTGCTTAAATGCGGGGAGCGAGGGTGCGGTAATCAGAACGCCATGAGCTCCGCCACCAGTTTCCTTCTTCAAGGTGGCTGCCGGGTCGCCAGACTTGGCGTTGATCACGAGATCAGCGCCAACCTGCTTGGCGTGGGCCAGCTTGCCGTCATCGATGTCAATCGCGCAGACGAACAGTCCCATGGCCTTGGCATATTGGATTGCCAGATGCCCCAGTCCGCCAGCGCCGGAGATGGCCATCCATTCGCCGGGCTTCGCTCCGCTCTCCTTGATTCCTTTATAAGTGGTGACGCCGGCGCAGATCAGTGGGGCGGCCTCCACAGCCGAGAGTTCGGCAGGCACATGGGCAACGTAGTTCGGGTCTGCGAGGAGGTATTCGGCAAAGCCGCCGTTCTTGTTGTAGCCGCCAAACTGCGCCCGGGCGCAGACCGTTTCCCAACCCCTCAAGCAATATTCGCAATGACCACATGCCGAATAAAGCCAGGGCACTCCAACCCGGTCGCCCTCCTTGACGACCGTCACTCCCGATCCGACGGCGACGACTAGCCCGATGGCCTCATGGCCGGGAATGAAGGGGAGCGTGGGCTTGACCGGCCAGTCGCCATGCGCGGCATGGAGATCGGTGTGGCATACGCCGCAGGCCTCGGTTTTGATCAGGATCTGGTCCGCCGCGGGATACGGGATGTCCCATTCCTGCAACAGCAAAGGCTTTCCAAACTGCTCGACCACTGCGACGTTCATCCGTCCCGCCCCGGGAGACGTGATGTCCGATTCCCGAAGCACTGAAGAAAAAGGCTGATCGACCACTGCGGTATTCATTTCGAGTGCCATGTGTAGCTCCTCTTTTCCAAGTTGAAAATGTCGACGCGGCTCAACCGCGACCCAAAGAAGCGGGTAAGCCGCTCCCATCCTCTGAGGCCGTTAGGCGGCGGGTCAGATCGTAAGTGCCACCCACTCGGTTGCCGGGCGTTGAGAGCCGGTGCCTATACCGGAGCGTCGATCGATTCGATGCAAACCAGCTTTTTGTTCACAAACTCCTGGATACCCATGCTGCTGAGTTCGCGCCCGTAGCCGGAGTCCTTGATCCCGCCGAACGGCAAATCCGGTCTCGTCCAGGTTGGGTGATTTACGAACATCATGCCCGCGTCGACGCGGCTCGCCACCCGTTTGCCGCGCGCAACGTCCTTGGTGAAGACCGAGCCCCCCAACCCAAAATCCGAGTCGTTGGCGAGCGCGATCGCATCGTCCTCGTTCTTGACTCGGAAAAAGAGCGCGACCGGCCCGAAAAATTCCTTCCTAAATGCGGGATTGTCGGGCTTGATATTCGTAAGAATCGTGGGCTGCATGAAAGCGCCCGGTCGATCGATGCGTTTTCCGCCCATCACCAGGGTGGCCCCCTTGGCCACGGCTTCTTCGACCTGGTCGAGAAGTTGTACCAATGCCGCTTCTGTGGAGAGGGGTCCGAGAGTCGTAGCCTCGTCCATCGGGTCTCCTGGCTTGAGCGCCGCCAGCGCCGTTTGGAACTTGTCGAGAAACGTGTCTGCCAACTCTTCGACGACGATGAAGCGCTTCGCGGCGACGCAGCACTGCCCCGTATTGTTCATCTTGCCCCAGACCGCCCACTTGACCGTTCGATCGAGGTCGGCATCCTCCAGCACGATGAAGGCGTCGCTGCCGCCAAGCTCCATCGTCGACTTCTTAAGGTTTTGTCCAGCTCTCCCGGCAACGCTCTTGCCGGCACCGACGCTTCCGGTCAATGCCACACCCTTTATCCGAGGATCGTCGATCACGCGGTTCACCTGCTCATGCGAGATCAGCAGGTTGGTATACGCCCCTAGGGGGGCACGCGCCTCCAGCCACAGCTTCTCAAATGCGATAGCGCACTGCGGAACGCACCCCGCATGCTTCACCATAACGACATTGCCTGCCATTAGGTTGGGCGCGGCAAAGCGCGCAAGCTGGTAGTAGGGAAAGTTCCAGGGCTGGACGCCGAAAAGCACGCCGAAGGGGGTGCTTTCGATCTGTGCTTCCCCCGAACTCGGCTTGAGGTGCTCTGGTGCGAGGAAACGCTCGGCGTTCATGGCATAGTAGTCGATGATGTCCGCGCTAAGCAGAACTTCGCCGCGGGCTTGGTCAATGAGCTTTCCCATCTCGAGCGTCACCGGGCGAGCGAACTCGTCGATCCGCGCACGCATGATAGCCGACGCTTTCGCGACCACGGCCGCTCGCTCCGCAAAAGTCGTATGCCGCCAGGTCTCAAAGCAGATCGCTGCGGTTTCAATTGCCATATCGAGCTGGTTGTCGCTGAGTTCGTCGAACGTCTTCAGGATCTTGCCGTCATATGGGTTAACGCTTTGGTAGGCCATAGCTAAGTCTTCTTCTAATCTCGTCGTGCAGGATTAGACCTGTTGTCGGGGTTGCCTAAGCCTCGATGATCTCGAGAATCACGGCTAGTGGAGATTGTCTCTCCGCGAAAAATGAACATGCTGTACTGTTTTGCTCACAAATGACAGATGGATCCTTTGGGATCGACTGTCTGCGCGGGGGTAGATTCTCTGCGCGTGTACTCGCGCAACGCCCGAAGCGCACCCCGCGGCCGCTTACTCAGTCCAGGCAAAGCACCTAGAATGAGCGCCGCCTGGAAGATTCTATTTTGGGCTCGTTACTCTTCCGGCTTGTAAGTTCCATCCGTCCGCTCCTCGATTTTTCGAGTCTAAGTTGTTGTGTTTTGTCACTTCTTCTGCAACGTGTGAATGTACGCCACCAAATCGGTGATGTACGGGTCCGTAAGTTTACCGGCAACGCGCGCATATTGCTTTACTTGCTTGAGAACCGTGCTATAAGATTTCGGGCCGAAGTCCTGAAAGTTGGGGAAAGGAACTCGAAAATGGCGCGAGTGGCACTTGTGACTGGTGGTACACGCGGAATTGGAGCCGAGATTTGCCGGGCATTGCAGAAAGCCGGGCGCACGGTCGTTGCCACTTACGTTGGCAATGACCAGGCTGCCACAACGTTCTCACAAGAAACCGGCATCAGTGTCTACAAATTTGACGTGAGCAATTTCGACGAATGCAAGGAAGCGGTGAAGAAGATCACGGCGGAAGTTGGCCCGATAGAGATCCTTGTAAACAATGCTGGGATTACTCGGGATGGCACGTTACAGAAGATGGACCGCGAGATGTGGGATGCGGTTATCGATACAAATCTCGGCTCTTGCTACAACATGTGCAAGTTGATCTTTCCAGACATGCGCGAGAAGAAATTCGGCCGCGTTGTCAATGTGGGCAGTGTGAATGGGCAGGCAGGTCAGTACGGCCAGGTGAATTACGCTGCGGCGAAGTCAGGTATTCACGGTTTCACCAAGGCTTTGGCGCTGGAAGCTGCGCGGTTCGGCGTTACGGTCAACGCAATCGCGCCGGGTTATGTCGACACCGAAATGGTGCGCGCCGTGCCGGCGGACGTCTTACAGAAGATCATTGCGCGTATACCCGTGGGGCGGCTCGGTACTCCCGCTGATATTGCTCGTGGGGTCGTATTTCTCACTGCCGACGACAGTGATTTTGTCACTGGAGCTACCCTCTCGATCAATGGCGGCCAGCATATGTACTGAGCGGCCCATCTGCATTTGTCGGCGAGCTAGAGGCGGTCTACAGGCCTTGGCGGATTGTGGGCATGGGATCCGGACCCGAGGGAGTCCGCGGCTCTTCTTCGCACGGAGACAGAGAGGAATGAAAACTTCTCTAAGTCCCGATGACCACGCCGCCGTCCACGGAGAGTATCGTCCCATGCACAAAGCTGGCTTGGTCTGAAGCCAGCCAGAAATAGGCGTTGGCAACATCTTCCGGACTTCCAATACGTCCGACCGGAGTCTGACTTACCATTTTGTCCAGGATGTCTGGGGGCATGGACTTCAACATATCGGTAGCAATGAAGCCAGGTGCGACAGCGTTGACACGGATGTTGTACTTGCCCAATTCGCGGGCCCAAGTGCGCGTCATCCCAACTACGCCCGCTTTCGAGGCCACGTAATTTGTCTGTCCGAAGTTTCCATTTAGAGCCACCACCGACGCGGCGTTGAGAATTACCCCTCCACCTCGACGGATCATGTGCGGAACAACGGCACGCGTTGCCAGGAAAACTCCCTTGAGGTTGACGTCGATCACGGCGTCCCAAGATTCTTCCAACATGCTCTTAATGAGCCCGTTGCCGTTTGCCTTCACGAGCTGTGCATCGCGCACAATACCAGCATTGTTGATGAGAACGTCGATGCCGCCCCACTTTTCGACAACAGTATTTACAGCGGCTTCCAGACCTGCCGCATCCGCGACGTTCACTACCTGAAACAGCGCTTGTCCCCCCGCCTCCTGTATATCGGCCTGGAACGCCGTTCCCACCTTATCCGATACGTCCCAGCCTGCAATGCGTGCTCCATCTTTGGCAAAGCGAAGCGCCGTAGCGCGACCGATGCCGGCTGCGGCGCCTGTGATGATTACGACCCTCCCGGGCAACTTCTGATCGTCCATGCGAACTTAGCTCCTCTGTCAAACAGCCAAATGTACTTGCACAACGGCGCAGGGGAGCCTTTTGGAGCTTGGCGTTCGACCTGTGGGCTATGCCTCAAATAGATTAGACCAATTGTTGCAGTGCGTCATTCTTTGCAGCAAGAGAATAGCTTCTCCCTCTCTTCGCATGACGTAGCTGCCGCCACCGTCCATCCAGATCGTGGACCAAACGTGCAGTCGAATGCAGGGCTCCGAGCAAGTGCGATCTCCCCAATTGGAGCGATGTCGGACAGCAACACAGCGAGACAGGAATTTATTCGACGCGATCTCCCTTGCTGGGAATTGGCCCCCGGCGTTACCTTAGATGGACTTTACAGGCAGACTTCAGCAGCGAGCCGTTGGCAGCAGCGTCGCTGATGTTCGGAGGAATTCGTATATGGCAGCTATCGTGATCACAGCCGCAAAGCGCACTGCAATCGGGGCTTTCATGGGAAGCCTCAAGGACGTATCTGCCGTCGACCTGGGTGTGGCGGCGGTAAGCCCAATTCTGCAGGGCCTGATTCAAGAGGATGTCGCAGATGTCATTGTTGGCAATGTTCTGCAAGCAGGCCAAGGCATGAACCCTGCCCGCCAGATTTCGCTCAAGGCTGGGTTGCCTCCTAAGACTCCCGGGCAGACGATCAATCGTGTCTGCGGCAGTGGACTGCAATCCGTGGTCAATGCCGTTCAGGGACTCAGTTCCGGAGACGGCAGACTCTACATTGCTGGTGGAATTGAGAGCATGTCCCGCGCACCGTATCTTCTACCACACGCACGAGCTGGCAATCGGTTCGGCCATGGAGAGATGGTGGATAGCATTCTGAGCGAGGGCCTTACAGATCCGCTATTGAACTACGCAATGGGAATTACAGCCGAAAATGTAGCCGTGCGGTGGAAAATCACACGTGAAGAGCAAGATGCTGTTGCTCTCGAGAGTCAGCGCCGCGCTGCCGCCGCCAAAACAAGTGGCGCCTTCGCGGAGGAGATAGTCTCGGTCAGCGTGCCCGGCCGCAAGGCGGTTGTCGTTTTCGCCGAGGATGAGCACCCGCGGGCGGACACCACTCCCGAGGGTCTCGCAAAACTCCGGCCTGCATTCAAACCTGATGGCGGAACAGTCACGGCTGGGAATTCCAGTGGTCTCAATGATGGGGCCGCCATGATTGCGGTAACGACCGAAGACTATGCGAAGGACCATGGCCTCCAGGTACTTGCCAGGATACGGAGCTACGCCACCGTTGGCGTTGAGCCGGACGTGATGGGCCTCGGCCCCGCCTCCGCTGTACCCGTTGCATTGAACCGCGCGGGGCTCAGCTTAGCGGATATTGACCTCTTCGAGCTGAACGAGGCTTTTGCTGCACAGTCGATTGCAGTGGTTCGTGAGCTCGGCCTAGATACCTCAAAGGTTAACGTCAACGGTGGAGCAATCGCATTAGGGCATCCGATTGGGGCATCGGGCACGCGCGTGCTGGTCACATTGATACATGCGCTCCGGCGAAGCGGAAAAGAGCATGGCGTTGCCAGTCTTTGTATAGGCGGCGGGATGGGGATAGCCATGGTCGTTTCCGCGAGGTAGTCAGCGTAATTGCCGCTGACAACAAGGTTCCTTGTCTTCGCCCGTTCGGCGAGACCTGAGATGCTAGTTGGTGCGGGTCGTCCTTCGGCTGTACTCGAGTCAGTCATTGATTGACAAGACAGACGGAGTGCTTTCATTTTTTCTTTTGAGGTGCCTTCTTGGGGGCAAGTGTGGAGACCAGCGTCTCCAGCTCGGCTACTCTCTGCTTCAGTTCGTCGACGTCGGCATGCTCGGGATTCTCCGCTCGACGGATGCGGCTCTCGACCGCGGGCGCAACTGGCTGAGACTCCTTGACACCGCCGCGAGTCTTGTCTTTTCGCTGAATGAATTCGAAGGGATTCAAAGGGGGGGCCATCGTCCGATAGGTGTTCTGGTAAATGTCGAGCATCGCTTTCATATACTGGAGTGCGCTCTCCTGGCTTGCCCGGCCCGAGGCAATCACCATCTGGCGCAAAACGTCAAGAGGGAAGTTGGAATCTGGAGCCTTGGCGTCTTCGATGATGATCTGCGTCAGGATCAGCCGCGTTATGTCTTCACTAGTCACTGCGTCGACAACCCGGACATGGTCGCCGCTCTGCAGCATCTTGGCCACTTCGTCGAGGTTGACATACCGGCTGTTGGTTGTATCGTAGAGGCGCCGGTTTTCGTACTTTTTGATGAGGATGGTCCTTGGCTTCATGTTGGCCTTCATAATACCTCTTGACAAGACTTAGGGAAGGCGTAGTATTGAGTCATGCTGCAGTGCAGCATATTTTGCAACATAAGGACGAAGTCCATAGGAGGACGATATGACCACAACCAAGAAATCTGTCCGTGAACCCGTATCGGCTGCTGCAGCTGAGAAGACCGAGGTTGCCGAAACCATCGCTGCGCTTTATACCAAGGGCGTAGAACGTCTTGCGGAAGTGCAGAAAAAGGGCATCGACCTTGCCGTGAGGCAGAACGCCGAACTGCTCGACGCCTGCAAGAAGTTTGCGCAGGTCGTTCCGGGCGCACCTGGTCTTTTCATGCTCGATCTGGCAGCCAATGCCTTCGAGCGGTACGCAGACACGCAGAAGGGCGCAATTGACCTGGTTCTCGAGCAGAGTCATGCACTGGCTGGCCTGGTCAAGGAGCGCGCCGCTTCGGTCTCTAAGGCGACCGAGGGCGCTGCCGCGATCGTGCAGCAGACCGTAGAGCATTCTGTTGCAGAGCAAAAGAAGGCACTGGATAATTCCGCTGCGCAGACCAAAGCAGCCTTTGAGACCGCCAAGCAACAATTTGGCCTGGCTGGCACCCCTGCCGAAGCAGCAGCCGAGTCATTCCAGCGCGGCGTAGATAGTTTGATCGAAACCCAGAAGGAACTGCTGGATATCGCCGCCAAGCCTTTCAATTCGGTGAACTAAGCAGCGCATCCAATTGCTCGCACGCGAAACCTGAAGTCAGCCCTGAGCTCCGACATCTCGAGATTTCGGAAGATTGTTACTCGGCCGTCTTCAGGTATAAGCTTTTTGTGATTTACGGGAAGGAGCCAGCGATGGCCGAAGATCAACCGGGGAGCTCGAAGCCATTAGATCCTTTTGAGTCGTTTCGCAAAATGCGGGATGCCTACCTCGATGCCATGGCAAAGGCCATGATCGAGGCGGTCAACACTGAGAACTATGCCTTGGCAGCCGGGACCATGCTTGACACCTCTCTCACTGCGTCAGCGCCCTTACGGGAAGCGTTTGAGAAGACCATGTTGCAAGTTTTGCAGCAACTCTCGCTGCCCTCCCGCCAGGACATCGTTGCGTTGGCCGAGCGATTCACCAACTTTGAGATGCGCCTCGACGACATCGATGCCAAGTTGGACCGCATTGTGAAGCCGCCTTCTCGTGATGTGCCCATAGTCCAGTCCGAGCCAGCCAAACCGGCGGACACGAATCCCAGGACCCAACGCGTGGGGCAGCGGACTGCCAAGGCACCCGCGGCTAAGAAACGAGCCCCAGCGGCGAAGCAGGCACCACCAGCCAAGCGGACCAGCAGAAGAGGGGCCAGGTAGATATGTCGCAAGTTCCAGCTGTAACAGATCAGTTTGCTCTACTCGATGAACGGCTAAGGGCGCTTAACAAGGTAATGACCACGAAGGCGCCGATCGCGCAGACGGCCAAAGAACTTGTTTGGACGCTGAATAAGGCCAAGCTTTACCGCTACACTCCTGTTGTCCCGCAGCAAGAGCGGCATCCGGTTCCGCTGCTGCTGATCTTCGCGCTCATGAACCGGCCATACATTCTCGACCTCCGTCCTGGCCACAGCTTTGTTGAGTTTATGCTGACCCGCGGTTTTGACGTCTATCTTCTGGACTGGGGTGCTCCGGGACTCGAAGACAAGCATCTGAAATTCGACGACTACACCTTGGAGTACATACCGAGAGCCATTCGCAAAGTTAAGGCTCTCTCCGGTTCTGAAGAGTTCAGCATGCTGGGTTGGTGCATTGGCGCAATCCTGACGACCATTTACGCCTCCATGCGGCCCGACGACGGACTCCGCAATCTCATCCTGCTGACCGCCCCACTGGATTTCTCCAACAAGCAGGAACTCACGTTTGCCCGGTGGACCGACGAGAAGTACTTTGATGTCGAAAAGGTTCTCGCGACCTTTGGCAATATGCCGGGCGAGATGATCGACTACGGCGCAAAGTCGCTGAAGCCAGTGGAGAACTACATCAGCAACTACCTGAAGCTATGGGACAACCTGGATAATCCCCAGATAGTCGAATCGTGGCACGCCATGAATACCTGGGTCACGGACAACATTCCGCTGGCCGGCGGAGCGTTTCGTCAACTCATCGTGGACCTGTACCGCAACGATCGCCTCATGAAGGGCGAACTTATGATTCGCGGCCAACGCGTTGACTTGAACCGGCTGCGAGCCAATCTGCTGACGGTCATCGCCGAAGGCGATCACATCACTCCTCCCTGCCAATCGGAGGCAGTCCTGTCCAAGGTGGGGAGTAGCGACAAGGAACTATATCGTGTTCCTGGAGGGCACATCGGCATCATGGCGGGGAGCGGCGCCCACAAGCACACCTGGCCGCATATTGAAACTTGGCTCGCAGGCCGCTCGGACTGAGACCTGGGTCATAACTTCCGATGACTCGGCAATCTGAGCAATATTGACGTTAATCGTCCCTCTGGGTCATCGGGGTTCCCATCGCCTCCGCAGTTCTCGGGGACTTGAGCTATGCGGTCATACTTGCGATGCCCTACGTCGCAATCTGCTTAGTGATTCGCACGGCTTATGGTGCCGCTACTGGTGAGGGTTCGATTTGTGGGTGGCCGTCTTAGCATCGAAGGACTTCTGAGCGTCCAGCACAGCGGCAGAGTGTTTACCTGTCCATCGACAAAGAGCTGCAACAGGAGCGTGCAGCGTCTCACCGAGTTTCGTGAGGGAGTATTCGACACCTACCGGAGATTCAGTAAGGACAAGACGCGCCACCAAGCCACTTCGTTCAAGCTGCCGCAAGCACTGTGTGAGCATCTTTTGCGATATACCCGGCACACTTCGCTTTAAGACGTTGAAGCGCGCCCTTCCCTCGTGGTCACACATTGCACTTAGAATCAGCAGATTCCATTGCCCGGCAATCTGATCCAAAAGCACTCGATCCATGCAAATACTCATACCGACAGATTTGCCCATGTAGTCACCTCCGCTCCACCTGGTGTGCTGCAGGTGCGTATCCATACCAGGTATATCAGGGATACTCTTTGGAAGGATGACCTCCGGGTCACGCTTGCAAAGGAAAATCATCATGGCGACAGAGCGAATCCGTGTTGGCATTATTGGAGCAAATATGCGCAACGGCTGGGGGCGCGACGCCCACATTCCGGCATTGAGCGCGCTTCCTGAGTTCGAGATCATGGCGGTCAGCACGAGCCGCCAGGAAACCGCGGACGAAACGGCCCGGCATTTCGGAATTCCCCTCGCCTTTGCTGATCCCTACAAAATGGTCCAGCATCCGGACGTGGACCTCGTTGCGATCTGCGTGCGTGTCCCTTCTCACCATCAACTGGGGATGGCCGCTTTGAACGCCGGCAAACATCTCTACTGCGAATGGCCTCTTGCGGCCACGACCGAGCAGGCTCAGGAGATGCGCGATTTGGCCGTCCGCAAAGGGGTCCACCATATGGTGGGACTACAAGCCCGCGGGGCCCGCGAGTTCAATCGCGTTAGAGACCTGGTCGCCGAGGGCTACCTTGGCAAGGTGCTTTCCTGCACGATGATCATAACGACGCCAACATGGGGTACCGAATTCACGCGTGACTGGGCTTATATGGCGGATCGCTCGAACGGCAATACTCTAATGAGCAGCTCCGGG
>Ga0206990_1037_pt1 | contig 35641 bp, 33 predicted proteins | sample Alteio_BWMinCont_8_FD_153283 | JGI IMG/M metagenome (GOLD analysis project Ga0206990, IMG submission 153283) | Enriched cells from forest soil in Barre Woods Harvard Forest LTER site, Petersham, Massachusetts, United States -... | ecosystem: Environmental > Terrestrial > Soil > Temperate forest >... | reverse complement strand
AGGTCTGCATACACTTGGATTTGTCAAAACCCTTGACGGCAAATCGGTGTACGAGCGCGAGCAAGGCGGATCGTTCACGATCTCGCAGGTTTTTAATGCGCCAAATACGCTAACGACTTCACAAATCGTTGCATTAACTGCCCAGATACGAAGGCTCGAACCGGTGAACATATCGGATTTCGACAGTCTTCCGTTCGGGCAAACGCCGATCAGTTATAAAGGCATCGATCTTACGCTTGCCTATCTTTTCTTATCGAGAAATTTTACGTTCGGAGTTGACCTGGTGCATGCCGATAAAAATCTTTCGAGCGATCTGACCTATACAAAAACAAAATTAAATTTCGTGTATAAATTACCGTTCGATGAAGATCGGGAAGTCATGCTCGGATTTCGCGGCGCAGGCGTTGCTCAGTTTGGCGATCAGATTCCGCAGGAATACGTTGGCTTTACGACGGACGAAGTGTTCGAGCACGGATTCAATCCGCGTCATTTGGAATATAACTATCGATTACGTGGAATTCGCCGCCCGTATTACGGTGATCGCCTTGCGCTTGGCTCGGCTGAACTTATCATCGGACAAGGTCTTTCGTTTGTTCTTTTTACGGATATGGGAAGTGTCTGGTATGATAAAACGCCGGCAAATTATCCGACCGTTGTTACAACTCCTCTTGCAAAAACGCAATGGCTGCACACTGGCGGGACCGAGCTTCGCTTAGGCGATGAAGGCTTTGCAACTGTTGCCGGTGGCGTCGGCTGGGAAATGATCCATCATCCGCCGCCAGACTGGTATTTCCGGGTGACTACGTATTTTTGAAAAAATAATGCAACAGTCTCAGGAGAAACAAAAACATCGTCATCACGTTACTTACTACAGTTAAAAAAGTAATAAAAAAAGATTGCGAATTCCTTTTATCGGTTTTGTCATTTTATTAAGCATTCTGACAGGCTGTTATTCTCCCGACGAACCTCATCCGCAAAATATCGCACGATTTGTTTTGATAGCCAATACTCCTCTAACGTATATATCTTCGGATGTTGGATTGTATGCCGGATATTTTGAGTCATCGATTACCCACGATTCAACACACTCACGATCCGAGAATGATGCTTTATTTTTCAACCAACTGGGTAATCAATACTTACCCGAACAACCATTTTCGATTATGGCAAGCAGCGGAATGCTATTCGATACATCGTTGGGCGCACAACAACATTTGTCCTATTCTAATGTTGACTCTCTTGATTTTTCACGTTCGATAATGTGGCAAGTGAATGGCGGAAAAGATATGCCGTCATTTCGTGATACGCTCTTGCCGCCACAGAAGGCTACAATTATTTTTCCCGATCCGAAGACAAAGAATATTATGCCACGGCAACCTTTGCTCATCAAGTATGATGTTGTCGGTGTAGATTCGGTGTATCTCCAACTTCTTATTTTTGATTCCTCATATTTCAATAGGTTATCAATTCATACTGCAAATACCGGAATATATGATATGGGCACAAATTCGACTTTAAACGCCCTCATTAGTTCATTGCCGGCAATGTCGGAGATACATGTTTCGATAGTTGCTGCCACCCAAAAGTTGCATCGAATCAATGGACAGATCTATCTTATTCGCGCAGGCATCATCGATAATGCAAGTGTTACGTTTAGTAATTGATCGTGTGAAGGTAATAATTAAACATACCATACATTTTTTAATTTTATACCTTGGCAGTACCGTGACAGGGAGGGCTCAAGATGTCGATACCATATTGCGTCATCGTTTCTTCATTACTACCGCATTTAATCGTGTTGATAGCCGTGACGAACAAGCTTCTCCTCTCCTCTACTATGGCAATGGAACCCCACTCGGTTTTGGTTATGAGTACAGAGGGGATTCATACCGGCATACGCTGCGATTCTCCTTTTCTGTTTCTGATGTGAATGCAAATAGTCTACAACCTGATCTGCAGGATGATCCTTTCGGAAGGAAAGTGTTTTTCACGAATGGATTCTTGACGTACAGCTACATTCGTGACTGCGCTAAAACGCCGGATGGTACGCTTCAATATTCCTATGGCTTGGCTTTTGATAATGTTGGATTTCTACGAGAATATAAATATTATGGAGGGGATTTGTATTCAGCGGGTGGTGAAGCCACATGGGAAGAACTTAATATGTTGTCGCCCGTGATACGAGTCGATTACGCTCTCGGCTCAAGTCAAAAAATAAATTCAATTTTAATGCTGCCGCTTATTTCTCTTGTCGGTCGTCCAGGGTATAACTTAATGAATACGAATACTCAGATTATTTCCGGAAATAATTTTCATCTCGTGTTGCTTGGCGGCCTACTCGGATGGAATTACTCCTTGACGTTTGAACAAAAAATATGGGATGCCCTTGTGGTTTCAGCTTTATATGAATCTCGATATTACAGGTATACTCGATACGGATGGTCAACCAGCATGCTCATTCAAGATATTGCTCTTCAATTAAGTTGGAGGTTCGGGCTATGAAAAATAAGTATATTTACATTAGTATTGTATTCGTATTGTCGATTTCCGGTTGTACGGATCTCCTTGTAGGATCGCCGCCGCCGACCACTCCCACTGCTGTTTTTGATGAACTCTGGCATGACTTTGATCAACGATATGCGTTGTTTGATGTTTATAATGTTAACTGGGACTCCTTGTACCACATCTACCGTCCTCACCTCACTGATCAAACGGAAGATAGCGTTCTTGCAAAAACTATAGACACGCTCCTGCGGAATCTACATGATCGTCACATCGGTTTTTATGCATACACTAAGTACAAAAGCTTTTCATTTACCTATGGCGAAGGTTACCTGGATAGTGCTATTGGTTTTGATTTCGTAAAAGTGTCCTCATATTACCTTCGAAGCACAGCACAATCCATGGGGTTCGGCCAGATTATCTACGGATTCATTAATGACTCTATCGGGTATATCTATCTTCCGACGTTTACTGAGGACTCAGGAACGTATGGATGGGCCGGATACTTCGGAGCGGTCTTAGATTCATTGCAATCGGCAAAAGGATTAATTGTTGACATACGTGGTAATAGCGGTGGAACACAAAGTAATTTTATTTCAATATCTTCGCATTTTTTTTCAAAGACTCAAAATGTACTGTACAATCAGTTGCGAAACGGAGCCGGACATGAAGATTTCTCAGCTGCCGAACCGATAACGATTTCTTCCTCGGGTAAACCATATACGAAGCCCATCGTTCTGATCACTGACCGCTTTACCGTAAGTGCTGGGGAATGGTTCACGCTTGCAATGAAGCTCCTTCCCAACGTTACTCATATCGGAGACACAACGTCGGGTGCATTTTCTGGAAGACTCGACAGAGAACTTGGGAATGGATGGGTTTATTCCATGTCGATAGAGAAAATTACAAATACCAATGGCGTTTCTTATGAAGGTAAAGGTATTCCACCTGAAATTACTATTCATTTGGCACCGCATTATAGGGTTTCTTTTTCTAAAGATACAACGCTCGATAGAGCAATAGAATTATTAAGTAAATAACCACTTTTCCCCACAAGTTAGGCAAAATCTTCGTATATTTGTATTAGACTATGCCAAAACTGACGCTAAAAAAGCGTATTCGGAAAATTTTGAAGACGCCGCGGCTTCTGCTGATCACGGCGACGATCCTTGTCCTCTCGACGACACTTCTGTTCGCAAATAAAGGGATCTGGCGTCATGTATCGCTTCGCCGCGATGTAAGCAGCCTTACGGCCGAAGATGCCGAATTGAATGCCGAAGAGCAGAAACTTCAATCACGCGTCGATCTGCTCGCCAAAGAAGATCCGAGTACTATTGAACGGATTGCCCGGGAGCGATTTCATCTGAAGAAGAAGGATGAGATAATCTATCGACTGGATGGCGGGAATAGTCATTAGTCATTTGTCGTTAGATGCTAACTGAATTTCCCTGAATATTTTCATAGAGTAACGAGCTACAAACTGTCAGGGGATTCTCACATCGTCCGCCGCGGCGGATCTCCGTTTGGAATGACACATATGCCTTCTGAAATACCGATACCCGAAACCCGACACCTGATACCCGATCTTGTCATCGGCGTTGATATTGGCGGTACGTCGATAAAACTTGGCGTTGTAAACCTCGAAAAAGGGAAGATCCTTCGCGAGATATCCTTTAAGACTCCGAATGCTACGGCAAAAGAAACTGCTGAGATTCTTGCGCGCCATGTGAATGTGCTTATTCATCAATATCCTGATATTACTTCCATTGGTATCGGCGTTCCGGGGGCGATGAATCTTGACCGGACTCTTGCGCAATATCCACCGAATTTTCCAAAATGGGAGATAGAACCCTTCGCGCAATATGTGAAGGAGGCATTACCGATTTCCGAATTAGTGGTGATGGATAACGACGCAAAAGTTGCCGCACTTGCCGAATCGAAATTTGGCTCGGCAATTGGGGAGAAGTTTTTTATGCTTGCAACACTTGGCACAGGAATCGGCGGAGCGATCGTCGCAGACGGTAAGATTTTCCGTGGAGCATATGGAGGAGCGGGAGAGTTCGGGCATATTATGATCAATTATCAGGGACCCGAATCCAACAGCGGTATTCGTGGCGTACTCGAAGCATATCTGGGACAAAAATATTTATCCGATAGCACACTCGAAAAATTAAAAGACGGAAAAATAAAATCATCGCTTCGGACGTTTCTTCCCGGCGGAAGTTTGGAGCCTAAAGATATTTATGAGGCGGCACAAGCAGGCGATGCTTTTGCAAAAGAAGTATTATCGGAGGCCGGATTCATACTTGGCATCGGCTTTGCGACCATTGCCACACTCCTGGATATTCGGATCTTTATTGTCTCGGGCGGAGTAGCACAGGCCGGAGATCTGATCCTGAACTCAGCCAGAGAGTCATTGAAAAAAAATGTGCTTGCCCATCAGCGCGATTCCGTTGAGATCAGGGTATCAAAGCTTGTTACATCCGCAGGAGTAATAGGCGCAGCCCTTTTGACTGTGGCAGAGAAAATGTAGAGAGTTTTTTCGACTCTTAGTTTGTTGTGCTTATTGAAGATATAGTTTGCTTTAATGCCCACCCACATTGGCAAAAAAATAGGTATATCCCTGGTAAATTCCTGTAACTATTTGTAATTGCTCTATGTTATGAATTTATACGAGGTGCCCCCTCGATACATTCCGGCATTTACATTCCGTCACGGGAATACATAAAAACTATTAAATCATGAGATTACTCCTTAGTCTCATCCTTGCGCTATCCGAAGAGGAAACGGCTAGGCTTTCTGCGTTGCGTTTACGCGGAAAGCAGCGCGCAGTGATGAATTTGCTTCTTTCCTGCCGAACAACCGGAAGGGAACCTTCACCGGAAGAAATTGCAGAACTGCAGGTTTCCGAATCCCACCTCTATGAGATCAGTTCTGTCCTGCTTGGCAAAGCTCTTCTCCATCTGGCGCCCAAAGGGGGTAATGCGATACTCGAATTCATCGCATATAAAAATCTCAATATTCTTTTTAAACAGGAGCTTCGTAAACAGCGGAAAAAATTGACTTCGGAAAAAGGGAAAGAAGCCGAAGAATTTTATCTTGCCGGATTCGAATTGCTTTTGCGTTTTACCTACAGTCTGCTCGATACCGAATTAATAGCGGAGTATGGCGAGGCATACCTTGCCGCAAAAAAGAATCCTTCTGTCTATGACCACTCTGCTATTGAAGCGCGCAAACTGCAGGTTACATTGATGAGTATTCTTGCAGAAGGTAAAAATTTCGGAAAAGAACAGGAAACAGCGCTCGATAAATTAAAAGATCTCGAACAGCAGGCAAGAAATTCATCGCACACGTATTTATCATATTCCGTATACTCGGTATTAGGCTGGTACTGGCAGCAGCTTGGAAATAAGCAGGACCTCAGTTTGAAATATTATCAGAGGGTTATTCCATTCTCCGAAAAATTAGAAGGCTATGTCTTTCGTGAAATGCCTCAGGAGATGAAGCTTCGGCTTGCCGATGCCCAGTTCTTTTTAGGCGGGGCTCATGAGGCGCTTGAAATTTTCGACAGAGTTTATCTGACCGCCAGGCCGGACCATAGTATCTGGAAGCGTAATTACTATCTTTTTCGCTACCTGGAACTCCTGATCTATAACGGAAAATATCATCAGGCCGAGCAAATCCTCACCCGGTGCTTCGAACCGTCTTTCTCGTTGCGTCCGACTTCGGCTTCTGCGACCGCTGCAACGCTTTTTGCCATACTTTATCTGTTTACCGAAGATTACGCCAAGGCGGCAGATTATCTTCAGATCGGAATGAAGCTGAATACCAAAACAAACTTTACCCTCTATAATGAAGTCCGCAACCGATACGTTGAAACGGTCCTGTATTACCTGACCGGTGACTGGACTCATGCTGCGACGCTGGCAACCCGAACCATGCAATATCTCTATAGCAGGCATATCGGCCTCAATAACCATACCTTCGGTTATTTTTTTAAGATCATTGAAGCGACAATGGCCAATCTTTCCTCCGGAAAGAAATTTCCTAAAAAACTCGAATTAAAATATAAAGAATTGACAGCGGCAAAAGAAGGTCTTTTTGGTTTGCTCCTGAAAAAAGTACGCACTCCCAAAGAAAGATAAAGAAAAATAAATATTTTTTCCTCAAAATTTACCGGCAAACGGCAATTTTAGATAACAAGCTAAGATTCTAACGGAATCTCGTTTGTATATTTGTGGGGAATTATGTATATTTGTGGCGCAATTCATTTTGTTTGGTCCGAATGCACACATCAAACGAGTACCTGCCGCTTGTGGCAAGTGGCAGGTACATCTTTTTTATTTGAAACGCTCCACTTTTTAAAAAATACTAAGGAATTGCTGATTTCCGATTTTTTTTTCGAACTTTTTTTTCTTAATTTTGCAACAAGGAAATAGCTAACACATACCCTCCCTTGAATTTCAAGTGCCGGTGTCACGCAAGTGAAACCGGCATTCGAATTTTAAAATAAAAAGGGGCACGCGCAGCGTGCCCCTACAGTATTTGATTAAGCCTTGATTATTTTATGTACAGTGCCTGTCTTGTCAATTCTTCTCCATTCGAACGGACGATAACGAAGTAGGTCCCCGGTGATAAATGCATGTTATTTGCATCGAGAGTGTAAGAATATTTTTCTCCGGAAGCAAGTATGAATGATTTCGAAGAATAAATTTCCTTACCGAGCAGATCACGAATTTCAAGAGAGGATGAACCGGTTTCGCGTGCTGAGATTGTTATCTGTGTGCTTGAAGTGAACGGATTCGGTGCGATAAAAAGATCGAACGAAACCGGAGTAGAAGCGCTAACGCCGCCCGTAGGTTTCTTTTTGATGCCGATACCGGTGATTGGAATCGATAAGACACTATCCTTACTTTCTGCGGCAGTTAAACTATCGGTATAGTGAATTTGAAGAGTAGCATTATAGGTTTGCTCAATCGACGGCTTAAAACTAATAGTGAATGTTTGACTCTGCCGCGCAGCAATTGTCATAGGGAATGATGTAGGAGAAACCAAAGTAAATGCTCCCGCATTATTTCCCATAAATGCCGTTAAATTCGTTATCGTTACTTTCGATGCCGACGTATCGAGAAATTTAAAGGATGTTTGCACCGTCGGTGTAGTGCCCGGAGGTGCAACGATCGAATCAACGCCAAAATTAAGAGCAGTGCTATCAAGGCGTGCTATACCCGGAACATAAGGCGGCGGCGGCGGCGCAACATATTTATGAACAACGCTTCCGGCAAATATTGGCTGCCGCTCCATAAGTGTCGTATCGTTCTGGACAAGCGTCACTTTCTGGGTATTAAAATCATAGATATAAATTCCGGATTCCTGAGCGGTGGCCGTTGCATCGCTTCGACATGTAATAAATACAACGGAATCTCCTGATGGGCTGAACATCATATCGCCACCATTACCATTCGGGTAGCCGGATGCCGGGCTGAAAACTTCCTTATCATCATATGCATTCTGCGGGCTTCCGGTGTACCCTGTAAAAAATTGGAGTGTTTTTCCGTCGGTACCTTTCGGCAATACCGATCGAGCGATCGAATGAGGGGGGTTGCTGCTTGGGACTATGCTATTGATACTTCCTCCGATCGGGAATGTGAAATATGTAAGGTCGCCTTTTGTCGTCGGAGTGAGAGAAAGCTCACATATTCCTTGTCCAGCTACTGTATGAAGGCTAAAGGCAAAGACGGTATCGGGATAATTAATGTGCGGACGTAATGCCTGAACAAGGCTGGTGATGACATTGGCCTGGAAAGCAATGCTGCCGGAAGGCGTGCTGGGAATCCAGTTAAATACCTGGCAACGAGAGTTGACGCCGTTAATACCATCGAAAACGACACAAAGCATCGCAGATCCATCATCTGATGTAACAAGATTGGTCATGTGATAACCCGGATAATCCGGAACTGAAGCCGGAGAACCGGTGACCTGGACAGAATCAACATTGCCGGTTCCATCGAATCTGCCGTGGAAAAACCATTGCTGCCCGCCACCTTCTGAAACCTTTGTCGGTGTTGCATACCACTCTTGTTCATTCGGAGTTAGTGCACCGATGGGAAGAATCTTCAGAAAAGGATTATTACTTTGATCCGAGAAGATTATCTTTAGTAATTTTGCTCCTCCGAGTGTAACTGGCGTTGATAAAGGATTGACAAACCCTGTATTTTTAAAAGGCGCATCTATTCTTGCAATAAACCATCCGCTATCCACAATACTGTTATTCAGGGGATCGGGATAGACGGCTTTTCCCGCGATCAGGAGTGAATTGCCGTTCTTTGTTGACGCAAGTACAGCAAGATTTCGTAATGTAAGATTGCCGTTGGATGTAAAAAGAGTATCAATTTTTGCTACGCCGACAGTTTTTCCGAGGATAGCAAGCCGGGTACTATTAGTATAGACAATACGTGCAAGCACTGTATCAGACGTATTCTGAGCAAAACTTCGTGTTATTATCAAGCCGATAACAAATACGCTTAAAAGGATAGTAAGAGAACGTTTCATAGGTTCTTATAGAATTATAATGAATGATAAATTAAGACATAATACATGCGGATTGATAACACATGGAAAGGCGGAAAGTTACAAAAAAGGCACGACCTCAAGACAGAATTTTACTTAATAATTTCCAATATTTTTATCGCTCTTTCCTTGTATTTTCTTTCTTTTTCCTTTAATATTCTCAAGATATGATCTCTGGCATCTGACGTTTTCATTATGGTTTTAATTACCTCCGAAGCAATAACATAATCATGCCATGTCCCGATCTGTTTTTGTAGGGGATCGAGGTGTATCAAATTTTCTCTTGTTCGGTTGTATATTTCTTTTCCTCCGGCTCGTGAAATATACAAATACTCTTTGCAGAGTTTGCGGATCCCATGCAATCTCGTTGTATTCATTTTTTTGTTGCTTTTATTTCGGATATCCGACAACATATTACCCAGATACTCAGCAATTTTATCTTGATGGATACTCTCATGTGGTATTTTCGGCAAATTTCGTAATAATTCTTGCGTGGCAGTTTTTCGAATGTTTCGATACTTACGGAGGCGTTCTTTGCGTAATGTGTTTGAAATTTCTTTGCCGTCACCTTTTGCTATTCTCCTAATGCACTCGGAAGTAACGTCTAAATCGCGAATTTTTCCGGAAGCTTTGAAAATCTTTGTAATGGGACTGAAGTGTTCATTGAAATCATAGGTTGCATCGGCGAACGAAAGAAAGTGGAGCACAGCCCGCATTTTTTTTATAACAAGCCGCAGATTGTGAATATCTTTCTGCGAGGAGCTTCGTGTCAGAGCACGAAGATATTTTCTATATTCTCTGCTGCGATTACGGTAATATGTTGCGAGGGAATTCACAAACTTCTAACAAAAATATCGGCAGGCCGGATTCAAGGAAGGGTGGAGTGGAAGTTGGGGCTGATTTTCATGGATTACTTGTTCATAATCCCCATGAATTCAATAGGTATCATTGGTGGTGGTATTACGGGGCTGACCGCGGCTTACCGGTTAAAGCAGAACGAAGGAAGCGTCACTGTCTATGAGGCATCGGCGCGTGTTGGCGGAGCTGTGCATAGCCTACGCAAGGATGAATATCTTGTTGAATTCGGTCCCAATACCATGCTCGAAACATCAGCGGCAATTACTTCCCTCATTAATGATTTGGGAATTGGCGCACGTAAAATGTACGCGAGCGCTGAAGCAAAAAAAAGGTATATTGTTCGAAACGGCAAACCGGTAGCTGTCCCGACATCACCACCTGCTTTTTTATCGTCTCCACTTTTTTCTGCGGCAGCAAAGTTTCGGCTTTTGCGTGAACCGTTCATCGGTAAAGCTCCGAAGGGTAAAGAAGAGAGCGTCGCTGAATTTGTCCGGCGAAGGCTCGGTCATCAATTTTTAGATTACGCCATTGACCCATTTGTTGCCGGCGTTTATGCCGGGGAAGCCGATAAATTATCTATTCGTCAGGCTTTTCCAAAATTATATGCCCTTGAAGAAAAATACGGATCGCTCATCAAAGGACAAATTAAAGGCATGCGTGAAAGGAAAAAGAGCGGCACTGTTTCGAAAGACCGTGCAAAAATGTTTTCCTTCGACGAAGGCTTGCAGGTTTTGATCGATTCGTTATTTCATTCTTTGGAGGCTGACATTAAACTCAATACGTCTGTAATAAGACTGGAACACACTTCCGGAGGTTGGAATGTTTATTATAATGATAATGGGACGGAATATATCAAAACTCATTCGTCTTTGATCCTTACGCTACCGGCATATAAACTTGCTGAAATACAGCACAATATCGATGGCGCAGGTTTTTCTGCATTCAAAGAAATTTATTATCCACCGGTTACAAGTCTTGCTCTGGGGTTTAAGAAACAAGATGTTTCTCATCCTCTCGATGGATTCGGGATGTTAATTCCCAAAAAAGAAAATGACCATATTCTCGGGACCCTGTTTTCTTCGACGCTATTTCCCGGACGAGCGCCAAAAGAACATGTCCTCTTGACAAATTATATCGGTGGTGCCAGACAGCCGGAACTGGCAGGGTTGGCTGAGCCGGAACTTGTCGATATCGTCGTAAAAGATTTACGTAAACTGCTTGGTATTCGCGGCGAACCTATATTTACGTACCGGACATTTTTCCCGAGAGCAATCCCACAGTATAATATCGGATTTGGGAAATATAAGGATTTAATGAATACGATCGAGACAAAAGCTGCGGGTCTTTACTTTGCAGGTAATTTTCGGAATGGGATTTCACTGAGTGATTGTATCACGGCTGGATCTGAAATCGCGGAAAGGCTGTCATAATCTTACCTTTATCAGGATCAACATGAAGCTCACGAAGCAAATTCTTATCGTCATTATTTTTATTGTAGCACTCTCATCGTTCTACTTAGGGTATCTTTCGTTTATCGATTCACAGAAGATGCTTGCAATGTTTCATCTCATCCCTATGCCGGGTATGGAGATGCTGATCGTGTTTTTAGGACTGTATTTTCTTACCTTTGGAGTCATTTATTTATTTGATGCATATTTACTTTTTAAGCGCCGTCAGGCTGGAAGATCGCTTGCCTCTACCTTAGGTTTTACTTCGCTGGTGAGCGGGGTCGTTATCTATATGAAGTATAAGCAATTTACTATAGACTCCGGCGCTTATATCGGATTAATAGAAGTGCTAAAGGGGACTATTCTTTTATTGTTTGCATGGAAGGCAAAAGATTGATTAGGAGAACTTTCTTCCTAAAAATTGACTATTTATTACAATTGTTATTCTTTAATCTTACCTAAAACTATGAGCATACCGATCAGGAATCTGGCGCTTGCCGGACACGCAGGCTGTGGAAAAACTACATTAGCCGAAGGCATCGTGTTTGCCGCGGGGGTTACAAACCGCCGCGGCACAATATTGGAAGGCAATACCCTCAGTGATTACCACCCCGATGAAATTTCCCGCAAACATTCCATTAATACTTCACTTCTCGCTTTTACCAATCAAAATACCAAGATCAATCTTCTCGATACTCCCGGTTATGCCGATTTCACCGGTGAAGTCCGCGCTGCACTTCACGTAGCAGATACGGCATTAGCCGTAATAAATGCTCCGGCAGGTATCGAGATCGGAACGGATCAGGTTTGGGATTATTCGACGCACGATCAGAACTCAGTGATCTTTATAGTCAATAAACTTGATGCGGCGGGTGTGCATTTCGATGAGATCGTCGATGAGTTAAAATCCCATTTCGGTCATGAATCTGCTGTCGTGCAGTTTCCTTATAATGCAGGACCGGGTTTCAATAAGATCGTCGATGTGATGAAGATGAAATTGCTCAATTTCAAAACAGATGGTTCGGGCGCATATTCGGAAGAAGATATTCCTGCCGATGTTTCGGATAAAGCCGATCAACTCCATAAAGAATTAGTGGAGATCGTTGCTGAAAGCGACGATAACTTAATGGAAGAATTTTTTGCCAACGATGGTAAACTGGAAGAATCGCACTTCTCCGGTGGCATCCACGAATCTCTTGCGCATCGCAAACTTTTTCCGATCCTTTGCGCCTCTGCCGAACAAAACATCGGGGTCAAACGCATTCTCGAATTCATTGTCACGAATGCTCCGGCCCCCGATGACCATCTTGCCGACGTACACGGTATGAACCCGGAGAATAAACAAGAAGTAAGTTTGAACAAAGCGCCGAAGGACGCAACGACATTATTTGTGTTCAAAACTGTGAGCGAGGCGCATCTTGGCGATCTTTCATTTTTCCGGGTATTTCATGGAGATCTGAAACCGGGATTGGATCTCGTCAACGAATCCAATGGCAGGCCAGAACGTATGGCGCAGATATTCTCGATGTGCGGAAAGAATCGAAAAGAACAGCCGAATGCCGGTATAGGCGATATTGCCGCTGCTGTAAAACTCAAAGATACCCATACCAATAATACGCTGAGCTCGAAAACTTTTCCGGTCATCTTAAAGCCGATCGAATTTCCGGAGCCTGTTATTGCAAGTGCCGTCCGGGCTAAAAATAAGGGCGATGAAGAAAAGATCGCAGTAGGGTTGCATGCGTTGCATGAAGAAGACCCGACGTTCATCGTCGTACATGACCCCGAACTCAATCAAATTCTCATTCAGGGGCAGGGGGAATTGCAGCTTGATATTATCGTGAAGCGTTTGAAAGAGCGGTATAAGGTTGATGTTGAAGTTATCGAACCGCGTATTCCATTTCGCGAAACGATTCGAGGGAATGCGGATACGAGGTATCGTCATAAAAAGCAATCTGGCGGCGCCGGACAGTTCGGCGAAGTAGCGATCAAAGTTGCTCCGAAAAAACGCGGCGAGGGCTACGAATTCGTCGATGCGATTGTCGGCGGAGTTGTTTCGAATAAACATATTCCTGCGGTCGATAAAGGCATTCATGAATTCTTAGGTCACGGTCCGCTTGCCGGGTACCCTGTCGTTGATGTTCAGGTCACGCTATATGACGGCAAAGAGCATCCGGTAGATTCCAACGAAAATGCTTTCAAGACGGCAGGTAAGATGGCTTTCAAAGAAGGATTCTTAGCAGCAAAACCTGTTCTGCTCGAACCGATCTATAGTATTGAAGTGACGGTCCCCGGCGAATACATGGGTGACGTGCTCGGTGATATATCATCTCGTCGCGGCAAAGTGCAGGGCATGGATTCGAAGGGCTCGTTCGAAGTAATCAAAGCCCTTGTGCCGCTTGCCGAACTGCATCATTATTCTTCGCGGCTTCGCTCGCTGACGCAAGGCAAAGGCTCGCACCGCCAGCGCTTCGATCATTACGAAGATGCGCCGAAGGAGTTTGCCGATAAGATCATTGCTACGCATGCGAAAGCCGGTGTAGTGGAAGAGGAATAATAAAGAAGATAATTTATTAATGTCATTGCGAGACCGGACAAACGTCCTTCTCGCGATGACATTTTATTTATGATAATGCAAACCTCAAAGTCATTTCAGCAAATCATTTTTTTTCTCGCTCTTGCATTTTGCCTCACCCCTTATGCCTCTCCGCCTGTGGCTCTTGCTCTTGGTCTTGTGATCGCACTCACGATCGGGCATCCATTCCAAAAATATAACAGTAAAGCGACAAAAATTCTTTTGCAAGTTTCCGTTGTCGGTCTTGGTTTCGGAATGAATTTCGGCAATGTTCTCGAAGCTGGTAAATCCGGGATACTTTTTACGATTGCAACGATCTTCGGAACATTGACGCTCGGTTATTTTATTGGTAGATGGCTAAAAATAGAAAGAAAAACTTCCCATTTGATTTCCAGCGGCACGGCGATATGCGGCGGAAGCGCTATTGCAGCAGTAGGACCTGTTCTGGATGCAAATGAAAATGAAATGTCGGTTGCGCTCGGTACGGTATTTATTCTCAATTCGATCGCACTCTTTATTTTTCCTGTGATTGGCGAGTATCTGAAATTATCGCAAACACAATTCGGCATTTGGGCTGCAATTGCCATTCATGATACCAGTTCAGTCGTCGGAGCAGCAGCGAAATATGGAGATGAAGCGTTAAAAATTGCAACAACAGTCAAGCTCGCCAGGGCATTATGGATCGTTCCCGTTGCTCTGGGAACAGCTTTTCTTTTTAAGAGTGAAAAGAAAAAAATCACCATCCCATATTTTATTTTCTTATTTATTCTTGCATCAATTATCAGAACATATGTCCCCTTAGAATCCAAAGTATTCGATATTTTTGTTAGTATTGCTAAGACAGGACTTGTTGTTACGCTATTTCTCATCGGAGCAGGGCTCTCAAGGAAAACGGTGCGCTCAGTCGGCATCAAGCCATTCGTTGAAGGTGTTCTGCTCTGGATAGTGATCGGGAGTGTTTCCCTTTGGGCAGTAACTTCGTTAATTCACAATTAAAAAATATTACGAATGTCATTGCTTTGCGGGACTAAAGTTCTCCTTGTAATGACACTAAAAAAACTAATTGAACCGTGATTCCGATCAAACTTGCACTCATGTGGCATCAGCATCAGCCCGATTATCGGGCCGGAGAGCGTATGGCGTTGCCGTGGGTACGGCTGCATGCAACGAAAGACTATCTTGAGATGGCTCAGCATCTGGAGCGGCATCCGAAGATGAGGGCGACAATAAACCTGGTGCCTATTCTTATTAAGCAGATAGAGGCCTATCAGGATGGCATCGAGGATGATCTGCTGCATATTGAAAAAAAAGAAACGAACTCACTTACCCAAAAAGAAAAGAACCATATTCTCGGTGAATGTTTCCATGCTAATTATACGCGGGTGATATCGCGTTCAGCGAGATATACAGAACTTTACCAGAAGAAGAATAGGGGAGAAGAATTCAGTACTGATGAATTACGTGACCTCATGATTCATTATGGGCTTGCCTGGACCGGCGAATTTATACGTGAGGAAGAACCTTTTAAATCGCTTCTTGCTAAGGATCGGGACTTTTCGGAAAAGGATAAAGCGGAATTTTTGCTCGCACAGGAAAGAGTTATTGACCGGATCCTTCCTTTACACATTTCACTGTTCGAGAAAGGACAGATCGAAGTATCGACTACGCCGTATTATCATCCAATTCTTCCCTTGATTTGTGATACGGATTCGGCTATGGAAGCAGTCCCGAATGTACGATTACCACAGAAAAGATTTTCCAACAGGGATGACGCCTACGAGCAGGTTCGCCGCGGAAAAGAAGTTTTTGAAGAACGATTCGGATCATCGCCGAAGGGGATTTGGCCTTCGGAAGGAAGTATATCCGACGAAGCTCTGCACGTTCTGGCGGATGAAAATATTTCATGGACGGCAAGCGACGAAGCAGTGCTTGGAAACTCATTGCGCCATCCAAAATCCGAACAAGATGATAAGAAGTATCAGGAATTCGAAAAATTCTTTCCGAGAAAGTTTTTGTCCGGTGCAAACGGAATAGTCGTTTTTTTCAGGGACCATATCCTTTCCGATATGATAGGCTTTGAATATTCGACATGGGATGCCCATGATGCTGCGACGAATTTTCTCGAACATTGTAAGACAATTCGCGCTTCGCTTATCGAGCGTTTTGGCGAAGCGTCATTACATACTGCCTGTATTTCCGTTATCCTGGACGGCGAGAATTGCTGGGAAAGTTATCCGGAGAACGGAAAATATTTCCTGAATGAATTTTATACGGCGCTTACCACTACGGCAGAAATAGAGCCGGTTACTTTTTCCCAAGCGCTTAGTGAGATCGGGAAAGAAAATATCCGTCCGCTCTCACATGTTGTTGCCGGCTCATGGGTATACGGAAATTTCAAAATTTGGATCGGTGAGCCCGAAAAGAATCGTGCCTGGGATCTCCTTGTCGAAGCACGCGAAGCGCTCCATAGGTATGACCCTGAAACAGCTGAAACGCAGGAACATTATGATGCCGCACATACATCACTTCTGAAAGCCGAAGGCAGCGATTGGTTCTGGTGGTACGATGATGATAATGCCAGTGCACAGAAACAAGTATTCGATGAATTATTCCGCCTGCATATTCTGGAAATGTATATTCATTTGCGTCTCCCTGTTCCTAGAGAATTATTGCAGCCAGTAGGCAAATACGAATCTCTCAGTGATGGCGGGTCAATGCATAAAGCGGCGTAGATTATTTATTCTGTCATGTGAGGAATCTCCTGACAGATTGTAGAAAGTTACTTTCAGCCATTGTTCAGGGGATTCCTCAGTCCCTCTTCGCCTCCGGCTCATCGGCTCCTTCGGAATGACACTCAAGCTGAGTTCGACACATTCTTATAAAATAAATTGTTATCCTCCCCAAGAATATGGCAAAAAAAGCTGTCGAAAAGGAAAAAACTGTAAATAAAATTAATACTGTCACTACTAAAAGCGGTAAGAACGGCTATGCATTGCCGTTTTCTAAAGAAGAAATTATAGCCGATTATCGAATCGCCAGCCAATCGCGCTTGGCAAGTATCCTCGGAAGGCGCGAAGTTCTGACCGGCAAAGCGAAATTTGGAATTTTCGGCGACGGCAAAGAAGTTGCCCAGCTCGCCATGGCAAAAGCGTTTCAATATGGCGATTGGCGCGCCGGATATTACCGCGATCAGACATTTATGTTTGCTACCGGCACGAGCGACCTCCAAAAGTTTTTTGCACAGCTTTATGCGCACGCCGACCCCACTGCCGACCCCGCATCTGCCGGAAGAATGATGAATGCACATTTCTCGACTCGCAGTCTTCATGCGGACGGTTCATTCCGTGATCTGATGAGATTGAAAAACTCCTCACCCGATTTTTCGCCGACGGCGGCTCACATGCCAAGACTTGTCGGACTTGGTTATGCGTCGAAGCTCTATCGCGAAAACTCTGCCTTACACGATATGGCTCAATTTTCCGATCATGGTAATGAAGTCGCCTTTGGTACTATCGGTAATGCAAGTACATCCGAAGGATTATTTTTCGAAGCAGTGAATGCTGCCGGTGTACTGAAGATCCCTATGGTTATTTCAGTATGGGACGATGAATATGGTATTTCTGTGCCGGCCGAATATCAGACGACAAAAAAATCGATCTCGAAAGTTCTTGCCGGTTTCGAAGCCCAGCCTGGCGAAGACGGATACTTATTTTATGTTGTAAAAGGCTGGGATTATCATGCACTCTGCGATGCTTATTTAACCGGTGTTCCGAAAGTCCGAGAGACCCATACTCCGGCTCTCTATCACATTACGGAAATGACCCAACCCCAGGGGCATTCAACGTCTGGTTCACAGGAGCGCTATAAATCCAAAGAACGCCTTGCCTGGGAAGCGGACTACGATTGCAACCGTAAGATGCGCGAGTGGATGATCGCAAATCATGTCATTACCGAATCGGCACTCGATCAATTGGAAAAGGAAGATAAAGAAGTCGTCGATGAAGCAAAACGTCGCGCCTTCGAGGCATTTTTGAATCCCATCAAGAATGATATTGCTTATGTCGGTCCAATCCTCGGCGAACTTTCATCGCAATGTTCACTGGGTGATGAAGTAGGGGAGATTAAAAAAGAATTGGAATCGGCAGACGAGCCGCTTAATCGCGATGTAGTTTCGGGCGTTCGGAAAGCACTTCGCCTTGCTAATATCGAGCAAGCCCCCGCAAAAGAGAGATTGAATCAATGGCTTAAGGCTCGGCTTGAACAAGCCGAAGATGAATATGCTTCATGTCTCTATAGCGGATCACCCGAAGCGGCGATGAAAGTGCCGGAAGTAAAGCCCGTTTATTCCGAGAAATCACAGGAAATGAATGGCTCGCAGATCATGGTGAATTGTTTTGATGCAGCATTCTCGCGTGATCCGAGAATTTTTGCTATTGGAGAAGATATCGGTAAGATCGGCGATGTCAATAAAGGAATGGACGGACTGCAGGAAAAATTTGGCGAGATCAGGATCACCGATACCGGTATTCGTGAGGCTACAATTTTAGGACAAGGACTCGGGGCAGCGATGCGTGGGCTAAAACCGATCGTCGAAATTCAATATCTCGATTACTTATTGTTTGCACTCGAGACTATGTCCGATGATCTTGCAACGCTTCGCTGGCGCACGAAAGGCGCGCAGAAGGCGCCGGTCATCGTTCGTACACGTGGCCATCGGCTCGAAGGAGTTTGGCATTCAGGCTCTCCGATGGGAATGATCATCAATGCCATTCGCGGAATGTATGTCCTCGTGCCCCGCAATATGGTGCAGGCGGCTGGGTTTTATAATACGATGCTGCGTTCGGATGATCCGGCATTGATCATCGAAGTGCTGAATGGGTACCGTCTAAAAGAAAAATTGCCGGATAATATCGGCGAATTTACACTACCGCTCGGTGTTCCGGAAATTCTGAAAGAGGGAAGCGATGTAACACTTGTCACCTACGGTGCATGCTGCCGTATTGCAACCGATGCCATGAAAGAACTCGAACGCTTTGGAATTTCTGTAGAACTGATAGACGTTCAGAGTTTACTTCCATTCGATACTCGTGGTATTATTGGCCAATCTCTTGCGAAAACTAATCGGATTGCTTTCCTCGATGAGGATGTGCCAGGCGGAGCGACCGGATTTATGATGAATGAAGTTCTCGAAAAGCAAGGCGGATATAAACTGCTCGATTCGGCGCCGATCACCATTACTTCCAAAGCTCACCGCCCGGCATATGGCTCAGATGGTGATTACTTCTCGAAACCGAATACAGATGATGTTTTTAATGCAATTTATGCGATGATGAGTGAGGCGGAACCACGGAGATTTCTTGAGTTTTTGTAACTTCCTGTAGTGATTTTGTGTCTATTACTCTATGAGAAATAAACTTTTTATCATTATCGTAATTCTTTTGCTTTCACCCTGGGTCTTTGGAAAGCAGGCATCTGCACCACTGGACGCAATTTATATATTCCCTGGAAGTATTGAATCAAAATCAAATTCTTCAGTTTCAGGCCTCAAAATAGTTCGTGAGTATTATTCTCCATTAGATTCGTTTTATTTATTTAAGGATACATCCATACAACCCCGGTACGGGTACTATGGATATTTTCCAAAACTAATAGGAGCAACGGATAATGCTGGGAACTTTACAATCCGTGATTCATTAGATGGTTATCAAAACTATGCCTATGTTCAGATTCTGATTGTTAATGGAAATGACACGTCGCGTGGTCCTATACTATTTGTCGATAGCTCTAAAAAAAATGAAATTTTAGGTAGTCGAGCCGATTGTTATGGTCCTGGTACACCTACGCATGAAACATTTACCTTTGATTCCATAAAGTATACTATCCAATGATGGATATTCTACAATTTTTTTTAGAATCTCCTTCCCACAATCATCTTTACTATAGTGTGATCTGTAGCAGGTGTCAACCCTATTGCTATTCCAAAGTTGAATTCCCATTCTTCTCCGAGGTTTAAGTCTAAAGCCGGAACAATCTGGTGCTGTTGCTCATGTAAAGGATCAAAGGAGAATATCGGACCTAATGAACTGTAGTATTCGATGCCTAATGTAATTACTTGAGTCACATCATAGCTTATTGTAATATCCGGTGAGAACTCGAATCCCTTACTTGCGCTTGCTCCGGCGAACGATTTTTCTAAGGCAGGATTTAGTGCAACGTACCATGAGCCGAGCTTTTTATCGACGATCGGACGAATCTCCATCGTCCAGGTATCCGAAGAATACTGTGGGCGTACATAACCAACTTCCATTGAGAGACTCACCCCGACCGGCAGCTCCCATTCATTGGGAGCGCGCCATCTTGGGCGAAGATGGCTGCCGGCGACCTGCCAGCCTTGTGCGTGCTGTGCGCTCGTAAAAAGATAAAATCCCGTTTCGAACGTATTTGTAAGTCCATGCGTGATCTCAACCGTTTCGTGCAATTGATTCTGGCTGGGGTAAACGCCATTCATTTCTTCATGCTCACCTTGAACGGTATAATTGCTGTGCAATTCGACCATTGTTTCCTGTGGCTTTACTGTCTCCGAACCATATACTTGTATCTCATAATTATCCTGCGATAGAGCTTTGCTTGCCCAAAGCAGAACAAACGGTGTAATCAAAACGGCGATAAGTCGCCTGTAGATTCTTAAACGAATAGATCCGATCATTTAAAATTATTCCGAGAACAACAGTAAAGAGGAGTGGAATAATTTACACAGTGGATGTAACTTTTGGCTAGCTTATTGTGTCTAATAAATCATGAAAAATAAGATGCTCGTCTTCTTCGTGCTTCTTTTTCTATCGTCGATGACCCTCGGGAAGGGGGCTTCGGAAGCTGTTGATATCCAGCCGGAAATTGATTACAAGTTAAGTGGAACGGTCGAATCCAGTTCCGGGACTCCGGTAAGCGGATTACCTGTTACCCTTGAAGTTACGGACAAAGATACGGCATTTATTAGTCCTTTTTTTTTCGACTTTGGCGAAGTTTTTACGAACGACTCCGGAAAATTTAATTTTTTCCTGCAACGTATGAATTCTTTTCAAACAGGCATTCGCATCGTTACGATCAATGGTCTCGATACACTCAGAAGTCCATGGAGATTTGTTTTTACTGCCCGAAACCAGGAAACATTGGAGACATTCACATCCAATGATTGCTATGCCCATAAAACCATCGCACCGACAAACGAGACGTATATTTTCGACCCGGAAACTATCGTGCTGCCGTGAATTCGTGCACAATGGAACAAATGCCTGCCTATCCGTATTCTTATAGAAGATGAGAATTATTCTGCGATTAGTATTTTTTATACTCCTCACCGGTTCAAGCCTTTACGCTCAGACACCACGGACGGTGAACCGTTCGGCCTCGCAATTTCGGATCGCGCGGCTGAAATATGCCGGCGGCAGCGATTGGTACAACGGTCCGACGGAAGAACCGAATCTGCTTCGGTATGTCAAAGAGCATACGAATATCGATGTCATTGCCGAATACACCTGGGTCGATATTGCCAGCGATGATATTTTTAATTATCCATTTTTATTTATGACGGGGCATGGCAATGTGGATTTCTCGGAAGCCGAAGCCAAGCGTCTGCGCGCCTATCTCGAAGCAGGAGGATTTCTCTATATTGACGATGATTACGGACTTGATAAACCAATCCGCCGCGAAATAAAAAAAGTATTTCCCGATCAGGATTTTCAGGAGCTCCCGTACTCCCATGGCATCTATCATTCGCATTTCGAATTTCCCAGCGGTGTTCCGAAAACGCATGAACACGATGGTAAACCGCCGCAAGGTTTCGGGCTTTTCTTAAATGGCAGGCTCTGCGTATATTATACGTACGAATCAAATCCCAGCGATGGCTGGGATGATCCCGATGTTCACGAAGATCCCCCGGAAAAGCGCGAAGAAGCATTGAAGTTCGGGACAAACATTGTCGTCTGGGCGTTAAGTCATTAGCCCTTTTCATATTATAATTTTCCATCCAAAAGGGCACACGTCGTGTGCCCCTACAAATACATCGTATTTTTGTATTCTATGAAATTAGCGCTTGCCGGATATGGCAAAATGGGACATGAAGTCGAAGCGGTCGCGAAATCTCGTGGGCATGAGATCGTCGGCGTCTTCGATATAGAGAAACTGCTCTCTCCGGAGGCTCTGAAAGCACAATCGCCGGATGCTGTCATCGATTTTACGCAGCCGGATACCGTTGTCACGAATGTTCGCGTTTGCTCGAAGGCAAAAATTCCTATGGTAATCGGGACAACGGGCTGGGATGCGGATGTTCCGAAAGTTCGGAAGATGATCGAGGAAGCAGGAATAGGATGTGTCATCGGTTCAAACTATTCGATCGGAGTAAATTTATTTTTGAAGATTGTCGCTCATGCGTCCCGCCTTTTAAGTGTCGCGGATTATGATGTCTATATTACCGAAGCGCATCATCGGACAAAAAAAGATTTTCCGAGTGGAACGGCACTGAGAATTTCCGAGGCCGTGCTTTCGGGATTTACGTCAAAGACGAAAATTGTATCGCAAATAAAGCAGGGGGAAGCTCCATCGCCAGATTCAATTTTAATAAGTTCAATTCGTTCAGGTGCAATTACCGGAACGCATGAAGTCGGATTCGATTCCGAAGAAGATGCCATAGAACTTATTCATCGCGCAAAATCGCGGAGAGGATTTGCACTGGGAGCCGTTCATGCGGCGGAATGGATTGCAGGCAAGAAGGGATTGTACAGATTCGAAGAACATATAACCGAAATACTCGGAGGATGACATGAATACAAGAAAAATTCGCGGAACAGGCACGGCGATCGTTACGCCATTTACCGCCAATGGCGAGATTGATTATGATGCAACACGTCGTTTGCTCGACTATCAACTTGCCGGCGGAGTCGAAATGCTCGTACCACTTGGTTCGACCGGAGAGAATCCGACAGTAACAAATACCGAGAGGACAAAATTTTTCCGCTTCGTTATCGAATATGTAAACGGGCGCGCAGTCATTGTTGCCGGAACCGGCTCAAATGATACACGGGCAAGTGTTGCACTTACAAAGGAGGCGTATGATCTTGGCGCAGATGCCGCTCTGGTCGTTACACCATATTACAATAAGCCAACTCCAAACGGGCTTTTCGAACATTTTAAGGCCGTTGCGGATATTGGGATTCCTGTTGTCATGTATAACGTCCCCGGAAGAACGGGATTGAACATGAATGCCGAGACCACGTTGAGATGTGCGGAAATCCCAAATGTCGTTGCGATCAAAGAGGCGAGTGCCGACCTTGCCCAATGTATGGAAATCCTTAGTAACGCTCCTCACGGCTTCTGGCTCTTATCGGGTGAGGACAATCTCACCCTGCCACTAATGGCTCTTGGCGCGGCAGGTGTCATAAGCGTTACTGCGAACGTGGTTCCGAACGAGTTCTCGCGGATGGTTCGCTTTGCGCTTGAAGGGAGATTCGAAGAAGCAAAAGCGATTCATTATGAATTGCTCGACCTTATGAAGATCATGTTCGTCGAATCAAATCCCGGTCCTGTGAAATCCGCACTTGCAATGATGGGCATTATGGGTGAAAATTACCGGTTGCCACTCGTTCCGATGCGCGAAGAGAGTAGAATGAAAGTCCGGGATGTATTACTCCAATTGGAAAGCGTAGTGGTCGAAGAGATGGAAGAAAGCGGGCGTTAACTATTCGTTAAATCCTTTTAAAAACCGACTGGCTGCATCATATACCCGGTCAACCTCGATATTTCGTATGCACAAAAAGTGTTCGTCGGGAGTCCGATAGCAAGTCAACGGTTTTGGAGAGTAATAAAAGCATGGTCGGCATTCGATCCCCGTATGAACAATTTCGTAGTTCGTTTTCCATGGGTGGACATACGTTTCATTCGTGGGACCGAAGATAGCAATTGTTGGTAGATTCAGACCGCCTGCAATATGCATCAACGCCGAATCGTTCGAAATAAACAGGGAAAGCTTTTGCATGACGGCAATCGAATCCATAATGGATTTCGTTTTTACTTCGATGATCGATTCCGGCGCAAGTTTTTGTATTATCTCATTTGCTTCTATATCATCAGGTCCTCCGAAGAGCAGAATTTTACTATTGTAATTTATGTGGATTCGTTTCGCTAATTCGGCAAATTTTTCCGGCGCCCATCTGCGACGGATGTGGTTCTTGAAAAGTGCCGTGCCCGCATGAAAACCGATAAGGGGAGAAGCATTTTCTAATCTATTATTTGTTATCCATAAGTCGGCAAATGCAACATGCTCTTCAAGTAAGTGCAGTTCAAGATTTGGCAACGATTCTTCTTTGATTTCCGGCTTTATTCCCAGAACCGAAAGCAGTCGGATGTTCTCTTCGACACAATGATACTCGTCATCTTCATTGATCGTATCTGTCATCAGCCAGTTCAGATTCTCCCAATTTTTATGGCCGTAACGAATGCCGATTCGTTTACTCGCACCGATCAGTAATGCAAAAATATTATATTCGCGACGGTTCTGAGGATAGATATTGATAGATATATCAAAATCAAACTTCCGCAGATGCATTAGATACAAAAAGCCTTCGATGCTATAACCGTTTATAAAGTCAAAAAAATGGACAGCGTCGAGATTCGGATTCGTCAGGAACAACTCGCGTGTTGCATGAAACATAGTGAGGACATGGATATCAGCATCAGGTTTCGCCTGCCTCAGGAGCGCCAGCATAGGCGTGGACATCAATGCGTCGCCGATGCCCGGAAGTGCGATGACGAGAATTTTTTCTTTTGTCACGATATTTTTTTTCTGAAGGAAAAGACGCCTAAGGCAGCAAGCGAGATTCCAAGCGTTGCAAGAGTCATCATAGAACCTGTTTTGAATGCGTCCGATTCATATTTCAGAATAATGGTATGCTCGCCTTTGGGAACTTCAACTGCGCGAAGCGAAGTAAATGCACGGTAAAGTTTCGTTTCCTTACCATCTATATAAGCGTGCCATGCCGGATAGTAAACTTCCGAGAAAAAAAGCATCCCCTGTTCTTTCGTTGTAACTTTTGCCTCCACTTCATTTTCTTCGAAACGCGCGACTTTTGCAATGGAAGATGAATCAGATGCTGAAATATCGATACCAGGCTTTTCTTCGAGCAAGATCACATTCCGGTAATCGAATGCTGAGTCGCTTCTCAGCAGTTGCTTCGCTTCTTCATCCGGATGAACCGATGTTTTATAATACATCTTTACTCTTGGCAAGTATGTCTGGCGTTGGATAATATTCGCACTCTGACCTTTCTCCATAACCGACCATTTAATATTCAATAAATCTGCGGTAATATCCGGATTGAAGCATTCCGGCGAGCTACGCTGCAGCACAAGCGGATTATATCCTTCGAGCAGCTGAATCCTATCGTATGCGCCCTGATTTCGTTTCAAAAGCATTGCGTGAGCCGACCTGATTCTGGCGCGCGATAATTCTTTTGCCTGATCTTCTTTGAGCATCTTGATAAGTTCCGGTTGCTCGTTGTACGCTGCCCGCGGATCATCTGTCGATGCATTTATTCCCATGCCATACATAAATAATTCAACAACAGTTATTCCGATAACAGTAAAAGCCAATGCTGCTCCGGCAAATTTTCTGCCGGGAAGAAGGAAAGCAATGAGTGCCATCGCAAGGACAGGAAAAGCGGCAAGACCGGCCGCCCACGAAATTGATTTTGCCGCCACCTGAGGAGCTGATGCTAAAAATGATTGCGGTGTATATATCCCTGCCAGTGCGGCTATCCATACGAATCCGAAAAGAGCAGCGCTTCCGTATATGATCTTTTTCGTTCGTTCCGCTAACTCTCGTTTAATAGCTTGCGATAACCCAAGACCTGCCAAAGCGCTCATTGCAAAAGTGAACACCATCATCATACGTGCAGGAGTACGGAGTTTATTAAATAATGGGAGTTGAAAGAATATTTTGTAAATAACGAAGTGATCTCCGAGTGCAAAAAGCACTGCAAATAAACTCATTCCGGCAAAAAAAGAAACATATTTTCGTTTCCCACCGAAGGCCCCGATGAGCGCGAAGAGGAGAGGAAGCACGCCTATGTAGCACATGGTCTCCCAGGACAAATAATATGCTCCATTCCAGTATGGTACTTTCGCTTCGTGCATAGCATCGGTTAATCCAAAGAGGCGAGGGAGGATAAGCGTGATGAGATGACCGAACGAAAGGGATCCTTCGACAGACTTTTCAAAGGTGATGACATCGCGTCGGGAGAGAGTGGCCAGTTCTTGCGAGGGCAGTAGTTGAATGGCAAAAATGCCAAATGCAATGAGAGCGGGAATTGCCATTCGAGCGATCATCATTCCTGAAAACTTTCCAGTTTCTTTATTTCGCATGCGATACACAATTTCGTATACAGCAAGCAAGCCGAGAAAGAATGTTAAGTAAAGGGAAGTCTGAGGATGACCGGCAAGATACATTACGCCTAAGAGGAGTCCGGCAAAAATAGAATGTTTCCACGAATCGCAGCCTTTCAAGAACAGCAATAGTACAAAAGGAAAGAGGGCAAGTTGATAGACGATCATCTGATGCATCGGCTGAGCGGTGAGATAGCCGCTGAAAGCATATACGATGCCGGCAAACAGAGCCGACCAATCATCGGTCTTGAAGATAGTTTTCACAAGATAGAACATCCCTGCCGCTGCTACAAAATAATGCAAAATGATAAACCATTGCATGATGACCGGGGAAAGATGACCATCGGAAACGAAGAGCGCTTGCACCATATTTACGGGGTACCAGAATGCTACCTGAATATCGGCGATGAAGGGCATTCCGGAGAATACATAGGGATTCCATTGAGGAATATGTCCGGAGGCAAGGCTTGAGGTCGCAAGATTACGGAATGGAAATTCCTGCTCGACAAAATCTTCCCATAGGAACTTGCCCCCGAAAAGGATCGGAGAATAAAAGATGAGAACTAAGCCAAGTAAAATTCCGAGCGCAACGAGCGGCGAAATTGTCGGCAAGGTTATCGGCGCAAGATTTTTCTGTTTTGTCGGTTGAACTTGTTTTGCCATGAAATCTGAGACAGTTAAAGTTGTGCAAAATTACGGAAGAGAAAGCGTTGCCCACGAATTACGTATTTTTGTTATATATGACTCGTCTGGAGAAACTGCACGAATTTCTAAAAGCCGACCCGAATGATAGCTTCACGCGTTATGCCATCGGCTTGGAATATCGTGCGATAAACGATATCCCGAAGGCAATCGAAACGCTGGAATCACTGGTAATCAGTGACCCCGGGTACGTGGCAACGTATTACCAACTGGCCGATTGTTACCGCCGCCTAAAGGAAAAAGAAAAGGCAAAAACGATTTATCAAAAAGGGATTATTCAGGCACGTGCAGCGAATGATTTACATTCTGCAGGTGAACTTGAGATGGCAATGGATGAACTAGAGGATGAATAATTACGAATGAAAACTTTAGAAGAACGTGCAATAGAATTCTTTATTGTGGAAAATGTCCTTATTTTTGGTGATTTTACGCTCAAAAGTGGGCGCAAATCACCATATTTTTTTAATACGGGAAAGCTTTGCTCCGGCAAGCAACTTGCAATGCTTGGAAAATTATTTGCAGAAAAGCTCCGATCGGAAAGTGTATTTACCCCTGCCACCGTAGTGTTCGGCTCGGCATATAAGGGTATTCCGATCTCTGTTGCAACGGCGGTGTCTCTTGCAGAGACGGACAGAGGAAATATCCGCTCGGTCAGTGACCGCAAGGAAGCGAAAACCCACGGCGATGCAAGTTCTTTTCTCGGAGTTTTGAATTCCGGAGATAAAGCCGTAATCGTTGACGATGTTATTACAACCGGCGGCACAAAATACGAGGCGATCCAAAAATTACGAGAATCGGGATGCGAACCGCTCGGATTTATTATCGCTTTCGATCGTGCAGAACCGGCAGAGGGAAACACAGTAACGGCCAAAGAAGCATTTGAAAGTGAAACAGGGCTTCCTGTTTATGCTTTGGCGAATGTAAATGATGTAATAAAGGTCAAACCGGACTTTAAGGATATACTACAGCATTATCTAACTACCTTGAGTTAGTAGCTCGACTTCAGTCGTACTGTTGAGACGGACTAAAGTCCGTCCTACTATTTCGCCTCCCACATCATTCCTTCGCAGGGAATGTGAAGCGTCGTTACTGCCTCATCTAGCGCAGTGCATAATGCCTCATCGGCGGCATAATGTTTGCAAGATGAGCACATGACATTCTTTTCAATTCTGCGGACACGGGAAACATGCTTTCGATAAGCGAGCTGGGCCGGGTAGAGAACAAATCCCATGATGCAAAAGAAGAAGAACGTCCACCAATCGCCATAATTTTCGACAAAACCACGAGCAAGCCAAAGTCCGATCAAGACTACGGTAAAGCGGAGAAGTCCCCAGTATATGATAGAACCCATAAGTGGTCGTTAGTCGGTAGTCTTTAGTCGTTAGCATCATTAATACGGATGAAGTTGACCTTAGTTGCATGCTAAGGGCTAACGACTAAAATCCGAACCTCACTTTCACGGAAAACGTTAGTTCTCGACAATGGCAAGAGTATTGCTCGGAATGAGCGGCGGACTTGATTCTTCGGTGGCAGCGTTGCTTTTAAAACAAGCAAGGCATGAAGTTATCGGAATTACGATCAAGACCTATAATTACGATGATCTCGGCGGACCCGCTCCGGCGAACGATACTTCCTGCTGTTCACTCGATGGAATAAACGATGCGCGTCGCGTCGCTATGCAGCTTGGGATTCCGCATTATGTTTCCGATATGACCGAAGAATTCGGCGGAAAGATCATCGATTATTTCAAGCAAACATACCTTGATGGAAAAACTCCGAATCCCTGTGTGCAATGCAATCGTGATATCAAGTGGGGCGCCATGCTCCGCAAAGCGGACTCTCTTGATTGCGAATATATTTCTATGGGACATTATGTGAATCTGCGCGAAGAGAATGATCGCATGGTGATCTCGCGTTCAAAGGATGCGACAAAGGATCAGTCCTATGCACTGTGGGCAGTAAGGAACGAACATCTTCGGCGGACACTTTTTCCATTATCATGTTTTACAAAAAAACAGATACGGGAATTGGCTTATGACAATGATCTTCCTGTCGCCGGAAAAAAAGAAAGTTACGAGATCTGTTTTGTACAGGATAATGATTATCGCAGATTTTTGCGCGATAATGTATCATCATTATCAGAAAGAACTTTGGATGGTAAATTTACCTTACATGAAGAGGTTGTAGGTGAGCATGAAGGTGTTCCTTTCTATACTATAGGCCAGCGTAAAGGTCTTGGCTTGAGTATTCCGACTCATCCTGCGCCGCTTTATGTAACCGGACTCGATGTAGTACATAATACTGTAACGCTTGGCGACGATGCAGATCTTTTCGACACAGAGTTGACCGCTTCTTCGGTGAATATGGTAAAATATACCGAACTTCCCGCCGAAGGAATCCGTGTTCAAGCGAAGATTCGTTATAAGGATGAAGGAGCATCGGCAACGGCATTTCCATTCGGCGAAAATAGATTTCGTGTCATCTTTGATGAGGCGCGCCGTGCTATAACTCCCGGACAGTCCGTCGTCCTGTACGAAGGAGATGACATTGTCGCCGGAGGAATTATCGATTGATTTTTTACATGCCTATGAATAAAAATTATATAAAAGTTTTTTTTGCGATTTTCACAATTTTTTCATTAACACTATTATCGGGTTGCGGACAAAACCCCCTGGCTCCGATCATTCCTCTTAAGCCTGGCGAGATGCAGGCAACAATGAGCGGGGAAGGGACCTTCTATACGACAAATGCTCATGCAATCGACGGAGGCTCAAATTCTATCTATAGTATTCATGCAACAGTAAAGACCGAGGATGGACTGAACGATTCTCTCGTTTTTGATTTTAGTTTTACCAAACTTCCTAACACGTCTTATACGATAGATTTTTCAGATCCGCTTTCCTACATGAACTACTGTATTACACATGCTGACGGATCATGTACAAACTACCGGGTAGAAAACGGGACAGGGAGTGGAATACTGAAAGTGTCGAGCATCACGGTCAATGATAACATTCAAGGTACATTCTCCGGCACGTTCCAGGCAACAACCGGCGGTGGAAATATTACCGTTACCGACGGAGAATTTTACGCATCCTTTTAGGTCATTCAATCGTGGAAAGTAACGAAGAACTCCTGAAACAACTCCGTGCCGAAGCCTTATTGGGCGGCGGAGTGAAACGTATCGAAGACCAGCATAAAAAAGGCAAGCTCACGGCACGCGAACGGCTGACATTACTCCTCGACGAAGGTTCATTCGAAGAATTCGATATGTTCGCGCGCCATCGCTCGAATGATTTCGGTTTAGAGAAGCAGCGTCCGCTTGGCGATGGCGTCGTAACCGGTTCGGGAAGAATTCATGGAAGGATTGTTTTTGTTTTTAGTCAGGATTTTACTGTTTTCGGTGGCTCTCTTTCGGAAGTTCATGCAGAAAAGATCGTTAAGATCATGGAAATGGCGATGAAGGTCGGAGCTCCGGTGATTGGCCTGAATGATTCAGGGGGCGCCCGAATTCAGGAAGGAGTTGTCTCTCTCGGCGGATACGCGGATATCTTTCTTCTCAATACATTGGCATCCGGAGTCATTCCGCAAATATCGGCAATACTTGGTCCCTGCGCCGGAGGGGCTGTCTATTCTCCCGCCATAACGGATTTTGTCTGGATGGTCGAGGGCACGAGCTACATGTTCGTTACGGGGCCTAATGTTGTGAAAACAGTAACGCATGAAGACGTCACGAGTGAAGCCCTTGGGGGAGCTGATACCCATGCCGAGAAATCCGGCGTCGCTCATTTCGCAAGCGCGAATGAACTTGAATGCCTGGAGGGGATCCGAAAACTTCTCTCTTATATTCCACAGAATAATCGCGAAAAAACTCCGATCATTAAATCCGATGAAGACCCTGCCCACGAATGTGTGAAGCTCAATTCCATCATTCCAGATACTGCCAATAAGCCCTATGACATGAAGCATGTGATCGAGGAAGTAATGGATAAGGAAAGCTTCTTTGAAGTCCATGCGGGATTTGCGCCGAATATCATTGTAGGATTTGCAAGATTACATGGGGAATCGGTTGGCATTATCGCAAATCAACCCCTTGCCATGGCGGGTGTACTTGATATTGACGCAAGTACAAAAGGAGCGAGATTTGTCCGATTCTGTGATGCTTTTAATATTCCTCTTGTAGTGTTCGAAGATGTGCCGGGATTTCTCCCCGGCACTGAGCAAGAGTGGCGGGGGATTATCCGTCACGGCGCAAAATTATTGTATGCTTTTGCCGAGGCGACCGTACCGAAAGTAACCGTCATTACCCGGAAGGCATACGGCGGAGCGTACGATGTTATGAATTCCAAACATATTCGCGGCGATATGAACTATGCCTGGCCTACTGCCGAGATCGCCGTTATGGGACCGAAAGGGGCGGTGGAAATTATCTTCAAGAAAGAGATCAACGAAGCGCCGGATCCTCAACTACGCGAAGACGAACTTATCGAAGAGTACAGACAACAATTTGCAAATCCTTTCACTGCCGCTGAACGTGGGTATATTGATGATGTGATCGAGCCAAGCGATACCAGGCTTCGTCTTATTCGCTCATTGCAGGTATTAAGAACAAAGAAAGTAGAAAATCCATGGCGTAAGCATGGGAATATTCCTTTATAATTACGAATTACGAATTAAAAATTACGAATATAAAAAGGGCGTCATTGCGAGCGAAAGCGAAGCAATCTAAAATCTCGATCTGCAATAATTTTTGAAATTCTAGATTGCCTCATCGTCGCTTCGCGACTTCCTCGCTATGGAGCCGTTAATCTCTAAGGAATTTTTAGAACGAAGGAATTATTCGCTGCTCCATAATGGTCTGCCGGAGCATTATTATTATGAATGGCAAAAGAAAAAAGATATTGATTGCCGCTTGCAAATTGAGCGTCCGGATTTCCTGCACCCGTATTAAGTGCGCGCTGGAATTTTACAGTCCATTTTCCATTAGCCCAATATCCTTTCGCGTTAACAGCATAGTAATCACTGGCGACCGAGGGCAGAGCCAATGAAAAAGAGGGGACGATATCATCCATTGCCCAGGCTTTATTGGTTGCGGGATTGATTGCCACACCATGCTGAAATTGTTGGGCGGTTTCTTCGGCGATAAAATAATTTTTATCGAGATTACGGTTCGTACCCCCAGCGACATAATACGGTCTGACGCCAGGATTGTCACTTATGACATTAAAATCATAGATCTCCGCATTATTATCAACGCTTTCAATATCATAATTTGGGGCGCCTATGGACTGATCGTTATCGGCATATCCCGATCCGTTGCCTTTGCCTGCATGCCAGTACCAGATAGAATATCTTCCGTTATTCTCCGAGAACATGCCGGGATTCCAATTCGAAGTCGAATTCGTATGGCAGAGCATTGCGCAGCCATTGGCGATAAACGTCTTTGATCCGCTCGTGCCGGGAAAACCGGTCTGTTCGAAGATCAGGCTTACGCCATCATCATAGGTGTTTGAATCAATAGACCAATTCACTCCTTTCGTTGCATCGCCGCCATGGAAATGCAGTGGCTGTTGGAGATAATTCGGATCCGCATCCGCATATTGAACTAAAAAATAAACATTTTTTGAAGAAACAACGGAGCTGATCGTTACGGGAAAAGTACTGCCGGTAAAACTCCCGATTGGAGAAGCAGTAACGGTGAGCGGAGTGGCACTGCTCCAGCAAGACTCGATATTTGCAGAATTAAAATTCGGCGCGTCCGCATCGCTAGCGAGTTTAAAGGCCGTAAGTGTCGTGCCCGTATTATCAGGCGTTGGCGGTGTAGTAGTAGCTGATTTGCAGGAAAGTAAAAAAAGTGCAGCGATACCTACGGAAATAGCAGCGGGGATAAACGTTTTCATATTGATAAGCATTTGATTGGTAAACTGATCGGTCGGAGAACGATACGGTTTCTCGTACTGTTTTCGGGCAGATCGTTAAACAATCGCTGCAAATATACGAATTTTTTGTATAAATGCAGTAAAATCGGGGCGTGGCGCAGCTGGTAGCGCATCTGGTTTGGGACCAGAGGGTCGCACGTTCGAATCGTGTCGCCCCGACAGTTTAGTATCAACAAGAAACAATAGTAAGGCTTGCTTTGCCCTCAATGTAAGCCGATTATTATCAATAGGTTACAAAATTTAACAATTTGATAATATATAAACAGGATTTTTTCCGTGCTCTTTGTGTTATCGGGCTCGGAAAACGTTGGTTTGAGGAAATCCTCAATCCGGTTCTTAAAATAATTAGTATTAAAATCAACATAAAAAAATGAAAAACCATATACCCGCATTCTATAATTCTATTATTAAAAAAGTCACCGCCGCCGCCGTAGTAGCAGGATTACTGTTTACTGCCGCCGGAGTAACCCATAGCGACGTGAAATTCTCGAAACCCGTTGTCGTGCTTAGCGGAACGGTTCATTCCGAGGCAGGAAAAGTGCTCTCGGTGAAGGTAAGCGTCCGCTCATCTGCAAACACGAATGAGGAAATTACTTCTTCGGTGTCCAACAGCGAAAGCGGAAAGTACCTCGTTATTCTCGCGTCGAACACAACATATTTGGTTCGCCTCCAGAATGAGACCGGTGCGATTCAGGAAGAAACAATCCGTACTCCTGCACTCGCACAGAATACCGTAGAAGTAAATAAAGATTTTACTGTCAAAACGAAATAAGTAGTTCGTTTTTCGTGTCATTCCGAACAGAGATTTTTTTCGCGAAGCGAAAAAAACGATGTGAGGAATCCCCTGAGAGGTTGTAGAAAGTAACTTTCAGCCACTGTTCAGGGGATTCCTCAGTCGCTCTTCGCCTTCGGCTCAACGTCTCCTTCGGAATGACATGCAAACTGTTTGATCGAAGCCCTCGGATTTATCCGAGGGCTTTTTTTATATTTCAGACCTGTTATATAAATCATGAAATCAAGAACTATCACTCATTTACTAACCGGCAAAGAAGTCCCCGTCGGCGATATGTCTGTTCATCAGGCTTTTCCATCATCGCGCGAAGGAGTGCGTTTTATCGACCCTTTCATATTACTCCATCATGGCAAAACGCATATTCCGAAAAATACGGACTTCGCTCATGCCGGAGTCGGAGCGCATCCTCACCGCGGATTTTCTCCGGTCTCATTTATTTTCGAAGGCGGAGTCCATCACCGCGATAGCCGTGGCAACGATAGCACTATCTACGCCGGAGGCGTGCAATGGATGAATGCCGGAAGCGGCATCGTGCACGAAGAACGTCCACCGGCTGATATTTTTGCAAACGGCGGCGAGCAGGAGCTTATTCAGATGTGGGTCAATACTCCGCAAGCACATAAAAAAGATGATCCGGCATATTTTCCGCTTTCCAAAGAAGAAACGCCAAGAGTTATGTCTGGTGACGGACTTATCGAAGTATATGTTCAATCCGGAGAACTACTCGGAGCCCATGGACCGATTCCGACAAGCTCGCCCGTGAATTCGGCTACACTTTACCTGAAATCCGGCGGCAAGATCTTTCTTCCCATTCCTGATGGATACAATGCATTTATCTACGTCTTAAGCGGCAAGCTGAAAGTCTCCGATCAGATCGTTGAATCGCGAATAGCTGCCACATTCGAAAATGACGGTAATGGAATTTCCATCGAGGCATTAGCTGATTCAAAAGCCTTATTCATGAGCGGCAAACCTCTAAACGAACCGGTAGTAGCGCAAGGCAACTTCGTCATGAATACCGAAGGCGAAATAAAACAGGCTTGGATGGATTATCAAATGGGGAAGATGGGAGAGATAGTTGAGTGAAAATCTTGTTGAAACGTTAAATAAGTTATGACTAAAGAAGAAATCATAAAAGAAGCTCTTACGTGGAAAGAAGAAGATAGAGAATGGCTTGCAGAATTGCTATGGCTAAGTATTCATAATCGTGAACTCAAAAGAGAATTGCTAGCTGAGCAATTTGCGAAAGAATCGAAATTGGTGGCAGAAGATTCTATGAAAATTTTAAGAGAATTCGATTCATCTGAAAGCTAGCCAAGCTCTAAACGAACCGGTCGTTGCACAAGGCAACTTCGTCATGAATACCGAAGGCGAAATAAAGCAGGCGTGGATGGATTATCAGTTGGGGAAGATGGGGGAGATAGCGGAATGAATTTTTTTTCACATCCCCTCCATAAGTTCGCTCACTGATTCAACCTTCATCTCGAAAGCGATAGGCCAAACAATGGTATGGTCGTTAATGAGAATTACAAACAATAGTAAAAAAATCTTCTAACCTCGAAGCAGGCGGAATGTCATACCATTTTAATGAAGATGGATGATCTTTCATAACATAATAGGCAATGGTTTCGCCCTTAGTGTCATAGTCTATTACCTCCATGATCTCGTATTGTTCATCCCTACAGTCGAACGCGAATTTTACCATCTCATAGCTATAGTTGAGATATTCCTTCTTTTTATTCCAGAACTTGTACTTTTCTTTTTGAGCAGAAAACAAAGAATCTTTAATTGGAAATTCTCTTGCCCAAGCGGTAAAAAGATA
>Ga0206990_1026_pt2 | contig 36150 bp, 31 predicted proteins | sample Alteio_BWMinCont_8_FD_153283 | JGI IMG/M metagenome (GOLD analysis project Ga0206990, IMG submission 153283) | Enriched cells from forest soil in Barre Woods Harvard Forest LTER site, Petersham, Massachusetts, United States -... | ecosystem: Environmental > Terrestrial > Soil > Temperate forest >... | reverse complement strand
ATCCACTCGGATGGCTATCCCGGTTCCACCGGCTGCTGTCACCAATTCGGCAGTTTCTTCAATGGATTCAGGGCGAACTTTGGAATTACGTGCCTTGCCAGAAAGAGTAGGAAAACCGCCTCGCCGCGAGCTGCGTCCCGTGCAGTAGACCGTCGCTCCGGCTTCGCCCAATGCGATGGCAATACCGCGTCCGGCCCCGCGCGTGGCTCCCGCTACCAGGGCAATCTTGCCTTGCAACGCTTTGTTCCGCGCCTTGCTCGAAGCTTTAGTCATCGAACTTCACCTCCGTCCCGTTGCCCGAATCGCGCTTTAAGACTTCTTGTCCCTGGGTAACAAACCTTCGACCAGTGCTGCCCACTCGGCCGCAAGAGTTGGTCGATGAAAAGTGCGCCCAGCCCGCGCGTACCAATAGTCGGCATTCGACGCTGATCCTTCTTTGCGATGCAGATAGGCATGGACAGCCATACCTTCCATGGTTTCCAGTTCATCCACCAGCGCGTGGGCGCGTGTCCAATCGCCTTTCGCATCCCACCAAAGCGCGGCCAAAGGAGCTGTTAACTCGTGGGGCGGAAACGCGTCCGCGGCGGATGCTTTAAATTCAGCGGAAGTCATCTGCAGATCCTCAATCTCCTGCGAGTGCAATAATAAACAGTCATTTAGTAATGTCAAGTGGAAAATAAACGGCCATTCAGTTATTCTGGCTGCGTACGAAATTAACCTTAGATGGCCCCGCGCCCGCGCGAAACTTCCGACGCAGAAATCCTCGCCGCTACGGCGCGCGTCATGCAGCACCGCAGCCCGGTCGAACTTACACTGGCAGATGTTGCTAAAGAGGCCGGGGTTCATCCCGCCACGATCATTCAGCGCTTCGGCACCAAGCGGGAGTTGCTGTTGGCGAATTGCAGAGTTTGGACGGCGGATGTCCCCGGACAATTCGCCGCCGCCCGCGCGAAATACGGATCCCCGATTAAGACCCTGATTGGCATGTTCGCCGAATGCAGTAGCTTCGCTGCAACCCCGGAGTCGATGGCCAACGCTCTCGCCTATCTGCAGATCGACCTTACCGACCCGGAGTTCCACGCCGTACTCCTGACCCAATTTGCAACCACGCGTGACGAGACCAAGAAGCTGTTGGATGACGCCGTTGCCTCTCGCGAACTGAAGCCCTGCAACACCGCCCAACTTGCCCGCCTGGTTCAGCAAGTCAATGGCGGCGCCATGCTTGATTGGGCCGTGTACCGCAAGGGTTCGCTGGCCTTGTGGATACGCCGTTCTCTTGAAGATCTACTCGCGCCGTATCGATCGGTTAAGGGGATGCGGAGGTAGAAATATGGGCCGGAGTATTTTTAATTAAGATGTGCGGTCTCGCACTATCGAGGTAAGAACTGCGGTCAGACTGGGTGTCCATCGGAGGCCGCCGGCTAAGACTTCAACTGGGCCAACTGCTTTTTCACTTCGTTGGCTTCGCCGTAGTTGGGATCGATTTTCAGCACGCGTTCGAGTTGTTGGCGGGCGAGATTGTTGTTGCCGGTTTTTTCGTCCGGATTTTTGTTTTTCTCACCCAGCTTGAGCGCTTCCTGGAAAAGGTCGACGGCTGACTGATACGCGCCCTTCTGATAAAAGACCCAACCCAGGGTATCTGCGGCGGTGGGCGAATCCGGCATGCCGCGGCGAGCGGTCCGGGCCAGCGATAAAGCCATATCAACATTTCCGCCCGACTGTAACATCACGTAGGCGAGATTGTTTGAAGCCAACGGGTTTTCCGGTTTGATCTCGAGCGCCTTTTGATATGCATCCTTGGCATCGTTCCAATCCTGTTTTCGTTCGTAAAGTTCGCCCATCAGGACGTAGAACATAGGCTCGCGAGGATTATTTTTAAGCGCCTGCTGGTAGATGGTGACGGCCTGGTCGGGAGAACCCTTTGCAACTTCAACCTGGCCCAGCTTTAGCAGGGCATCGGCATTATGGTTGTCGAGATCGCCAGCTTTTTTGAATGCGGCCTCGGCGCCATCGAGGTCTTTCTTTTTGTTAAACAGCGCCGTTCCCAGCAGATCGTAAAAGTTGCTGCTATTCGGCGACTTGGCAATTTGAGCATTTGCGGCTGCGACGGCTTTGTCGGTCTGGTTCTGTGCCAGATAGGTATTCATGAGGCCATTGAGCGCGTCGTTTGAATTGGGATCGCGGTCAAGCGCCAGCTGGTAGGCTTTCGCGGATTCGCTGTACTGCTTTTGCACCAGTTGCAAATTTCCCAACTGAATATAGCCGAGGGCGCTTTGCGGGGCGACGTCTATGGCCTTATGCGCATCCTCGTTGGCGGCCGCGAACTGCTTGCGATTGATTTTGGCCAGGGCCCGCATAGCGTATCCATCCGGTGATGCGGGCTGCAAATTTATGATTTGCGTGGCGGCCTGTTCCAAAGTGTCCATGTCGCCACGGCGCGCGGCGGCCATGGCTAAGGCGCGTTGCGCCTCAACGAGGTCGGGACGCGCGCGGACTGCTTTGCGGAATTCCTCGATTGCACGCTCAGAATTGCCCGACTTATCTAAAGCCAGCCCGAGATGGTAGTGGGCTACGCCATTATCGGGATCGTTCTTGAGCACGTTCTGCAGAGTTTGGGTGGCTTCAGCGGCTTGTCCTTTACGAAGCTGAATCTGCCCACGATAGATAAGCGCATCGTTGTCACTGGAATTGCTGGCGAGGACCGCATCCGTCAGCTTGCTGGCCTCGTCGAGACGGTTTTTCAGAATGAGCAACTGAATGTAGTTCTTCTCGACTTGCGCATCTTTCGGATGATCATGAAAAACTGCAGCGTATTCAACCACGGCTTTATCGAGATCGCCCGTGGCAAAATAAAAGTCGCCAAGCATGCGGTAGCCGACAGAATTGTCGGGAAACTTGTTCTTGACTTGCTTGAGGAACGCTTCTGCATCGGCCTTCTTGCCCTGCGCCATGTAAAGGCGGGCGAGAGCGGCAGGCGGATCGGGGTTCTTCGGATCGAGATCCATGGCATGGCGCAATTGCTGTTCGGCTTCGGCGAAGCGGCCACGCGACTGGTAATAGCCTGCCAGAGCCAATTGAGCCTGAATGGCCTGAGGGTTTGTTTCGACCGCCTTCTTGAAATTCAGTTCGGCGGCGTCGGTCTGACCCGCTCTTATCTGCAATAGCCCGAGGTCGAGATAAGGTTCCCAATTATTGGGACCGAGGGCAATGGCTTTCTGCATTTCCTGCATCGCTGCGGGAAAGTTTTGTTGTCCGATGAGGAGGTTCGCCACCGCCATGTGAACCTGCTGATTGTTAGGTTGATTTTGCAGAAGTTGATCGGTCTGCGCCTGTGCCTGTTTGAACTCGCGTCCTGCGATCAGCAGATTTGCCAGATCGATGCGGGCCTGATAATTGTTTGGCTGCAAGTCGAGGGTGCGCGCAAGTTCCTGGTACGCGGGATTCCACTGCTGTAATTTGAGCAGAGCTTGGGCCAAGCCGTAGTGCGCGTTGCCATAGGTGGAATCGATCTGAACCGCGTTCTTGAACTGAATTGCTGCTTCGCGATACTGGCCTTTATCGAGATAGTGCTGACCGCTTTCAAAATACTTCTGCTTGCGTACGTTGGGGTCGCGGGAGCAGCCAACAAGAAGAACAGCGATCAATCCCAGAGGCAGAATTAAACGAAAGATGCGAACACACTGCATTGCCGAACTCCCGCAGGCGCAGTTGCGCCAAGTGTTCTGTTGGGTCTCTACACCAAGGTACTGCAAATCGAGAGCAGGATAAAGTTACTGACGGCACTCCCAAGCGCAGTGCTTGGAGCGGGGACCGAGTTATTAACGGCTGGGTTGTGAACCGGCGGGCTGCATGTGATTCTCGAGCAATTGCAAAAGTGGTTCGCGCAAATTCGGTCCGCAGGCGATCAGGCCCGAGATCAGCGGATTGCGGCGGTTGCACTGCAGTGGACCATTCTCGAGCGTACTGACAAAGCCTCCGGCAGCGGTCACGAGAGCGACTCCGGCGGCGACGTCCCATTCGTTCTTGGGGACCAGGGTGAAAGTCATATCCACGAGGCCAGCCGAGACCAGGGCGAGTTTGTAGGCGACCGATCCCATGGGGCGAACCTGAAAATTCGCGCCCTCAAATTGCTTCCATTCTCCACGCTTGGTTTCGCTGCGGCTGGCCAACACTGTGGCGCCGTCCAGGGTAGTGCGCTGGCTGGGCTTCGCCGGTGTGCCGTTTAAGGTGACGCCTGATTCGAGTGAGCCGAGGAAAACTTCGTTGGTTGCAGGATTGCAGATTCCTCCCGCTACTGGGCGTCCATTCTCGACCATTGCGATGGAAACGCAGTACTCGGGGATACCAGCAACGAATTCGCGGGTGCCATCGAGTGGATCGACAACCCAGACGCGGCTTTTTTCGAGGCGCGTGTAATCGTCCGCGCTTTCTTCCGATAGCCAGCCTTCGCCATCGCGTAATAATTCCTTGCGAAGTACTGCGTCGAGCGCGCGATCGGCTTCCGTCACGGGATCATGGCCAATCTTGTATTCGGCTTCAATCGCTCCTGCGGTGAACCGGCTGAAAACAAGTCGTGCCGCTTCTATGGCGGATTGAATGCGCTGCAAGGTTTCGGCGTTGGAATTACTGGTCATGGGTAATTTGTAAATCAGGCCCAGAGCATGCGAGCGCCGGTTGCCAGCAATACCGCACAAAGCAACCGTCTCAACCACGGGACAGGAAGATGCGTGCTCAGCTGCGAACCCAGCACCCCGCCAGGGATAGAACCAATCAGGAGCGAGCCGACGAGATAAGGATCGATATTACCGAGGCGGAAATGCAGCAGGCTGGTCACCCCGGTCAGGATTACGGCATGAACAATGTCCGTGCCGACCATGACTTTGGGAGAGAAGCTGTAGAACAAAAGCAGAAGCATCATAATGATGCTGCCCGAGCCGACCGATGTCATACCCACCAGAAAGCCCGCCAGCAGGCCAATCGCTGACATTCCGGCGAACGATTGCAGCGTCGGAGAACGGTGGGCCACGTGATCTTCAATCCGACTCTGGAAAAGCAATAGAGTCGGAATGCAGATCAAGAGGATTCCGACCGCCGTCGTAATGAAAGTATTGACGCCGGTACCGTACACAGTGCGCAGATGGCCCAGCAGGCTCACTCCCACAATCGAGCCAGGGATGCTTCCTGTGGCCAGCGCCACCACAACTTTCTTTCGTACCGTCCCTTTGCTGAGGTGAACCCAGCTGGAACCGATTTTGGTGACGAAGTTGAAGAGGGCGTCAGAACCCACGGCAACAATTGGCGGTACGCGCAGCACAAAAATCAGGACGGGCAGCAGGAGCACTCCACCGCCCACCCCAGTCATACCGATCAGAGTTCCCACTACGAAGCCGATCAGAATCTTTTCGATAAGCATGCAAACTTCCGTACAAGGTCGTCAAGACTGTGCTTAACGACGATCAGGCCTGGTGTCCGTTTACTCCGATGAAGCCTTCGCGCTCGAGGTGCAAAATAATTTCCTGCGCTGCTTCTTCGGGACTCAGTTCTGCAGTATTGATCACAACTTCAGCATCCTTGGGTTCTTCATACGGATCTGAAATGCCCGTAAATTCTTTCAGGATGCCGGCGCGAGCTTTGGCATACAGACCCTTACGGTCACGCTGCTCGCAGGTTTCAACTGGCGTCGCGATGTGCACCAGGATGAAGCCGCCGACGGGTTCAATCATGTTGCGCACAGCTTTGCGAGTGCCGTCATACGGAGCTATGGGAGCGCAGATCGCAATGCCGCCATTCTTGGTGATCTCCGATGCGACGTAGCCGATTCGCCGGATGTTGATATCACGATGCTCCTTGGAAAACCCCAACTCCGAAGAGAGATGCTTACGCACCAGGTCGCCGTCCAACAGCGTCACCGGGCGGCCTCCGGCCTCGAGAAATTTGGTTACAAGCACATTCGCAATGGTCGATTTGCCCGAGCCCGAAAGCCCGGTGAAGAAGATAGTCACGCCCTGCTTATGGCGTGGTGGATAACTACGGCGCAATTCATGTACAACTTCCGGATAAGTAAACCAGCTGGGGATTTCGCGCCCTTCGTTGAGGCGGTCACGCAATTCAGTGCCGGAAATATTCAGCACGCGCGAGCCGTTGGTCACTTCGTTGTCGGGCACGTACTGATCTTTGTCCTCGAGGTAGACCATCATGTTGAACGGAACCATGGTCACCCCGATATCAGCTTCATGTTTCTTGAAAAGTTCCTGGGCATCGTAGGGTCCGTAGAAATTCTTGCCGTCGGAATCTTTCCCCGGACCCGCGTGATCACGTCCAACGATGAAATGTGTTACCCCGTGATTTTTGCGGATTAATGCATGCCATATGGCTTCGCGCGGTCCGCCCATACGCATGGCGAGCGGCAGCATGGAAAGCTTCACGCTTCCAGCGGGGAACTTGGAAAGCAGTAACTGGTAGCAGCGCACGCGGGTGAAGTAATCAACGTCGCCGGGCTTGGTCATTCCTACCGACGGATGAATGAGCAAATTAGCTTCGACTTGTTTGGCAGCGCGGAAAGTAAGTTCAACGTGGGCGCGGTGCATGGGATTGCGGGTCTGAAAGGCGACCACGCGTCGCCAGCCTAAACGGGCAAATTCTGTTCGCAACTCGGCCGGAGTAAGACGCAGCGTGCGGAAATCATAATGCGAAGGCATTTGCAGGCCTTCAACGCTTCCTCCCACATACCAGGAATTGCCCTTATTCAGCAGGTAATCGACACCGGGATGAACCGCGCTGGTAGTTCCAAATACGGATTTAGCTTCAGCTTTGCGGTCGGGTTGCCAAATCTCCTCAACATTTAGAACCGCTAGCATTACGCCTTCAGCATCGCGCAGAGCGACTTTGCTTCCCGGCTTCAAAGTCTTGGCAAACTCTTCTTTAACGTCCAAAGTGATCGGCATCGGCCAAAGAACACCACTGCTGAGCCGCATGTTGTGGCAGACGCCTTCGTAGTCGGCTTGGGTCATGAAGCCGCGGAGAGGCGAGAATCCTCCGCTAATCAGCAATTCAAGATCGCAGATCTGCCGCGCGGTCAAATCCCACGACGGCCACTCACGGGAGTGAGCCTTAAGTTCTGCGGTTCGTTCGGGCGTGGCAATAAGCTCGGTAAGTTCTCCGCCGTGCGGCGCAATGATATGGCTTGTTGAAGCGATCAAATCCTTACTCTCCTTGTAATGGCGGTGTGATTAAGTCTTGAAGCACGCAACATCATAACCTGCGTGCCATTCTGTCAATGAAGCAATAACGCTTGCGGGCAACGGAACCAGCGAGGGGCTAACTGGCAACGCGCCAGAATACCGTGAACGCAGCTGGGTAGCAAGTTCTTGCTGAATAAACCGAGTCAAGCCTCAGCAAGAGCAATTAGCATACCTTTACAACTTTTGGTTTGCTAGCCTATGTGACTATAAACAAGACAATTATCCGATTCGTCTGAAGCGACCGTTCAGGTGCCTTGCTCAAGGTGGAAAAGCTTTGCACTGAAGCTGCAGTTCCGGCTCCGGGCCAAGTGAGTTCTGATAGCAAATCGCTCCACCATTTGCCAAGATATCTGTCAGTGCCAAACTATTCAGACGATAGAGCAAATCAAGGGCGGTGTAATTAGTTCTTGTGACCTTTACATGATTGTGGAATTTTGTCCTAAGGTGTTCGCCTTATATAAGCCTCGGGTCTGGACGGTATAGATTTTATTCAAATCAAGGCTGCCGACCCATCGGCAGGGGTCGTCAGCGGAGTGGGAACAATAACTCCATTTACAGTTTTGTCTGTGCCAAATACGTGACGCTATTCGATTTATTTATTGGTTATTTATCAATAACATAGGCGATGAGTGCAGACCCTAGAACCATTCATATTTGTTGCTCGTCGAGGCCGGGCTGTCCTATGCGTATTGGTTTGAAAGACTTGCTTCGAATGGTTTGTCATTCGAATGGCTAAGAGTGAAAAGCACAGAAGAAATCCAGCCTACTTGGCAGCCTGAATGCTATGAATTTCTGTAGCCGGTCGCACCCGCGGTACTTCCTTTTCGCGGCTGGCTGGCGAAGGCGCTGCCGGGAACTTAGATGCACACACCTTCCTGACGGCGTGAACTATTTCAACCCTTGGGGAAAGAGTAGACATGGAGGAAAAATCCGTTCGTTTGGGCCCACGGGAGAAGCAAATCGCCGAGTTGCTACTGCAAGGCTGCGACAATCAGGAAATTGCTTCCCAGCTCAAAATGGCCCGACGTACAGTCAAAGCGCACTTCAACCGTCTTTTTCAGCGTTTTGGAATTCGTAATGGTATCAAGCGAGTCAAACTCGCGACAACTTTATACCGGAGGCAACTATGTTTGGAGGAGAGCGATACGGAAAACGCAGTCCCAACGAACGGGAACGGCGGGTCATCGAACTTGTCGCCCAAGGACTCAAGAATAGTGAAGTCGCAGAAGCCATCGGCACCACTGAACATGTCGTGAAGAACTATCTTCGCACTATTTATGACAAACTTGGACTCTGGAATCGAGTGGAACTTGCTCTCTGGTACGAGGCACGCCGGCACGAGAATCTAGCCCACGCATAAATCAGAGTGAACGGCACATTTAGACCCCTGGATCGCAGTCCCAGGGGTCTTTGCTTTTTGCAGTGCCAGATGTTTGTTACAGATTCGCCAGGGAGCTGCAACATCACTCGCAAGTTTTTCTGGCGGCTGGCTCGAACTGGTCCAACTGCGCATCGCGCTGAGTTGTAAATTTTCCACCGGGAGTTTTGCCGTACAGGTCTGAGCCCGAACAATAGTAGAGAGCCGTGTGCAAATCTACCCAAACCGGGGCGTTGGGATTTCCAAGATAAGTTGGAGCGGGCGGCATTTCCGCCAAACCCAAGCTTACCAGCAACTTTTCGAACAGCGTCAGACTAGGCTGAGCGGGATGTTTCGCGGCGACGTGGCTTTCGTCAGAACGCATACCCCATCCGGAAAGCACCACTAACAGCAGCAGGAGGGCAGCTCCAACATAAAGGTCGGCGCGATGTTTAGCCAGCCAGATCTGGCTCGGTGATTTCTCAGGTAAAATCGCCGGCGGGTCGACGGTTGGAGTTTCTGAATCTTCGGACAACAGCCCGTCAACTTGCGAAAGCACGAGAGACAAATCTTCTTTTGGCGGTGTTTCATCAGTGGTCGCTGAGGCAGATTGCGGATCAAGCGACGGCATGTCTGGAATCTGTGCCACCGGGTCATACGAGTCGCGAGAAAAGCCATCGGTGAAGTCGGAAGACGGAGCGATCATCGGCGGTACGACTTCCGTGCCTGCGCTATTTTCTGTTTTCCCAGGTCCGTGTCGTCCATCCTCGGTACTCGGTTGTAAAAGCCAAGGCGGCGCCCATTGATTTTCGAGGTCATCAGAGGGCAAAGCGGCCGGGCGTGCGGTCCCACACCTCCCGCAGAATAGTTCATGTTGTCCGAACTGGTATCCGCACTGCGGGCAGACAGTTTCGCGGCCCGATTTCGCACTAGACTCGCTATGAGGCATGCGAGGTCTGGCCGGAATTTCTCGTGGCGCGGTCACCGTGTCCATTGATTCGGTGGGCTTATTCTTTGGGACGACGTTACTAGCCGAGCCCACAGCAAGACGTTCGAGTTGCGGCTTAATTCGTTCCAAAGCCTCCAGCATGGCGGCGCGCTCAGCAGCGAGGGTTTCCTTCCATTCCCGATCCGCAGCTCGGGCAATGGCCTCGGTCATCAATCCTGCCATGAGTTGGCAACTTCGCATCTCGGGTGAACGAACCGCATCAGTCCCCCCAAAGCGCACTTCGAGCAGGCCGCACAGATTGCCATCGTGGTGGAGCGGCAGGGCGATAGACTGTTTCTCCGGATGCTCCGTGCTGAACTGAGTAGACAGTTGACCGTCGGCGGACAGGCTGGTATCCATTGGCAAGCTGGTTCCGGTTAAGCTCGCTGCATCGCCAGTAGCTGCGCAATATTCAAATCGATTCTCACGCACCACCGCCACTGCCACTCCGGTGGCATGAGTTATTTTTTGCAGGCGCTCGACCACTACTGCGGCAGCGGCTTGCAAATCGTCGGGTTGCGTCCGCAGGAATTCCTGGGTTTCAACAATTTGCGCAAGTGCTTCGGTGGGATCGGGCGTGGGACGACTGACAACTTCGAAGGTTTTCTGCTCTTGCAGGACATGAGCAGCTTCCAGAAGTTGCTGGAACGTAGCTTCGTCCAGTGCCGGCTTCTCGCGTTCGGTGAGTATGGGACTCTCCAGATGTTTCTCCGCTCCGGGCTTGGGAGATTCTGTCATATCCGAATGCAATTGGCCGTCCAAAACGCTGGCTGCAGCCGCGTAACGCCTTGATTCTAGCAGCCCTGATTACGCCAAACCAATCCCCACGGAAGGTACACAAGTGCCTGCACTCCTTAGCATTATCGCCGTGTGGCAGACGATCGCTAAATACCAGGAGCTTGCGGATTTCTGGTGAAGCAGGGATGTGAAATTCCAGGTCCAGGAAGTTGGCAGAGTGTGCAAAGTAATGCGCTGTCTGGTCCCTGCCTAATGCTTCTTGGGGCCTTTGTTATTTGCAAGGCTTCGAGGACCTCACCGAAGGCGTCGTGGCGATCTTATCTGCGAACGTCCGATTCACCGGGATTCTATTTCGGAACCGATTTTTCCCATTTTGATCTGGCTAGACCTGGCCGTCTCTCTCTTTCATTTGTTTGGGTGTGAATTCAAAGGTCTTTAGCCCTCTGTGCGCACAGCGAAGGTTTGGCGAAGCACTTGCTTCTTGAATGGAGTCATTGAATCAACCCGCAAACGACGACTTGGATCTGTAGAGAGGGGTCATTATGTTGGATATCAGCGAGATCAAGATTACGCAACGCGACGAACAGGTGTTACATCTGCTGGTCGAAGGTTGCAGCAATAAGGAAATCGCGCAGCAACTGAGAATCAGCCCACGCACTGTTAAACAACATCTGCGCACGCTGTTTCTGCGAGCCGGAATTAAGGACGGTCGCAAACGAGTGAAGCTCGCTACCGCAGTCTTTCAAAAAGAACAGAGGCAATCGAATGCAACCATCTGATCGGCTAACCAGCAAAGAAATTCAGGTCGCTCTGCTGGTCTGGGAAGGCCAGACCAACCGCGAAATCGCCAGCGTGATCGGTACCACCGAGCAAGTGATAAAAAACTACTTGCGCAACACCTTTGACAAGCTAGGGGTATGGAGCCGCCTCGAACTGGCATTGTATGTGGCCGCTCATGGCGGCGCCGGTTGGCGGAATCCCGCCGCGTCTCAGCCAACTTTTGACCCGATAGTTAAGGAGGTCAAAGCCTCCCCCCAGCTCATTGGAGGGCGTAACTCCGGGCACAATTGATGACGATATCCCACGCCCAACACAATCAGGACTCAAGACCAAGGCCTCACCACCATTGATTTCGGCCTAGTTTTTCACAATAGCCAAAATTTCCCAGGTCTGCGAAATCGATGGCGAAATCTCGCACCAGCCGCCACTGGTGTGCTTGCAAGGATATGAGCAAGTGACAAAACACCAGCCGGAGGCAGCGAAAGCGGTGCACTGTCCTGTGGAAGGAGTGCATGTGATTGGGAAAGAAGGGACTGGAGATGCGGAAAATCAGTTGACGCAAATCGGCCTTACGGAGTACATAGCTCAAACGTTTTTACGTACTGGTGATTTTGTTTAGCTATCCCGCCACTTCAATAGGAAGCATAGTTACTTGGCTGGGCGGCTTTCCGAGAGACCGCACAGCAACACGAGAGTTTCGTAAGTTTAAGCAAGAATGAAATCGTAAGCGATTAATTTTGAGGCAATTCAACCCCCTATGACTTGCATTGGACATTGTGCAGTCAAAGCTACCGTTCTGGTAGTCGACGATTCGCCTGAAATCCAACGCTACGTTCGTACCTTGCTGGAACTCGATTCATACCGCGTGATCCTTGCCGACAATGGGTACGATGCGTTGGAACTTTTGCGTCACGCGCCGCTGGCCGACGTAGTCCTGCTCGATGTGCATATGCCCGGCATGGATGGGCTGGAGGTCTTGCAACGAATACGGAAGTTTTATCCGAAAGTCAAAGTCATTATGTGCTCGGCACTGAATGACTCCGAGAAAATTTGTCAAGCACTCTCACTCGGAGCGTATGCCTACCTTCTGAAGCCCATCCAGCATTTATATCTGTCGGCTGCGGTCGAGCGCTGTCTGAAGAAAGTTTCTTCACCGCAGCCGAAAAAGCGACGAAAACTTTTCGTGCTGCCGTCGCCCATCCGTCCGCAACACCCAGCCTTGTTACTGAATTTCAAATCCTGATTCGAACCATGCTCTCGAGAAATTGTTTGAGTTGGTCCCGGTCTCGCTCCGCTATTTCGGTAAACTTCACGCCAATGCCGAATCCAGGGGTGCTGGTTACGACTTGGCCGTTCACCCATAATTTGAACTCTTTAACCCACAGTGCGAGCTTGATTTGCGACCCTGCGGGTAGAGGGTTGGGCATTTCCAAAAAGCATCCTCCGATGCTCAGATCGGAAGTTCTGCTGCGGATTGGGATGGTTTGACCAAGTGGATAGACTTCCGCGGAATTTCCGCACTTTAGCCGTGGATTAGCTCGGCGCTCTCGAGTATTGAGCATCGAATTATCCATTGCGGGTGATGGCAATGGGAAATCCCAAAAAGATTTCTCCGGAGAGAGATTCAGCAGACCCAACTGCCCGGCCTGCGCACTGCCAGCTTTGCCAACCCATTTCACCCGGAAGTGAGACTTGGTGGTGCCATAGGTCAAACCGATGATTTCATCGATTTTGGGCTGGGCTTGAACTCCGGTCAACTGCACGCCCTGCTGGCTCACGTTCACGGTAAGCACTTTCTCGGAGAAAATTTTCCCTTCGCTGTCCGTACCAAAAATTCGCACCGGAACCTTTATTTCCTTGCGGGGCTCTCGGCGTTTACCCATGTGCTGTTCAGATCCTCCAAAGCGAAGATTAGCTTGGGTGACGTGATTCTACTGCAGACATTCTCCGTCGCCTAACCGACAAATGGGCGCAGTTCCGTTCCTAATGACTTTCCCAACTTGAATCTTAACCTTGGTTTCTGCTACAACCATGCTAGTGTCCTTGAGTGGGGTCTTGCAAATTTTGCATCTCTGCTTGCGAAGGCCGGAGTAATAGTTGTATCGCTCGTCCGGCGCCCCGGGATTCGTTGCTAAACGTCTCTCGCTGGCGTAAACCTCGAACCTCCTAGCACGTTATAGGGAGTTTCTGGTGGCTTTACATCGCGGATTCCAAGCTATTCAAACCGAGTACAGGATAGTCCTGCGTCATCCTTGTTTCAGGCCAACTTGTCCAGATTCAACATTCGCCGCGTTAATACGAGTAGCGCTGCATTGGCACTACTCTAATCCGAACAACGTTCGAAACATTCAATCCGCCGGAGGAAGATAATGGCGACCAATCTAATACAGATCAACACCGATGAGGAAATCAAGCAGCGTCTGGAAGCCGAGCGCGCCAGGCTGCGCAAGATCGCTGGTCTCGACCAGCCGACACATTTTCATCGTCCTATAGAGCGAGCATTCACGGCTGACGAGCGCAGCAAAGTTACAATTCTGTTCGGTGGATTTACGTGGAAACACGAAGACCTGATTCGCGCCGTGTTCCAAGGCTGTGGATACCGCTGCGAGAAGTTGCCTGTGCCGGACGTCCCTGCGTTTCAGACCGGAAAGGAATACGGCAACAACGGGCAATGCAACCCGACGTATTTCACCGTGGGAAACCTGGTGCAGTACCTCCAGTTCCTTGAGAAGGAAGGCATTCCCCGCAAGGACATTCTTGACAACTACGTCTTCTTTACTGCAGGTTCATGCGGCCCATGTCGGTTCGGCATGTATGAGGCGGAATATCGTTTCGCTCTGAAGAATGCTGGTTTCGACGGCTTCCGCGTGCTCTTGTTCAAAGACAGCGACGGAATCAAGGCGGCCTCCGGAGAGCCCGGGTTGAAGTTCACGATTGATTTCGGATTCGGCATGTTGAACGCGATGCATTTGGGAGACGTGTTCAACGATTTGATTTATCAGATTCGCCCCTTCGAAGTGAATAAAGGTGAAACCGAGCGAGTATTCCGCGAGACGGTGGATGGACTCTGTGACGACCTGCGCAACCGGGATTCGTTTGAAATTGAAGAGCGCGCGCCGAACTGGGCCAAGCCGAAATTCAAGAGCAATAAGATTCTCCGGAACACCTTCAACGTGTTCGGCAAAATGCACGAGCACCTGTGGGGAAAAGACTATCTCGATGCTCTGGCCGCGGCGCGGCAGAAAATGGACAACATTGAAGTGGACCGCACCAAGGTGAAACCGGTGGTCAAGATCACCGGTGAGTTCTGGGCGCAGATCACTGAGGGGGATGGCAACTTCCACATGTTTGACTTCCTCGAGCGCGAAGGCGCGCAGGTGTTGGTAGAGCCAATTGCGACCTGGGTTGCCTATTTGATGTACCAGGCTAAAGCTCATGCCAAAGCCAAGTGGCCGGTGAACCGTCCGCATCGGAATCCGCAGTGGTGGGAAATGAAAAAGCATCTTGCGAATGATCTGGGATTGCGCAAGAAGCTGATGGGAATTGGAGTCGGGGAATGGATGTGGAATGGCCTATACCATCGGACGATCAAGAACCTCGGCGGAATCACGCATCATCTGGTGCCACAGACGGACTTGGCCGAGATGGCCCATCCTTTCTATAACCAGTTCGCCCGCGGAGGTGAAGGCCATCTCGAAGTCGGAAAGAATGTTTATTACACGGTTCATCACCTCTGTCACATGGTACTGGCGCTGAAACCGTTTGGGTGCATGCCGTCATCGCAGTCGGACGGAGTGCAATCGGCAGTGGTGAACAAGTTCAAAGATATGATCTTCCTTCCAATCGAAACCTCGGGCGAGGGCGAAGTCAACGCTCACAGCCGCGTACAGATGGCGCTAGGCGAGGCCAAGGTCAAGGCTAAGACCGAGTTCGAACAGTGCCTGAAGGCTACGGGCAAGAGCCTGGACGAAATTCGCGAATACATCGCGGAGCATCCCGAACTGAAACGGCCGTTCTACCACGTGCCGCATCGCGAGGGCATTGCGGGCACGGCGGCGCAGTTTATCTTGCACGTGAACGATCGCATGGACAAGAGCACGCGGCTTTTCCGTCGCGCTCGCGTCCCTGGGATCGCTCTCCCTAACGCCGCTTAACCGATGCGGGCCGGTAGCGTAGCGTGTGCTGCCGGTCCCTTACTTTCCTCGCTCGAACCTCATCGGAGAGATTGAATGCACGACCATTCGAATGGACATGAAAAACCGGCGCCTCCGCTATTTCAAATCGCGCCTGCTCCTGTTACTTACCAAAAACCGCACGATCATCACACGAAGTTTCTCGTAGGGCTCGACGTTGGTTCGACTACGGTGAAGGCGACGGTGGTCGACGCTGCAACTGACCAGATTCTCTGGCAGGACTATCAGCGGCACGAAACCAAACAACCGGAGAAGACTTTGGAATTCCTCCGCCGTATGGAAGCTGAAGTCGGAATCAATCGCCACAACACGCGGATGTTCATGACTGGCTCCGGAGGCGGTGGGATCGCGGAACAGATTGGCGCAAAGTTTGTTCAGGAAGTGACTGCGGTATCGCTAGCCGTGGAGAAGCTTCATCCCGAAGTGTATTCGGTAATCGAGCTCGGCGGCCAGGACGCCAAGATCATCGTATTCAAAGATGACGATGAGACCGGGCGCAAGAAAAAAATCCCGTCGATGAATGACAAGTGCGCGGGTGGTACGGGCGCGGTCATCGACAAGATTAACGCGAAGCTGAAGATTCCTGTTGCCGAGCTTGCACTGCAGGGCTACCGCGGTATCAAACTGCACAAAGTGGCTGGCAAGTGCGGTGTGTTCGCGGAAACTGACATTAACAGCCTGCAGAAGGTCGGAACGCCTCCGGATGAGCTGATGGCTTCTCTGTTCGAAGCAATCGTTCTGCAGAACCTTAGCGTTCTAACCCGCGGTCACACGCTGCGCCCACACGTTTTGTTGTTAGGCGGGCCGAACAGTTTCATCAAAGGGATGCGCGAGGCGTGGCAGGCCAATATCCCGAGGATGTGGCAAGAGCGTAAAGTCGTGGTCCCCGATGGCGCGAAGCCAGAAGATCTGATTAAGGTTCCAGGCAATGCGCAATACTTCGCCGCGATGGGCGCGATTGAATTCGGCAAGAGCGAAGAAGATTGCATTGGCTGCTACCAGGGTTACGAAAAGCTCGTGTACTACATCGAGTTCGGGCGACAAGAAGAGAAAGCGAAGTCGGGCGGCAAAGGATTGGTGTCTAAAGAGGGAGAACTCGACACTTTTAAGGAGTCGTATCGCCGGAAAAAGTTTACTCCCGCGACATTCCAGAAAGGCACAACCGTTGGCGGGTTTATCGGCATTGATGGAGGATCGACGTCTACCAAAGCTGTTTTGCTGGACGATCACGGCGACATCCTCTGCAAGGCGTACCAACTGTCGAACGGAAATCCGATCCAGGACACAATCGAGATGTTCGAGAATCTGCGCGGGCAGGTGGAAGCGCAGAACGCGAAGTTGGAAGTCCTCGGCGTGGCCACGACAGGATACGCGAAGGATATTCTGAAAGACGTTTTACACGCGGATGTCGCGCTGGTAGAAACCGTCGCCCATACCGAGTCGGCGCTGAAGTTTTATGAAGATCCGCACGTCATCGTCGACGTAGGCGGGCAGGATATAAAGATCATCATTCTGCACAACGGTCGGGTAAAAGATTTTAAGCTCAATACTCAGTGCTCCGCGGGTAATGGATATTTCCTGCAGTCCACGGCTGAAGGTTTTGGACTTGGCGTTGAGCAATATGCCGATCTCGCTTTCTCCGCGCAGTCGATGCCGGTTTTCGGTTATGGATGCGCGGTGTTCATGCAATCCGACATCGTTAATTTCCAAAGACAAGGCTGGCGGGCGGAAGAAATTCTCGCTGGCCTCGCTGCTGTTCTGCCGAAAAATGTATTCCTTTACGTTGCGAGCATTCCCAATCTTGCCGCGCTGGGTACGCGATTCGTCTTGCAGGGCGGAACGCAGAACAACATGGCGGTGGTGAAAGCGGAAGTGGATTTCATCCAAAACAGCTTCCGTGCTGCCGGCAAGAAGCCCGAGATCATCGTCCACGAGTTCTGCGGAGAATCGGGCGCGATCGGTGCTGCAGCTGAATCGTTGCGCCTGTGGCGGAACGGTCTGCAGACTTCGTTCGTCGGTCTCGATGCGGTCCGAAAAATTCAGTATCGCACCACCCGTAACGAATCCACGCGCTGCAATTTCTGCAAGAACAATTGCCTGCGCACCTTTATCGACATTCGCACTGCGCCGAAGGATGAGATGGCGGTCATTCCTGTGCAAAAGGTCACCAAAGTTCCATTAATGCACGGGGAACAGCGGCTGATCATCGCCACTTGCGAAAAGGGGTTGGTCGAGGATGTCAACGAGATGAAAGATATCAAGGCCGGCCTCGACGAGATCAAGGAAAAGTATCTGAACTTCGTCGACATTGCTGCCCACGAGGTCTTCCGGCCGGTCAATCCAAAGATTGTGGCCGACCCGATCCCGACGGCGAAATTCTGGAACAAAGTAGTTAAAGAGCGCATTCCGCTGATGGAGAACCGCAAGAAAATTCGTGTCGGCATTCCGCGCGTGTTAAACATCTACACGTATGCCCCACTTTTCAATGGATACCTGGAAAGCCTGGGGGTACAGCCGGAAAATATTGTTTATTCCGATTACACCAGTTCAGATCTTTACCGCGCGGGCGCAAGCCGCGGCGCCATCGACCCCTGCTTCCCGGCGAAGATCGGAATTTCGCATGTCTACAACTTGATCCAGGAAAAACATCGTAAGAAAGCCTTGAACGTGATCTTCTTCCCGATGTACGACGTGCTCACCTCACCGCTAGTGAAAATCGTCGGCGCCAATGCGTGTCCAACTGTTACTGCGACGCCAGAAACGGTGAAGGCTGCGTTCACGAAAGAAAACGATGTCTTTGGCGAACACAACGTGAAATATCTGGATCCGGTGCTGAACTTTGCCGACCGGAAACTGTTTGCTCACCAAATGCTGCAGGCGTGGCAACCGATTCTTGGATTGTCACAAGAAGAGAACGACCGCGCGGTGGAAGCGGGGTACAAGGCACTGGAGGCTTACGAAAGCGGCATTCGTCGTCGCGCACGCGAGGTTCTCGACCAGTTGGAGCGTGAAGACCGCATCGGAATCGTCATGCTAGGCCGCCCGTATCACCACGACCCCGGACTCAATCACGAGATCATGGAAGAGTTCCAGAAACTCGGCTATCCGATCTTCTCGCAGAACACTCTGCCTCTCGACGAAGACATGCTGGAACGCCTGTTCGGTGACGAGGTTCGCGCGGGCATGATCAGTCATCCGCTCGATATCACGGACGCGTGGAAGAACTCATACTCATGCAGCACAAACCATAAAGTCTGGGCCGCAAAGTTCACCGCGCGGCACCCGAACCTGGTCGCGCTTGAGGTCTCAAGCTTCAAGTGTGGACACGATGCCCCGATCTACGGCGTGATTGAAGGCATCATCGAGCAGTCGGGCACGCCTTACTTCTGCTTCAAGGACCTGGACGAGAACAAACCTTCGGGTTCGATCAGGATTCGTGTTGAGACCATCGACTATTTCCTGCGGCGCTACCGTGAGGAGGTCATCAAGAAGCGCAAAGCAGCGCAAGACATCGAAGCGCAACTCGCCGACTACGAAAACCAGCTGCGTTCACAAATGATGGAGGAGGTACGAGAAGTAGCGGCGGATTGATTGTGAACTGACTGCGAATCTCTTCTAAGAAAGGCCGCGCCGCATTTCTTGCGGCGTGGTCTATTCATTTCCAGCCCCAACTGGTGTGCAGTGCCTGCCGCCTTCCTAACAGATTCAGCAAATAAACGCGCCGTCGTTGGTTATTTTGCTCATTCAGGAAGGCGGCATAGCATGTCAAGCGCAAAGCGCTTGTACTTTTCAACACCTCAGTGGAAAACATTGTGGAAAAGGGAGGAACTATCGTCGTAACTGTCTCAGCGAGAGATGCTTCTACACCTTGCACCGACTTGGTTGCTGATATCTTGGGCTTGAGGAATTCTCCAAAGTTTCCGAAAGCGTCTTGAAAATCAGACTCGACAAACTGCTCTTGGAACGTGGGCTCACAACCTCGCGTGAGCGCGCTCAAGCATTGATCCTCGCGGGCCAGGTTCTGGTGGGTGGGCAAAAGATAGAAAAAGCCGGCACCAGCGTCAACACTGCGGCCGAAATCCGACTGTTAGGCGAAGATTTGAAGTACGTTAGCCGCGGCGGTCTTAAGCTCGAAAGGGCGCTTGAGCATTGGCAAATCGACGTAGCGGGAGAAGTTTGTCTCGATGTAGGTGCGTCGACCGGAGGTTTTACCGATTGTCTGCTGCAACACGGCGCATCGCGCGTGATCGCGGTGGACACGGGCCACGGGCAAATTGATTTTCGTTTGCGCCAGGATAAACGCGTGCGTTTGTTGGAAAAAACTAACGCACGCTACCTGACCCGAGATCAAGTCGGCGAATTCGTGGACTTTATCGCGATGGATGTTTCTTTTATTTCAGCAACCATGGTTTTGCCCGCCGTGATCGGCGCGGCATTTCCCGAGTCTGCAGCCGAGCGCAGCGACCGACAGATGGTGGTCTTGGTGAAGCCGCAGTTCGAAGTGGGCCGCGAACAGGTAGGGAAGCGAGGCATCGTGCGCGACGAGGCAGCGCAGTTGGGTGCAGTGGAAAAAGTACGCCAAGCTTTACGGGTACTGCATTGCAGGCGCACCGATGTTGTTGAGTCGCCAATTTTGGGCGCCGAAGGGAATCGCGAGTTCCTGCTCCTGGCGGTTTTCTGATTATTCGCGTTTCTAGTCCTTGCGGTGAATCTTTTTCAACGATTTCTGTACAATTCAAATTTCACCATGACTGAGAAACTCGCCCGAGGCAAAGCTGCAGCTGTCATTTCCAAGCCCGATAAGCCGGAACTGGCGAGCATTGTGCCCGAATTGCTCGACTGGTTTCGGCAACATCAATATCAGATTGTGATCGACCGTGAGACTGCTACTCACGCGCCAGGCATTGAGGTACTCAGCCGAGATGAGATGGCCGCACGGCTGCTGAATTTCGCGGTCGTTCTCGGAGGCGATGGAACTCTTCTTTCGGCTGCTCGTTCCATGGCCAAAGCCGGAATCCCCGTGCTCGGCGTGAATCTAGGTTCACTCGGATTCTTGACCGAGGTGCGGTTAGACGACCTTTATCCAACGCTAATGGGAATCGACGAAGGGCGTTGCACCATTGAAACCCGATCGATGGTGCATTGCGAACTGCTGCGCAAAGACTTGCTTGTTGCCCGCTATGACGCGCTCAACGACATTGTGGTGGGCAAGGGAACAGTATCACGCCTGAATCATTGCGACGTTTACGTCGATGGCGAATTTGTCTCAGTCTATAAGGCCGATAGTCTCATCGTTTCCAGTCCTACTGGGTCGACCGCCTACTCACTGGCGGCAGGTGGGCCAATCCTCATGCCGACGGTCGAAGCGTTCGTGATTACGCCAGTTGCAGCTCATTCCCTGACTCACCGCGCGTTGGTTGTGCCGGGCTCGTCGAAGATCGATATCGTGGTCAACACAGGTCCCGACGAAGCTTACCTGAGCATTGACGGCCAGATCGGCACGCCGATGTTCGATGGAGACCGCGTCACTTGCTGCAAATCCGATCGCCAAGTCAAATTGCTGCATATCGGAGGGACATTCTTCGATGTGCTGCGGGCCAAACTGAAGTGGGGACAGAGAGAATAATTGATTTCGCCGGCGTCACTTTACTTCCTTCTTATGAGAGCCAGAATGAACTTTGCCGTCGCATGTCTGAGTTTCGTTTTCGCAATCAATATGCTGGCCCAGTCTAAGCCTTCCGCTGATCTCATCATCACCAACGCCAAAATTTGGACCGGCGACAAGGTTCATCCTGCAGCGCAGGCTGTCGCGGTGATTGGCGATCGCATCATCGCTGTTGGTTCGAACTCGGATGTCGAGATTCTGCACGGTCCCGCGACCAAGATGATAGATGCTGGTGGCAAGTTGCTCGTGCCCGGCTTTAACGACGCGCACGTGCACTTCGTGGATGGCGGTGCACAACTAGACTCGGTGCAACTCAATGACGTTAGCAACACGGATGAATTTGTCCGACGGATTGCGGCACAAGCCAAGAAAACTCCGAAAGGCGAATGGATTAAGGGTGGCGATTGGGACGAGACCAAATGGACTCCAATCAAACTGCCGACTAAAGATCTGATCGATGGCGTCACGTCCGACAATCCAGTCTTTCTCAGCCGCTACGATGGACACTCTGCGCTCGCGAATTCCTTAGCGCTGCGCCTGGCGGGAATCACACCGCAAACACCCGACCCTCCGGGTGGCGCGATCGTGCGCGATGCGCAAGGCAATCCCACTGGCGATCTCAAAGACGCGGCCATGGATATTGTGTACAAAGTGATTCCGCCACTGACTCACGAGCAGCGTTTACGCGCCGTGCGTCGCGCGCTGGAATACGCCGCGTCGCTTGGAGTTACGAGTGTGCAGCATATGAATCCCGACTACGCTGACATCGCCGCCTATGCCGAATTGCTGCAAAATGATGAACTGACCACGCGGATTTACGCTGCCCCACTGATCGACCAAGTTGACGATCAGGTGAAAATCGGCATTCGACATGCCTTTGGTGGACCATACCTCCGTGTTGGGGCGGTCAAGGCTTTTGCCGACGGCTCTCTCGGGTCGCGCACGGCATATTTCTTCGAGCCCTACACTGATGAACCTGGCAATCGAGGCTTGCTCGGTGAAGGAATGCAACCACTCTCCTTGATGCGCGACCGCATGATGAAGGCGGATGCAGCCGGCTTGCAAATCTGTACTCATGCCATCGGTGACGAGGCTATTTCAACCGTGCTTGATCTTTACACCGACGTCGTTAAGGCTCATCACGGTATGGAACGGCGGCTACGAATTGAGCACGCGCAACACATGGCGCAAAAGGATTTTGCGCGTTTCGCACAGCTGGATGTAATCGCATCGGTGCAGCCTTACCAGGCAATCGACGATGGGCGCTGGGCTGAGAGGTACATTGGTCACGATCGCGCCAGCCGCACCTACGCCTTTCGCACGTTTCTTAATCATGGCGTACATCTTGCCTTCGGCACCGATTGGGATGTTGCACCACTGAATCCTCTGCTGACCATTTATGCCGCGGTTACCCGCGCAACCCTGGACGGAAAGTATCCGGATGGCTGGTTCCCCGAACAGAAACTCTCAGTCCCTGAAGCAGTTGAAGCCTATACCGCGGGGTCGGCTTACGCTGAGTTTCAAGACAAAGAAAAAGGCTCAATTATGCCGGGGAAGCTCGCGGATATGGTTTTGCTGAGCGATGACATCTTCACCATCGATCCGGTGAAAATTCGCGACGTGAACGTGATAAAGACAATTGTCGGCGGAAGAATAGTCTGGGACAAGGATCGAAAGAAGCAATACTCCACAGCGAACTAGAACAGGCAACGTAGCAAAGGCCGGTTGTAGCGCCGCCGTCTCGCTACGCCCGCCGGAGGGCCGGCAAGATGCTAGCGCTACGAGGACAGCTGTCCCCGGGCAAGCAGCGCGAGGATTTTCGCGCTGCCTAAGTTTCCCCGCGGACCAGGTCTGCAACCGTTTCGCGCCGCCTGATTACTTTTGCGGATTTCCCAGCAACCAATACCTCCGCGGCGCGCGGCCGGGTATTGTAGTTCGACGCGAGCACCATTCCGTAAGCGCCCGTGTCGAGTATTGCCAGCAAGCCGCCTTCCTGCATCAGTGGCAATTCGCGATCGCGGGCAAAAAAGTCGCCAGTCTCGCATATCGGTCCTACAACATCGATCGTCTCAGAAATGTTTTCTTCAGATGACGATTGGCTAGGCATGCGAACAGGAACAATTTCGTGATAGGCGCGGTATAACGATGGCCGCAACAGGTCATTCATCGCCGCGTCGACAACCAGGAACTTTTTCGTGCCATTCGTCTTTTTGTACAACACGCGAGTCAGTAAGGCTCCGGCTGGCCCTACAATGCAGCGGCCGGGTTCCAGGAGAAGATGCACGTGCAGTCCCCGAAGAGGCCGTATCAATGCTTCTGCGTAGGAAGCAGCCTGTTCGGGAAAGTCTGATCCACTTGGATCTTCGTAAGGTATGCCAAGACCGCCGCCTGCATCCACATATCTAATGTTGTGACCGTCCATCTGCAATGCGCGAGTTAGCTCTGCCACTCGCTCCATGGTCGCAGCGAAAGGCTTCACGTCGGTGATCTGCGAACCTATGTGTACGCTTACGCCGGCAATCTCCAGAGAGCTTATTTCGGACGCCCGCGCATACAGTCCTCGAGCCTCCTCGATGGGTATGCCAAATTTGTGCTGATGCAATCCAGTGGAAATATATGGATGAGTTTCGGCGGGAACATCGGGATTCACGCGCAAAGCGATCCGCGCTTTCTTTTTCACCCGGGGTGCGCATTCGGCGAGCGCGGATAATTCCGCTTCGCTCTCTACATTGAACAAGAGCACGTCAGCCTTCAGTGCAGTCCACATTTCATTCCGCGTCTTGCCCACGCCGGAGAAGACAACTTTCTTTGCGGAACTTCGACTTACTTGCACCACGCGCTCCAGTTCTCCACCTGAGACCACATCAAAACCGCAACCCATTCGCGCCAGCAAGCGCAGAATGCTGAGGTTCGAATTTGCTTTTACGGAATAGCAGACGGTGTGCGGAACCTTGCGAAAGGCGTGGTCGAAGGCGCGCACCCGTTCCCGAATCGTCGATGCGGAGTAAACGTACAGTGGAGTGCCGAAGCGCTCAGCTAAATTTGAGATAGGTAAGTCATCACAATGAAGCGAGGTAGAAGAATCGTTGCGCTTGCTCTTGCGGTAAGAAAAGGCGGGCGGACGCCCTTGGTCCCGGTTCTCCACGCGCGTCACTTGCGGGAGCCCTTGACTCGAATCGCAACTACAGTCTGGTCGTCGAAGGCTTCCTCACCGGAAACGTACTCAGCGACCGCTTTGAAAATTGCTTTCACGACATCATCGGCGGAAGCATCGCGATTCGAAGCAACAATATCTCCCACCCGCTCGCGCCCAAACAGGTCTCCATTCCTGTTGCTGGCATCGAGAATCCCGTCGCTAAAGAACACGAACATGTCGCCTGGTTTTGCGCGGAAAGTGAATTCATCGTAATCGGCGTCATCAAACAATCCCAAAGGCAAACCGGTGGCCTCGATGACTTCGATTTTGTTATTGTGACAATAAATCGGCCGCGGTAGTCCGGAGTTTGACACTTTCAGAGTGCGATTGCGGTCGTCCCACACAGCGTAGATCAGCGACACAAATTGACCATCGATGCGACGTTCACCCAACGAGAAGTTCACAGCCGAAAGCATTTCCGCCGGTCCCGGCTCGATGGGCGCATGGGAGCGGAGAATTCCGCTGACCAGGGCAGCATAAATTGCCGCTGGCGCGCCTTTGCCGCTGACGTCTCCAATTACAAGCGCAGTGCGATCCATGGAGTAACCGACAAAATCGTAAAGATCGCCACCAATCGCGCGTGCCGGCACGAACTTAGCCGCTATATCCAGATTCTCAAGTTTCGGCAGCACAGGTGGCAGCAGCCGGAACTGCAACTGGCGCGCCATCTCGAGGTCTCGCTCAAGGCGTTTCTCCTGGCTGGCAATCTGCTCATAAAGTCGCGCATTCTCGATCGCAATCGCGACCTGTGCGGCCAGTGTGGTCACGGTGCGTTTGTGATCGTCGGTAAAAAAACCGCGCCGCGTATGCTCGAGGTCCAGCACTCCGATTACCTTATCTTTGTAAATCAGCGGAACGGCCAGCTCGGCGCGAGCCTCAGGATTTCCTTGAATGTATCGAGGGTCTTTGCAAACGTCGGGAACCAAAACCGCTTGTTTGTGTTTCGCGGCGTAGCCAACCACACCCTTACCTAAAGGGATGTCATTTTTAAGCTGGATGCTCTCCTGAAAACGTTGCGAGAAGCGATGCTGCAGTTTCTCACCCGCAGGATCAAGCAGCAGAATGCTGAACATCTGATAATCAATTAACCGCTTGAGTAGTTCAGCAATGCGTTTCAGCAACTCGTCAAGGTTGAGAATGGACGTGAGCTCGCGCGCGATTTCATTCAACAAAACCAGAGTTCGTGCCTGACGAGTCGTACGCGTGTACAGCCTCGCATTTTCAATGCCAACCGCCATGCGCGAAGCAATCAACGTCAACAAGCGCTTGTGCTCTTCAGTGAAGTGGAAGGGTTGCGGCGATTCGATATCAATCACGCCGATAAGACGATTCTTTATGATCAACGGAACCGCCAGCTCGGAGCGCACATTGGGAATTACTGAGATATAGCTCGGATCGTTTGCGACATCATCGACCAGGATCGCTTCCCGCCGCTGCGCGGCTATTCCGGTGACGCCCTCTCCGACCTTGATCCGCATGCGGTCGGCCACTTCGGGCGCGTATCCGACCTGAAAGCGGAACCGTAGATCCTGAGTTTTCTCGTTCAGCAGCAAAATGCCAAAGATTTCGTAATCGATGACCTTGCGCACCAGTTCGGCGACGCGCCGAAGCGTGGTATCCAAGTCGAGGGTAGTGTTGACCACGTCTGCCACTTCCAGGAGCAGAGGGTCGACCTTGGATTGAAAGTCTGTCTTGGTAGCAACCATTTCCACTTTCTTATGATATCAGCCGCTTATTGCAGAGCTGTGTCTGCGATCATGACTGGTACTGGCGGTCAACTTTCCCTTGGGATTACGCAAATGTCGGGCAGGTTGCGGTATTTTTCAGCGTAATCCAATCCATATCCGACTACGAATTCGTCGGGAATGCTGAACCCAATGTAATCCGCCCTGATCGGTTGTTTTCGTCGGGAAGGCTTGTCAAGCAAGGCCGCGATGCGAAGTGCCCTTGGTTGGTGACCGTGCATGATCCTCTGCAGGTAGTTGAGCGTGAGACCGGTATCCAGAATGTCTTCCACCAGAATCACGTTTCGATCCTTCATGGACTGGTCCACGTCTTTGGTGAGCTGCACTTCGCCGGTCGAGTCCCATCCGAACTGGAGTTCGTCGGCCGGGCTGGGGCGAGTGCCGTAGCTTGAAACCCCAATGAAGTCGAAGGTAGCGTCGAGGTCGATGTTCCGTGCCAGGTCGCTGAGAAAAATGGTGGCGCCCTTGAGCACGCCCACCAGAATCACGGCTTGTCCGGCAAAATCCCGCGTGATCTCGGCACCCATGGCGGACACGCGCTGCGCAATCTGCTCGCGTGAGATTAGAACCTTCAGTTCGGTCACGGCGAACTATATTAAACTAGCACTTGGTATTTGGCACCAGCATTTACTTCGGCGAGAATTCTTGCAGATTTCGTTTTGCAGGGACCAAATGCTAAACATCATCATCTAACCCAAACACTATGAACCTGAAAGGCGTAAAAATCACTTGGCTCGGCCACGCTACTTTTCGCGTGGAAACACCCGGCGGCAAAATAATTTTGATCGATCCATGGGTCATGGGAAACCCCGCGTGTCCTACGACTGAAAGGCACGTCAGGAAAGTTGACGTTATGTTGTGCACTCATGGCCATTTCGACCACATCGGAGACGCGGTTGAAATCGCGAAGACCCATAATCCGAAAGTCGTCGGCATCCCGGAATTGTGCGGATGGCTGGGGAAGAAGGGTGTGCGACAGACTGCGGAGATGAATAAGGGCGGCACGCAAACCGTCGACGACATCAAGGTCACGATGGTTCACGCTGACCATTCTTGCGGAATTAAGGACGGGGATGAGCTTGTCTACGGCGGCGAGGCGTGTGGATACGTAGTCGAGTTCGCCAACGGCGTGAAGATTTATCACGCGGGCGATACCAATGTTTTTGGTGACATGAAGATCATTCACGAGCTCTACGGACCAGAGATTGCAATGATTCCGATAGGCGACCACTACACGATGGGGCCGCGGGAAGCCGCATACGCGTGCAATCTCCTGAAACCGAAAACAGTCATCCCTATGCATTTTGGAACATTTCCGTCACTGGTCGGAAGGCCGAGCGATTTAAAGAAGCTAGTGCCCGATGTGGAAATCAAAGAAATGAGACCCGGCGAAACCATCACATAGACTTTTGGAAGACGGGCGTCCTCGGCCCGTCCAGGCTGTCGGAAAGGAAACGAGTTGGCGAAGGCAACGATATCGACCAAAGGAACGACTGCAAAGCCCGATTGGCAGATGCCGGGAATTCTGTCCGAGCCCGTCGAAGAATATCTCTATTCCATACTGCCGCCGCGGGATGAAGTCCTCGCGGAGATGGAGGCCGAAGCTGCCAAGCGAAAGATTCCCATCGTTGGCCCGGCAGTGGGTCGCATTTTGCATCAGCTCGCGTTAATGACCGGTGCAAAAACAGTTTTCGAGATGGGTTCGGCTATCGGTTATTCCACGATCTGGTGGGCTCGCGCTGTCGGCGAAGGCGGCCTTGTGTTCTACACCGACGGAGATCGCAAGAACGCTGATCAAGCGCGTGGGTATTTCGATAGGGCGGGAGTCGCGTCACGAATCAAGATCGCGACTGGCGATGCTCTAGAACTTCTCTCCGAACACAAACAGGAATTCGACATCATTTTCAACGACGTTGATAAGGAAGACTATCCGCGTGTCTTCCGGTTGGCTGTGCCGCGCCTGCGCAAAGGCGGACTCTTCGTCACCGACAACGTTTTATGGAGCGGCAAGGTCGCACAGAAAAATCCTGACCACACAACTAAGGCGATTATTGAATTCAATCGACTACTCTACAATTCGCAGGATCTGTTCACCGCCATCCTGCCGATCCGCGACGGCGTTGCCGTGGCGTTAAAGAAGTAGACATCGGACGGGTCGAACGGACAACGAGAAGGGCGGTAGCGCGGCGCTTACGGTTACAGAGGCTATTACAAGAGCCGAGTGCATCCTGCCGGGTAAGGCTGCCGCCGAAGAGCAGGATGATCCAAGGTGGCAATCGATGATTGCGATAGGGCATTTTATTCAAGAGGAACCTGATGCCATCTGGCCGTTCATTCTTCGATGGGGCAGCAGCACCGACGAGGACCTCCGTAGCGCCATCGCAACGTGCCTGCTTGAGCATTTGCTTCAGTACCACTTTAAGCGCTTCTTTCCGCTGATGGAGGAAGCAGTGCGAGGTAATGCATTGTTCGCCGACACATTCTCGAAGTGCTGGAAGTTTGGACAGACAGAAGAGGGGGACAACGCAAAACGCTTCGACAGCCTGCAGGCCGAGTGCCGAAAACGCACACCGCAACCGTAGTTCTTCGAGTCAGATTGACTTTACCGGAATCAAAGTCAGATCTTCCACCAACCCAACTTCCTTCTGCAGAAATGGTTCGGCATAAGTAACACCTCCGAGCAGGCCATAGAAGCGAGCCATAGCTTCAATGCGCGCACGTATCTCAACCTGCGCAGGAAACAGGTCTTTGCCTGCTTCCTGATCGCTAAATTGCGACTTATACGCCATCAGCGCCTGGAAACGCGTTTCAAACAGCTCAGTAATGTCCACAACGAAGGTAGGCCGCACGTCATAATAAAGCGTTGCATAAATGATCTTGAAAGGCCGATGCGGCGGAAGCTTTGTAGCGCCGCCATCTTGCTGGCTGTCCTGATGGCGTCCCGCCCTCAGCGACGCGGGCGAGTCGCCCGCATCCACACTCGCAGCACTAAAATCCAGCTTGGCCAATCCCGCCAGAAAACAGGCTTCGTATCCGAGCGTAGATGCTGTGTAGTGGTCGGGATGTCGTCCCTTCCAGTAGGGCAAAATAACTACCCGCGGCCGTTGCTCGCGGATCACCCGCGCGACTTTCAGCCTATTCTCAAAGGTGTTCTCGACACGTCCATCCGGGATGTCAAGCGCTTGCCGCCACGAAACGCGAAGTATCTTCGCAGCCTCTTCAGCCTCTCCCGCGCGGTCTTCCGCAGTGCCGCGCGTGCCCATTTCTCCCTGTGTCAGATCGAGGATGCCGGTGCGGCGACCTCGCTGCGCCATCTTCAGCAGCGTACCCCCGCAAGTCTGCTCAACGTCGTCGCGGTGGGCCGCGATGGCCAGAACATCTAGCGGGACGTCGGACGTCGAAAGAGCTGACATAATCAGTCGAGACTGCCGTTTTTACGCACGATCAGACAGTGAGCCACCATGTTCCTTCAGCATGGAAAGGACGGTGGCTCACGTGCTCGTCCGTGTCCCCGAAAATGATGATCACCGGAAGTCCGCCTCCCGGATCGACCAGTTGGCTGGTCTGGACACGATGTCGTCCAAGAAAGCGAGCCACCGCATGGATTGCGCTCGCGGCATATACACTCTCGCGCCACGGCAGTCAAGATTCTCCATATGCAACGGAGGGTGGTGCCGCTGATCGGTTTCGTTGGGATAGGTTGGGACTTGCGCAGCCATCGCGTCTGGCATTTTACAGCACTCGCGCCAGTGGTCGCATCGCTGAGGGCCGGATGCCCTCAAGACAGACGGCAAGCCTGCCCTGGGCGAAGCCGAAAGGATGCCGGCCCTACTTTTTTCTTTCTACCAGAAATCGCGCTAGCGCCTTCAACGTATCCGCTCGCGAGCCGAAACTTTGCAGCGAAGCCAGGGCTGTTTCCACCAACGCGTCGGCCTTCTTTTGCGATTCGTCTATGCCGAACAGGGCGGGATACGTCGCTTTTTCCGCCGCGGTATCTTTGCCGGCGGTTTTTCCCAGTTGTTCGGATGTCTGCGTCACGTCCAGTACATCATCCACGATCTGAAAGGCCAGGCCGATGGATTTTCCGAAGGCTCTAAGGTTTTCGACTGCGTCTTCGTTTGCTCCGGCATAAAGCCCACCGCTGACGACGCTCGCTGTAATCAGCGCGGCGGTTTTCGACCGGTGGATGTACTCCAACATGCGCACATCCGGTCGAGTATGCTCGGCCTCGAGATCGACCACCTGGCCGCCAATCATGCCGTCGACTGTGCCAGTGCCGCGGGCAACTTCTTCGATGATGCGCACTCGCGCTGCTGTTGGGCAACGCAGACGGGCCAGGGTTTCGTACGCCTGGGTTTGCAGGGCGTCGCCCGCCAGAATCGCGATCGCCTCGCCAAAAACTTTGTGACATGTGGGCCGTCCACGGCGCAAATCATCATTGTCCAGTGCGGGAAGGTCGTCGTGGATGAGCGAATAGGTATGCAACATCTCGAGCGCTGCGCCCAAATCTTCAAGTCCAGATGGAGGAGATCCGGCAACCATCCGTCCGGCTTCCAGGCACAGAATCGGCCGTAAGCGCTTGCCGCCGGCGAAAACACTGTGCCGCATGGCTTGATGAATCGAAACCGGATGCTGCGTGGCAGGAGGCAACAGCCGTTCCAGAGCCGCGTCGGTAAGCGCACGGCCTGCCTCCATCGTGTCATTCAGCATGACGCTGAGTATAGCAAGCGGACTTTGAAGTTGCGCAGAGCCCAGTTCTCAAATAAAAAGGACGCCCGCGAAGGGCGTCCTGATTGATTGACTGGCATTCCTATGCGGCAGCGTGTTGAGTCATACAGACGTTCTGCAAAGCGGTTCGCAGGATGCCTCGCGTGTCTGACGGCGGACAAACATCGACAGCGCCGGCATTCAGCGCCGCTGTCCACATGTCTTCGTCGGCCAGGCGGTGTGTGCAAACGATACAGGCTTTCGGAAACTCATGCGAAAGGTGTTGGACATCGGAGATTGAGGCTGCTTCCATGTCCAGAATAGCAATGCGGGCACGATGTTTGGCGATGCTGGTGCGCATTTCTCCCAGGGACTGGACCTGGTGAACTGATCCAAAGGTATTGACAAGGGCGGAAACCAGAGACTCTGCTGCTCTCGAATCGCTCTGGAGGAGTACAACATTGAGAGGCTGCATTTCTTCCCTCAGCTTCTACCGCTAGGCACGGCGACCGGGCTGTGTTGACGTTCACGGGAGTGAACGCGGCCACAGACGTTAATACTGGTTAGCGGTGTAGCAATTGAGGCGGCTGGTTATCTTTTTCCCGCCGCGCTCTCGGTCAAGGGCTCAAACGCCTCAGCCTGGAGCTTCCCGTTCTGCTTCAGCAGGATTTCCACTTTGCCCTCCGCCTGCTCCAGTTCCTTTCGGCAAGTGGCTGAAAGCTGCATGCCTTCCTCAAATAGCGTTAGAGATTTTTCCAAGGGCACTTCGCCCTTTTCAAGCTCTTGCACGATCTTTTCCAGACGCTGGAGGCAATCTTCAAATTTCGGCAACGGGTTTTTGCTCCGATAAAGTTATTCTATTCCACTTAGGGGTGGAATGTGTCCAACAAGAAATGCAATTTAAACAAGATTTAACAAACCCTGTAGCGAAGTGGGAAGAGGTTTTCTAATGGGTTGAACTTTAACTTGCCGAAGCTCCCCTGCCTCCTAACGCTTCGAGTACATCCACTGCCAGGCTGTACCGGCCCATGGGCGCGCTGATTTGGGCTCCTTGCGCCATTGCCCGGACCGCCACCAGCATCTCTCGCGCGATGGCTACTCCTTCTGCTCGGGCCGCTTCGGGCGTCTTCGCCTTGACCATGCGCTCCAGAACCGCGTCCGGCACCGAGACTCGTAATTCATTCTTCATGAATTCCGCATTGCGCACGCTGACCAAAGGCCAGATTCCCGCAACCACCGGAATCCGGCAATGCTCGATGCGTCGCAAAAAACTTTCGAGTAAGCTGAGATCAAAAACCGGCTGGGTCACTACGTACTCGGCCCCGGCCTGCACTTTGTATTCGAAGCGACGGATTTCTTCATCCATGTCGCTCAGGCCGGGATTCGCGCCCACGCCAATCACAAAGCTGGTGCCCGTGCCAATCGGATTGCCTCCAATGTCGAGGCCGCGATTCAAGTTGTGGACGATGTTCACCAACCCAATCGCATCGACATCGAATACCGCGGTTGCATCAGGATAACTCCCCATCTTCGGCGGGTCGCCAGTGATGCAAATCAGATTGCGGATTCCCGTCGCTGCCGCGCCCAGAAGATCGGATTGAATGCCCAATACGTTGCGGTCGCGACAGGTGTAGTGCAGGATCGCTTCGATGCCCACCTCTTGCTGAATGAGCAGCGACAGCGCCTGATTGCTCATGCGCGCCGAGGCTCGCGGACTATCAGGAACGTTGATGCCATCCACGCCTACCGATTTGACGAAGCGCGCGCCTTCGATTTCCTTGCGAATGTCCGTTCCTTTGGGAGGAACAATCTCGACCATGGTCAGGAATTCGCCGGCGGCGATCTTGGCACCCAGCCGGGAACGGTGCTCGATAGCGACGGCGGCGCTTGCTGAGGGCTTGGATTCTCCCGTCGCCGGTTGCGCACTTATCTTCGCCCGCGCATCACCCACCCGCAGCGCGGACTTCATCACCCGGATGTGATCCGGAGTTGTACCACAGCACCCGCCGACAATGCGCACGCCTGCAGCTACAAACTTACGAGCGTAACTCGCCATATATTCCGGCGAACATAGATAAATATTTCGCCCCTCGACCGATCGCGGCATGCCGGCGTTTGGTTGCGCCGCCAGGGGCACCGATGTGACCGCGCGCATGCGCTCAACTGCATCCAGCATGGCTACCGGACCCACGCTGCAGTTACAACCAATTACGTCTACGCCCCACTCTTCCAGCCGGGGAGTGAAAGTTTCCGGCGTGGAACCATCAAGGCAGTTCCCGTCTTCATCGATGGTGACGTGCGCGACCACTGGAATCTTGGGATTGACGTCGCGTGCCGCCAGTATGGCTTGATGGAGTTCTTCCAGATAGCCGAAGGTTTCGAGCATCAGGAGATCGACGCCCCCTTCGACCAACGCCGCAATCTGCTCGCGAAAGGCGATACGAGCTTCTTCGAAAGACGTTTTACCGAGTGGCTCGATGCGCACTCCCAACGGACCAACCGAGCCAGCGACCCAGACATCGAAGCTCTTCACGGCTTCGCGCGCTAATCGTGCTCCAGCGAAATTGATGTCGCGAACCTGGCTGGCCATGCTATGCCGCGCCAGACGGAAGGAATTTCCACCGAAAGTGTTAGTTTCAATAATCTCCGCACCGGATTGTAAATAATCGTGGTGAATACCTCGAATCAAGTCGGGCTGCGAGAGGTTTAACTCGTCGTAGCAACGATTGATAAAGATTCCCTTAGCGTACAGCAGGGTTCCCATTGCGCCGTCGCACAGCACAGCCGATTGTTTTATCCGGGCTAGTAAGTCGGTGGACATTCTATTCAGAATACAACAATAGGTCTTTGCTTTTGAATTTGCGCGGCGCCCAGGCATAGGGCACCCGCTGAAATTCTCCGCGGACGCTCTGGTATAATCCGCTTTCTTGCATCTAAATCTCTATCCTTCACGCTCTTCGGAGTCCCAGGTTTGAAGAGACTTTTACTCAGCCTATTTGTGCTCATAGCCGCCAGTGTGACCATTATTTCCTGCGGAGGCAGCGGGAACTCATCCAGTACGGCGCACAAGCCCAGCGGTCTCACGTTCCGGGTTTTTATCTCAAATCCGTTATTCCCCACGGGAGCTGGAGCGACTGGGACCAGCTTGCCAGTGCTGAATATTGTGGACGCACTGCACGACATACTCTCTACATCGGTGGTGGCGTTAACCGGTGCCAGCGCACAGCCCGGGCTTATGGCGCTGTCTCCTAACCTCAAGTTCACCCTGGTTTACAGCCCCACCGGCAACTCGGTGACTGTGATTGATAACTCGACCGAAGCCGTCGCCACCGCTTCCGGATCGACCTCGCCGCTGCCGCCTTTCGCCTTGGCTGGTGCTACCGAGAGCATCGCCGTCAGTCCGTTCACTACCAGTGCCTACGTCGCTGTGCCGACTGCCCCGGTATCGGGCCAAGATCCTGGTGCGGTCGAGGTCTTGAATTTACAGAGTGGCGGCATCGAAGCGTCCATTCCAGTGCCTGGTGCACATTTTGTGATATGCAGCCCTGACGGCAATCACGTTTTGGTATTCAGCGATAATTCGGACACGGTAACCGTAATTAACACCATCCAGATAGGGACTGCCACTGATCCCCGGAGTTACATCACCGGCTTCGACCGCCCGGTTTGGGGGATTTTCACGAACAGCGCCGCAGCCTACGTTTTCAATTGCGGGGCGCAGTGTGGGGGCAAATCGGCGGGGGTTAGCGTTCTCAACCTGGGGTCGTCAACACCGGCCAGCACTACTCCGGTAACAGCGGCAACTTATGGTTTGCTTAACGGATCGACTCTATACGTGGCCGGAACAGCTCCGCCTAACCCTCCTGGAACAAATACCTGCGTTGGCACAAACACGGCGGCAACCACTTGCGGAACCCTTAGTGTTGTTGACACCAGCTCGATGGCCATCATACGAACGGCTGTAATCACCGACGGTTATCATGATCGCATGCAGATCAGCCAAAACGGGCAGCTCTACGTTGGTTCTCATAGCTGTACCAATATCAGTATCCTGGGAGGCGAAGTCCGAGGATGCTTGTCGATCTACAACACCAATAGCCCGAGTGTTGTTATTCCGCAAAACAATGGCGACGTCACTGGCATCCAGCAAATCACCGGCCGTGACATAGTTTATGTAGTCCAGAACGGCGGGCTGCAAATCTACGACACCGATACTGACCAGCTGCAGGCGACTCCCAACGACACCCAGAATAACAACGGCCAGGTGGACATTGTCGGCCAGCTCTATGATGTGAAACTGGTGAATTAAAAGCGAGGCCGGTAGCCTGCTGTTTCAGGGCTCCAGCAACAATTGATGCGTCCTCTGTTGTTCGATTGCTGCTTCAGAGAACGGCCAGACAAAAGTAAAGCCGTCGTACCACGCTTTCCATTGGTCCATGGAATAAGGGCTGAGCAGATTTCCGGCCTCGCCAGTCACGAGATTGAGGGTGGATTGATCGAGATTCGCCAGATCAACCGTCATTCGTTCCGATGGTCCATGTGTGCGCGACACCGCTTTCACCGTGTATTCGCTTCCCGATAGCCGCTGCAATCCCGGCCCGGCCCAATGCCTAAGCACCGATACCTTGCCAAAGATTGGATGCTCAATCTCCATCGGATGAAAGTCTCCCCACTTCCAGGCATTCAAGTCCTGAGGCGCATGCGAAGCGGTAGTTGGGTTTGTATCAACGGCCGCTGAGACAGCTGCATTTAGCAGTTCGTCATAGTTCGCATAATTTTCCGGCAGCCAGCGCTTGGGCTGATGCAGCACTACGTTCTCCAGCCAGACCGTGCTCATCATCCAGCGGTAGCTTTTCCAACTCAAAGCGGTTTCGAGTTGTTGCGGATCCTTAGGTGCGGCGCCCAGCTTCGGTTCAAGCAGCAAACGCACTAACTCCTGCCGCGCGCGGACCGCGATCGTGGGAGCAGCGGAATTCTCAATCATGCGACCATCCCATTGCCGCATGATCTCCGCCGCTGTCTTTGCCCGAGCCGAAGGATTCTTCGCGTGGTCTACGGCATAGACAAAGTGCTCGCTGAAAAACCGGTCAAGTTCTGAATAGATATCGGTTTCGAGCGCCAGCATGTCGGCCCCGGAAAACTTTCTGCCGGACTCCAGCACGCGGTAAATGCGCTCGGATCGCCACGGCGCCTCCCACTCCGTGCTCAGCGATCGGGCGCAATGCGACTGTTCGCGGTCGCAATAATCCCTGAAGGCGGATTGAATACGCTGGGCAGCTTGTCAAAGGGAACATAGCCGACCCATTCATGCGCGTTGTCGCTGCCATTCTCCGGCAAGCTGCCATCGCCGGTGGCTCGAATAGGAATTCGCCCCGTAGCTTGATATCCGATGTTTCCATCGACATCGGCGTAGACCACGTTTTGCGCCGGGGCATCGAGCTGTGAAAATGCCTGCCGAAAATCCTCCCACTTCTGCGCTGAATCGACCGCGAAAAAAGGGCTGCGCGTGCCGTCATACAAAGTCCAGCGCAGAGCCAGTT